>Ga0302267_10007196_pt1 | contig 11014 bp, 6 predicted proteins | sample III_Bog_E1_3_FD_194555 | JGI IMG/M metagenome (GOLD analysis project Ga0302267, IMG submission 194555) | Peat permafrost microbial communities from Stordalen Mire near Abisko, Sweden - III_Bog_E1_3 | ecosystem: Environmental > Terrestrial > Soil > Wetlands > Peat | place: Sweden: Abisko... | reverse complement strand
GATCCTCGGGACCAAACGGGCGCTTGGTAATTTGATGGCGCTGGTTGGATTCATTCAGTTGATCGATGTGTGCATGGATGTGGCTGAGGGACGATGGGCGATTGTGCCGGGGATTTTGGTGTTTGGGATCGTTTTTCTTGTTGGAGCGGCGAGGCTGTGTGGTTTTCCGTTTTGGAGGGCTGAGGCGTGGATGGGGTAGGGGATCCGGAAGCCTAGCGCCTTGTCCTTGAATTTCATTGTGAGAATCGCGAAAAGAAAATGCGGGTCCTTCGACTCACCACCCCCAAACTGAAAAGCGTTTGGGGCCCCTTTTCGCTCAGGATGACATTTTATATTTTGAACTTCAGAGACACCGCACTAGAGCCCGGCGGTGACTCTTCTGGTCGTATCTAGACTTCTCGAATCTACATTTCGCGGGCGCGTTGGATGGCGCGGATTACTGCCTGGGCTTTGTTGATGGACTCCTGGTACTCGAGCTCGGGGACGGAGTCGGCGACTATGCCTGCGCCGGCCTGGACGTGGCCTTCGCCGGCAATGGCCAGCATGGAGCGGATGGCGATGCAGGAGTCGAGGTTGCCGCTGAAGTCGGCGTAGAGGACTGCGCCGCCGTAGGTGCCGCGGCGGCTGGGTTCCAACTCTTCGATGATTTCCATGGCTCGGACTTTGGGTGCGCCGGAAAGCGTGCCGGCAGGGAAGCAAGCGCGGAGGGCCTCGACGGCGGTGAGCTCGGGTTTGAGGCGGCCTTCGATGGTGCTGACAATGTGCATGACGTGGGAGTAGCGCTCGACGAACATGAGGCGGTCGACCTTGACCGAGCCGAACTGGCTGACGCGGCCGACGTCGTTGCGGCCGAGGTCGACTAACATGACGTGCTCGGCGCGCTCCTTCTGGTCCGCGAGCATTTCGTCGGCGAGGGCCTGGTCTTCCTTCTCGGTTGCGCCGCGAGGGCGGGTGCCGGCGATGGGGCGGTACTCGACCTTGCCCTGATGAACGCGGACGAGGAGTTCGGGGGATGACCCGGCCAGCTCGATGACAGGCAGGGCCGCCTTTGACTTTTTAGAGGAGGACTTTGACTTGTCCGGCATGCCGCCGAGAGGGCCGTCTGGCGAGAAGCGCAGGAAGTACATATAGGGGCTGGGATTGACGGTGCGGAGGGCGCGGTAGACCTGGAAGGTGTCCGCTTCCGGCGTGACGTCGAAGCGCTGCGAGAGGACGGCCTGAAAGATATCGCCGGCCGCGATGTACTCCTTGGTGCGGTGGACGGCGGCGAGGAAGTTCTTCTTGCTGGTGCGGTAATTGACCTTGAGCTTGCCGTGGCTGGGTCCCTTCTTTTCGAGACTCTTCGGCAGTGGTTGAGCGAGGCGCTTCTCGAGCGCGTCGAGACGCTGGATGGCTTTGTCATAGGCGTGGGCGGGATTGGCCGCAGCTTTGCCGCGGGTGACGTCGGCGGTGACGACGAGCCAGATCTCCTTGCGGACGTGGTCAAAGGCGAGGACTTCATCGAAGAAAAGGAGGCAGGCGTCGGGGACGCCCAGTTCGTCTTTGGCAAGGGAAGGCAGTCGCTCGATTTGGCGGACAGCGTCGTAGCTGAGGAAGCCGACCGCGCCTGCGGTGAATGGGGGCAGGCCGGGCAGACGCGCGGCTTTATGGCCGCTGAGTGCGCGACGCAGGACGGCGAAGACATCGTCTTCAATCTCGACAACTTTGTTGCCTTCGGTGATGGTGATGTCGCGTCCGCGGGCGACGATGCGCTTGAAGGGAGCGAGGCCGATGAAGGTATAGCGGCCCACCTGCTCGCCGCCCTCGACCGATTCAAGGAGAAAGCACTCGCGTTCTGGCCAGGCAGCGCGGAGGAATGCGGAAACCGGGGTCTCGAGGTCGGCTGTCAAGGTGCGGCAGACGGGGACGAGGGTGTGGTTATTTGCGAGGGCGAGGAACTCTTTGCGGCTGGGCTGAACGGGATTGGAAGAGGCTTTCACAGACCCCAGTGTAACTGGTGCGGAGGGCGAGGCAGGAGTGGATCAGAAAGCTGGCTGCAGCTCATGCCTGGCACGGTAATCACGGAGCCAGGAGACCATCTCGTTTGGCGGCAGAGGGCGGCTGAAGAGATATCCTTGTGCGCTGTCGCAGCCTTTCAGTTGCAGAAAGTCCAGTTGCTCGGTGCTTTCGACGCCTTCCGCGATGATGTGAATTCCGAGTTCGTGGCCCATTTCAATGGTTTTCTGGACAATGACGCGGTCTCTCTCATTCCGGTGCATGTCGGAGATGAAGGAGCGGTCGATTTTGAGTTCAGTTGCGGGAATGACTTTGAGTTGCTGCATCATGGCGTACCCGGTGCCGAAGTCGTCGATGGACAGGTTGAACCCTTTCATGCGCAGGCGGGTAAGTATGTCCAGAGTATTTGAGAGCTCTTTAATCAGGCCGCTTTCGGTGATTTCGATTGTGACACTGGAAGGAGCAATGCCATGTTTTTCGGCGAGGGAAGCGAGAATGTCAGGGAACTTTAGATTACGCAGCGAATAGACCGATTCATTGATAGAGAGCATGGGAGTCTTGCCGTCGCTGCCAGCAAACTGGCTCACCTCGCTCATGCCGCGAGTCATGACGATCCAGCCGAGCTCGTCGATGAGGCTGAGCCTCTCCATTCGATTGATGAAGGTGTCGGGGAAGACGAGACCGCGCTCAGGATGTTGCCAGCGTGCGAGCGCTTCCACGCCAACAACGCGACCGGTCACGATGTCGATCTGCGGCTGATAATGAAGCACAAACTCATCGCGAAGGATTGCCTGATGCAGTTCCTCCTTGCGGATCAGGACGCGTTGGTCCTGGCGCGCAGGCGGCACAGCACTGGAATTCGTCCGCTGTTCCAGGACCTTCTCGAGCTCCGCGATCCGAAATGGCTTCTGCAGGCTGCCCACGACGGAAAGGCCGAGAGCCTGTGCCAACTGGCCTGCTGACTCGATGATGCGTTTTCCTGTACCGCTCATCAGGATGATGCCGGCCTGGCACTTCTGCTGACTGAGTAGCCTGAGCAACTCGACGCCATCCATATCAGGCATGACCAGATCGAGCAGGATGAGACTTGTATCGGGCGTAAGCATTTGAAGGAATGTTTCCGCATCGGTGGCGGTGGAGCAGTCAAAGCCCATGGCCTCCGCAGTGGAGCAAACGAGTTCGCATACATCGATGTTGTCGTCGACGACCGAGATTTTTTTGGACGGATTCATCGTCCCTCCGCGAGGCATGATGGGATGCGCTGATGGGCAGATTTCAGAATTTGGGAATGACTATGGCACCGGGGCGGCATATTTGCTATCCATGACACGGTGAATGATTGCGGTGAATTCGTTGCGCTGATACGGCTTGTGCAGCAGCGGGCCGTCGACCAGCGACATGCTGCGCTCAGCAAGCGCTTCGGCGGGAAATCCGGAGGAGTAGATGATCTTCAGATCGGGGCGGAGCGCGCGGGCCTTCTCGACCAGTTCCACGCCGTTCATTCCGCCGGGCATGACGATGTCGGTGACCAGCAGTTCGATCTCATTGTGGAGCACAAGAATCTCAAGTGCGCTTGCGCCGTCGGTGGCTTGAAAGGACGTGAACGCCATTTCGTCGAGGTAGGCGATGGCGATTTCGAGAAGATCTTCTTCGTCGTCGACCACCAGAACGGTGCAGCCCAGCTCTCTGTTGAAAGGCTTGGGCACATCTTCTGGAACGGGTTGAGCGAAGTCGCTGGGGAGGGGCAGGTAAAACGAGACGGTAGTTCCATGATCCAGTTCGCTATAGACGCGCACGGTGCCGCCCGATTGCTTGACGAATCCGTAGACCATTGCGAGTCCCAGGCCGGTGCCCTTGTCGCGCGGCTTGGTGGTGAAGAACGGCTCAAAGATCCGCTCCATGGTTTGGCGCGACATGCCCTGGCCGGAGTCGGTTACGGCGATGCAGACATAGGGGCCCGGTTTCAAATCACCGGTGAGGACAGCCGGATGGCTCTCATCGAGATTCTGGGCATGCGAGGCAATGAGGATGGAGCCACCCCTGGGCATGGCATCTCGCGCATTGACCACGAGATTGAGCAAGGCGCTCTCGAGCCCTGCAGGGTCAATGAATATGGGAGGCACAGACTCATCGATACGGGTTGTGATTTTGATATTCGGGCCAAGGCCATGCCCGGCCAACTCGATCATGTTCTGGATCGAGTCTCCCAGCAACACGATGGATGGCCTCAACTCTTCGTTGCTTGAGAACACGAGCAGGCGCCTGGTGATGTCTGCGCCGCGCGCGGCGGCCTTTTGCGCAGTCTGCACTCGCTTGACGGCCGGTGCGTTGTCGCCCACGAGACGTTCGAGCAGATCGAGGTTTCCAGTGATGACGCCGAGCAGGTTATTGAAATCGTGCGCGATTCCGCCAGTTAACTGACCTACTGCTTCCATCTTCTGGCTCTGGTGCAACTGACGCGCCAATTGTTTTCGCTCGCTGATGTCACGAATCGCGGCGGTGACGAGGATGCCCTCCGGGCTTTCGAGCGGACTGAGCATAATCTCGATGGGGAATTCGGTTCCATCGCTGCGCCGGCCGTTCAGCTCAATGCCCGTGCCGATCTGCTGGGCCAGCGCCTCGGCGGTAGTACGGAGGGCGTCGGCGATGAGCCGCTCTGCGAAGCCTATGGGAATGATGTTTGTGACTCTCTGGCCTATCAGTTCATCGCGGCGATATCCGAATTGCTTTTCGGCGCGGGCGTTGAGAAGGACGATGTCACCGTTCTTGTCGACGACGACCATGCCATCAGGAGCTGCCTCCATGAGGCCCCGATATCGGCCTTCCATTTGAGCAAGGTGCTTTTCAGCGTCTTTGCGCACGGTGATGTTGCGGATGGCGGCTGTGACCAGGATGCCGTCGGGGCTTTCGAGCGGGCTGAGCATGATCTCGATGGGAAATTCGCTTCCATCTTTCCGCAGCCCTATGAGTTCGATCCCCATTCCGATTTGCTGAGCCAGTGCCTCGGCGGCGGTGCGTGTCCCATCGGCGATCAGCCGTTCCGCGAAGCCCACGGGAATGATGTTTGTGACTCTCTGGCCTATGAGTTCGTCGCGGCGATATCCAAACTGGTTCTCAGCCTGAGCATTCAACAACACGATTTCCCCGGCCTGATTCACTACGACCATGCCATCCGGGGCAGCTTCCAGCAATCCGCGGTATCTGCCTTCCATCTGGGCAAGGTGCACCTCCGCGGTTTTTCGTTTCGTGATGTCGAATGCGCCTCCTGCGATGAATTCAACCACGCCATCCGCGTTCAGCATCGGGGAGAAGAAATACTCGGAGTATATGTCGATGCCCGATGGATTGATGTAGTGCGTTACATCGACTACTTTTTGTCCCGTTGTGACGACCTGCTGAATCTGGTCCTGAACCCGCTGGGCAAGTTCACGCGTATATGGCAGCTCGAAGCAGGTCTTCCCGATGACCTCGTCCATGGTTCGCTCCAATAGGTCCAGAAAAGCCTGATTTGCGTAAACGAAGCGTCCTTGCGGATCGAACATGAAGGCGTGATCGACGATGGAAGCAATTGTTGTATTGAAGTTGCGCGATTGCTGTGCGATCGCCTTGTTCCGCTCTTCAACTCGTTTTTCAAGATCTTTGCGAGCGGTGATATTGCGAATCGCCACCGTAACTAGTGTGCCCTCGGGGCTCTCAAGTGGACTCAGCATGATCTCGATGGGAAACTCGCTGCCGTCCTTCCGGCTTCCCACGAGTTCGATACCAGTCCCAATTTGTTGAGCGAGCGCCTCGGCGGCTGTGCGGGTTCCATCGGCGATCAATCTTTCCGCAAACCCTTCCGGAATGATGTTTGTGACTTTCTGACCGATAAGCTCATCGCGGCGGTGTCCAAACTGATTTTCAGCCTGAGCATTCACGAGCACGATCTCTCCTGCCTGATTGACAACGACCATGGCGTCCGGCGCAGCTTCAAGCAGGCCACGGTACCTGGCCTCCATTTGTACGAGATTTTTTTCAGCAACTTTGCGGACGGTGATATCCCGGATAGCCGCGGTGACCAGGATGCCCTCTGCGCTTTCGAGTGGGCTGAGCATGATCTCGATGGGAAACCTGCTTCCATCTTTTCGTCGCCCAATGAGTTCAATCCCGGTGCCCATCTGCTGCGCGAGCGCTTCTGCGGCCGTGCGAGTTCCATCGGCAATGAGCCGCTCGGCGAAGCCATTCGGGATGATGTCGGTGACGTGTTTGCCGACGAGCTCATCGCGGTGATATCGGAATTGTTTTTCCGCGTGAACATTCAGCAGAATGATCTTCCCTGTCTGATCGACTACCACCATTCCATCCGGGGCTGCTTCAAGGAGTCCACGATACCTGGCCTCCGATTCCTTGTGTTCGCTTAAATCGCGGCAGATCTCAGAGAACCCTCGCAGACTTCCCGATTCGTCCCGCATGGCAATGAAAGTGAGGCTGGCAAGGAACTCTGATCCGTCTTTGCGTACGCGCGTACCGAACTCTTCGTGACGGCCTGTCGCTTCTGCTATGCGGAGAACCTCTTCGGGCCGGCCACGCTTAATGTCTTCCGGAAGAAAGAAGCAGGAAAAGTTGCGGCCGATGATTTCATCCGCGGTGTAGCCTTTGATCCGTTCCGCACTGGCGCTCCAACTGGCAACTCGACCGTGCGGGTCCAGCATGAAGATGGCGTAGTCCTGAACTCCGTCAAGCAGCATGCGGTATTTGTCCTGGCTATCGCGAAGCGCGTCTTCGGCGGCCTCTCGTTTTGTGCTCTCGCCCAATGCGGACCAGGCTGCCCAGCCGGAGATTAGAAGCCCAAGGAGGGTCCCCAGGATCAGGGCGATCTTAGTCTGGTTGGCATAGCGCTCAGTCTTGGCGAGGCGCAGGGTCCGCAAGCGGATTTCTTCGTCCTGCATGGTGACGGCCAAGGCCTGGAATTCATCGATGCCGACCTGATACTGGCCGGTCAAGACGGCGCCTACTGCGGCGGCATGACCCTGGACCCGGCGCAGACCGATGATCGTTTCCGCATTTCGAATGTTTTCGCCGCCGAGGGCCGCAAGGGAGACGAGCCGATTTTGCTGCAGGGGATTGTCCGCCGTCAGAGTGCGAATGGCTTGCTCATCCAGCCCCACCTTAATGACGCTTGCCTGGTAGGATTCGAGATCCGATTCCTTGCCGGTTAACACAAATTGGCGGCTGTTGTATTCGAGGCTCTCCATGGAAAAGAGAAGATCCTTGATCTGAATCAAGACGGCGTTCGTATGCAGCACCCACCCCCCGCTCTCGTCGGAGATGAGCATCAAGCGGTATGAGACAGCACCCATGAGCAGCAGGGTGACCATGGTAACCCCGAAGGCGAGCCGCAATTTCCGGTTCAAGAAGGACTTCATCGTCGAATCACCTGGTCCAGGTTCAAGGCGGCGTAGAGATTCTTAGAATGGGGATTTGGCGGGACAGCCGGGCTGCACCATCGTACCCAAAGAATCAAACGCTTGTGTACCATCGGTAACACTTTGTCGAGAGGCGGTTCTGTGTTGTTTTGCTCTAAGTGGGCTTTTGGCGGACTGCAGTTGCGGTAGGTGATTGGATCACGCACGCTTGGAAGTGGTGTTGGTATCCAACTTAAGGGAGAAGGATTTGAATTGACGGGACTGCAAGTTCCGAGACCACTTATTTAAAAGACCAGGGCCAAACCGATTTTGGTTTGATATTCGGATTCATACCCGATACTGAAAGGGAAAAAGCACGGGGCCCGGGGGTTCCGAGGCAGGTACGGGATGGCTTGACTGTGTTCTGGCGGCGGGCCTAGACTCACATGGGTTTGGGCTTTTGCGGATCAACCGGGAAGCCGAACGGGAGCTGGCGGGAGAAATTCCCGCATCAGGAGCGGGTGGGGTGCGGCCGGGAAATTCTCGGAGCAAACCGAGCTGCATCTGATACTTGCGAATGGACTTATTCCCCTAAGCCGTTAGCAATCGGCGGAAGAAGAAGGGAACTGGAGAATATATGGCAGTTGCAATTCCGACGATGACATTGGACCAGGAGATTAACCCCTGGGAGGCACAAAGCGCGCGCTTTGAATTTGCCGCGCGCAAACTGAACCTGGAGGAGGGGCTGTGGAAGATGCTTAGCACCCCTTCCCGGGAGATTATTGTTCACTTCCCCGTTACCTTGGATAACGGCAAGATTGAGATGTTCACTGGGTTCCGGGTGCAACACTCGATTGCCCGAGGGCCGGGCAAAGGCGGCATTCGCTATGCACCGGAAGTGACCTTGGATGAAGTGCGGGCGCTGGCGAGCTGGATGACATGGAAATGCGCGGTCGTGAACATTCCGTTTGGCGGAGCCAAGGGCGGAGTGATTTGCGATCCGAAGCAAATGAGCCAGGGCGAGCTTGAGCGCATGACGCGGCGTTATACGTCGGAGATTATCGACTTCATTGGGCCGGAGAAGGATGTTCCCGCACCGGACGTGAACACGAACGAGCAGACCATGGCGTGGATCATGGATACCTACTCGATGCACATGGGGCATACGGTAACCAGCGTGGTGACGGGCAAGCCGTTGAACATTGGCGGGTCGCGCGGACGCATTGAAGCGACGGGGCGTGGCGTGCTGGTGGTTTGTGACGAGAGCCTGCGCTACCTGAAGATGCCTGTTGACGGCTGCCGCGTAATCATTCAGGGATTTGGGAACGTGGGATCGAATGCTGCCCGGCTGATGATGGAACGCGGGTACAAGATTGTTGGCATAGCGGAGATGGACGGAGGGCTTTCGAATCCCAACGGCATCGACATTCATAGCCTGCTCGATTACAAGCAGCGCAACGGCACAACGCTGGGATTTCGCGGGGCGGAAGCGATGCCCAGCGAAGAGCTGATTGTTTCCGATTGCGAGATTCTGATTCCGGCGGCAACGGAGAACGTGATTACCAGCCGCAACGCGGACCGCATCAAGGCGCGCATTGTGGTGGAAGGCGCGAACGGACCGACGACGGCAGTGGCCGATGAGATTCTGGCAGAGAAGAAGATCTTCATTGTGCCAGACATTCTTGCCAATGCCGGCGGAGTGACGGCGAGCTACTTTGAGTGGGTGCAGGACCGGCAAGGTTACTTCTGGAAAGAGGCGATTGTGAACGAGCAACTGGAGACGATTCTGCGGGACAGCTTTGACGATGTGGTTCGGTACGCGGAAGCGCATAACGTGAACAATCGCATTGCGGCTTATATGCTGGCGATTGATCGGGTGGCTTTCACCATCAAGCAGCGGGGGATCTACGCGTAAGGATGCGCCAAGGATGAAAGGGAGGGCATGGGGCTGAAGCCCCATGCCCTCCCTTTTTTTAGGGTGACATATGGCACGACTGAAGTCGTGCCCCTTCGCACTTCAATACTCAGATGAAGCCGTGCCTGTTGCACATCCAGGCTGCTTCTTCTGAGGTTATGCCTCGTCATGCGGGGCATGACCTCGGTCGGCAAGATAGTCGCAGATCAGGACGGTCAGGTCGTCGTCCTGGGATTTGGCCCAGTGTTCGGCGGTGGTGATCATGTGGTCGGCTGCCTGATCGGGCGCGAGAGCCGCTGTGGCGAGGAATGCCGCAGACAATGCATCTTCGCCGAGGAGAATTCCCTGGGCGTTGCGGGCTTCGACGAGGCCATCGGTGTAGAGCATGAAGCGATCTCCCGGTTGGAGAGGGAGCGTGATTTCGGAGTAGGTTGCAAGCTCGGTGGCGGCCAGCAGGAGGCCGTTCTCCGAGATTTCGGTTACCGCGCCGTTGCGGAGTAAGAGCATGGCGGGATGGCCGGCAGCGGCATAGCGGAGTGAGCGCGAGTCGGCATCGAGATGGACACAGGCCGCGGTGACATATTGGCCCTGGGTATTGCCGCAAAGGGCAGCATTCATGCCGGCTAGCAACTGAGCAGGGTGTGTTGCGAGAGCGCGTTGCGAGATGGCTGCCATTTTGACCATGGAGGCGATGAGGGCAGCGGGAACACCGTGGCCGGATACATCGGAGATGAGGAGGGCTGCTTGTGAGCCGTCGGCAACGAGAAAGTCATAGAGGTCACCGGCAACGGAGGTCATGGGGACATAGCGGGCGGCAACGCGAAAGCTTACGGACGCGGGAAATGCTCCGGGAAGGATTGAGAGCTGGATGCGGCGTGCCAGTTCCAGTTCCTGCTGAATATCGCCCAATTCGATGTCGCGCTTGAGCGTGCGGCGCGCGGCCACGTAACCCAGGCAGCCAAGCAGGACGGCGAATCCATAAGGCTCGATGTGGGACGGCAGCCATTTCACGTCAACGAGGTTGTCTACCAGGGCCAGCAGGACGAAGCACAGGACGCCTATGCGAACGACGGCGAAGTCGTGATCGTGGGTTGCCTTGCTGCCGATGGAACGGAACAACAGTATGCACAGGGCGATAGTGACGACAACCCCATTTGCGCGGTCAAAAACAGGCAGCGGGCCCACGAGCATCGCCGCGGCGAATATGCAGAGGAAGATCGCGTTGATGGTGTAGGCCAGCGCTGTGATTTTGCGGCCATGGCCGAGAAAGCCAGCTTCACGAAAGAACATGAAGGCGGGGACGGGAACGAGATAACTAATGGTCCCGCGAAGACGGCCAATTACGAAGCTGGATGCGAGATCGATGCCGATGATGTGGGCCTGGAGCCACAGGCGGATGCCGTAGAGGCCGGCGAAGATCGCCATCCAGATGAGGAGCGCGTCAAAGCGGCGGCGCAGAGCGCAGTAGCCGATGGAGACAAATCCAACCGTTATGAACGCAGCGCCGAGGAACAGGTACGGCACATCGCGATCGAAGGCGTGAAGGACCTGGCCGGCAGTGAGCTGGGTGTCAATCAGGACCATGGGAAGCTATGCTACACCATCGTGTTGGCCGGGAGGCACGCGGATGGAGGTCGTGGAAAACAGGGCGAACGGTGCGGACTCGAATTCACAGTGCAATAATGGAGCAGAACCGGGAGACCTGATTTCCGGCGAGCGC
>Ga0302267_10007190_pt1 | contig 11021 bp, 9 predicted proteins | sample III_Bog_E1_3_FD_194555 | JGI IMG/M metagenome (GOLD analysis project Ga0302267, IMG submission 194555) | Peat permafrost microbial communities from Stordalen Mire near Abisko, Sweden - III_Bog_E1_3 | ecosystem: Environmental > Terrestrial > Soil > Wetlands > Peat | place: Sweden: Abisko... | reverse complement strand
CTGGTGCGCGTCGGAGCCTGATACCAAATAACGCAGCGGTAATAAACAAACAAAAGGGGGAAGCCATCGCGGCTTCCCCTGTTTCGTTTCTATTGCCAAGCAGCTAGCTCTGTTACTTCGCGGATGCAAACGCAATAGAGAGCGATGGGCTACCTGTTACGGTCGTGTTGGTTAAGGTGCCGTCTTTGTTGACCGTGTATATGGAAGCATTGCTGGCCTCGTTGGTGACGTAAACGAATCTGCCGCTGGGGTCAAAGTTGATGCGGAAGGGTTCACTGCCGGTGCCGATGGCGCCCGCCGGATAGTTGGACGTGGTGTTCAGCTTCAGATTACCGGTGTTGGGGTCGATGGTGTACATCGAGACCGTGTTATCGCCACGGTTCGTTACGTAGGCATAGCTGCTCGTCGGATCAACGACGATTGCCGTGGGCCCGTTGCCTGCCGAAACCGGTGTCACGGACTCGGTGAGAATGCCCGTCGAGGAGTCAACGGTGTACACCGCAACCGCGTCGGTTTCTCCGGCGCTGGAAAGGTTATTGACCACGTAAGCAAACTTGCCGTTGGGGGCAACTACCACCTGGAACGGCTCTCCGTATGTGTAAACATAAGCGGGCGTGGTCGGCGACAGCAGGCCACTCGTCTGGTCGATGCTGAATATGGAGACCGTGGAGCCGTTGCTATTGCCTGCGGAAACATACAGGAACTTGCCCGCCGGATCGACGGTCAAAAATCCAGGATCTGAAATCGCCTGGCCGGGGATCATCGTTGTCACGGCGGCGGGTGTCGTCGGGGTCAATACGCCCGTGGTCTGGTTGATGGTGAACATGGAGACCGAACTGTCGTCCGTGTTCGCCGTGTAAACAAACCGTCCCAGCGGGTCAATGGCGATTCCCTGTGGAAAGAATCCCGTCGGAACCGTGGCGGGCGAGGTCGCGGTCAGCACTCCGGTTGTGGAGTTGATTGTGTACATCGATATGGTGGACTGGCTGGTGGCATTGCTGACCAGGTTGGCTACATACGCAAACCGGCCAAGAGGATCGGTAACCATCTGCTCGCCGCCAATTTGCGACTGCGATATGCCCGTCGGAATGGTATAGGGCGCCACCGGCGTGAAAGCTCCAGTGCAGGAATTCACCGTGTACATCGCAACCGAGCTTCCTTCCGGATTGGAACCGGAGAGCAGCGAGTACGCAAATTCAGGAGTGGTCGATGGCACGCACGCAGGTGTTGTTGTCGCAGTGGAACTGGACGCTCCACATCCCGCGGCAAGCACCAGCAGCATGGTGGCGAAGCATAATACGAGTGCGGCAAATAAATGTTTTGTTTGGACTTCACTAGTCATGGCGAAAGGCTCCTCTTGGGTACACACACAACGGCCTGGGATTTCTGCCATCGCGCCCGTGGGTGAGAAAGCAAGCGGGAGCAGACACTAAATTAAGTACGGGCTGATTTTATCCAGCGAAATCAGGCAAATCATAGCAGAGTTGAATAACGATGCAGAGCCCAAAGCGCATGCCGTGGATGATACCCGGCACCAATAGGCCAATCCGTTACTGCAAATAAGTAAAAATCAGCAGCGGTACAAAGCTAAAAAAAGTGGGAAGCCAATTGGCTCCCCACTTTTCTGCATTCCTAGCGAACTACAGAATCTTCTTTGCCAGTGCGCCTACACCCAGCAACACTCCACCGCCCAGTACCAGCAGGAAGCTTGGCGGCTCCGGCACGCTGGGCAGGGTTGAGGTGCCCGTGATGCCGCAGCACCAGGTGGGCGAAGTCGGGCCGATGCGGCTCACCGGCACGTTGTTCTTGGCAATGGCTGTCGCAGGCGGAGCCGGCGGCGTCACCGTGGGAGGAATCAGCGCGGGCAGTCCTGCGTCCAGTGCGATGTCCGGCGGAGGAACTTCCGGCGTAATCACCTTGGCGGGCAGCGGCTCGGGCTTCTTCACTTCAATGCGATTGCCGCAGCGGGCGCGCACCATGTGCTTGCCATCGGTCAGCACCAGTTCATTCGCCGGAATCACCACGGCGTGCTGAGTCCAGTGCACCTGGTTGTCCTTGCGATAGCTGACGTAGGCGGTCATCGGCTGCTTCAGCCGCGTGAACCACATCCGCTCCGGCGCCAGACCTTCGTAGTGCTTGCGCACCACGTCGTCCTTGGCCATGGAGTCGGTCATGTCGCGTTCATCCATCAGGCCGCCCGGCACCACCGAAAAGGGGAACATCTGCCGTGCCGCGCGGAAGGTCAGCTTCGGAGCCTTCAGCTCCAGGGTCTCCATCTGGAATCGTCTCCAGACTTTATACCCGAGAAAACCCTGCAATCCGATACACAGGAACAGGAGGACAAAGATCGTCTTTTTCATAAACAGCTCCTTCGCCGCAAACCTCTCGTTGTAAATGACGCCGTCTTAAGGGACATCATGGCGTTCCCCTGATCCCACGGCCATCGCGGAGGAAAACCTGCCGCCAGGTTTGGTGGCGGGGTCTTCGGCTAACATGCGGCGTGCCCCTTTGGCAGGAATCACCGGAGGCACTGCTTTTTCCCGTGGACTGATGATACCGTATTGGCGCGATTTGTAAATAAGCGCCTTGTAGCAAATCCCCAGCAGGGCCGCGGCATCCTTGCGCCTCCACTGCGTTTTCTCCAGTGCCGCGCGGATGGCCTCCGCCTCGGCCTCGCCCTTCAGCTCACGCACAATCTGCTTCAGGTCGCCTCCCGCATCGGTTTTTCTGCGGCGCGGGCCAGTCGGCTTGTGCACCTCACCGGCTGCCACCGGTGAGCCGGGCAAGCTCTCTTCACCCAGGACAAGGTAACGCTTCACCACATTGTGCAACTCGCGCAAATTTCCCGGCCATGCGTGCGCCAGCAGCTTATGCCGCATGGAATCGCTCAGCGGGCGCTCCGGCTGGTGCACTGTAACGGCCATATGCTTCATAAAGCTGCGGAAGAGCGGCACAATCTCCTCGCGGCGCTCGCGCAGCGGAGGCAAACACAGGTTGAAGCCGTTCAGCCGGTAGTAGAGGTCCAGCCGCAGACGGCCCTGCTCCACGGCCAGCTTCACGTCCACGTTCGTTGCCGCAAGAATCCGCACATCCACCTTGACCGGGCTCTTGCCGCCCAGCCGGAAGAAGCTCTGCTCCTGTAACACCTGCAACAGCTTGGCCTGCAAACGGGAAGGCATCTCTCCAATTTCGTCGAGCAGGATGGTGCCCCTGTCGCACTGCTCGAAGTAGCCCGGTTTGGCTTTGCCGGCGCCGGTAAATGCGCCTGCCTCGTAGCCAAACAACTCGCTCTCCAGCAAATCCTCGGGGATGGCCGCGCAGTTGATCTTCAGGAAGCTGCGCTTCGAACGCGGCGAGTGTGTGTGCAACAGTTGAGCAATAATCTCCTTGCCTGTTCCACTTTCGCCGGTGATCAACACCGGCATGTCCACTCGCGCAATGCGCAACAACTGTTCGTACAGCTTCTTCATCGCCGGTGCGGCGGCCAGAAAGAATTTTCCTCCGCCCAGCTCCTCGCACATCAACTCGGACTCTTCTTCTTTTCTCGCTTCCTGTTTGCCCTTGGCCTCGCCAGCGTAGCGGCGCACGGCCCCCAGCAGCAGCTCTTCATCCACGGGCTTGGCCAGGTAATCGGCGGCGCCCAGCTTCATGGCCTGCACAATTCCCGCCGGGTCGTGCTGCCCGCTGAGCATCACCACATAGGCGTTGGGAGCTACAGCTCGCATCTGGTCCAGGGTCTCCAGTCCGTCCATGCCTGGCATCACCATGTCCAGCAGCACCATGGAAGGCTGCGGAGCCTTCTGCATTTCGCGCAATGCCTCCTGCCCGTTGCCGGCCGTGCGAACGCCGTAGCCCTCGCCCTGCAAAAGGCTGCGCACGTAGCGCAACATCATCGGATCGTCGTCCACCACAAGAAGCTCGGTCATGCTGGCCGCTCCTCGCTCTCGCCGGGGCCGCGAACGGCGAACTCCGCCTCAGGAAATGGTGGAACAAAGGGCAGACGGAAGCTGAAGGTGCTGCCCGCTCCGGCCTCGCTCTCCGCCCAGATCTTGCCGGCGTGCGCACTGACAATGCGCTTCGCAATGGCCAGTCCCAGCCCGCTGCCCGGCGTAAAACCCGGCGCAGGCGTGGTGAAATATTCCTCGAAGACGCGTTCCAGGTTCTCCGCGGCAATGCCGCAACCGCTGTCGGTGATTGTCACCTGAGCGCAGTTCGGCAGGTTCGTCTTGGGGTAGCGCCCCTCAAAGGCGGCGCGGAAGCGCGAATTGCGGCGCTCCCAGAACTCTTCCGACAGGGTCATCTTCACCCGCCCGCCACGCGGAGTGAAGCGGCGCGCGTTCTCCAGAAGGTTCAGCATCACCTGCCGCACCATCACCGGGTCAAAGGGGAGCACCAGCGGCGATTCGCTCACATCCACTTCAAACTCCAGCCCCTGCTCGGCGAATTCGCCGCGCAGAAGGGAATACGTATCCAGGACACACTTTCGCAGGTCGGCCTTCTGGTGCGCCGGACGGCACTCCAGGGTAACCTTGTTCTGCGGACTCAAAAGGCGCGCAATCTTCTCTTCCATCTGGTGACAGGCCAAAACGACGTCGGCCAATGCTCCTGCCTGTTCTGCCGTCAGCGGCCCCAGCTTTCCCGCCCGCAACAGCTTGGCTTGCCCGGCGATGACCGCCAGCGATCCCTTCAAGTCATGGATCGCCATGGCAATACCCGTGCTATTCCACTCGCGCTTCGGGCCGATTTGTGAGATCAACGTTGACATTTGGTTTACCCATTGGTACGGGGGAAATCGGACTGCTCCGCACTAATTGCTAACGCATAGTACAACGAAGGGACATGTACATTTCTAGAACATTCGTTCCACTTGGTGTACTTTGGTAACCATCACACGGAACGGAAAGTAATTCCTAAAAAGAGCCAAACTCGTTCCAACTACGTGGAATCGGAACCATGCCCCCTTGCGTTCAGAATTCGTTTGATCCCATGATTTCAATGTGTTAGCTTCCTTCTTACATAACGTGGAGGGGGCGCGAGAGACTGGCACTCCGACTGCACATGTACACCCTGCCATGGCTCAATATGTTCAGAACTCGCCTCCGATTGCGCCCTTCGGCCTGCCCGAGAGCATTCTCTTCGGCCAGTCCGAGACCATGGCCGCCATCCGCCGGAATCTGCGGAAGGTGGCCGATACCAATATCCCCATCCTGATTGAGGGGGAAAGTGGCACGGGCAAGGAAGAAGTGTGCAGATTCGTGCACCAGCAGTCGGTCTGGGGCCACGGACCCTTCGTCAAGGTGAGCTGTCCGGCAATTCCGGCCGCGCTCGCGGAAAACGAGTTATTTGGCTACGAACAAGGTGCGTTTTCAGTCGCTTACGAAGCCAATTCCGGCCAAGTTGAGCTGGCTAACACCGGCACCCTCTTTCTGGATGAGATCAGCGAACTGGACATGGTCTTGCAGTCCAAGCTGCTGCAAGTGTTGGAGGATGGGCAGTTACTGGTCCCAGCCACGGAAGATGGGCAGAAGGGGAAGGTTCGCGTCATCTGCGCCACCAGCCACAACCTGCGGCAGGCTTCGGCTACGGGTGGCTTCCGGACCGAGCTTTACCATCGTATCTCCGGACTGGTGTTGCGTTTACCGCCCCTTCGCGAGCGGCTGGAGGACCTGGATGCCTTGGTTGAGTACTTTGTCGGAGTGTACAGTGAACGCTTCCACTGCCGTGCAGTGCCGGTGAGTTCGTCCACCGTGGCGCGCATGGCTTTGCACAACTGGCCGGGAAACATTCGCGAGTTGGAGAACCTGGTCAAACGCTTTGTGGTTGTCGGCACGGAGGATGTCATCCTGTCGGAGATCGGCCACCCGGAGGCTGGCGAGCCCGCGGTCGAGGCCGATTCATCCGAAGAAGGCCTGAGCCTGCACGAGATGACGCGCCAGGCACTGCATTTGATGGAGAGCCGAATTATCCTGAATAGCTTGCGGGCCAATCAGTGGAACCGCAAGCGCACTGCGCGGGCGCTCAAGATCAGCTATCGCTCGCTGCTCTACAAGTTGAAGCGGTCGGGCATTACCGGCCGCCGTGAAGATGGATCCGCCGTGGCGGAGGGAAGGGCGTTGGAAAACCTGTCATGAAAGTTGCCATGCGTTGCACACTCTTGGTTCTTATGTTGATGCTGGCCGCCTCCTTGGTGGCGGCACAGTCAAATTCCAGCTCCGCGGCGGGGAGTTCCGCTGCCGTGCAGCCTCAACAGCCGGCGCAGAGCGTGCCGATCGGCAATCTGCCGCCTCCGCCTCCGCTGAATAGCCCGGCGCAGAAGTCGCAGCACGCGCCAGAGCCGATGCCGCCTGCGGCGGTGGGGGACAGCTACCTGATTGGAGAGGGCGACATACTGGCCATCAACGTATGGCATGAGGCGGAACTGACCCGCGTCCTTCCGGTACGCATGGATGGAATGATCACCCTGCCGCTGATTGGCGAGACCGTGGCCGCCGGGCAGACGGTGGACCAGTTGCGCGCGACCATTGCCACGCGCCTCAAGAAGTATCTGGAGGCGCCCGAGGTGACGGTGATTGTGCAGGAGCCGCGCAGCCAGTTCTTCACCGTGATGGGCAAGGTCGCCAAGCCCGGCTCCTATCCGCTGGGGCAGCGGCTGACGGTGATGGACGCGCTGGCCTTGGCCGGCGGCTTCAAGGACTTCGCCAATGTGAAGAAGATTCAGGTGGTGCGCACCCATCGCGATGGCCGCGTGGAGCGCATTCCGTTTGATTACAAGCGCGCTGTTTCCGGCGACATTCAACATAACTTCCTACTGGAGCAGCACGATCTGGTCGTGGTGCCGTAGCTTCACGCTCCCCGCGGGTGGGCGTGTTTTTCATTGGTCTTTCAGTCATAAGGAGTCTGGAAATGAAGAAGTTTCTGATACTGGTTGTGATGCTGGTGGTGGGGCTTGCGGCTCCGGCCCTGGCGCAGGATTCGCAGGATGGGCCGAAGCCGGTGGTACAGGTGGATACCGCCCCGACTCACTTGGGCAGCGAGGGTCCGTCGCTGACCCTGGGCAGCGACGTGGAGTCGCGCAACCTGTTGCTGGTGGGCTTCAGCGCGGGCGCGGCCTACGACTCCAAGGGTTTGTACAACGGCAGCACCGGCGGCTACAGCGGAGACACGCGCTACTTCTTTCAGCCGACGGTCGCCTTCCAGCGCACCTACACCACCGGCGCCTGGACGCTGAGCTACACGCCGGGCATCAGCTACAGCCAGAACGACACGCAGAGCAGCCAGTACACGCAGAACCTGAGCGGCGATTGGGTGTGGAAGCCCAACGGACGGCTGATGCTGCACGTCCGCGAGGACTTCAGCCTGACCGACAATCCTTTTGAGAGCATTGGCCGCGTGGACCTGCTGCCGCCGCTCGGTGGACCCACCGGGCCGGGCTATAACGGCGTGCTGGCGGACACCAAGCGCACCGGAACCGTGACCAACGTGGACCTGAGCTATAAGGTGGGCGAGCACAGCGCGGTGGGCGTGACCGCCGGCTACCAGTTGTTCAACTACGACGCCACCACCAGCGCGACCACCACCTTCCCGTATGTGGATTCGCACCTGGTGACGGGCTCGGCGTTCTTCTCGCATCAGATCAACCGCGAGGTGACCCTCGGTGTGCAGATGAGCTACATGGACATCTACAGCACGGGCGCGGAGATTGCCCGCACCCAGGCTCCGGCGCCGATGGTGTTTGCCAAGATCACGCCGGGCTCGCGCACGGTGATCACCCTGTATGGCGGTCCGGAGTACACGCGCACGCGCGAAGTGATCGCGCTGGGCGGGCTCTCGCTGATCAGCTACACGCACCACTGGTATCCGACCTACGGCGCCACGGTGAGCTGGAGCGGCAACCGCCAGGGCTGGGACGCACAGGTACAACAGCGCATCGTCAGCGGCAGCGGAGTGCTGGAGGCGGTGAAGGACATCGAGGCCGGTGCCGGCTACCGCCTGCGCCTGAGCCAGCGCTGGACGGGAGAACTGCGCGCCAACTTCACCGATCAGGATGGCATCGGAGTGTTGAGCACGGGCACCAACTTCAGGAGCTTCTGGGCGGGCGGCGGACCGATTTATAAGGTCACCAGCCGCTGGGCGCTGCGCGGGCAGGTGGCGTACGTGCATCAGACCCAGACCGGGCTGGGACCGGTGGCGGGCAACCATCTGCTGGTGCAGGGATCGCTTGAATACCGTCTGCGCAAGAATCTGGGAGAATAGGAGTCATGCCGTTGGAAGACAATTCCCCGCGGGCGCCCATCACTCCACGTGACGCGCTGGAGACCTTGGTGCGCCGTCGCTGGCTGATCGGCGGTGGGCTGTTCGCCTGCTGGCTGCTGGTGTGGTGCGCCAGTTGGCTGCTGCCCTCGGTCTACCGCTCGGAGACCGTGATCCTCATCGAGCAGCAGAAGGTACCGGAAGAGTACGTGGTGGCCAACGTCAGCGTGGACATGCAGCAGCGCATGGAGGCCATGCGCCAGCAGATTCTGAGCCGCACCCGCTTGCAGCACATCATTGACCAGTTCGGCCTGTACAAGGAGGCCGACAAGTCGAACCCCGATGAAGTGATCGAGCAGATGCGCAAGGACGTGAAGACCGAGCTGGTGGAGGCTCCCGGCCGCCGCGGACAGCTCTCGGCCTTCAAGATCAGCTTCAGCGCCCCGACGGCGCGGCTGGCTCAGCAGGTGAACGCGCAACTGACCTCTCTGCTGATTGACCAGAACATCGAGGAGCAGTCGCAACGCGCCGAGGGAACGACCGAATTCCTGAGCACGGAGTTGCAGTCGGCGCGCAGTCACCTGAATGAGCAGGAAGACAAGATCAAGCAGTTCAAGGCCGGCAACCTGGGGCAGTTGCCCAGCCAGGTGGAGACCAACGTCCACATCCTGAGCGGCTTGCAGGAGCGCGAGCAGAGCCTGAGCCAGGCCTTGAACCGCGCCCAGGAGCAGAGGCTGTACTTTGAGAGCCTGTTGACGCAGTACCGCTCGGTGAGCAAGGACGAGGCCAAGGGCGCCAACAGCCTGCCGGCCATTGATGAGCAACTGGGCAAGCTGAAAGAAGAGCTGGCCGACGCCCAGGCCAAGTACACGCCCGACCATCCTGACGTGCAGCGGCTGAAGCGGCTGATTGCACGCACGGAGAGGCAGCGTGACGACATCCAGCGGCGGTTGGCCGAGGGCGGCAACGATGCTCCAGCCGCGCCAACTTCCCGCGACCCGCGGACGATGACTCCGATCTTGCAGTTCGAGAGCCAGTTGAAGGCCAACCAGCAGGAGATTGCCGACACCAAGCGCGAACTGGCGCAGGTGGAAGCGCAAATCGCCGGCTACCAGGGACGGCTGAACAACATGCCGATCCGCGAGCAGCAGTTGGCCGACCTGACCCGCGACTACGACCAGTCGAAGTTGAACTACGACTCGCTGCTGAAGAAGCAGATGCAGTCGCAGATGGCCACGAACCTGGAAAAGCGGCAGCAGGGAGAGCAGTTCCGCATTATTGATCCGCCGAGCCTGCCGAAGAAGCCGGTCTCTCCCGATCGTTTGAAGCTGAGCCTGATGGGACTGGCCGGAGGTCTGCTGCTGGGACTGGGGCTGGCCGTTGTGGTGGAGGCCGTGGAAGACAAGGTGCGCACCGAGGATGAGGTGACGCGCCTGGTGAAGGTTCGCATCCTGGCCGGCGTGCCGCACCTGTTCACGCCGGAGGAAGAGAACAAGCGCAAGGTTCGCCGCGTGGTGGAGTGGTGTGCGGCGGCCGTGATGCTTCTGGTGATGGTCGCGGCCAACGCCTACACCTCACTGGGGAGATAGCTCGCAATGTACGAGAAGTTTTATGGCTTCACGCAGAACCCGTTCCGCATGAGTCCCGACCCGGCGTTTTACTACGCCACGGCGCGGCACAATGAGGCGCTGGCCAACCTGACCTATGGCGTGCTCATGCAGAAGGGCTTCATCGTGCTGACGGGCGAGGTGGGCACGGGCAAAACTCTTCTGGTGCGCTGCCTGCTGGACACTCTCTACCGCTCGCGCGTGGCGCACGCCTACATTCTCAACCCGCTTCTCTCCAGTGACGATCTGCTGCGCATGATCCTCACCGACTTCGGCATTCGCGAGGTGAAGCGCACCCGCGGCGAGATGCTGCAACAGTTCAACGAGCACCTCATCGAGGTCTATCGCCGCAACGGCATCTGCGCCCTGGTGATTGACGAGGCGCACCTGCTGACTCCCGGGCTGCTGGAAGAGATTCGGCTGATGACCAACATCGAGACCAGCAAGCACAAGCTGCTGCAGATCGTGCTGGTGGGCCAGCCGGAGCTCGACGAGAATCTGGATTCGCCCGAGCTGCGCCAGGTGAAGCAGCGCGTGGCGCTGCGTTATGCCCTGGAGCCGATGAATGACATGGAGGTGCGCGGCTACATTGACCGCCGCCTGGAGGTGGCCGGCGCGCCGAACCGCTTGCTGCAGGTCTTTCCGGCGCCCACGCTCGCGCGCATTCTGCATTACGCGCACGGCATTCCGCGCCTGGTGAATACGCTTTGCGACAGCGCGCTGGTCAGCGCCTACGGCAAGGGATTGAAGAGCGTTCCTCCGGCGATGATTGACGAGGTGGCCGGCGATTTGCGCCTGAGCCTGAAGAACAGCGTGCAGCAGATGACCGGCACGCCCTTCAACAACCGTCCCGGAGAGGACGAGGCGAGCCGCAAGACCCTGGTGAAGACCCTGATGCGGCTGGCAAGGCTTCTGGATCCCGGCGCCGACAACGACAAGAATCAAGGAGTGGCAGGATGAGCCGAATCTTCGATGCGCTGCGCCGGTCGGAAATGGACCGCAACCCGGACGATGCCAACGCACCCGGGCAGGCAACTTCTGCGGCGACTCCGGGTGACGCCACGTTGAATGGGGCTAACCCTCAGGTAGACTCGCCTGCGGATGCCGCGTTGAATGCGGCTTCGGGCATAGCCATGCCAGCCGTCCCCGTGCCGCCCGCACCCG
>Ga0302267_10007188_pt1 | contig 11023 bp, 9 predicted proteins | sample III_Bog_E1_3_FD_194555 | JGI IMG/M metagenome (GOLD analysis project Ga0302267, IMG submission 194555) | Peat permafrost microbial communities from Stordalen Mire near Abisko, Sweden - III_Bog_E1_3 | ecosystem: Environmental > Terrestrial > Soil > Wetlands > Peat | place: Sweden: Abisko... | reverse complement strand
GCCTTGCCCAGGTAGCCGAGGACACCGCGCACCCGTAGCGCGGCCCCTCCCCCGCCGTTCAGGGCGTTCATGATGTTCTGGTACCCGTCGTGGAGTGCCTTGTCGTGCCCGGCGAACGTCAGGAACACGATGGCCAGGAACGTCAGGACGATCACGTGCACGGCCCGGTCCAGGGCGATGAGCCGCAGTACATAGCGGTCACGCAACGCCGGACCTCGCAGCGGTAGTTCGATGGCGTCCCGTGAGGGCACCCGCTCGGTCGACGGGTGCTCCGGCACCGGCAACGGGAACCAGGCGTCGCATCGCAGACACCGGGACCACCGCACCCCGTCCGCCTCGCGCACGTACAGCGAGTCGGCGGTGGTCACTTGGGCCGCGTCCTGTCCGACGAGCGCATGTCCCTTCCATGCGCACGTGAACAGCTCGTACCGGTAGTCCGGTCGCTTGGTGCGGGCCACAAGGCCACACTAGGGGTCGACGAGCCACCGACCGGGGCGCGACCACGGCCACCGGGGACGAGGCCCCGCTCGGACTCGAGCGCCTCCCGTGGGATCACACCTGACGGCCGCAGTGTCGGATTCCTGCGGTCAGCCGCCCGGCCACAGTTCCTCGGGCTCGCGCCCGTTGGTCTCGGGCACGCACCAGAACAGGCCGGCCGCCACCGCCACCGGCAGGAAGATCACCGGCGCGGCCAGCGAGAACCGGTTGCCGAGGTCGGCCACCGCGCCGAACGCGACCAGGCCTCCGACGGCGCCCAGCACACCGGCCACGAGCCACCACCCGGACGCCGAGGCGCGCACCGCGGTCGGGAACAGTTCGTTGACGAGCGCCCCCGCCGCCGGCGCCAGCACCCCTCCGGCCAGTACCCCGAGCACGTAGCCGACGACGAGCACCACCGAACCGCCCGAGTAGGCCAGCGTGGCGAACACGGCGATCCCCACCATGCCGATCGCCCCGGTCGGGCGTCGGCCGAGGCGGTCGGCCAGCCACCGTCCGATCAGGAGCCCACCGAGGCCCGACACTCCGGCACCCACCACCATGGCTGCGGTCACGGCACCGGCCACGTGCCGCACGTTCTGGGCGTACAGGAAGATGAAGGTGTTGGCGGGACCGGTGATGACGGCGACCGCGAACGACAGGGCCACCAGCACGGCGAGGCGACCCCGGAAGCGGCGCCCCACGGCACCCAGCACCGGGGTCGGATGGTCACGGGCGGCGGCGGCCACCGCGAACCGGTCCGGCTCGACGACCCACCGGGCGATCACGGGGACGAAGAGCAGGGGCACCACGGCCAGTGCGAAGAGACCCCGGAAACCGAGTGACGACGAGGCCAGGCTGTGGATGATCGCCGTCAGACCCGCCCCCACCCCGTAGCCGGCGGTGACGAGGGCGATGGCGCGGGTCCGGTCCTTGCTCCCGGTCTGTTCGGCGGCCATCACCTGGGCGAGGGCGTTGGTGGCGCTGAGGAAGGGTCGCCCGAGGGCGAAGACGGCGACGAACCACCAGTAGCCCGGGCTCACCGCCGCCACCAGGGTGGCCGCCAGGCCGATCACCACGGTCACCAACAGCGTGCGGCGGCGGCCGAACCGGTCGGCCAGCCCCGTCAACGGCAGGGCCCCGATGGACGCCAACCGGATGATGGCCAGTCCGATACCCAGTTCGGTGCCCGACAGGCCCGCCTGGTCGGTGAGCGTGGCGCCGTGGGTGACCTGTCCGAAGGTGCGGGCCACGTCGCCCAGGGCGGCCACGACGCCGTACTGCCCGAACCCCGAGGCGAGCGCCAGGAGTGCGACGCCCAGCACGGCCCGGTCGTTCCACCGGTCGAGGCGGAGGGCCGGCGGACCGAATTGCGCGGGGCGAGGTGCGGGCTGGCTCATGCGGTGGATGGACCTCGTGGCCGGCACCACCCGGGGACGGACCCCCGAGGATGCCGGTCCTGGAGGCGGCGGGCGGAATCGAACCGCCGTACGGGGCTTTGCAGGCCCCTGCCTAAACCACTCGGCCACGCCGCCAGAAGCGCCCGGTGATCCTATCCCCCCGGGTGGGATGCTTAGATCTGTCCATGCGGATCGGACTCATCGCCCCACCCTGGACGCCCATCCCTCCCGTGCTCTACGGCGGCATCGAGCTGGTCGTCGACCAGTTGGCCCGGGGACTGCAGGAGGCGGGGCACGACGTCCTCCTCTACACGACCGGCGACTCGACCTGCCCGGTCCCCAAGCAGTGGGTCCTGCCCGAGGCCGAGGGACAGCGCATCGGCATGGCCGTACCGGAACTGCGTCACGTGATCCACGCCTACGAGGCCGTGTCCGACTGCGATGTCGTCCACGACCACACCATCATGGGCCCCTTCCATGCCGAGCACTACCCGGGCCTCCCGGTGACCACCACCATCCACGGACCGTTCAACCAGGAGCTGAGCGACCTCTACCGCGCCACGTCGGGACGGGTCCCGCTCATCGCCATCTCGCACGCCCAGCACCGGGCGGCGCCGGACATCCCGGTGGCGCGGGTGATCCACCACGGGGTGGAGGCGTCCCAGTTCCCGGTGGGTGACGGTGGGGGTGACGCGGACGGTCCCTACGTCCTGTTCCTCGGGCGGATGGCCGACGACAAGGGCTGCCACCGGGCCATCGAGGTGGCTCGCCGGGCCGGCGTGCGCATCCTCATGGCCGCCAAGATGCGCGAGCCCTGGGAGATGCGGTACTTCGCCGAGAAGGTCGAGCCCCTCCTCGGCCCGGACGCCGTCTACCTCGGTGAGGTGTCCCACGAACGCAAGCTCGAGCTGCTGGCGGGCGCCTCGGCGCTGCTCTTCCCCATCCGCTGGAACGAGCCGTTCGGCATGGTGATGATCGAGGCCATGGCCTGTGGCACACCCGTGCTCGCCTTTCCCGAGGGTGCCGCCCCCGAGGTGGTCACCGACGGCACGACCGGGTTCCTCTGCGACGACGAGGACGCCATGGTCGCCGCGCTCGGCCGGCTCGGCGAGCTCGAACGGAAGGACTGCCGGCTGGCGGTCGAGGGGTACTTCTCCACCCACCGGATGGTTGCCGAGCACGTCGAACTCTTCGAGACGCTGGTCGGCTGACCGACCGCTCGACACCCGGGCGGCGCCCCGACGGCGGGCCGGAGGGCCCGGTGGACCTCCTGATCGAAGGTCCTAGTCGTCCTTCTTGAAGAAGAGCCACCAGATGATGACCGCCAGGGCCACGAGGCCGGCGATCTGGAGGACTCCCCACAGCAGGCTGGCGATCACGTGGAGCAGGCCGAGGGCCAACCACACGACCACCACGACGCCGGCGACGAGCGCCACGGTGCCGAGGGTCGAGCGCCCCGATCCCCCCGATGTGCTGTCGTCGTCTGCCATTCCTCCAGCGTACCGCCGCTGGGTCCCGGGGGGCCCGCGCTCGGGTGGTACGTTCCGTCGATGTCCCTGCGGGCGAGACGACAGGCACTGATCGACGACACGGACCTGCGGGGCGATGCGTTCTGCCGGGCCTACTCGGCCGCAGCCGACGAGTGGCTCACCGGACTGTTCGAGGAGGCCTGCGGCGGCGACTCCCGGGGCATGGCGCTGGTGGCCGTCGGCGGGTACGGACGGGGCGAGCTGTGCCCCTTCAGCGACCTCGACGTCGTCATCATCCACAAGGGCCGCAAGGACATCTCGGCCACCGCCGACCGCATCTGGTATCCGGTGTGGGACGAGGGGATCGCCCTCGATCACAGCGTTCGCAAGCCGGCCGAGGCGCTCGACATGGCGGCCGACGACCTGCGGGTGGCCCTCGGCCTGCTGGACGCCCGGGTCATCTGTGGGGAGGCCAAGGTGGCCGAGCCCGTCCTCGACGGCGCCAAGGACCGCTGGGCCCGCCAGAAGCCGCCGTGGTTGGGCGAACTGGCCGACAAGGTCGTGGAGCGTCACCGCTCCCACGGCGACGTGGGATTCCTGTTGGAGCCGGATCTGAAGGAGTCCCACGGGGGTCTACGCGACATCGCCGCCCTGGTCGCCATGATGGATGCCGTCCCGGTCCTGGCCGACTACGTCGACACCGTGGCCCTCGAGCACGCCCGGTCGGTGCTGACGGCCACCCGCGTGGAACTGCAACGGCGGGCCGGACGCGAACTCAACAAGCTGCTCCTCCAGGAGCAGGAGCAGGTGGCCAAGGCCATGGGCCTGGCCGACGCCGACCAGCTGATGTACGAGATCGCCACGGCCGGCCGCAACGTGGCGTGGGAGGGCGACGACGCCTGGCGGCGCCGCAGTGCCTGGTCGCGAGCGCAGGAGAAGGGCGGCCGGTGGCGCCGCGACAAGGACCGGGACGACGTGCCCGACACCTCGGTTCTGGACGGCGAGCCGGGCATCGGCATCGTGGGCGACGAGGTCGTCCTCCTCGACGACGCTGCGGTCAACGACGACATCACCCTCACCCTGCGGATCGCCGCGGTCGCCGCCGAACGCAACCTGCCCATCTCGCGCGACGCCCTGAACCGGCTCGGCCGACGCGCGCCCGATGTCGTGACCCCCTGGCCGGACGAGTTGCGCGAGACCCTCGTACGTGTCCTGGCCGTGGGTCCCGGCAGCATCCCGGCGCTCGAGGCCCTCGACCAACGCCGCCTCTTCGAGCGTTATCTCCCCGAATGGGCGAGCGTGCGCAACAAACCCCAGCGCAACCCGTACCACCGGTTCACCGTCGATCGGCACCTGCTCGAGGCCACGGCGAATGCCGCCACCATGGCCCACCGGGTGCGACGGGTGGACCTGCTGCTCCTCGGGTCGCTGCTCCACGACATCGGCAAGGGCTACCCCGGAGACCACACGGACGTCGGCATGGTCGTGGCGGCCGAGATCGCCACCCGGATGGGGCTCCCGCCCGAGGACGTCGCCACCATCGTGACCATGGTCCGGCTCCATCTACTCCTCCCCGACACCGCCACCCGACGCGATCTCGACGATCCGGCCACCGCCCAGCGGGTGGCCGACGAAGTGGGTGACCGACCGACGCTCGATCTCCTGGCGGCCATGGTCGAGGCCGACAGCCTGGCCACCGGACCCTCGGCCTGGGGCGCATGGAAGGCCGGCCTGGTGGCCGACCTCGTGGAGCGGGCCAGTCACCTCCTGGCCGGCGAGCCGGTGCCACCCCCCGCCCCGCTGATCACCGAGGAGCTCCAGGTGGTGATGGACACCGTCCGGACCCACGGCGTCCCGGCCTTGTCGATCGAGGCACCGCTGGTCACCGTGGTCGCCCCCGACCGGTCCGGTCTACTGGCCGAGGTGACGGGCGTCCTGGCCCTCCACGGACTCAACGTCCGATCGGCCGTGGTGGCCGGCGAACACGGCGTGGCCGTCGAGACCTTCACCGTCGAACCGGACCGCGGGCGTTGGCCGGTGTCGGCCAAACTGTCGAACGACCTGGCCGCGGTGATGGCCGGCACCCTCGACGTGGACGAGCAGCTGGCCGCCCGGGCCCACACGTATCGCAACGCCACCAAGGTCCGGGTCGCCCAGTTGGTCTCCACCCAGGTCACCTTCGACAACAACGCCTCAGCCTCGGCCACCGTGGTCGAGGTGCGGGCCGAGGACATCGTCGGACAGCTCCACCGGATCACCCAGGCCCTGGTGGAGTGCCACCTGGACGTGACCTCGGCCAAGGTCTCCACCTTCGGGTCGGCCGTGGTCGATGCCTTCTACGTGCACGGGCCCGACGGGCGGAAGCTGACCGAGGCCGGACAGTTCGCCGCCGTGGAGCGGTCCATCCAGGCCCACGTGCGGACCTCCGAGACCGCCTGAGGCACACGATGGCCCATTCGGGCCGACATCGGGTGCAATGGTGGCGGCGGAGCGCGCGTCCCCCCTGGTAGATTTAGACCGATCCTCTGATGTCCGGCGCCCACTCCCACAGTCGTTCGCGGTCCACGTCCGCGCCCTCCCACCGGGGGCGTTTCGTCGTGATCGGCGTGGTCGTGGCGCTCGTGGTGGTGGCGGTCGGCTTCGCCGTGATCGGACACTCGACCAGCAAGGTGTCCGCCACGCCCACCACGGCCCCTTCCAGTCACCCGGCCGCGTCCAAGCTCCCGCTCAACGTCGTGTCGGTGACACCGGTCGACGGTTCGAGCGGTGTGGCCAGCGACGCCACCATCACCGTCCAGTTCTCGGTGCCGTTGGCCGCCCACTCCCCCACCCCCACGCTCAGCCCGCCCGTGGCCGGCACCTGGCAGCAGGTCAACGCCACCACGTTGTCCTTCGTGGCCTCGGCTCCGCTGGTCCCCTCCTCCTCGGAGACGGTGACCGTCCCCGCCGGGGTCGGCGGTGTCCTGGGTGCCGCCGGCCAGACGCTGGCCCAGGGGGCGACGGTCCACTTCGGCGTGGCCCCCGGCAGCACCCTGCGCTTGCAGCAGCTGCTCGCCCAGCTCGGCTACCTACCGGTCTCGTTCACCGCGGCCGGCCCGCTGGCGGCCCCCCAGGAGCTGGCCCAGCCCCAGGAGGGAACGTTCTCCTGGCGGTTCGCGGAGCCGCAGAACCTCGTCTCGCTGTGGACACCGGGCACGGCCAACGTGCTCACCAAGGGGGCCGTCATGGCCTTCGAGAACGCGCACTCCCTGACCACCGACGGTGAGGCCGGGCCGGCCGTGTGGAGCGCCCTGCTGGCCGACGCGACCGCCGGGACCGTGAACACCGCGGCCTACAACTACGTGCTCGTCACCAAGGCCCAGCCGGAGCGGGCCACCGTCTACAGCAACGGCGTCGCCGTCTACTCGACGTTGGCCAACACGGGGGTCGCCGCCGCGCCCACGGCCGAGGGCACCTACCCGGTGTTCGAGCACCTGACCTCCGCCACCATGCGGGGCACCAACCCGGACGGTTCGAAGTACGTCGACCCCGGCATCCCGTGGGTCAGCTACTTCAACGGTGGGGACGCGCTGCACGGCTACGTGCGGTCGAGCTACGGCTTCCCCCAGAGTGACGGTTGTGTCGAGATGCCACCGGCCAACGCCGGTGTGGTGTTCCCGTACACACCGATCGGCACCCTCGTCACCATCGACTAACCCTGACACCGCGGACACCTGTGGTGGCCGCCCGGCCCCTCAGCCGGCTGAGGGGAACTGGGGTGGACGCCGCTCCCGCACCGCCTGGATCCCCTCGGTGGCGTCGGGTCCGAGGAACCCCAGCATCTCGAGGGCCAGAGACTCGCCGAACACCGGGGCGGCCTGGAGCATCCACTGGTTCATCACCCGTTTGGTCCACTGCACCGCCGTGCGGCTACCGGCCGCCAGCTTCCCGGCGATGGCCAGCGCCTCGGTGAGCACCTCGTCGTCCGCCACGCAGCGGGTCACGAGCCCGATCCGCTCGGCTTCCCGCCCGTCCACGAAATCGGCGGTCATGAGGTAGTACTTGGCCCGGGCCATCCCGCACAGCAGGGGCCACAGCAGAGCGGCGTGGTCGCCGGCGGCCACACCGAGTCGGGCGTGCCCGTCGGACAGCCGGGCCGTCTCGCCCATGACGCTCACGTCGGCCAGCAGCGCTACGGCGAGCCCGGCGCCCACGGCCACGCCGTTGATGGCCGACACGATGGGCTTGACCGAGGCCAGCATCTCGTCGACGACCGCCTTGGCGTCACGCCACTGCTCGAGTGTCGTGGCGTAGTCCGTGGTCATCTTCTCCACCATGGCGAGGTCACCACCGGCGGAGAAGGCCTTCCCCGCCCCGGTGATGACCGACACGGCCACGCTGTCGTCCCGGTCCACGACCCGCCACACCGCGCTGAACTCGCGATGGAGCCGTTCGTTGGCGGCGTTCAGCACCTCGGGCCGGTCGATGGTGATCAGCAGTACCGAGGGGTCCGGGCGCTCGAAGCGCAGATGGGCGAAGTCGTCGTAGGTGGTGAAGGCGGACGGGATGGCATCGGTCATGGAAGCATCATGGCCGATGGGACCGACCTTCCCCTCGGCCCGTCCGCCGCGGGGAAGGGTGGGCGGGTCTCAGACGCCGAGCAGCGGGTGCTGCAGTCCGAGCTCGGCCAGGGTCCGACCGGCGTCCCGGGGCTCGACGACGCCAGGATCGGCGGTGGCCGTCCGGAACACGTACAGGTTCCAGAACCGGGCCAGGTCGGCCGGGGCGATGTCCGCGTACAGCCGCTCCTCCACGTCGACGCACCGCTCGAACCCGGCGGCCTCGAACTGCCCGGTCCACCACTCGAAGGAGGCGATACAGAGGTGACCCTCGACGAGTTGACCCTCGGCGTCCACGGCCAGGTCCGGCTCGGGTACCGGGCCGCCGTAGTCCGGACCGAGCGAGCGGTAGTGGTCGACCCGCCCGGGGCGGACCTTGCCCTCGAAATGGCCGTCGGGGCCCGAGCGGTTGGGACCGAACGAGGGGATGGTGGCGTAGAGGTAGCCGCCGCACACCCGGGCCAGCTCGGCCAGGGCGTCGGGCACCCGGTCCGGGGGCAGGTGCTCCAGGATCTCGAGGGTCGTCACCAGGTCGAAGGTCCCGTCGGCCCACGGGAGGCCGGCGAACAGGTTGGCCACCCGCACGTGCCCCCGGGCGCCGGGCGCCGCGTGGTCGATGGCGTAGGCGCTGAGGTCGCACCCCTGGGCGTCGATCCCCCGCTCCCGCAGTACCTCGACCAGGTACCCGGTGGCACAGCCGACATCGAGCGCCGACGTCACCCGGAAATTCCGCCACAGCAGCCACCCGGCGATGTCGGCGTTGGAGGCCACCCGGTCGTAGCGGGCGTATCCCGAGCGCCCTTCGCGGTCGCCCTCGGCATCGCGACCCTCCCCGAAGTAGGCACCACCGTAGGCATCCGGCACACCGGCCCGGCGGGCCTCGGCCATCGCCTTGGCCCGGTCGGCCGCTGCCGTGAGTTCGCCCCCGAGCCGGGCCAGCGCCGCCCGCACCGTGGCGTGTCCGGCGGCGAGGTCGATCAGCAGCTGACGGGCCGACCCGGCGGCGGCCCGGAGGCGCGGCGGGGTCATCGGGGGTCCCGTTCCGCCAGCCGCTCCGCCAGGGCCCGGAAGGCACGACCCCGGTGCGAGATCGAGTGCTTCTCCTCGGGCGACATCTCTGCGAACGTCCGGCCGTCGAAGCCGTCGGGGGCGAACACCGGGTCGTAGCCGAATCCCCCGTCACCCCGGGGTGTGGCGGTGATGGTCCCGGTGACCTCGCCTTCCACCCACAGCTCCTGGCCGTCGGGCCAGGCCACGAAGGCGACACTGCGGAACCGGGCTCGCCGGTCGTCCGCCGCGGTGGCGCCCACCCGGTCGAGTTCGGACACCAGCTTGGCCACGTTGTCGGCGTAACTGGCCCCCTCGCCCGAGTACCGCGCCGAGTAGACGCCCGGCTCGCCCCCGAGCGCCTCCACCTCGAGGCCGGTGTCGTCGGCCACGGCCGCCAGTCCGGTGGCCTCGCACAGGGCGACGGCCTTCAGCCGGGCGTTGTCCTCGAGGGTCTCCCCCGTCTCCTCGACGTCGGGCACCTCCGGGGGCCGGGGCACGAGCGTCAGGTCGGGGACGCCACCGAGGATGGCGGCGATCTCCGCCGCCTTGTCCTTGTTGGCACTGGCCAGCACGAACGTCTGCTCGGACATCCCGTCCGGCCCCTCAGCGCGGAGCCGGCGGATCGGCCAACGTGGCCGTCTGCAGGTCGAGCAGGTGGGCGATTCCGTGCTCGGCCAGGCTCAGCATCTCGTCCAACTCGGCCTTGGAGAAGGGCATGCCCTCCGCCGTGCCCTGGACCTCGATGAACCGGCCCGACGACGTCATCACCACGTTCATGTCCACCTCGGCGCGGCTGTCCTCCTCGTAGGGGAGGTCGAGCATGCACACGCCGTCCACCACACCGACCGACACCGCGGCCACGGCCTCGGTCAGCGGGTTGGCCCGCAGGGTGCCCTTCTGCACCAGGCGGGTGAGGGCGTCGTGGAGAGCCACGTAGGCGCCGCAGATCGACGCCGTGCGTGTGCCGCCGTCGGCCTGGAGCACGTCACAGTCGACGGTGATCTGCAACTCGCCGAGGGCCACCATGTCGCACACGGACCGCAGCGACCGTCCGATGAGACGCTGGATCTCCTGGGTGCGACCGGACTGCTTGCCCTTGGCCGCCTCCCGGGTGACGCGCTCGCCGGTGGACCCGGGCAGGAGCGAGTACTCCGCCGTCACCCAACCCTTCCCGGACCCCCGCATCCACGGCGGGACCCGCTCCTCGACCGACGCCGTGCACAGCACCCGCGTCCGCCCCATCGAGACCAGGACCGACCCCGGGGCGAAGACGGTGAAGTCGCGCTCGAACGACGCCGTGCGTAGTTCGTCGATCCCCCGGCCGTCGGCCCGCTTGGCCTTGCTCTGCTCGCTCACAGTGTGAATTCCTTTCGCGTCGCCGCTTGCTCCACCGGACCACCGAATGCGGCCTCGGCCTCTTCTGCCACCGCACGTGCGTCGACCGTCGGCCACCGGTGGGTGATGACCAGGCGACGGGCGCCCGCCGCCCGAGCCGCCGATCCGGCCTGGCGTCCACTCAGGTGGCCGGCCGTCCCTTCGTCCGCCGCGGTGTACGTGGCCTCACACAGCAACAGGTCGAGCCCGGTGCCCAGGACGTCGGGGGACCATGCGGGCCCCGTGTCGGCAGAGTAGCCGAGGGCCCGGTCGGCTCCGTCGATGCGCACGGCGAGGGTCTCCTCGGCGTGGTCGGTCCGATGGAAGGCGCAGGACACCTCGCCGATGCCGGCCCGGTCACCGTGGGTGACGGCGTGCCAGGCCAGGGCCGGCGTGCGCTCGGGATCGGCCCGGTCGATGACCGCGGTGGGGGCGTAGACGCGCAGAGCACCCCGTCGACCGCAGAAGCGGGCCTGGGTGTCCATGGCGTAGAGGTCGGTCCAGTGGTCGGCGTGGTGGTGGGAGATCACCACGGCGTCGACCTCGGAGGGGTCGATCAGCGTCTGGAGCACGGCGAAGGTACCCGGACCGGCATCGAGGACCAGTGTGGTCGCCCCCATGCGGAGGAGGTATCCGCTCCCGGCGCCGCCGGGGG
>Ga0302267_10007185_pt1 | contig 11024 bp, 9 predicted proteins | sample III_Bog_E1_3_FD_194555 | JGI IMG/M metagenome (GOLD analysis project Ga0302267, IMG submission 194555) | Peat permafrost microbial communities from Stordalen Mire near Abisko, Sweden - III_Bog_E1_3 | ecosystem: Environmental > Terrestrial > Soil > Wetlands > Peat | place: Sweden: Abisko... | reverse complement strand
CCACCTTCCAGGTCGCGGTCGGCGCCGACGGCCCGTCCAGCCCCACCCGCCGGTGGACCGGCGTCTGCCACCACGTCGAGCAGGTGCAGGCCGAGCCCACCGGCCTCTCGACCTACGAGGTCCGCATCCGCCCGGACCTCTGGCTGCTCTCCCAGCGGCGCGGCTACCGGGTGTTCCAGCACCTCTCGATCCCCGACATCCTCGACCGCCTGCTGCGGGAGTGGGGCATCGAGCCGGCGTGGAACGTCCGTCGCGCCGAGTACCCGGCGCTCGAGTACAAGGTGCAGTACGGCGAGAGCGACCACGCCTTCTTCGACCGCCTGCTCGAGGAGGCGGGCATCGCCTACACCTTCCCCGATGGAGGCGGCCAGGGCACCGTGCTCACCCTCGGCGACGCGCTGGAGACCGCGATGCCGCGCGCGGCGGCGCTGCGCTGGGTCGACAACCCCAACGATGCCCCGGAGCAGGAGTTCATCACCGAGCTTCGCCTCGCCCACGAGGTGCGCCCGGGGGCGTACACGATCCGCGACCACGACTTTCGCCGCCCGTCGTATCCGCTCGCGGGCCAGGCCGACCCGGTGGCCGGCCCGGAGGCCAGGTACGAGCAGTACCACTACCGGCCCGGCGGCTTCCGCGTCGAAGGCGCCGACGGCAGCGATACCCCGGTCGCCGACGACAGGGGCGTCGCCCGCCACGACGATCGCTTCGGGCAACGTCGCGCTCAGCGGGCGCTCGCCGGGGAGCGGGTGGGGCGTCGCTCGGTGTCGTTCCGCGCCAACGTCTTCGATCTCGCTCCGGGCGCGGTGTTCGCCGTCGACAACCACCCCCACGCCGACCTCGCCGGCGCGCCCTTGCTGGTGACCGAGCAGACCGTCGAGGGCGCCATCGGCTCCGACTGGACGGTGCGCGGTCGCGCCGTGTTCGGCGGCGCCGGCACGCCCTATCGCCCACCGCTGGTCAGCGCGAAGCCGACGGTCGACGGGGTGCAGAGCGCCACCGTGGTGGGGCCGAGCGGGCAGGAGATCCACACCGACGAGTTCGGGCGGGTGCGCGTCCAGTTTCCCTGGGACCGGGAGGGGAACGACGACGACCAGAGCCTGTGCTGGATCCGGGTGAGCCAGGGCTGGGCGGGCACCGGGTTCGGGATGATCAACCTCCCCCGCGTGGGGCAGGAGGTGCTCATCGGCTTTCTCGAGGGGGACCCGGATCAGCCCGTCGTGGTGGGCCGGGTCTTCAACAAGACCAACCCGGTGCCCTACCCGCTGCCCCAGCACAAGACGCGCAGCACCTGGAAGAGCCGGTCGTCACCGGGCGGCGACGGCTTCAACGAGCTCATGTTCGAGGATCTCGCCGGCCGGGAGCTGGTCTACGTGCAGGCCGAGAAGGACCTGCGCAAGCTGGTGAAGAACGACGAGACCATCACCGTCGGCAACGACCGGCAGAAGCTGGTCAAGGGCAACGAGACGGAGGTCGTGGGGGCGAACCGGACCGAGGTCACGTACGCGAACCGCACCGAGATCGACCGCCAGGACAAGACCACGGCGATCGAGGGCACGCGCCGGGACCTCGTGAGGGGCGACGCCATCGAGCGCGTGGAAGGCGACTGCCTGCTCAACGTGGGCGGCGACCAGCACCTCACCGTCGTGGGCGTGAAGCGGGAGCTGGTGGAGAAGGACAGCCACCTGATGGTGAAGGGCGACCGCAACGAGCAGGTCGGCGGCACCTACGGGCTGACGGCGGGCAGCCACCAGATCGCCTGCGGCAGTCAGGCGGTGGGCGCCGGGAGCACCATCCACCTGAAAGCGGGGGCGATGATCGTCATCGAGGCGCCCGACATCACCATCAAGGCGCCCGGAGGGTTCATCCGCCTCGACGGGGGCGGCGTCACCATCTCCGGCACGCTCGTCAAGATCAACAGCGGCGGGGCCCCCGGTGTGCTCGGCACCGGCGGTGGCGGGAACCCGGAGAAGCCCAAAGAGGCGCAGGTCGACGAGCCCCCGGCGCCCGCGCCCGACGACGTGAGCAAGACGCTCCTCGGGCCGGGGCGATGAGCGGATCGAAGGAGGAGCGAGCCATGCCTGCTGCTGCGAGAGTTTCGGATCCGCACACCTGTCCCATGACGACGGGGCCGGTGCCGCACGTCGGTGGGCCGGTGCTGCCGGCGGGCGAGCCGACGGTGCTGGTGGGGTTCATGCCGGCGGCGCGCGTCGGGGATCAGGCGGTGTGTGTGGGGCCGCCGGATGTCATCGCGCAGGGGGCTTCGACGGTGCTCATCGGCAACCAGCCGGCGGCGCGGCTGGGGGACCCGACGGCGCACGGGGGGATCCTCGTGATGGGGTGCCCGACGGTGCGCATCGGGAATACGCCGCAGGGGGCGACGCTGATGAAGGCGGGGGCGCCGCTGGTGAAGCCTTGCGTCGATCCGAAGGCGCCGCTGATGGTGTAGCGAGGGGTACGGGAAGATGTTCAAGATGCGCAGGGAGCAGATGGATGCCTTCCGGCGGGAGTCCATACGCGAGTTCGAGGACGGAGTGGCCCGGCACGTGGAGCGATGCTTTCCCGACCGATGGGCGGCGCTCGGGGAGGGCGGCGTGCGCCAGGTGATCCAGCGCGGGGTCGAGCGCGCGGCCGTGTACGGTATCGTCGCGGAGCGAGACGTGTGCAAGTTCATCGATCTGATGCTGGTCTTCGGCGCGGACTTCGACCAGGAGCGGGCATGGGCGAGGCAGATCCTCGAGGTGAAGGGCGACCCGTTCGCCAGGATGCGGCGGCTCCACGCTCGGGCGCTGCAGGAGGAGGCATGAGCGGGAACGAGCGCCAGCTCGCAGCCGCGGGGCGGGACGCGGACGGGACATTCGATACCGCACCGGTCGGGCGCATCGGGGATCTTTGCCCGCCCAATGTCCCCCGGTTGACCCTCCACGTCGACGCCGATCGCGACGGCAAGGTCGACACCGAGCCAGCGGAGCCCGTCTGGGAGTACGGCATCGGCAAGAAGGGCGCCGTCATCCTGTGCAACAACGACGACGACGATGGAGACAAGAAGCTCGATCACGCGGACGACAAGATCGACACCGACATCGATGTGTCGGATATCGCGCCCCTGGTCGTCCGCAGGACGCCGAAGGGGCTGGCCTTCCCGGCGGGCTACCGGGCGTTCCTCAGGGTCTCGAACAAGGACCGGATCCGCATCTTCAAGCCGCGGGAGGGCAACGCGACAGAGATCATCGGCCCCACCGCCGGCAAGGACACGTACGAGATCCTGGATCTCACTCGGGATGAGATCACGTTCGGAATGGAGGCGTTGATCTACCCGCGGCCGGCCTTCGAGGGACACGTCGATATCTCGCTCGAAGTGAGGGCCCCGAACGGCTCACCCTGCGGCTGGCACCAGACGCGGCTGCGGGTGGCACCGTGGATGATGCCCAACCACCTGGACCCGACCGAGACCGTGTACGTCATGGACATGGGCGCCCCCAACCAGCGCTTCCGCAACGACCTCGAGACCGCCGTGGCCAAAGCCGGCAATATCAAGACACAAGAGCTGCCTGGAGGGAAGCTTGGCAACGATCGGTGGGTGCAGGACGTGATGGAGATCGGGTTCTCCAGCTTCCCGCGACTGGGCGCCGGGCCCGATGCCACGTGGAACATGCCGGTGGTCCTCCGTACGCCCAACGAGCGAGGGCGCCAATATCCCAACCCAAAGTTACCGAAGGCCGACGACTTCCCGAAGCAGGCTCTGCTTGGGCCCGACTTCGGTTACCATCAGGTCGTAGACCCCGAGGTCGTGCACTTCACAAGCCTCAACTCTTTCGGCAACCTCGAGTGCTCACCGCCGGTCATGGTCAACAACCGGCCGTATCCCTTCGGCAGGATCGTCTATGGCACCGACCCGGACAAGAGCCGCACGATGCACAGCTTGGCCCGCAGCTTCCTGGCGGCCCAGCGCGTGCAGAGCCCCTTCACCATCGACACGGGCTGGCTCCAGGTCGGCCACGTGGACGAGTTGATCTCGTTCTGCCCCATGGCGAGCGCGCCGGACATCCCCAAGTTCCGGGTCCTCATCGCGAGCCCCGCGCTGGCGCTCGACGTCCTCCGTAGCGTGCAGCAGGCGGGCAACGGCAGCGCCCCCATGTTCGTCGTGGGGACCGCGGTCCCCGGTTACCAGGGGATCCATGTGCCCTCCGGCGAGAGCTTCCAAGACTTCACGTACTTTCTGAAGACGCCGGACCAGATCCTGGCCAACAACAACAAGGCTTTCTTGGACTTGCAAAGTTTTGTGCAGACGAAGATCGACGGCGTCCAGCGGCAAGTCGCCGACGCCCTCGGGCTCTCGGACGAGCATTTCATCCGGCTCCCCGTGCTGTTCTACGAGGTCAACGACGATGGCAAGGTGCGCTACAAGGCGTACTCGCCGGACGTGGTCAACATGCTCGTGGTCACCAAGGCGGACGGGAAGGCGGTCCTCGTCATCCCCAAGCCGTTCGGTCCGGTCGTCGGGACCGCGTGCAAGTTCGAGGAGAAGGTCAATGCCCAGCTCGCGCCGCTCACCGCGGCGGGGAACGTGATCCAATATGTCGACGACTTCGTGAACTATCACCAGGGCGTGGGAGAGATCCACTGTGCGACCAACAGCAAGCGCAAGCCGCGGACGGACATCTGGTGGTGGGAGGCGGATCCCGCCTGAGGCCGTCATCCTCGCCTGTGCGCTAGCGGGCTGCGCACCTCGGCCGGCGACGGGAGACGCCTGCCCGTCCCCCGCGAGGTGTGCGCCCCCGGAGCCTAGGCCCCACGCCGCGCCGGCAGCGAGCGCGAGCGCGGACGACGCCGGAACGCCGGCACCACCCTCGACAGCGGAGAGCATCGCCATGGACCCTCAGTTCGAACTCGAGGCCCTGAAGTACATCGACGGGCCGCTCTACACGAAGCACCGCGACGCCTGGTTGGCGAGTACGCCCAAGGTCAGAGAAATCCTGCGGCGCCAGGAACAGGAGCCCGACTGGCGCGCCAAGGTCACGGCCAGGATCCTCCTTGCCTGGCTGGACCATCGCCCCGAGGCTGAGAAGCTCCTCGACCGCATTGACCACGCGAACTGGGAGAGGGAGCGCGACAACGTCGGCGGGATCGCGGTCATCCCCGCGGGCTTTTCAGGCTGGAGCTTCGATCACCCGCAGTTCTATGGTTGGCTCTTGCCCCTCTGCTGGGAGGCCGCGCTCAAGCGCAACAAGGAGTGGAGCTACAACAAACAGTGGATCTTCTTCGACATGATCAAGGTGGACCCGAACGCCTTGACGAACGAGCTGACGCTCGAAGTGCTGTTCTGGTACCTTCGTGCCATCGCGGAAACCACCCCCGAACGGGTGCTCGCGATGGGTGGGATGATGGTCATGCCGCCGGCCCTGGTCAGGCCCCACGTGCTCCGGATGCAACAGCAGCACCACGACCTCGCCCTGCTGCTCAAGAACGACTTCCCCGAGCTCTTCTCGGACGACCCGTGACGGCGATCGCCTCCAGGGCACCCCGACCGCCCTCCCGTCCCCTCTTCCTCGCCTGCGCGCTCGGGAGCTGCGCGCCTGCGCCGATGACGACCAGCGCGTGCCCGCCCCCTGTGACGTGCGCAGCGCTGGAGCCCACGGCGAACAACGCAGCGGTGCCGGCGCCGCCCCCGAGGGCAGCGAGCACCGCCTTGGAAGCTCCTTTCGAGCTAGAGGCGCTGAAATACCTCGACGGGCCGCTTTACACGAAGCACCGCGACGCGTGGCTGCGCAACACGCCCAACGCCGGGGAGGTCCTGCGGCTCCAGGAGCAGCAGCCCGACTGGCGCACCAAGGTCACGGCCAGGATCCTCCTTACCTGGTTGGACCACCGCACGGAGGCCGAGAGGCTGCTCGACGACGTCGACCACGTGGACTGGGGAAGGGAGCGCCGCAAGGTCAGCGGGAGCGCGCCCGTCCCTGATGATCGCAGGACGTGGGGCTCGGAGCACCCGGAGCTCCATGGCTTGCTCTTGCCGCTCTGCTGGGAGGCAGCGCTCAAGCGCCGCAAGGAGTGGCACGAGAACAAGCGATGGATCTTCTTCGCCATGATGCAGCGGGCCGCCGACGAGCTGACGCTCGAGGTCTTGTTCTGGTACCTCCAAGTCATCGCGGACAGCCGCAGCGAGCAGGCGCTCGCGCTCTCCGGGCTGAGGCGCATGCCCCCGGCCATGGTCAAGCCCCACGTGGCCTCCATGAAGCAGCAGGGGAAGGACTTCCACATTCTGTTTCAAGTCGACTTCCCGCAGTTCTTCCCGGGCGACCCGCCGGGGGGCCCCGAATGACGACCCCCCGCCGCGCCATCATCGAGGTCCGCTGGGGCCCCCTCGCCTACCGCAAGGCCATCCTCGAACCTGGCCACACCCTGTGCGCCGGCCGCAGCAACCTCGTCGACCTGCCCTTCCCCCAGGACGCCCAGATGTCGGCCAAGCACCTGACCCTCACCTGGGACGGGTCACGCTGCCGGGTCCACGACCTCGACAGCGCCACGGGAACATGGCTCCAGGGCGAACGCGTCGCCGAAGGCGAGGTCGCGAGCGGCGCCTGGATCCGCGCCGGCGCCACCAACCTGATGGTGTACCTCGAAGCCCACACGCCTCCGGGCCGTCCGGAGCCGCCGCTGACGCCCCCGAAGGCGGACGCGCTCGCCCAGCTCGAGCGCGAAGCCAGCCTCTTCGCCGTGGTCGACGCCTCGCGCGGCGTGCGCCCGATCCAGCTCCTGCGGGAGGCCGTGGACGAGCACCGCTCCCTCTACGACGGGGTGAAGGGCGAAGCGCTCGCCCACTGCGCGCCTTACCTGGTGGCCCTACGCGCCGACTCGGGGCTCCTGGAGCGGCTGGTGCGCGAGGGTTGGGGCGCGCGCTGGGCGATCTTCTTCACCTGCGCCCGTCCCTTCAAGGAGGTGCGCCGCCACCTCCGGCGCTTCCTGCTCGTGGAAGACGACGTGAGCGGCGAGCGGTATTACTTCCGTTTCTACGACCCGAGGACCCTGCGTATCTTCCTGCCGTCGTGCACGCCCCGGCAGCACCAGGACTTCTTCGGCGAGGTGACTTGCTTCCTCGCCGAGAGCGAGAGCGGCAAGATCCTCCGCTTCCCCCGGGAGCCGCCGTCATGAAGGAGCCACCATGTCCGTCCTCGAGCTCCGGGTCGCCTCCGGTGAGCCCCTCTCGGTCCGCAGCTTCACCGTCCGCGAGGCCGTCTCGGAGCCGTTCGACGTCTCCGTCGTCGCGCGCTCCGAGGATCCGAGCGTCGACCTCGACGCCATCGTCGGCCAGCCCGCCACCTTCCGCATCGTCTCCGGGGTCGCGGGAGCGCACCACCCCGAGCGCCGCTGGACGGGGATCTGCCGCTTCGCCGAGCAGGAGCAGGCCGAGCCGTTCGGGCTCTCGACCTACCGCTTCGTGATCGCGCCGGAGCTCTGGCGCCTGACCCAGCGGCGCGGGCATCGCATCGTCCAGCACCAGGCGGCGCCCAGCGTCGCCGCCGGCGTGCTCGACGCCTGGGGGATCGAGCGCGACCTCCACCTCGACGCCGCCGCCCACCCGCCGCTCCCCTACGTCGTACAGTACGCGGAGAGCGACTACGCCTTCTTCTGCCGGGTGCTGGAGGAGGCGGGAATCGCCTTTACCTTCCCCGAGGGCGACCGCGGGCACGGCGTGCTCACGCTCGGCGATCGGCTGCACGAGGGCGCACCGCGCCCGGCGCCGATCGTCCACGTGCCGAGCCCCAACAGGGGCGACGACCAGGAGCTCGTGACCGACGTGCGCCTCCTGCACCAGAGCCGCCCGGGCGCCTACACCCTCGCCGACCACGACCTGCGAAGGCCGCGGCAGCGCCTTTCCGTCGAGGCGACCAAGGCGCAGGGGCCGGCGGCGGCGCACGAGCAGTACCACTATCGGCCCGGCGCGTTCCTCGTCGACACCGATGCCACGGACGACACGCCCATGGCCGACGCCGAGGCCACCACGCGTCACGAGCCCGGCGCCGGCCGCCGCCGTGCCGAGCGCGCCCTGGCGAGCGAGCGCGCGGATCGGCGCGTCGTGAGCTACCGGACCAACGCTCTCGACCTCTGGCCCGGCCGGGTCTTCTCCATCGCCGGCCACCCCCACCCGGATCTCGCGGACGGCGCGAGCAGGCTGCTCGTGACCGAGTCGCTCCTCGAAGGCGCGGTCGACGAGGTGTGGGCCCTCCGCGGCCGCGCCGTGTTCGCCGACTCGCCCTATCGGCCGCCTCTCCGCACGGCGCGCTCGCGTGCCCGGGTCCAGAGCGCGACCGTGGTGGGCGGCGAAGACATCCACCCCGACGAGCTGGGGCGCGTGCGCGTCCAGTTCCCCTGGGACCGCGACGGCAGCAGCACGTGCTGGGTGCGCGTGAGCCAGGCCTGGGCCGGCGCGGCGTACGGCATGGTAACCCTCCCCCGGGAAGGGCAGGAGGTGTTCGTCGACTTCCTCGAAGGCGATCCGGAGCAGCCCGTCATCGTGGGACGTCTGTTCAACCAGACCAACCCGGTGATCGAGAGGCTACCCGAGCATGACACCCGGAGCGCGTGGAAGAGCGACTCCTCGCCGGGATCCTCCGGGTTCAACGAGATCCTCTTCGAGGACCGCAAGGGGAGCGAGCTGGTCCATGCCCAGGCCCAGCAGGACGCCCGCCGCCTGGTCAAGCAGAACGACACGTCTACCGTGGTCCACGATCGGCGCAAGCTCGTGGAGGACAATGAGCTGGAGACGACCGGCGCGAACCGGGTGCAGGAGACCCAGCGCGATCGAGTCGAGCTGACCTACCAGGACCGGACCACCGCGATCGACGGCACGCGGCGCGACCGGGTGAACCGTGACGCCCTCGAGCGGCTCGAGGGCGATCAGGTGGTGCGGGTAGGCGAGGATCGCCACACCCTCACCACGGGGCTACGACGCGAGCTGGTGGAGCACGACGCTCACCTGCAGATCGGTGGGCGTCGCCCGGAGTCCGTCGGGGGGACCGACTCGCTCACGGTGGGCAAGTCCCTGCAGGAGTCGGTGGGGAGCTACTCCGTGGACGCCTCGGGGCCCGAGGGGTGGATCCACATGATCGCCTGGAAGACGGAGATCGTGATCGAGTCGGCGACGGAGGTGACCGTCAAGGGCGCGGGTGGCTTCGTCAAGGTCGACGGCGGCGGGGTCACCCTCGTCGGCGCGGAGGTCGTGATCAACGAAGGAGGCTCCCCGGGCTCGCTCCCTGGGCCGGGACCGCACCTCCCGGTGCCGCCGCGGATCGTCGTCGTCGACGAGCCGGCGCCGCCTTCGTCACCGATCGTTTCGTAGGGCAGCCTCGGCTCAGGGGCGAGCCGGATCCGGCACCAGCTCCCCGGACGCGAACGCCAACCGCGCGAACGCCGCCACGGTAGCCCCCTGCCCGGGCTCGACGAAGACGTCCTCCGAGTTGCGCTGGTAGCTCATCAGATCGTTCACCACCGCGCTGTGCGCGAGCCCGTTGTAGTGCCCCAGCTCGTGCGCCAGCGTGCTCGGCAACGCCTCCGCGGTGACGATCACGTACCGATGCGCCGGCGCCCTCGTGTTGCGCCAGTGCACCCCCATCCGGTAGAGCCGCGGATCATCCACGTCCCGGAGCGCCCGCACCAGGAACACGTTGACCACCCCCCGCACCCGCTCCGCATCGAGCGCATCTCGGTCCTTCCGCGTCTCCAGCCGCGCAAACCGCTCCGCCAGCGGCCTCTGCACCGCCTTGCGGAAATGGACCCCGAACGGCCCGAACAGCCGCTCCGCCGCCGCAACCTGCGCGTCGATCCACGCGTCCTCGCAGACCGGCACCCCACCCTCGAGCGCCACCGCAATCGACAGCCGCAACACCGGGATCGGCCCCTCCGGCCGCGCCAGCGCCGGCACCCCCGCCAGCACCACGCCCGCCCCCAGCGCCCCGGCGAACCCCCGCCGCGAAAGCAACCCCATCCCCCCAGCCTAGCAGCGCGCTGAGGAAGCGTTGCCCTCGGACGGTGCCGCACGCTCGGGGAGCGGTGCACGCGCGCAGAGCACCCCGTGGGGCCCGGTGCTCCCTCCGAGAACGCACCCATTCCCCCAACCACCCCCACCCCCCGGGCAAGGAGGGGGGTATGGGGGGCGCAGGGCGAGAGTGGCAACGCCACTCACGCCCGCAGCCCCCCATCTCTACTGAGTGATGGCCTTGAGATCGAGCATCTCTTCGATGCTGGGGACCACGATGAGATCGCAGCGGCGGTTCTTCTGGCGGCCGTCGTCGGTGTCGTTGTTGGCGATGGGATCGGTGTCGGCGAAGCCGGCGGCGCTCCAGTGCTGGACGGGGAGCCCGCCGCCCTTGTCGCCGACGAGGTAGAGGAGCACCTCGCGGGCGCGCATCAGGGAGAGGCCCCAGTTGTCGTGGAAGGGGCCGCCCTGGAGGGCCTTGCTGTCGGTGTGGCCGGCGACCTGGTAGTCGCGCTTGATCAGCTGATCGTCGGCCTTCACCACGGAGGCGACCTTCTGGAGGATGGCCTGGCCGTCCTTCTTGAGGGTGTCGCGGCCGGAGTCGAAGAGCACGTCGCCGGGGAGCGAGATGACCATCCGGTTGTGGCGAATGCTCACCGCGAGGCCGAGGCGGGTGAGCTCGTCGAGCTTGCGGCGGAGGGCCTCGAAGCGGGCCTTGATCAGCTCGAGCTGGTGGGCGCGGGCCTTGTACTCGGCGAGGGCGCGGGCCTGCTCCTCGAGCGAGGCGTTGAGGGCGCCGAGCTTCTTGTCGCGGTCCTGGAGGTCGACGCCCATGCCCCTGAGCTTGTGCTCGAGCTCGTCCACGTGGGCCTTGGCCGCCTCGAGCTCCTTGGCGAGGCCTTTGTGCTCGGCGTCGAGCTTGCTGTACTTGTCGAGCTGGGCCTGCCACTCCTCTTCGGAGTGGCCGCAGCCGGCGGCGAGGATGGATAGCGCAGGGACGAGGAGGAGCGGGAAGAAGCGCGGGCTGAGGTGCATGGAGCAAGTCTCCGTC
>Ga0302267_10007182_pt1 | contig 11027 bp, 10 predicted proteins | sample III_Bog_E1_3_FD_194555 | JGI IMG/M metagenome (GOLD analysis project Ga0302267, IMG submission 194555) | Peat permafrost microbial communities from Stordalen Mire near Abisko, Sweden - III_Bog_E1_3 | ecosystem: Environmental > Terrestrial > Soil > Wetlands > Peat | place: Sweden: Abisko... | reverse complement strand
GATCTGCTGGTTGACCTGGATTTCGATTGCGCCGGGTTCGCTCATACCATTCATTTTATCTGAAGGGTTCCGCTGCCCGGCCTCTGTGGTGCGGTGATATGATGGGCAGTCCTTCAGAATCCGCCTGCCAGAGTGATTGAATTCACCTGGAGAAGGATCGCTCCATGTCCTACGACCTGTTTATCAGCTACTCCCGCCGCGACAACCAGGATGAGCGCATCACCCAGCTCGTCGAGCGCATCAAGCAGGACTTCGCCCGGTTCGCCTCGCGCGAGCTTGTTCCGTTTTTCGACCGGGACGAGATTCACGGGATGCAGGACTGGCGGCAGCGCATCCTGCAAGGGCTGCGCGAGTCGCGGCTGCTGCTGGCCTGCCTCTCGCCTACTTACCTTGAGAGCGAGTATTGCCAGTGGGAGATGGTGGAGTACCTGAAGTACGAAATCGGCCACCTGCACGGCTTCAATGGCGTCGCGCCCATCTATTATGTGCAGGTTCCGGGCTGGGAGGACAGGGACTTCGACAGCCGCTGCGCCGCGTGGGTGGCCGAGCTGCGCCGCCGCCAGAACTTCGATCTGCGCCCCTGGCACGAGCAGGGCGAGGAGGCTCTGCGCGAGGCCGCCGTTCAGGAGCGCATGGCGAAGCTGAATCGAGAGTTCGACAAGCTGAATCGCCAGATCGTCGAGACCATCCAGCGCGGCGAACGCGCCGAGCGGAGCCTGGGCAACGTGGACGCCCACAACCCGCACTTCATCGGGCGCGGCGCAATCCTGCGGAAGATGCGCGAGAACTTCGTCAAGCCCGGCCACATCGGCGTGGTCACGGCCGTCAACGGCATCGGCGGGCTGGGTAAGACGGCGCTGGCCATCGAGTACGCCCACGCCTTTGCCGATGAGTACGGCGGCGGGCGCTGGCAGGTGCGCTGCGCCGGCAAGGACGACCTGCGCCTGGCGCTGGCCGAGCTGGCCACGCCGATGGGCTTCGAGTTTACCGAAGATGAGAAGAAGAATCCCGATCTTGCCTTGGAGCGCACCCGCCGCGAGTTGAAGAAGCTGGCCGACGCCAAGGAGCCGCATCGCTGCCTGCTGCTGCTGGACAATGTGGACCGGCCCGCGCTGCTCGACCCGGCGATGGTGGCGCGGCTCGACGGCGGCGACTGGCTGCATATCCTGGCTACCACGCGGCTGGGCGAGAACGAGCTTTACGGCGCGCACCGCGATCGGTCGTTTTTGGCCGTGGACGAGCTGCCCCCGGAAGACGCCCTCGCGCTGATCGAGAGCTACCAGCGCGACGGAGTCTTCAGGAGCGACGCGGAGCGGGAGGCGGCGCGGGAGATTGTGCGGCTACTGGGCTGCTTCACGCTGGCTGTGGAATCCGCCGCTGTTTACCTTGGCCAATACGCCAACGATGTGACCTGCACTGGCTTTCTGGCGCGGTTAAAGAGGGAGGGACTCGAAGGTCTCGACAGCGCCTCAGGCCAGAGTACAGAGACCGTTCTGCACGGCGAAAAGAGCCTCAGCGCCACGCTGAAGCCGACGCTGGAACGTCTGGGAGCGGCGGAAAAACTTGCGCTGGAGTTTGCTGCGCTGCTTCCGCCCGACCAGGTGGCGCTGCCCTGGCTGCGGGCGCTGGTGGCCCAAACATTCGCCGAGATGGAGCGCGACGCCGAACCCGGCTACGCCGACCCATGGAAGAGCCTGCTGCGTGGCCTGCTTAGCCTGCGGCTCTTGGAGGGAACCGATGTGGTGGACGAGGATGCTCAGCCGCGCGTGGTGCGGGTGCATCGGCTGGTGCAGCAACTGGTGCTGCACGAAGAAAAAAAACGACGAAAGTTAATCTTGAACTGGGTGCGTCGGCTATTGCGTATGCCGGAGCGCGCCGCTCATCAGCAGGCGGTGGATGCGTTGATTACGGAGCGCGACGCCACTTTGGAAAAGACCATCGATTGGGTGAAGGCCCGCTGGGAGCTTGAACCGCTGACCGCGCTGGCCGGCCTGTGGGATGAATCAAACAATCCGCGGGCTGCGTGGCTCCTGAATCAGATGGGCACTCGCTGGCTTGCGCTGGCCGAGTGGGGCCAGGCCGAGCCGCTGATGCGCCGCGCACTGGAGATTGACGAACGGAGCTATGGCCCGGAGCACCCCAAGGTCGCCATCCGCCTCAACAACCTCGCGCAATTGCTCCAAGCCACCAACCGGCTGGCCGAGGCCGAGCCGCTGATGCGGCGCGCGCTGGCGATTGACGAGCGGAGCTACGGCCCGGAGCACCCCAACGTCGCCACTGACCTCAACAACCTCGCGCAAATGCTCCAAGCCACCAACCGGCTGGCCGAGGCCGAGCCGTTTCTACGGCGCGTGATAGCGATTTTCGAGAAGAACGACCCCGAGACACAACCAAACTACGCGGGCGCCCTCAACAACCTCGCGACATTGCTCCAGGCCACCAACCGGCTGGCCGAGGCCGAGCCGTTGATGCGCCGCGCGCTGGAGATTGACGAGCGGAGTTACGGACCGGAGCATCCTGACGTCGCCAGAGACCTCAATAACCTCGCGCAATTGCTCCAAGCCACCAACCGGCTGGCCGAGGCCGAGCCGTTGATGCGCCGCGCGCTGGAGATCGACGAGCGGAGTTACGGCCCGGAGCACCCCAAGGTCGCCATCCGCCTCAACAACCTCGCGGGATTGCTGCGAGCCACCAACCGGCTGGCCGAGGCCGAGCCGCTGTTTCGCCGCGCGCTGGAGATCGACGAGCGCAGTTACGGCCTGGAGCACCCCGAGGTCGCCACAGACCTCAACAACCTCGCGCAATTGCTCAAAGCCACCAACCGGCTGGCCGAGGCCGAGCCGTTGTATCGCCGCGCGCTGGAGATTGACGAGCGGAGTTATGGGCCGGAACACCCCGACGTCGCCATAGACCTCAATAACCTCGCGCAATTGCTGCAAGCCACCAACCGGCTGGCCGAGGCCGAGCGGCTGATGCGCCGCGCGCTGGAGATCGACGAGCGGAGTAACGGCCCGGAGCACCCCAAAGTCGCCATTCGCCTCAACAACCTCGCGCAATTGCTCAATGCCACCAACCGGCTGGCCGAGGCCGAGCCGCTGATGCGCCGCGCGCTGGAGATACTTCTCAAGTTCACCCGCGCCACCGGCCACCCGCATACACATCTGCAAACATTCAAGAACAACTATGCCGTGCTTCTTGAAAAAATGGGGCGGAGCGAGGAGCAAATCCTGGCCACGCTACGCGAGATGGCGCCGGAGCTTTTTTGATGGATGAAGCGGGGGTTCAACGTGGGGCGCGGACGGGGACGTCCGCGCTACAGCCGGCCAGAAGGCAGGCGGCGCAGTTTCATGCCGCATGGGCCGGCAAGCTCCATCCCAGCGCTGAAGCGCTGGGCTAACGACCATTGCGCCTACGGCGCGGGGCGGCTGGTGGCGACGCGGGGGACGGCGGAGGAGATTTCCACAGAAAACGAATTCACAAAAACCACAAAACTGTGTATTCTGTGATTGATGGTTGGCTGTGGGGAAGCCGATCTGGCCCGATGCCGCGATGAACCTGTCTGGCATTGGTTTGAGTATCTGCCGGTTGCTGTCTTCCCCGCAAGTCCCGTTGAGAAACGAGGAGACACTATGATTCGCAAGACGCGCTTGTTTACACCCGGCCCGACACCGCTTCTTCCCGCAGCCCAGTTTGCCATGGCGGCGGCGGATATTCACCACCGCACACCGGAGTTCCGCGCCCTGTTCCTGAAGGTGCTGGGGCAACTAAAGGTTTTTGTGGGCACGCAGAATGACGTGCTGCTGCTGTCGAGTTCGGGGACAGGAGCGATGGAGGCTTCGGTCTCGAATCTGACCTCTGCCGGGGACCGGGTGCTGGTGCTGACGGCGGGCAAGTTTGGCGAGCGCTGGGTGGAGCTGACGAAGGCCTTCGGCTGCGTGGTGGATGTGGTGGAGGCGCCCTATGGACAGACCTTCGACCTGGAAGTGGTGAAGGCGGCGCTGAAGCCGGAGCACAAGGCCGTCTATATGCAGGCATCGGAGACCTCGACCGGGGCGAGCCACGATGTGGAAGGGGTGGCCGCGCTGGTGAAGGGAACTGACACGCTGCTGATTGTGGACGGGATTACCGGCCTGGGCACGCAGAAGATCGATGTGGATGGCTGGGGCGTGGACATTGTCATTGGCGGCTCGCAGAAGGCGGTGATGATTCCGCCGGGACTGGCGTATCTGAGCGTGAGCGAGAAGGCGTGGAAGGCGATGGAGACGGCGAAGAATCCGCGCTACTACTTCGACCTGCGCAAGGAGCGGAAGAACGCGGTGAAGGGCGAGAGCGCTTATACGCCGGCGGTGGCGCTGATTGCCGGGCTGGGCGCGGCGCTGGACTATATTGCCGGGCAGGCGGGCGGCGACCTGGAAAAGGGCCGCATCGCGCTGATCGACAATGCGCAAGTGAATGCCAGGGCAACGCGGGCGGGGCTTGTGGCGTTGGGCTTCACGCTCTTTGCGCCTGCTTCGCCGTCGGCTGCCGCGACTGCCGTGGCCGTGCCGGAGGGGATGGACTCGGGCGCCGTGGTGAAGGCTCTCAAGGCGAAGTTCAGCCTGGTGACGGCCAACGGACAAGGCTCGATGCAGGGGAAGATCTTCCGCGTGGCGCATCTGGGCTTCTTCGACTTCCTGGACACGATTGCGTTTCTGGGGGCGATGGAGCATATCGCCAAGGACGCGCTGGGTCTGCCGGTGGTGTATGGGCAGGGTGTGGCGGCGGCGCAGGAAGTGTATGCGAGTGCGACGAAAAGCTAGATGACAGATTACAGATGACAGATGACAGATGACAGATGACAGCGAGCCGCGCCCCTGGGCCATGGCGACTGTTGATAGTTCCGGAGAGCCGGGCACTGTGATCTGTCATCTGTAACCTGTCATCTGTCATCTACGAGGAAGTTATGTCCGAACTGAGTTTTGGGGAGAAGCTGCTGATTGCGCGCAAGCAGCTTGGCCTCTATCAATACGAGATGGCCGAGCGGCTGGGGGTTCACGCCAACTCGATCACCAAGTACGAGCGGGGCGAGGGCAAGCCGCATGGAGCGGTGGTGCGGATGTTTGAGATTCTGTGCGAAAAGCACGGCATCCGCTTTGACGAGTATGAAGCTGCGCGCAAGAACAAGGGAGACGCGATGAAGATCGTACTGGCGGAAAAGGTTTCTCCGGCGACGCTGGCCGTGTTTGCGGCGGAGCCGGGGTGGGAGATTCTGACGCACGACCAGTTGCCGGAGGGTTTGCCGGCCGCCCTGGCCGATGCGGATGCTTTGGTGGTTCGCAGCGCCGTGCAGGCAGACGACGCGCTGATGGCGTGCGCGCCCAAACTGCGGGTGATTGGCCGGGCCGGCGTGGGCGTGGACAATATCGACGCCGAGGCGGCCACGCGGCGGGGCATAGTGGTGATGAACACGCCGGGCGCAAATGCGGTAGCCGTGGCCGAGCTGACCATCGGGCTCATGCTGGCGCTGGCGCGCAAGCTGCCCGCGGCCAACTCCACCATGCATGCCGGGAAGTGGGAAAAGAAGAACCTGCAAGGCACCGAGCTGCGCGGCAAAACGCTGGGCATTCTGGGGCTGGGGCGAATCGGCCTCGAGGTCGCCAAGCGGGCGAAGGGCTTTGGCCTGGAGATTACCGGCAGCGATCCGTTTGTCTCGCCCGCGGTGGCGCGGGAGAACGGCATCAAGGTACTGTCCATTGAGGAACTGTTTGCCAGCTCCGACTACCTCACGCTGCACGCCGGACTGACGCCGCAGATGGTCGGCATTGTCAACGCCAAGGCGCTGGCCACGATGAAGAAGGGTGTGCGCATCATCAATTGCGCGCGCGGCGAGCTGATTGACGACGCGGCGCTGGTTGAGGCGTTGAAGAGCGGGCAGGTGGCCGGAGCGGCGCTGGATGTTTTTGCTCATGAGCCTCTGAAGGACTCGCCTTATGCCGCGCTGGAGAACGTGATTCTGACGCCGCACATCGCCGGCTCGACGGGCGAAGCGCAAGAGGCGGTGGGAACGCAGATCGCGCGCCAGGTGCGCGACTACCTCAAGCTGGGCGTGGTGCAGAATGCGGTGAACCTGCCCTCGCTGAGCCATGAGGAGTATGTGGTGCTGGCGCCCTACGTGAATCTGGCCGGGCGGCTGGGCTCGTTCATGGCGCAGGCCGGACTGGGCGGCATTGAGTCGATTCACCTGGTCTACGGTGGCTCGCTGGCCGAGGGCAAGACCGACCTGGTGCGCAACGCGGCTATCGCGGGGCTGTTGGAAGGCTCGGAGAACGTGAATCACATCAACGCAACGCGAGTTGCCGCCAGCCGCGGCATCCGCATCCACGAGGAGAAGCAGGCGGAGAACCATCGCGGCGGCGCGGCCAGTCTGCTGACCATCGAGCTGCACGCCGGCAAGGAGTCGAGCCGCGCCACGGGCACGGTGATTCATGGCGAGCAGCCGCGCCTCTTGGAGTTCGACTCGATCGACATCGAGACGCCGCTCGAAGGCAATCTGCTGGTCTGCCGCAACCTGGACGTGCCGGGGGTGATTGGCAAGATCGGGACCATCCTGGGCCAGCACGGCGTCAACATCGCCAACTTCGCGCTGGGCCGGGAGCGCGCGGGAGAAAAGCCGGTGAAGGCGCTGGCCGTTGTGCAGGTGGATGCGCCGGTTTCGCATGAAACGCTGGATGCGCTGGATACGATCGAGGCGCTGTTGGAGGCCAGACTGGTGATGCTGCCGGAGGGAAACAACTGAGTCTCGGTTGAAGCGATTTGCCTCAGTTAAAGAAGAAGAACCACCGCCAACCAGCGGTGGTTTTTCGCTTTCGGGGCAGATGGGGGCTTTACGATACGGTAATGGCCCTTTTCACCCACGACCCAATCGTCAAGCGGCTGCGATGGGTAGTGCTCGCCGCCATGCTCTTCAGCGTGATCAACACGCTTGCCGGCCAGCCGGAGAGTTATTGGCATCATCCTGAGACGGCGATTCGCGGCGACGGCATGTCCATTGCCAACCCCACCAATCCCACCTTCGACTTCTTTCTGGGCCACGGCTGGCTGGCTTATCTTGGCGCCAGCGTGGCCTATCTGGCGGCGGTCTTCTTCCTCGTCTCGATTCTTCCTCGGATGGTGGCTTTGATTGCAGCGTTTGCCGTTCTTTTTGGCCATTTTTTTGGCGCGGCCAATTGGCTGATTGTCCGCTGGCATCTTGGCATGCCGGCCTTCGCCCTCTACGGCGCTCTGCTGGGCGCAGCCCTGGCCGCCGCGGCATTTCCTGAGGTCGGCAAAGCCGCGGTGGCTGGCAAGCGGCTTCGCTGGGTGATGCTTGCGGCAATCATCCTCGACTACGCAGTGACGCTTTTCGGCCAGCCCGCCAGCTATTGGCTACACCCCGAGACGGTCAATGAGGCCGACCAGCTCTTCCGCATCTTCATGCTCCGGGGCTGGACAGCCTCCGTGCTCTTCGAACTGTTTTATCTGGCGTGTGCCTTCCTGCTGGTGTCGACTCTTTCCTCGACGCCCGCCCTGATCGCTCTCTTCGCCTATCTCTTCGGCCATTTCTATGGCGCGTCCACATGGCTCTTTTACCACTGGAAACTGGGGATGGAAGCTCCGGTGGCCTATGGAATCCTGCTGAGCGCGATCCTCGTGCTGTTGGCCTTTTCTGAGAGCGATGTGCGAAGAGATCGCCTCTTATGAAGGCTGACGCAGCCGATCCCCCGCGGAAGAGCGATTCACCTCAGCCCAAAAGAAAACCACCGCCAACGAGCAGTGGCTCTTCGTTTGGTGCGGCGCAGGTTTAGCCAAAGACGCCGGAGAGGCCGAGCCAACTGCGCAGGTAAGCAATCTGGCCAACGTGGTACGTCTCGTGCCAGGCCAGCACGCCAATAAAGCCGCTGACCTTTCCATCCTGGCTGGGCGGTCCGGGGGGTGCGGGAGCAGCCAGCGCCTCCGGGGTGAGAGCGCTCAGGGAAGTGTCCAGCGCGGTGGCGGAGTCGTTCAAGAGCGCCAGCAGCGCCTCGGGGGTCGGGTAGGTGGCGCTCTCGTCGAGCTTGGCGGAGCGGGCGAAGGCCTCCAGGCCGGGGCAGGACCACTGGCCGCCAACGCGGTTGATGAGTGTCTGGCGAGCCCAGAGGACGTGGCCAACGATCCAGGCGATGTGATTCGAATGATCGCCGGGGCGGCTTAGCCATTGCTCGGGCGTGAGGCCGGCAACAGCCTTCTGCACTGCGCCGGTGTTCAGGGTGAATTCGCCGGCAGCGCCGGCGATGACGGAAGAAACGGGCATAAGGAAACCTCCAGGGAAATTCGGCATTCAAGATGCGCTGAGACATGAATATACGTTGGAGCGGGAAGAGGTCAAACGAGGAAGACCCACCTCAACGAATGCGATAGACGAAGGCATCTTCCAGGTATTGATCGCCGAACATCTGGCCTCCGAGTCGCATGCCATAGGTGTCGGCTGCAGAGGCGAAGGAGCGGCGCAGAGCCTGAATGAAGGGCTTGTCCATGGGACGCAGAGAGATCGTTGGTTTTCTGCGGAACGGGAATCCCGCTCTCTTCAAGGCTTCATTGATCTCGGTATAGCCCGAGAATGAGGAAAACTGGTCAAGTTTGTCCGACGCGATCACGAGTCTCCAATCCTCGTAATCTGGAATCTTGGCCCAGAGCGCTACATTGGGAGTTTTGCCCTCCCGATCCAACGCGTCGATTACTTCTTTTCCGTTTTCGATGTCAAAATTCACCAGCGTAGCCGTATCCACGGGAGCAGCCCTCCTTCCTCATCTTCGATTGCCTTCAGCAGCGCGTCTGCATCCCAAGGCTTGTTTCTCTGATACCTGGCTGCCTCTGACCAATCCTGAACAATTTCCAGATTTGACCGCATGACTGGATCAGTATCAAGTATCGCATCCAACTCAGTTTTCAACTCAGCTAATTGCAGTAGTTTGCCCAAATCGTGCGTATGGCTGTCGTTAACCAGCTTCTTCTCAGGAAAATCGTGCAACTGCGTTCGTTTGGCGATGCACGCTTTCAACGCACATTCGACTGCATACCCTGCTAAATAGTATGCGCCATCTGGATGTCCGGTGGCGAACAACGCCTGAGCTTCTGTCAATCTCAACTCGGCAAGCTGCTGGAAATCGGCTCGGTTCATTATTCATCCTCTTACGCCCGGCTCAGGTACGCCCCTTCACTGGTATCCACGCGGATCTTTTCACCTTCGTTGATGAAGGCGGGGACCTGGACGACGAGGCCGGTCTCGGTGCGGGCGGGCTTGGTGACGCTGGAGGCGGTGGCGGACTTGAGTCCCGGCTCGGTCTCGACGACGGTCAGTTCGACGGCTGCCGGAAGGTCGATGCCCACGGCCGTGCCGTCATGGTAGCTGACCGTGATCTGCAGGTTGGGCGTGAGGTACTCGATGGCGTCGCCCAGCGTGGAGCCTTTGAGGACGGTCTGCTCATAGTCCACCGGGTTCATGAAGTAGTAGTCGTCGCCGTCGGCGTAGAGGAACTCCATGTTGATCGAGTCCACCACCACCTTTTCGATGGCGTCGGCGGAGCGGAAGCGCTCTTCGAACATGGCCCCGGTGCGGATGTTGCGGAGCTTGGCCTGGATGAAGGCGCGCAGGTTGCCGGGGGTGCGGTGCTCGACTTTGAAGACCAGATGCAGCTGGTCTTTGTGCTTGATGATCATGCCGGGACGCATTTGAGTGGCGGGAATCGACATAAATGTAAGAACTCCTTGCTTTTCTTGCGGACGCACCGCGGGAGGTTTTGGCCTTGGCCTTTGTGTTTATTGTAGCTTAGGGGCGGATGGGGCTGGGTTCGCACGGTTTCGGAATCGAAACCCCAGGGAACTCGACCAAAGATCGGCAATGCGGAGCCTCCGTCAATGGAAGACGCAGCGCACTCTCACTTGCATTGCTTGTTGATGGTGCTCTCCAACTTTCCTGCTTTTTGCTTCTTGAGCAGATCGTCGAGGAGCTGGGATTTGGCATCCGGCTTCTGGGCCAGGATCGCCTGATAGAACTTGAGAATGCTTTCCACGGCATAAAGGCTGCACGCGGGCAAATTGTCAGCGCCGTTGGGATTCTCGATCTGAAAGGCGGCGCTGGCCAGCATATACTGCCGCAGGATGTTTTGCTGGTATGTGTAGTTCAGTGCCTTGAATTGCGAGTACACGCCCATGCAAAGGAAGACACGGAGGTCACGCACTTCGGCGATCCGCTGTATCGCCGCATCCGCATCCTTGTTTGCGCTTTCGTCAAAAGGGCTGACCTCAAGCTGGTGCGTGGTAACGGCCCATTTTGCCCGCTCTTCGGGGGTTGAAGTCTCCTGGGCAAACGCTCTCTCGGCAACGATTCCGCAGACGAGGCAAGCGGTCAAGCAGATCCATGCTGCTGTTTTGAATCGCATAGTTCTCCCTTCGGAGCGCAATTTGGAATGCAGAGGTTTTTGGCTTGCCCCCGTTGGGAGTGAATTGTATCTCCGATGGCTGACTTCGGCAAACCCTCCATGAACGTTACACTCCTTCCCGAGCCGAAATCAGGCTTCATCGCTTCCCGCCCTTTCGCAGAGAGCGCGAAAGGTTGGGGCGCCCAGCTTGTTGTTGCCTGCAAGCGGAGGCCGGTTGGAGTTCGCGGTCTCCCACCCTTTTGCAAAGAGCGCAAAAGGATGGGCCACGGAGGCCAGATTCCGGGAGACGGAAGCCAGATCCCAGGGTCTCGAATCCAGAGGCCGGGCGCCTTCACGGCCCACACAAGCGCCGCGAGGCCGGCTTCGATCAATCAGGCTTAGCGGGGGAATCCTCGTCAGTTTCGGGTGACGTTTCGGGGGCATGCTCGGTGAATTGATCGTGCAGAATTACATTGATCAGCGACTTATGGACCCGGATGCGGCCGCTGTAGTCGATGAGGCCGAGCTTGCGAAAGCGATTCATGAAGAAGCTGACACGGGAGCGGGTGGTGCCGACCATCTCCGCCAGAGTTTCCTGGGTGATGGGAGGAA
>Ga0302267_10007168_pt1 | contig 11045 bp, 10 predicted proteins | sample III_Bog_E1_3_FD_194555 | JGI IMG/M metagenome (GOLD analysis project Ga0302267, IMG submission 194555) | Peat permafrost microbial communities from Stordalen Mire near Abisko, Sweden - III_Bog_E1_3 | ecosystem: Environmental > Terrestrial > Soil > Wetlands > Peat | place: Sweden: Abisko... | reverse complement strand
TGAGGCATTCATCCGCGAGAACGAGTCTAGGTTGAAGACCAAGGAGTAGTGTGGCTGGAATGCCTAAGGGGTGGCCGGAAGACAGCTAGCGTAATTCAGCACATTAAGTGCAACAGGTCACCCGGTCTTTTTACTTCTCTATGTCCATCTCCGGATACTTTTGCCGTATTGCCGTCACCACCGCAGTGTGTTCGGGCTTTCCACTGGAGCGGGCCAGGGCATCGCGGGCGTGGGTGACGTCCTCGATGGGATAGCGGCGCTCATAAGAAACTTTAGTCTTATGTGGTGTGCAGATCCCCTAAGTTATTGAATAGGCACGTCGCCGACTTTAAGCTTATGCGTAACCCACACTAGGAAGGGAACCGCTCAGCCTGGCTCTTGGGTGGGCGAGGCTTCTGCTCCAATGCCCAGTCTAGCAGCCAGCGAATCGCGTCGCTCCGATTGAAGAAGCGTTCTCCAAAGCGGAAATCATCCAACTTTTTTAGCAGATCCATCTCCATCCGCAAATGGACCATCTGGGTTGATTCGTCTGGCTTCATCGGCCAGATATTAGATGCTTGCCGGGTCTATTTCATAACTTGTATACTTCTTATACTCGATATACTTTAGTATTCAAGAATACGGGTGGGCAAGTGTACCTCTTCTTTCTGTTTCTCAAGGCGTATGGCGTTATGTGTACTGCTGCGGTGCTTTTCGTCGCCGGATGCAGGCTCTATGTGCGTTTCTTCTTTGTCCGTAAATGTGTGCGCTGCGGCATATGCACGGAAGGCCCGCTCTGCTACTTCTGTGAGCAGTATTACGAGCACTGCGAAAGAGCGCGGCAGGGAATGGAACCGGAGAGTTCCGCTTTCAGCGCTCAAATTTCAGAGAAGGGAAACAGCGATATAACGCACCGTCTGAGCCGTTGATGCGGCAAAGTAACCCAGCGTCAACCGCAAACCAACCACAATTTCACCGCAAATCATCCACGAAATATGCCCAAAATCACTGTCTCAGACCCTCAAATTCTCCCCCTATTTTCCCCAACCGTCATCCCTTTCCCCTTCACGTCCCAGTCACGCGGCATCGCCTTTGGTCAAAACAACACGGTGTGGTTCGCGAATAATAACTTCGTCGATGCAACTTCCACCATGCAGTACTCAATCACGAGTTATATTCCGGCTTACGGCACGGCCTTCACGCCAGCCGCATTCCAGACGGCGAGCCCGGCATTCTCCACCTATACGGGTGGCGGATACACGAAGCTCTCGGTTCAGGAGCTCGTCGTAGACGGAGCCAACTCCCCCTGGGCCGTCGGCATCAACTCGGCAACCGGTGCAACACAAACGCCGCTCGTCCACCTGAGCTCCACTGGTTCGCCTCTCTCACCTTCCACTGGCTTCCTGGGCGCAACCTATTACAACTCCTCCACATCGACTGCTCAGCACCGGACCTCCGGCCTGGCCGCTTACAGCCTTGCGATCGACGGCTCCGGCAACGTCTGGGCTGCGGATGGCGATTCCACCTCCCATTCCATTTACGTGCTGGTCGGGGCCGCGACGCCGGTCGTAGCTCCGCTTTCCTTGGGAGTTCGCAACGGCACACTCGGCATGATGCCTTAGCCGATCACTTGTACTCACTTCTGGGTTGAAGCTTGATGTCGTTCCGGTGTTGCTTTAGTGGGCAAGCAGCAAGGATGCCAGAACGCATTAAGGCCAGACCTCTTCAGCGATTCGTGCGTTGTCAAAAACTCGAAAGCCGCCTGCTCTGCCCGGTCTTTTGACCCAGTGGATAGTTAGTGTAGCGCAGATATCTCGGAGTTCAGATAGCCGCCGTCTGGGGTGTGGGGAGGCGGGATGAGCGTAGCAGCCCTTCTAGCTATTGGCCGGTTTGGAAGCGTAACGCTGCGAGCGTCTGCTGGTAAGTGTAGCGCGCGCTGGCGTATTCAATCTGAGCCTGTGTCTGGGCAAGCTGGGCGTGGCTCAGTTCCACGATGGAAGAAAGCCCCAGCTTGTACCGCGTCTGCGCGAGGTCGAAGGCTGAGTTAGCCTGATCCCGCAGCTGCCGGGTCACGTCGATGCGCTGAAAACCCGACTGCGCTTCAAGCACTGTGTCAGTTACGTCGCGCGAGATCGTCTGGCGGAGTTGCTGCACGCTCTCGTCTGTAGCCTGAGCACGCAGCTTCGCTTCATTCGCACGCGCCGAGAAGAGAAAGCCGTCGAAGATGGGAATACTCACATTCACACCGGCGGCACCGTACCACGAGGTCGTAATCTGGTTGGCTCGCACAGGCGCTCCACCGGCTGCGCCAAGCGCGGAGATCGTAGGTCGCTGCAAGTCGCGCTCGGCTTGGCTGAACTTTTCTGCCGCACTCGCTTGATAGTTGAGCGAGGCCAGGTCGGGCCGAGACTGGAAGGCAAGCTGGATAAGCGGGACGGCTTCTTCCGGTGCAGGCGTGGGAGCAGCAGGTGTCTCATCGACAAGTGTGTAGGTGGTTGGGGTCTCCTCGCCAAGCAATGCATTGAGAGCAGCCTGCGACTCCTGATTGTCATTGGTTGCATTTAGCAGTAGTAGCTTCGCCTGCTGTAGGTCGACGTTGGCGAAGCTTAGGTCAAGGCTGGACCGCAGCTTAGCGTTGGTGAGTGCGGCGACTTGATCTGCCGTCGCCTGCCGTGTGGTTACCGTCTGTTGCGCTACCCGTAACACCGCTTGACTCGCGAGCGCGTGGTAGAACGCAATATCTACAGCGAGCAGGATGTCCTCGCGCGATGCGGCTTCATTGCTTACTGCAGCTCTCGCCTGAAAGTCCGCGCTGCTCACTAGATTATGGGTGCGGCCGAAGTCGGTGAGTAGTTGCGAGAGCGTAACGCCACCGGCTGCGCGTTGGTATATGACGGGATTATTGAGCGCACCGGCAGTAATGCGGCCTCCCTCGTGCGCATCGACGGCTGTAAAATTACCTGTCAGTGTGGGCAGATTGGCAGATCGAACCTCTCGCTTTACCTGGCCTTCTGCCAAAGCGACAAGGCGCGCAATCTGCACATGCGGATTTTTCTGGACGGCAATTTTTTCAGCCTGTGCAAGGGTGAGAGTGGGTGGAGCTGTCTGAGCGAAAGCAGACATGCTGGTGAAGATGGCTACTGTAATCAAAGTAAGCTTGGCCTTCATCTAGACTCCTTCTCCCGCTGTGGCAGATTGCTGCTGCGGTTGCTCTTCCTTGCGGTGCACCAGCAGATATGCAGCGGGCACAACGAAAACGGTAATGACCACTGAAACCGCAAGCCCGCCGATGATGGCGCGGGCCAGCGGAGCATACTGCTCGCTGCCGGCCTCCAGTGCCAGGGCCATCGGGATCATGCCGAGGATGGTGGCCAGCGACGTCATGAGCACGGGGCGCAGACGCACGCGGCATGCCATGGCGACCGCATCGCGAATCGCCATACCCTCATTGCGAAGGTGGCGGGTGAATTCGACGATGAGAATTGAGTTGGAGACCACAATGCCGGTCATCATCACCACGCCCATCAGCGACATCACGTTCAGCGTGGTGCCGCTGAGCACAAGGATGATGATGACGCCGGTAATGCCCGGCGGTACGGCCAGCAGGATCACCAAAGGATCAATGAACGACGAGAACTGCGCCATCAGTATCAGGTAGACGAGGATGACGGAGAGCAGGAGGCCGATGCCGAAGCTCGAGAAGGAGCGCCGCATGCCTTCCACCGAGCCGCGCATGGTCACCTTCAGATCGTCCGGCAACTTCTGCTGTGCGATGACCTTGTCCACGCGGCTGGCCAGCCCGCCAAGGTCTTGCCCAGAAGGCGAAACGTAGATGTCAATCACGCGCCGCAGTTGGTAGTGATCCACCTCCGTCGGCGTGTTGATGTTCTTCATGGTGGTGACCGCGCCCAGGTTGGTGGTTTGCTGGCTGCCGCTGGCGCGGATGGGGATCTGTGCGAAGTCCGTCATGGACTGGATCTGCGTTTCAGGGAATTGCACGGTGAGGAAGTAATTGTTGCCGCTTCTCGGATCGACCCAGTAACTGGGAGCGATCATGGCATTCGAGGTGAGCGAGGTGATGACGTTGTCCACGATCTCGCTGGAGTTCAGGCCGAGCTTGCCGGCCATCTCGCGATTCACGTTGAGCTGGATGCCGGGATAATCGATGTCCTGCGGGATGAGCACGTCGCTCACACCCTTCAGCTTGCGGATAGAGGTAGCGAGAGTGCTGGCTGCCGCATACGCTTCGTCCATGTTGTTGCCGCTCACCTGCACATCGATCGGCGCGGGCAGGCCGAGGTTCACCACGGCGTCTACCAGACCGCCGGTCTGGAAGTAGGTGGAGAGCTCGGGCAGATCGTCGCGCAGTTTTGCGCGGACGAGGTTCATGTACTCGAAGCTGCTCTTACTGTGATCCTCCTTCAGGCTCACCTGCACGAAGGCTGTGTGCTGGCCGGAGTTGCTGGTGTAGATGGCGGAGAAGTCCGGTGTGATGCCAATGTTGGAGACGATCATGCCGAGATCTTTCGCCGGAACGACGGAGCGAATGTCGTCTTCAACGCGGGCAATGTATTTGTCTGTCAGTTCCAGCCGGGTTCCGCTGGGCGCTTTTACATTGATGACGAACTGGCCGGGATCGGTTCGCGGGAAGAACGACAGGCCCATGAACGGATACAGCGCCAGGCTGAACAGAAAGACACCGAGCACGCCTAGCACGGTCGCGCCGGGGCGCAGCAGACTTTTCGCTACGGCCATGTCGTAGTGCATCAAGCCGCGATCGTAACGACGGTTGAACCAGCGCACGAAGCGCTGGAAGGCACTGCCGCCGGCGTGGTGCGCGGCTTCGTTGTGTGCGTTCTTGATGAAGCGCGCACAGAAGAGCGGTACCACCGTCATCGCTACGGCGTAGGAGGCGAAGAGCGAGAGCACGACCGAAAGCGCGAGCGCGGTGAAGAGGAAGCGGCTGACGCCGTAGAGGAAGACAACGGGGAAGAAGACGATGGCCGTGGTGAAGGTTGCCGCGAGTACGGGCAGCGCCACCTCACGCCCGCCATCTTCTGCTGCCTGCTCCGCTGGTTTGCCCATCTCCATGTGGCGGAAGATGTTTTCCAGCACCACAACGGAGTTATCAATCAGGCGTGAGAAGGCAAGCGCCAGACCGCCCAGCACCATGGAGTTGATGCTGGCGCCCATCATGTTCAGGATGAGAAACGCAGCCAGCGCGGAGAGCGGGATGGACAGCATGACGGCGACGGTGGCGCGCATGCTGCCCAGGAAGATAAGAATCATGGCCGCCGTGAGTATGAGGCCGATGCTGCCTTCGCTGCCCAGGTTGCGAATGGCTGTTTTCACAAAGACGGATTGATCGAAGACGACGCGCGTCACCAGGCTTTTAGGAACGTCCAGCAGATGTGTGATAGCGGTACGAATGCCATCGACCACGGCAATGGTGTTGCTGCCGCCACCCTGCTTCAGGATCGGAAGATAGACGGAGTGCTGGCCATCGACGCGGACGATGTTGGTCTGGATGGCGGCTGCGTCTTTCGCCTCGCCGATGTCAGAGACAAGCAACTGCCCGTTGCCCACGTCGCGCAGCGGCAGCTGGTCAATCTGCTCCGTGGTGGGCATCTGCGAGTTGGTGTAGATGTTGAAGTCGCGCGGCCCGATGCGAACGTCGCCCGCTGGCAAAATCGCGTTCGCCTGATTGACTGAGCGCACCACATCCATCGCGCTTAGTTGGTGCGCCTCCAGCTTGATGGGGTCCACGTAGATCTGGATCTGGCGATAGTTGCCGCCGAAGGGCTGCGGCACGGAAGCGCCCGGCACGCCGGCGAGCTGGTTACGTACATTGAACTGTGCGAGATCGTGCAGCTGCGTTTCGTTCAGGCCTTGCCCCTTCAGCGTAATCAGGCAGACGGGAAGGCTGGATGCATCGAACTTGAGCACGACGGGCGGCAACGTGCCGGGCGGCAGGCGGCGGAGCTGCGCCATCGCCAGGTTGGAGATGCTGCTGACCGCGGCGTCCGCATTGGTGCCGGGCTGGAAGTAGATGCGGATCAGGCTGACGCCGGTCAGCGATCTGGATTCGATATGGTCTATGCCGCTGCCGAGCGTAAAGAATCGCTCGAAGGGGTTGGTGATGTTGGATTCGATCTGCTCCGGCGGCATGCCGTTGTAGAACGTGGCTACGACGACGACGGGAATGTTGATCTCCGGGAAGAGATCGACCGGCATGCGGGCAACGGTGGTCACGCCGACAACGGCGATGATCAGGCACAGCATGATAATGAAGAAGGGATAGCGTATCGCGAAGCCAGACATTATTGGGCCTCCGCTGCATCGGCTGCCGCGGCCATGGCGCTCTGCCTGGGCGTGACGGTTTCACCGGGCTGGAAACTGGCCTGGTTGGCGGCGATCACCTGCTCGCCTTCGCGTACGCCGCTTAGAATCTCCACGCGGTTTGCAGTCGTCAGTCCGGTCTGGACGACGCGCTTCTCCACGCGATTCTGCGCGTTCACCACCATCACCACCGGCTGCGATCCGCTGGTATCCAACGCTTGAATAGGGACCACGATGGCATTGCCGGTGCGCTGTACGTTGAGCGTGACCTGGGCGTACATGCCGGGCGTGAGCGAGCCGTCGGCATTGGGCACATCCACTTCCACCTGCATGGAGCGTGTGGATGGGTCCAGTGCATCGGTGCTGCGTGCGACCTTGCCGGTGAGGGTGCGGTTCAGTGCATCCACGCGGATGGTAGCGGTGTCGCCATCGTGCACGTAGGGAGCAATGGATTCCGGTACCGGCAGACGCAGGCGCAGCGTGCTGACCTGAGCAATCTTGACCACGGGCGCGGAGCCCGCGTTGGACGTGCCGGCCTGGATGAGCGCGCCGGTATCGGCGTAGCGCCAGGTAATGACGCCGGTGAAGGGCGCAGTGATGCGCGAGTATCCCGCCATGGATGTAACCTGCTGCTGCTGTGCCTGCGACACGCCGAGCTGCTGCTGCATGGCGGCGTATGCGGATTTCGCAGCATCTACCTGCGCTGCTGCTGCTTCATCCCTGGCCTGCGCGTCGTCCAGCTCCTGCTGCGCAATCAAGCCGGGGCGCGCATCCGATGCCTGCTTCAGCCGTACGGCGGCAGAGTGTAGAGCGTTGTAGTTCGCCTTGGCGCGGGCCACGTCGTTGGTGGCGCGGACAATCTCGGCCTGCGTCTGGCGGACGCCGGCCTGCGCACCTTGTACCTGAGCTTGCAGTTCCGGGACATCCAGCGTGGCCAGCACCTGGCCTTCTTTCACCTTGTCGCCGATGTCTACGTTGATGCGGCGGATGTAACCGGCGACTTTTGCGTGCAGCTCTACTTCCTGGTAGGGAAGGAACTCGCCGGCGACGGTAAGTTTGTTGGCAAGCGTGGCGCGTGACGCCGTGACAACAGGCGCAATGGGATTCTCCGGAGCGGCGGATTGCTGCGCGGTATGACGGCATCCGGACAAGAGCGTAAGGGTGCAGCAGAGCAGGAACAGATGTCCGGCAGCAGGGCGCCGGATGGTTGCAGCAGAAATCATGGTGGACTCGCTTAGGCTAAAGGGCACATTAACATCGCGTATGCCGCGATGCGGTGACCGGCACGAATGCTGCCGGGAGTGCGAGTTTGCTCTAGCTGCGCGGTGGGGGACGGATGGCGTGTGCTCTGCGGTCGCAGAGTTGAAATGCAGGAGGGCAATCAGCGGCGGTTTCCATCCAGGCAGTGGAACGAGCCATGACGGCCAGCGCGGCGAATGCAAAGACAAGAGCAAAGATTGCCGGAGCGGCTGCCTGGGCAGGCGGAGCGCTTTCCACTACAGCGTGCTGCTGCCACACTTTGGTGGCCGTGATCGGGCGGGCAGCGGCGTTGTGCGGATAGTAAGCCGCGACCTTCGACGTGACGGCAAAGGCTACCAGCAGGCCGCAGAACAGCACTCCGCTCAAAAAGAGCAGGGAGGTCTTGCGTCCGAATTGGGAGACAGTGTGCACTTGTTGTCAGAATACCGCGAGTTGGGCGCTAATGGGTAGTAACCCTGTTCTTTAGACGACACCGCAGCCAATTAGGTTGCGGACTGACTGATTCCACAATAATTACCGCAGGGATAGCGTTTTAACGGACAAGCAGAAGATACACTGCCATGCCAATCCCTATAGCGGCAAGGAAAAGTCCGAGCATGACGGCATCTGCGGAAACCCGGCCAGCCTTCCACGTTCCAGAGTTTAGGTCGCGAATCAGTTGAAAGTGCCGGATGACAGCGCTCACGTTGACGAGGACTCCCAGCACTACGAGCGAGACACCGGACCAAACCGATAGCCCTGTCGTGTGTGCTGTCAGATGCGACGCGCTGGCGCTCAGCTCACGGAGGAATAGTCCGAAACGGCTGACGGCAAAGCCAACACCCATTAGGCCGAGTCCCGTGCGGATCCATGCAAGGAAAGTCCGTTCGGCTGCCAAGTAAACGCGTGGATCTTGTTCGAAGGTTTTATCCATATCGCGATTGTAGTCAAACCACTTTTAAGATGAAGTGAAGGTATGGTTTGCGGTTAGAGCAAGAGGCCTGCGTTTAGCTGTGACAACATGGGGAGGCTTCGGAGCCTGCCTTCTTCGCACAGCAGCACTCGTGCCCCCCGTGTCCATCAGCGGCAGAAGCTGCAGGATGCAGTCGCAGGTGCTCAAACATTTCCAACGCCTGTCTTCCGGTGATATTCGCAGGAGCCATCCATCCATGGATGTTCGCTGACTGCAGATGTCTCAATGCGCCGTCGCCTATTTCAGTGAAGATTGCGTCGGTGCAATTCTGACCGACGATCAATTCGACGACACTTTTTCCGTTTGCAGGCTCATTTTCCAGAAAGACCATGGTGTGGCTTTCAGTGTCCGCTGTCATGATCCACTCGGCTTTGCCAAAATGTGAAGACATTGGTGCGCTAACGCAGTTCCCAGATAGCATGACTGCTACGTTGCTCATAAGTACGATCCTCGTTTTGTTAGAAACACTGTGATCCAGTAGCGAAATGCGCCGCAGATGATTAACTAGATGTAATATACACCTAAAGGCAACCCTCATCACTTCACGGGGAGATGGAGATTCACATGCCAATCGATCACAGGTCTAAAGCGAGCAGAAGGTCATCGCTAGACGTCCGGCTGCACGGATGCAGAAATCCAGGTATGGGGCATCCCTGCACCTGTGCAATGGGCAATGTCTCACGGTTTATTGAGCCTGTTGTGCTGCGAATTCTCAAAGAGAAGAAGAAGTCATATGGCTATGAAATTGCAGAATGCCTGACGCGCTATGCATTGACAGACGCCACCATTGAGGGTGCCGCTCTCTATCGCACTCTGCGAACACTGGAGGTCAATGGTCATGTGATCTCAACCTGGGACGAAGGTGACGGCCCTGCCCGTCGCAATTATTCACTGACGAAGTCGGGCCACACCCATCTCCGCGATTGGGCGCACCTGCTGGAAACACTGGGCAGCGCCATGATTGTGTTTGCCCGGGCGGTTATGGAGCAAGAGAGTACTACAGAAGGGAAGAGGCAAGGTAGACCAAATGGCCGTAGGTAATGTGTCTATGGAACGTGTGCGAGAGGCAGCCCCGCTCAATTCTGCCTGCTTTGTCTGCGGCCATGAGAATCCGGGAGGCCTACGGCTTGAATTCCAGATGGGCAAGAAGTGCGCTTCCGCCCGGTGGACGACGCGTGTTGGGTGGGAGAGTTTCCAGGGAATTATTCATGGTGGTGTGATTTCCACGGTCATGGACGAAGCCATGTCAAAGGCAATCATCTCGGAGGGCTATGAAGCGCTGACGGCAGAATTGAGAATCCGCTTTCGCATGAAGGTTCGTGTTGATGAGGAGCTGAGTGTCCAAGGCTGGGTGGTCAGTGTGCAAAAGAGAAAAATTCTGGCTGAGGCTACTCTCACCACTGAAGACGGCACGGAAAAGGCTCATGCCTGGGCTACATTTCTAGCGGTTCGCAATTCTTGAATGCGCAGGGTGGGATTGGATCAGCGGTGATTCAGGAGTGACTTCAATTGCATGTCAATCGCGTTCAAATCCGTCTCACCTTGAAATTTAGCGCGTATCTCGCCGTTTCTGTCGATCAGAAAAGTTACCGGGAGACCGAGCACGCCACCGTATAGCTCCCCGAGCTTTTCATCGCCCATGACAACCGGGTAATTCAATTTCAACCTGGCACTGAGTTTGCGCACCAGCGCAGGATCATCATCCATCGAGACGCCAATAACCTGCAGACCCTGTGCGGCGTACTGGCTTTGCCATGCGACGAAGCGCGGCATCTCCAACTGGCAGGGCGCGCACCAAGTAGCCCAGAAGTTTAGCAGCACTACTTTACCGTGGTAGGCGCTGAGATTTATCCGCTCGTGATTGAGGCCTGTACGGACAATCTCCGGCGTCTTCTTGTTGAGCAGTGGTGTCTGTGCACGGCATATGGAGGCACTCACAGCGCCGAGGCACGCCCCAATCAACAGAGCATTCAGCATCAGGCGGCGAAGCTCACTCCTGTGGGGACAAAGCCTCATTGAAGAGACTGTATTAGCGGCCTTGTTCAACGTGATAGCCCTTATCTACCCAATCTGCGCCGAAATTGTTAGCGAGATAAAGCACCTTCACATTGGTGAAACTCATGTCATGGAGCAGTTTGTAAGCGGGGCCAACATTTGGGCAACGATTCCACGGACAGCATCCGCAGTAGAGCACGATGAATTTCTTTTTTGGCAGGGGGGCAACGCGCTTTTGTAGCTGCTGCAGGCCTTCGGGTTGCGAGCCGGGTCCAATGTACTCGGAGCTGGGGATATGCGCCTGGGCGAAAAGGACGTGCGAGCCAACTTGCAGCACTAGGGGCTTGGAGTTGCCCGCAGTCTGCAGCAGGTGATTCAGTGTCTCCGCCTGAAGCAATTGAGTCTGGGGAACAGAATAAGCGCTCGATGAATCTACACCAGGTCCGGGAAATTGGGCTGGGCTCTGTGGACATGCGAGAAGAAGTGCAACTACTCCAAATGTGGCATACATTGCTGGGCG
>Ga0302267_10007167_pt1 | contig 11046 bp, 6 predicted proteins | sample III_Bog_E1_3_FD_194555 | JGI IMG/M metagenome (GOLD analysis project Ga0302267, IMG submission 194555) | Peat permafrost microbial communities from Stordalen Mire near Abisko, Sweden - III_Bog_E1_3 | ecosystem: Environmental > Terrestrial > Soil > Wetlands > Peat | place: Sweden: Abisko... | reverse complement strand
GGGCTTTAGCCCGTACGTAAAAACTGTAAAATCAACCGGGCTTTAGCCCCCGAGGGAACACTTGCTTGGTCAACCAACTCATAAACGCCCGAAGATAGGGGATGTTATTTCCGGCGGATACCACTAGGCCCTCAAAAGTTTCTCTTCAGATCCATCCCCGCATACATCGAGCCCACTTGATCGGCATACCCATTGAACATCAATGTGGTGCGGCGCTGGGCGTAGAAAGGTTGGCCAATGCGGCGCTCCGCCTTCTGGCTCCAGCGGGGGTGGTCCACGTTCGGATTCACGTTGGAGTAAAAGCCGTATTCCATCGGCGCCATCGAGTTCCAGGTTGTGGGTGGCATCTTGTCGAGGAAACGCACGGCCACAATCGACTTGGCCGACTTGAAGCCGTACTTCCACGGCACCACGATGCGCACCGGCGCGCCGTTCTGGTTGGGCAGTACCTCGCCGTAGAGGCCAAAGGTGAGCAGGGTGAGCGGGTTCATGGCTTCATCCATCCGCAGCCCCTCGGAGTAAGGCCAGTAGATGGATGACTCGCCGAACCACTTATCGACCTTCGGGTTGAAGTAGGAGACGAACTGGACGTATTTGGCCGAGGGCAGCGGATCGCAGAGCTTGATGAACTCTGCCAGCGAGTAGCCCACCCAGGGGACGACCATGCTCCAGGCCTCAACGCAGCGATGGCGGTAGACACGGTCTTCCAGCGGGCGCAGGCGCAGCAGGGCGTCGATGTCGAAGGTCTGCGGCGTCTTCACCTTGCCCTCGACGCGCAGAGTCCAGGGACGGGTGGGCAGGCCGCCTGCGTTTTTGGCCGGCTGATCCTTTTCCACGCCGAACTCGTAGAAGTTGTTGTAGGTGGTCACGTCCTGGTAGCTGGTGAGCGGCTCGCCGGTAGTGGTGAGCGGGCTGGACACGGTTTGCAATTTGGTTGCCGCTTCAACGCCGGTGGGCAGCGCCAGTTCGGCCATAGCTGCGGCTCCCAACGTGGCGGCTGTAGCGGCGGCGGCCGACTTCAAGAAACGGCGGCGGTTGAAGTACTCCTCATAGGCTGTACGCGGAGTGATTTCAGACGAGGGAATATCGCTGGGTTTGCCGATGAGCATGGGTTGACCTCACGGACGGCGGGGAAGCCGCTGATGACTGCACCCATTAGACACGAGGCGAGGCACGAGGTTACAGAAAATCCGCCAGCAGGCAGAGAAATCGTCGATTGCCCCGGAAGGGCTGGGATCAAACTGCGGCCCGGAACAGCTGAATCCGACGCTGGCCGAGCTATTCGGCAGGCTGGGCAAACGGCCACTCGCGCAGGCTGCGCGCACGGATCAGATAGACGAGCGTGCCGGTGACGGCGATGACGCCTGCCACCAGCAACCCGCCCAAGGCGTGGGCGCGATTGACCAGGATAAAGGTAAAGCCAGCAATGGCAAGCAGCGGAGGAAGCGGATAGAGCGGAATGCGAAAGGGCCGCTCCAACTCTGGCCGGCTGAAGCGCAGCCAGATGACGCCGATGTGCTGCAGGAAGAACTGCAGCAGGATGCGCGTGACCACCAGCAGCGTGATCACCTGCTCCAGCGAGAGAAAGCAGAAGCAGCAGGCCACCAGGCCGAGCGCCACCAGCGAGCGGTGGGGAATGCCGTGGCGGGGATGGATGGCGCCGAGGAAGCGGAAGTAGTTGCCGTCGCGCGCGGCGGCAAAGGGCACGCGCGAGTAGCCGAGCAGGAGCGAGAAGACCGAGGAGAAGGCGGTCCACATGATGAGCCCGGCAATGGTGTAGCCGGCCCAATTGCCAAAAGCCGAGCGGGCAATGTCGGCCACCAGTTGCACGCGCACCTGGGCGCTGGCGCCCACCTGGCGCGAGGCGTCACCGAGGGCGGGCAGCACGGCCAGATTCATGAGCACGTAGAAGACGGCGACAAAGAAGACAGACAGCAGAATGGCGCGCGGAATGGTCTTCTCTGGCTGGCGAACCTCGCTGCCAAGAAAGCAGATGTTGTAGTAGCCCCAGTAGTCGTAGGTGGCAATGAGGGTGGCTCCCGCAAGGCCGCCCAAGGCTGCGCCCAGCGGCTGCGCGGGCGAAGCGGGCATGTGCCAGCCGCCATGGCCGGCCGCATAGGCAAAGCCGGAGACGATGACGCCCACCAGTGCGGCCATCACACCGCCAAACAAGATCCACGCCAGCCGTGTGACCGAACTCAGGTTGCGGTAGAGCAGCGCGGTGACCAGCAGGCAAACAGCGGCAGCAGAAAAATTGGAGTAGTGCAGCCAGGGCAGCACGGCCACGGGCGCAGTGCCGAGCGTAGGAAAGAACCAGGCCAGAAAGCTCGATAGACCGATGCAGCCCGAAGCGATGGCCAGCGGAGCCGAAAAACTCAACTGCCACACATAGATGAAGCCCAGCCAGTTGCCGGCGCGTTTGGGCCCGTAGATTTCGCGCAGAAATGCGTACGAACCACCTGCGCGCGGAAAGGCAGCGCCCAGTTCGGCCCACACCAGCCCGTCAGCTACGGCAATGAGCGCGCCCAGCAGCCAGGCCCACACCGAGAGCCGGAAGCCAGCGGCCGCAATCACCAGCGGCAAGGTGATGAACGGTCCGACGCCGATCATCTCAAGCATGTTGAACAACACCGCGGAGCCGAGCCCGATGCGGCGATGCAGATGCGGCGCGTTGTTCTGATTTACCGGAGAAGTAGACATAACTTGATTAGCTATTGCAGGGATTGTACACCGCAGCAGGCCGCCTTTAGAAAGTATGGCTTGCATGCGTACAGAGATGCCGCGCGATGGACGGAAGCGCAGCTGCATCGATGTTGCAAGCGCAGCAGAATATCCCGTTCGCGGTTGCTTGCCGCGCTCGATGGAGCAGCTACAAAGCAGACCGGAAGATCGGAAGATTAGACGCGCCGCAGTGGGGGTTGAAAATTTTACGCCGGACGCAACGTTTGAATGTTACGCGCGGATGAAGATCTCAGATGCACACGCGTACAAATCGGCATTGGCGCTGCGCTGTGTTAAATGCCGGTAAATTCGTCAAACGTTCATCAAACTTTGCGAGGCTGATTAACGGGACCGTCCAGCAACTCTCTATCAGCGCTGTGGGCTGCGCCGCGGACCCGAGCTTTTGCCTCGCACTCGTTTAGAGCACATGTCTTCATAGGTTGGGTATTGAGAAGCGTGAGCAGGCGAATCGCACTTGCACTGAAATGCACTAGCACCGAAATGCACCAGCAACATTGAGCGCTGCAAACCATGAACAGACTTGATAGCAACAAGAGAGGCCCAATGAACTTCAGACTGACAACGGCAGCCGCGGCGATCGTAGCTGGCTGTCTCGCAGCGTCCTGTGCCTATGCGCAAGCAACACACGCACCGGCAAAGAAGCATACGGCAACCGCAAAAGCCAAGGCTCCCGCAGCCCCAACGGTCGAAGAGCAGATCAAGGCGCTGCGCGACGAAATGCAGTCGCAGATCAACGGATTGAAGAGCTCGCTCTCCGAGAAGGACGCGCAGTTGAAGCAGGCCCAGGAGACCGCCGCTGAGGCGCAGGCCACCGCAGCCAGGGCTCAGCAGGCCGCCACCGCGCAGCAGCAGGCGGTAACCGAGAACGCTACTGCGGTTGGCACGCTCCAGTCCACGGTGACCGATATGAAGCAGGCCAATGCTTCCGCAGTTGCCTCCATCACCGACGACGCCGCCGCACTGAAAAAGTCGATCGCGAGCCCAGATTCACTGCATTACAAGGGAATCACGCTGACCCCTGGTGGCTTCATGGCAGCTGAAACCGTGTACCGCCAAAAGGCAACGGGTGCCGATATTCCGACCGCTCTCAGTTCGATTCCGTTCAACGGCGCCAGCGCGGCTCAGTTGAGCGAGTTCTTCGGCAGCGCCCGTCAGTCCCGCGTCTCCTTCCTGGCTGAAGGCAAGACCTCCCTGGCCACCTATCGCGGCTATGTCGAAGCTGACTTCCTCGGTGTGGGCGCAAGCTCCAACAACAACCAGTCCAACAGCTACGTCCTGCGCCAGCGCGTGGTGTGGGGTGAGGCTGCGCTGAAGTCCGGCCTCAGCTTCCAGGGCGGCCAGATGTGGTCTCTGGCGGCGGAACGCGCCAAGGGCCTCTCGAACTACTCCGGCGACGTCAAGACTCCGCTCACCATCGACCCAAACTACATTACGGGCTTTGTCTGGACCCGCCAGTTCGGCTTCCGCGTGGTTGAGACCCTGAAGCATGTGGCCTTCGGCGTATCGCTCGAAAATCCGCAGACCATCGCAGGCGGCAGCTCCTGCACCCAGGGAACCGTTACCTGCCTCTACGGCGCGTCCACCACGGCGCAGTCCAGCTCCTATAACGCCGTGAATGCCACCTACAGCTACAACCTGGGTCCAGACATCATTGCCAAGGTTGCTGTCGATCCGGGCTGGGGCCACTATGAGGCCTTCGCCATCGGCCGCTTCCAGCACTATCAGCTGTGGCCCTCCACCGCGACGCCCACAGTCAGCCAGACCAACTCTCTGCCCATGGGCGGCTTCGGCGGTAGCCTGCGCGCGCCGGTCTTCGGTAAATACGGCGACTTCGGACTGTCCGGTCTCTACGGCTACGGCGTGGGCCGCTACGGTGACACCACTCTGTCTGACGTGACCTTCGACTACACCGGAACGATGATGGCCATCCAAAACACCTCCGCGCTCTCCTCCATCGAGCTGCATCCCACCCCGCGTCTGGTCCTTTATGGCAACTTCGGCGAGGATTTTGCCGGCCGTCTGATCAGCACCAACGGTGGAACCGCCTCGGGCTACGGTCTGCTCAACGCCAACAACAGCGGTTGCAACACCGTCGTGCTCCCGACCAGCTCTACCGCCGGTGCCAGCCCGTCGAACTGCAACGGCGTCAACAAGTTCGTTCAGGAGTTTGTGGGCGGCCTCTGGTATGACTTCTACAAGGGACCTGCCGGCCGCATCCGCTACGGCATCCAGTACGCCAACATCAACCGCGCCATCTGGGGCGGCACCACTACTCCCGAGGCTGTAGCCACCGAGAACCAGTTCTACACCTCGTTCCGCTACTACCTGCCTTAAACCAGTGTTTCCTCAGCAAGACCAGGGGCAGCCTGCATGCAGGCTGCCCCTTTTGCGTGCGGGTGAGAGCAAGCCAGCATTTTTCGTGAAGGAAGAGACGGCAAGGGCTCGAGCAGGCTGCGGAAGACGGGCTGGAACTGGCCTTTTCAGTGAGTAGAATTCAGCAAGGGCAAAAGCTCGACTCTTTTATTTTGTTGCTCTGTAGCCAGGCTATAGCGAAACCAGGGTTGCTGTGTCCTGCGGACGATACTCTCAAGTCGGTGCGACCAGCGGGAAGCAGCGACCTGCCGATGTCCTGAAGCGGGATATATCTACCCTGGTTTCGCTCTATAGATCCGGCAACTAAATACTGTTCGGGTGCCCCATCCATTCCCGCGTCTTTTGCGGGAATGGGTGGGAAGAAGGTGCCACTGTTTTATTGCCGGATCAATAACGCCGTGCCCTTTCAAAACAATGGCTTGTGCAGAGACAGCGTTCTTCCACCCATCACAGTATGATGGCGCACCCTGAGTATGATGGCGCACCCTGACAGTATTTTGATGTTGGCTCCCTAGAAGAAGCGCAGCGCGCGGTGGGCGGCCAGATCGATCAGATCGGCGCTGTTGCCAGCAGCGAGAGCCGCATGGGCGGCGCAGTGGCGGGGCGAGTGTACACCGGTGGCGTAAGAGCGGGTAACGTGGAAGCGGTCCATGACCACGTAGCGGATGCGCAGGCCGTTGAGCGTGGCGGGCAGGGTGGCGGGCTCGTTGCGGCGGTCCACGTAGACCACCAGCGCGGCTTCGGCCGGGTTGTCGAGGCTTTGACCCACGCCCACGGCAAAGTAAGCTGAGCTGAGGCGCAGTAAGCTGCGCGCGATCTGCTGCTTCTGCGCCACGGCTTGGGCCAGCGCGGTGGTGGAAAGCGTCTGCGTGGAGCCTGCGTCCAGAATGCTCTCCGGGGCCGTGCCGTAAGCCAGGGCGCGCGCTGTGGTGGCGATGACCACCGTGCGCACGCCGCCGATCAAGGCCGGAACCGTGCGGCTGCTCTCGTCCACGTAGACGATTACCGAGCCCTCGCCGGGCCGGTCAGAGCTTTTGCCTGCTGCCACGCCCAGGATTCCCGCCGAAGGATTGACCAGCATCCGCGCCTGCTGAAGCGCCTGCTGCGTGCGGGCAGACTCAGCGGCGGCAATGATGCGGCTCTGGGCGGCGGCCACCGTGCTGTTGCCGTAGTTGAGGCAGCTCACAGCGTGGTCGGCTGCGCCCACATAGCTCAGCGTCAGGCCCGCCTGGGTACCCAGTTCGCTTAGCACGTCGGTAGCGGGGTTGGCCACGCCTTGGCCCACTCCTGAGGCATCCGTGCCGCCGGCAAAGAACAGGCCCACGGGCTCGGCGTTGTTGGTGTCCACAATCAGCGAACCGGAATCGCCGGCATCACTGAACTGGTTGCCGCTGATGGCTACCTGGTTGGTGAAGGTCTTGGTCAGGTACGACTTGGTCTCCGCGCAATCGGTAAAGTAGGAGACCTGCACGTCGAGATTGATGGCGGAGACTGCGCCGCAGGTGAGGCCGGTGGTGCGTCCGCTCTTGGCCACCTTGAGCGCCAGACTGGCTGCTTCGCCCTTGCCGCCGCTGGACGAGATGCCGGGAGGCGCAGCAGCCAATGCGCCGCCAGACTGCAACGCGCCCAGCTCAAGGATGCTGCCGGTAGAGCTCACCGCGCCAGAGTTGACCTGGGCGATGGCCGCGTCGGCATTGGTCGTGCTCGAACTGAGCGGCAGCCATGTGGTGAGCGCGCCCACCAGACTGGTGCCCGAGCCTTCGCCGTAGGGGGTGCAGCCGTTGTCGATAAGGCCCGGCTGGATGATGGCATCGCCCACGCTGGCGTGGTCACTGCGGGCCAACACGTGGTTGTTGCTTAGCACGTATTGGTGGCTGGCCGTGTCTTGCACCAGCGCGCCGAGCGTACCGCTGCAGCAGTCCACAATCTGGTTGCCGCTCACGTCGTAATCCTTGTTGTTGCCGCCCGAGGAGCCGAGCAGGATGGCTGTGGTTTGCTGGCTCTCGTGGGTGACCGGATTGCTGTTCACGCCGCCGGTGTTGAGCAGAATCTGCGAAGCGGTGACCGAGGAGCTGCCCACGCTCGCCACAACCCAGGTGGAGCTGGTGGAGGTTACCGTGGCCGGGGCCGTGTAAATAGCCGTGCACCAAGTGAAGGCGGTGGTGCTGTGATGGCAGCTGGTGACGCCCAGTGTGCCCTGGCCGCCCGTCGAACCGGTGGAACTGGAGGCCAGCGCGTAGGTGATAGAAAGCGTGCCACCCGCCTCGGCGATGTAGCCGGTGACGGTGGCGGCGCCAGCCGCGCCCAGGGCCAAGTTCTCTGGCGTCAGGGGCTGCAGAAAACCAGGCGTGATGGTGAGCACGGAGGTGACCGAGTTGGAGCCCGTGCCGGTGAGCGTGGCCGTGACCACCACCTGCGCGGAGTTGGCCGTGAGGTAGCTGGGGGGCTTATAGAGACCGGTGGAGCTGATGGTACCGGGGCCACTGTTGGAGTCGCCCCCGGAGACGCTCCAGGTAACTGAAGCCGCGTGGCCTGAGGCCAGCGTGGCGGTGAACTGCTCGGCGGCCGAGCCGTTGGTTGCAGTAGCGTTGCAGCCGGTGCAGTTGGTGTCAAAGGCTGCAGTGCCAGGCGCGATGGAAAAGGTGCTGTTGGATGGGCTGGCTGTGACGCCGCCTCCGCCGCAACCGGCCAGCGCCAGCAGCACAGGGGCCGTAGCGGCGACCATGCGCCCAAAGCGTGCCCGTGCCGTGCTGCGCGAAGGGGCCTTCCGCCGGGTTGAGGATTTCCGAAACAAAGCTGTCTGGCGCCTTTCGTTGACGATGGTACCCGGTGCTGATGGCAAGGCTGAAAGCCTCGCCCTTCAAGAAGAACACAGGCTTGGGCGGGGCTTGCCAAAAGGTTAGACGGCAACGATCCGCAGATGCCGTTACCATAGCTGGCGAACTGCCCCAAACCAGCTTCTCTCAGAGTACCGCAGAACTGTGAACCGACCTTATTGATCCGGCCCTCAAATAGAAGCATCGTGCCCCATCCATTAGAAGCATCGTGCCCCATCCATTAGAAGCATCGTGCCCCATCCATTTCGCAGGCTTTATCGCGAAATGGGTGGGAAGCCTACACGCTATTGAAGAGCCGGATCAATAAAGCTGTGGCCTGTGGCAGGGTCTGACGCGCCAGCGTCTCTACTGGAGAGAGGACAGGTTCTCCTTTTGAGATCGACTCTTAAGGTTCGCAGCCTGCAACCAGCCCATGCTGTTCTATCCAGACCAAAAAATCATAGCGAAGCAGCAAAAGCTGCTTCGCTATGATTTCCCTGTTGGAGTGTTGTTCTTGTTGTTTGGAACACTGTGCGGCAGACTCTAGTTCACCGGTTTTGCCTTGCCATTCTTCAAGCTATCGCCGATCAGGGCGCGGGTCTTCTCGTCGTTTTCCTGGGCCAGGCGTCCCAACTGCTCGCCCAGCTTGCGCATCTGCTCGGCGTTCCTGCCCATGAGCTCGTTGAAGTGCGGCGGCAGCACGCCAATACCACCGGGGCCGAAGGCATGGCCCTGCGCTTCGCCCAGGGTGCGTTGCGCTTCACCCAGCTTGCGCTCGATCTCGCCGAGTTCGCCGGGGCTGATGGTGCTGCCCTGCTTGGCCTTGAGGGTTTCGAGCGCCTTGTTCAGGTCGGCCAGCTCGGCGGTCATATCGGGAACCTTGACCCCGGCATTCTCGCGCAACTGGCGAGCCTGCTCCATGGTCTTGCGGGCTTCCTCGCGCTGCTGGTCACCGAGCGCGCGCATCTGCTTGCGCAGGTCGTCCATGCTCACTTCCATACTCTCTCGGGCAGCCTCCAACTCGGCAACGATGGCAGCGTCGTCCACGATGTAGCTCTTGCCCTCGTGCTCATACCAGAGGAAGTGTCCATGCGCCAGCTTGCGAGCCTTTTCGAGTTGGTCGGCAGCAATCCAGGGGCCGGAGCCCGGCTGGCCCTTGCCGTCGCCGATGATCGCATAGGGCTCGCCATGCGGTCCAAACGGCTGGCCGAAGTCTCGTTCGTCGGGCCTGTTCATGCCGGGCTGGGGTCCACCTGCACCCATCTGGCCGGGGTCGCGACCCATCGCGGGGCCACCATTCGGTCCCATCTGGGGACCGCGACGGTCGTCGGAGACAGGTCCAAAGCCGGGACCGCCGGGCTGGTCCGCCGGAGGAGGCAGCGGGACGCCCTCCCTCCAGCCCTGCGGCGGCTGGCCGGGCTGCATGGGTGGAGGCGGCGGGGTGTTGGCATCCGGAGCCGGAGGCGGCGGGGGCTGGTCTGGCATCACGGCAGCCTGCGGGCTCTGGGCTTGGACCGCATCCTGGACCGGGGTAGCAGCCTCGACGCGCACCAGCGCCGTGGCGGCCATCAATGCCACCGGGACCACCAGTACCGCCACCAGCATACGGCGGCCGCCGGCAAATGCCAGCCGGAAGCTCGACTCATTCAGCAAACGCTCGATTCTATCGGAAAGACGGCAATTACGGGCCATTGCTACTCCTAACAAGGTTGGTCGCGGAAGGGCCGCGAATTCCAATAAAAGCTGGGCGTAGGAGGAGCGGCTGGCGGCCTGTTCAAGACCGGCGCGGTCGCTGATCGCCTCACCCAGTTCGCAGAGCTTGTGCTTGAGCCACCAGCCCAGCGGACTGGGCCAGAACAGCGCGGTATAGAGCCCTGCCAGCAGTTGCAGATAGAAATCTCCCTGGCGGATGTGGGACTGTTCGTGGGCCAGCACCACGCGCAGCTTTTGCTGGCTCCAGCCGGTGTAGCTCGCGGGTAGCAAAACCGCTGAGCCGATAGTGACTGGCGAGGCCAGCCGGTTGCTGGCGCGGACTCTGGCTCCGGCCGCCACTGCAGCCGGGACCGGTTGGCTGCCGCGCCACAAACGCAGCGCCGCCAGCAGCCCGAAGAGCAGCCGCAAGAGGAGCGCCGACGCCACACCGAGATACGCGCATCCAGCCGCGGCCAGCACCCAGCCGGGCAGCTTCCACTGTTGGGCTGGTGCCTGCTGTGCGGTTGGCGTAGACGCCGGAACCGGCTCCGCTGCGTAGGATGCGTCTGCCAAAGAGACCCCCGGCAGCGCTGCGCTCTCAGCCACGCGCGCAGTCTGCGGCGGTGTTGATTGAACTACCACAGCGGGCCGCGTGGCAAACGCATCACTCCCCCAATGCCGGGCGCTTCTCCATGTATCGCGAGCCGACCCGGCTACACGATCAACGCCCGGCAAACCAAAACTGACCGGAACCAGTGGCAACGCCAGCGCTGAGAACAGCACCAAAGCCCAGGCCGCCTTCTCCACCACCACGTTGGTCACGCGCAAGGCCCGCAACCCGGCCCACACCACGGCCGCCGCCACCAGCGCGCGCAGCGCTGCTTCCATCCATGCTGAAATCTCTGCCGGAATCATGGCTTCTCCTTTTCCCCTGCTTCGGCGGCTTTCTGCGCCTCGGCTATCCGCTCGGCCAGCCGCTTCAGTTCCGCCTGGTCCAGGACGCTCGCATCCACCATGCCCACCAGCAGCGCCTCCACTGAGCCCTCGCAGAACCAGTCCACGATGCGCTTGACGGCGCGGCCGGCCACATTCTCGCGGCTTTCGGCCGGGCGATAGAGGAACGTCCGGCTCTCCACGGTGTGCGCCAGGTAGCCCTTCTCTTCCAGGCGGCGCAGCACGGTGCGAATGGTCGAGTCCTTCAGCGGCCGGCCCAGTTGCTCGCGGACCTGCTCGGCGGTCATGGCGCCCAAGCGCCAGACCAGGGTGAGGATGCTGCGTTCCAGTTCGCCGAGTTCGGCGGGATCGTGCCGTTCGCCAATGTTACCGTTCATAATGTTACTGACTGTAGCACATCATTTCGGTGAGCCGTCAAGAGGAATTTTTCTTCATTTTGGCGATGGTTTCCGCGCCTCTTACCTGGTCA
>Ga0302267_10007147_pt1 | contig 11075 bp, 9 predicted proteins | sample III_Bog_E1_3_FD_194555 | JGI IMG/M metagenome (GOLD analysis project Ga0302267, IMG submission 194555) | Peat permafrost microbial communities from Stordalen Mire near Abisko, Sweden - III_Bog_E1_3 | ecosystem: Environmental > Terrestrial > Soil > Wetlands > Peat | place: Sweden: Abisko... | reverse complement strand
CGAATACCTGTTTGTCCTGCTGTTTCAAGCGTGCGCCGAGTCGCTAGCAAGCGAAAATGCCAGCCGCCTGGCCGCGATGCAGCGAGCGGAAAAGAATATTGACGGAATCCTGGAAGACTTGAACCTCAAATTGCATCGCATACGCCAGGAGTCGATCGACGAGGAGCTCTTTGATGTGATATCGGGTTACGAGGCCCTGACCTCCGTCCGCCATCCACGCTGACGCAGCACGATTGTGGATCGACACCTCTCCTTTCGCGCTTCCCGGCTGACACCTCCGTGAGCTCTCTTGAACAACCTCGCCACGGCGCTTCCCTCCGCTTGTCTCGACAGCCTGTGTTGAAAGTCCTGATTCCTGTTGGCAAAAGCTGCGAAGTATCCACAGGCCGTATTCGCAGAATTGATTGATGGCGATGGGTACGCGCAAGGACCGCGAAGCGATTGAACTCACATCGAAATTTTTCGCCGTTATCTTAAGTTGCAGATTGTGAAAGCTTTATGCGTTTGCGCGACCGAGACTTGGGCCCTAAGTGGGGCGAAGTTCCTCTTATTTTAAGTCCGCTGCGTCTGCCCATTTCGCCATCCGGGCCGGTGTTCCGGCGGTTTCAAGCCACGGGAATCCGCACTCAATCCACGGTAACTGAGATCGGCGACCCGACAGAGATCAAGGTTGCTCGCGGGCTATTGCGCCGTTCGGTATCGAATGTTGTCGCCATCGAATCCGAATTCCGCCGAACAGGTTTCTCCGCCGCAGATCATGGTCTCAAAGCCATGAAGCTGGCGGCGTGTAATCAGCCCAAGCGTTCCGCAATCCGGACAGGCCAGCACGGCCATGAAGGGGTTGTTCCCGTGCCCCAGCGAATTCGGCCCTTCCAGCAGAAAGACCGTACCGGGTTCCATTCTCTCGGGAATCCAAGCTTCCAGGAACTGCAACTCAGCTGTCATTCTGCCCTCCATTGGGTAGTTTCGACAGGGTCGCGGCCAAATGGTGAGCCGCAACCTCGGGTGGTTCGCAGCACATGCTATGAATTTCGCGGTCGCCGCCCCGTCCGGCCGGGCAACGATATGGTGCCAGTGTTTCCTCTCTGAGCGGTTTCGTCAACCCCAATCGCTACAACATTAGGGGTATCGAGCCGAATACCCCCGGTTTTTCTTTGTTCTGTCGAAGATTGAACACGGGCGGACCCGCTATTGACTCAACGTGGCCGGAAAACCGCGCTAGCGGGTCGAGGAGGAAAGCCGCCTCGCGGCGATCGGCGGCATGGCCCCCGCCACGGGCGACTCGGCCCGCTGCGCTCCCTGTGCATACTGGTCGATCGAACGGTAGATATCCTCGTTGCGCAGAATGCCCTGCACATACTCTCGCGTCTCGGTGAACGGAATTGACTCAACGAACTCGTCGATGCCGTTGTAAGGGCCGGCGGATTGCCAGTCCGTCACCCGGGCGTCACCGGCGTTGTAGGCGGCCAGCGCGTACTCCTGAACCCCGCCAAAGGTATCGATCATCTGCCGCAAGTAGCGGGTTCCGAGCCGGATATTCAGAATCGGGTCCAGCAGTTGCCGAGTATCGATATTGCCCAGACCCTCTTCCTTGGCCATCTTCTTTCCGACCGAGGGCAGCATCTGCATCAGCCCATAGGCGCACGGCAGGCCGTTGCACTTGGAGATCGCCCCAGGGTTGAACTCCGACTCCTGCCGGATCAGCGAAGCAACCAGGTACGGGTCCAGGCGGTTTTTCGCCGATTCGGCCCGGATCGTGTCCCACCAGACCTCCGGGAAGAGGATGCGCCAGTACGCCAGCGGAATCGACTTGATGGAGGCGGAGGCGGCCTGCGGCACGGTGCGTTTCAACACCCGCATGGCGCGGAAGTACTCGCCCAGGGATGCGTAGAGCTGCGCCTCGGCGATGCCGCTCCAGGAGCTGCTGCCCGGCGCGGCGGCGATTTCCAGCGGCACATAATCGGACAGCCCCGCATTTACCAGCAGATGCGCCTTGATCATGTGCGGGTCGCCGTCCGGCACCGTGGCGTCGAGCTTGGGAACCGCCGGAGGCAGGTATTTGTCGAGCGGCGGGACGGTCGCGATCGGAGTGTTTCCCAGGGCGGCCAGCCGCTGCTTCGCCATCTGCGCATAAAAGTAGTGCGAGTACGCCGAGACGATCGTCCGGTAGTGCGCCGCGGCGAGGCCCGGCTCGTGATCCACCTGCTCGTAGAGCCGCGCCCGCCAATAAAGCGCGCTTACTGTCTCTCGCGCGCCGGGATAGAGCTTGATCTGCTCCTCGAATATCTGCGCTGCCTGGGAATAAAGCCCCTGCCGGTACGACCACCACCCGGCCCGCCAGTGCGCCGCTGCCGCATTCGTGTTCTGCGGAAACTCTCGCGCAAGTTGCGAGTAGTACGTCACGGCGCGCGGATAATCCTTGCGCAGCATATACATGTTGCCGCTGGAAAACAGCGCCTCGGCCAGCCAGTTGCTGTGCGGAAAGCTGGTCCGCAGCATATCGACGTATGTTTGCTGCGCGGTCAGGTCGTCGCGGCTGCGCGCCAACTCCATCAGCAGGTAGAGACGCCGCGCCCCGTTTTCATCGTTCGTTTGGGCCAGCGACTCGGCCTCTTCGCGGGTAAGCTTCTTCAGCTTCAGGTCGCAGGCCGCCGCCGCCACGGCAAAGCCATTGCGCTGCGCGACATCCCCGCCGCTCGCCCGCGCGAGCAAGTGATATTGCTCCGAAGCTTCGGCATAGTGTCCGGCGTTGTAGTAGGCGTCGCCCAGGCTGCGCAGCTCCGCCATGGTCAGGGACGACTCCGCTCCCATCGCCTTCAGGTGCGCCCGCGCCGACTGCGCATCGGAGCTGAGCGGCCACGTCAGCAGCACATGCTTGTAGATCCGCGTCGCCTCGGCATTCTGGTCTTCCGACTCCGTCACCTCACCCAGCGTCAGCTGATAGCCCACGCGGCCGGACGCGGACGCCCCCGCGGTCAGCACGGCGCGGGCTCCTTTGATGTCTCCCTGCTTCAGCAGTACGCGCGCCTCGAGCTCGGGCACCTGGATGTCGAAGATGCTGTCGGGATTGCGCGCGGCAAACCCCTTCAGCAGTTCTTCCGCGGCGGCGTTGTTCCCCGCATCGTGCTCCGCTTTGGCCGCCAGAAACTCGTCGTAGTCCGCCAGAGCATCGCCGGCCGCCCGCGCCTGGCGCAGATTCGTCGCCGCCTCCGCAAATTTGCCTTCAAGCAGATATGCATTGCCCAGCGCCAGATACGCGGTTGCAGCCGCCTCGCCCGTGTGCTGGCGCGCGTAGGCGGCCACCCCGGCAAAGGCCGCGGGAGTCCGCGTCGCCGCAAGCTGCTGGGCCATGGGACGCAGCTCCGTCGAGGCTACGAACGCCTGCTTCAGCTTGGCCGCCCGGCCCGCTCGGCCCGCCGCTTTCGTACGGGCGCTTTTCTTGCCCGATCGAGATGCCTTTCCCGTCGCGCCCGGCTTGCTCACCTTATTCTTCGGATGCGCATGGGCTGTGGACGAGCCAGCCGGCTGCGCGGCCTGCGCATGGATTCCCGGCGCAAGCGCGTAGGTGCCCAGCAAGCTGACGAGCAGCATCGCGGATGCGGCGCTCAGCACCAGCCGGGCCGCGGCCGGCAATCCGGTTCGGCGACCAGTCAGGCGACCAGTCAGCGGTACGCTGGCCCCACCCCAAAGCATCCTGGCGAATGAGTTCTTGCGCATCCATCTCATAGTTACACTCTAAGCCGAAATTCGCCCCGCCGTGCATTCCATATGTGCGGAGAACCAGCGGCATAACCCATATCTGCGCTGAGCAGCGTTTTGGCACCCGGCAAGTTCCAAGTTGGTTCGCCCCGCCGCCGTCCGGTACACTGGGATTCAAGGGCGGAGTGGCGACCCGCCGGGAAAGGCAGCGGATTTTTCGCAACCAACCGGAATGGCTACCATCCAAGTAACAGGAGAGAACGAGCAGCATCCCGATGTGGCGCTGGTTGACCGGGCGCGCACCGGGGACGTTCTGGCCTTTGAGACGCTCGTCAACAAATACGACCGGCAGATCTTCCGCATTGCGCAGCACATCACGCAAAACCGCGAAGACGCGCAGGACGTAGTGCAGGACGCGTTTCTCAAGGCTTACGAGAAGCTGGAACAGTTCCAGGGAAACAGCAAGTTTTACACCTGGCTGGTCCGGATCGCGGTCAATGAGTCTCTGATGCGGCTGCGCAAGCGGCGCACGGGGAAGATGGTGTCGATCGACGAGGATATCGAGACCGAAGAAGGCAGCGTCCCCCGGGACCTGGCCGACTGGAGTCCCAATCCCGAGCAGAACTACGGCCAGGCTGAGCTAGCCGAGATTTTGCGTAAGACCATCCAGGGCCTGCCGCATGGATTTCGGATCGTGTTTGTGCTGCGGGACGTGGATGGACTTTCCACGGAAGAGACGGCGGAGACGCTGGGACTGAGTGTTCCGGCGGTCAAGTCGCGGTTGTTGCGGGCGCGGCTTCAGCTTCGCGAGCGGCTGAGCCGCTACTTCCGCAAGAAAAAGGCTGGTGAGAAGTGACCTGCACAGAGTTTATTGCGCTGCTGGACGAACTGATCGACGATACTCTGCCGCCGGAGCTGCGGTCGCAACTGCAGGATCATCTCCGCGGCTGCGAACACTGCGAGGTCACCCTCAACACCACCCGCAAAACCATCGAAATCTACCGCTCCCACGAGGTTTATGAACTGCCCGCCTCGGTCCGCGACCGGCTCCATGCGGCCATCATGGCCCGCTGCAGAAACGGCTGCTAAGAACCTCCGATTGAGCCGCTGTTTTGAAAGGGCGCGTCTTTAGCCGCGCCGCAGTTCCAGCACAATCAACGGGCTTTAGCCCCTGAGGGAATGCAAATCGACTCCATCGGAGCTTCCCTAGGGGTCCAGAGTCACTCCGTCAATCTTGATTTTGGAACACCAGAAGCAGAAATGAACTTCTCTTTCGGGAACCAGTTCGTCCAGGTTCAATTGACGCCACCGATGAACGCCAAGATGACAGAAAGCCGCCTTGACGGCGCTTGACTCGTGCTCGCGGTGCGGCCAGAGTCTCGCCATCCGCGACGCCAGCTCTCTATCGGAGCCGGGCTCCCACACGGTTTGCGTCTGAATCATCTTCCCCTCTCCAAACCTGCGCATGAGCATGCCCCCGACGCTGGCAAGCCTACATCGCCTTCCGCCACCAGACCGTCCTCTCGTAACCCAGGAAGTGCGTCTTCCCGCCCCGCGACAAGAAAAAGTCCAGAACCTCGTTGGCTTGAAACGCGGAGCAATCCGGCCAGCTTGCGTCCTTTTCCAGCCGCGTCGCCGTCCGGTGATTGTCCACCAGAATGATCTCGTTGCTGGAGCACGCGACAACCCGCTGCGCCTTCAACGCAAACGATGTGCCCGGAGTGGCATCCGTCGGCATCTTGTTGGCAAGCTCGTTCAACACCAGAATGAAAGCCACCACCGCGACAATTGCCAGTATCTTTTTCATACCAGTATCTTTTTCATACCCGTATCTTTTTCGTAGTCGATAGCGCAAGACCGGCCGGAGCCCGGGGACTGCCCATTAACGATTGAGTATACAAGCCGCGCAATCTTCCGCAAGCGCCTCGCGCCCCCGCCGTGAAGAGCCGGAACCAAACTGGTCGAGAGAGCGCGCCTGCCCCCTTCCGGCAAAGTCCGTCCTCCGGCCCCGGCGCAAACACACGCGCGGAAGCCGGAAGACTCCATCGAGAGTCCCCGTGCTTCCGCGACTGAGTTGGAAAAATCTAGTTGTTGTCTTCGCGCCGGTGCAGCGTCGGCTGATCGTCCGGGCTCGCGTTGGGATCGGTCTGCGTCGTGGTTGAGGGATCCTTGGAGGTGCTCGCCTTGCGCAGCGAGGGCTTCGTGCCTCCCTTGGTGTCCGTCAGGCGCCGTTTGTTCTCAATCCGCGCCAGACGCGCCTTGATGTCGTCGAACTCCGACGTGGTCACAGTGTACTCGTCGCGCGCCGGCAAGATGTGCGCGATCTCTTCCTGCGAGTGCTCAATCCGATCAGGCGTCTGCGGGTGGTCGCTGAAGGCCTTCGCCACCGCCCCCGGCTTCCGCTTCTCCAGCGCCTGCACCTTCTCAAAGAAGGTCACAAAGGCCTGCGGATCGTACCCGGCCCGATACATATATTGCACGCCCAGGTAGTCCGCCTGCGCCTCGAACTCGCGCGAGAAGTGCAGGAAGGTGAGCGGAATGCCGATCGAAGCGGCCTCGTAGATGCCATACCCGGTCCAGCCGCCAATGAAGATGAGCGGAATGGTACCCAACTGCGCATAGTTCGCGCGAGTCATCTGCCGCGCCGCGTGATGCGCGCACACATGAGCCGTCTCATGCGCCATCACCCCGGCCAGTTCGGCTTCCTCGTCCGCGTTCAGAATCAGACCGGAATTCACATAGAAGAACCCGCCCGGCAGCGCCATCGCGTTGATCTCGTCCGAATCGATCACCTTGATCGTGAAGGGAACCTTGCAGTCGGAGTTCTTCACAATATTCTGCCCGATCCGGTTCACGTACTCGTTTATCGTCGGATCGGTAATGAACTTTGTGCTCTTCTCGATCTCCGCGGCGTACTGGCGCCCCATCCGGATCTCGGAGTCGGTCGAGTACCAGTTCCCTACACCGCGCCCGCCAATGTCCCGGTTGCCCACGGCGTTCACGTCGTCGATGCTCCCGGTCTTGATCGTCTCCATCTTGCTGCCTGGCTCGGCCAACACCGGGGTCTTGCTGTCGGCCGCTGCCTTCACCTCGTCCTTGGCCTTGGAGGCGCCCGCCTTGTCGCTTGCCTTGTCGCCCCCCTTGTCGCCCGATTTGTCGTCAGGCGTACTGCCGGCTGGCTTGTCCGGCGTTCCCGCATCGGCGGTCGCCGCAGGCGCGCCAGCCTGCCCACTCGCCTGTCCGGACTGGCCAAACGCCAACGGCGCGGCCACGAGCGGCAGCACAAACATCAGCCCAGCCAGCAAAATCCCTGTGCGCTTCCCTTCGACCATGGTCATTTAGGCACCCTCCGGCAGCCGCACTTCTCCCTGCGGCCTTCTCACCCTGTTAGACGAGAGTATGCGCCTTTTCGTGTGCATGCGTCCAAGGGATTTGCGCCTCAACTCAACTCAATTTTTCCCGTCTACACCCAACACCCGCACAATCGGCCACGGGGAACCGATTCCCCGCCTCGAGTATCCCGCTAAAAGAAACTCCTCGATTGGAACCCGGCGCGAACTGCGATAAAGTTGAGGGCACGATGCACGAATTTCTTTTCTCGCACTGGACGGCGGAAGCGACAAGAATGATCCCCCACCGGCGGGGCCGGATTCAACAACGCACCCGCGCGTCTTCCGCGAAAAAGCGGCCCGGTGGTTCAATTCCCATGCAAATCCGGCTCGCCGGATTGAAGTGGGTCGTCCTGCTCGGATCTCTCTTCGCGGCGAGTCTATGCATCGCGCAGACGCCGCCTCCCGAGCCTGCCCATCCGGGTATCCCGGATGACCACCGTGGCGGCCCGCCCCCGGGCGCGGGCCTCTTTCACCCCAACATCCGCCCGCCCAAAGGCAATGTGCCCAAACCGGGCGAGTCCGTGACCTTCGACGCATCCGGACTCGGATCCCCCATTGTTCTCGACCGCAACTGGCGCCTCGGCATCGCGCCAGGCCTCGATCCGGCAAAGCCGGATTTCGACGATTCCTCCTGGCCCGTCCGTGACGCCAAGGAGGCTCTTGCCGAAGTCGATGACTCCGCCGCCAGCGACGACGAAAAAGGGCCCTCCAGCGACCATCCCCACCCGCACGGTCCCCATGGCCGCCCATTCGCCTGGTTCCGCATCCACGTCCAGCTTGCGGAAAAGCACGGCCCACTGGTCGTCCTCGTCCGCGTTCCCGTCAGCCGCAATACGCAGGTCTCTTTCGGCGGAACCGTCGGCATGGACCTCTTTGTCGACGGGAAGCAAGTCATCCCCGAGGGCCCCAAAGAGACCGCGCCAGAAACCTACCAGCAAATCTCCCGCGTTTATCCTCTCGAAATTCCTGCCAACGAACGCAACCTCACCCTCGCAGTCCGTATTCCGTTCTCCGCATTCGGCGTCGATGCCTACACCGGCTTCTTTTCGCACCGCACCTTCTACCTCGGCGAGCGCGAAGACCTGCACGAGCACCTCTTTCTCTGGCAGCACGCTATGCTCTTTGAACGCCTCCCGTCGCTCATTGACGCAGGACTGAAAATTCTCCTCGCCCTCTTTCTCCTCGCCCTCTTCTTTACACAAAAGGACCATCCCGAGTACCTCTGGCTCGCCCTGCACCTGCTGGTGATTGCTCCGCTCGTCTACGTCGGCATGATCGGCAGCATGGGGCAACTGGGCCAGATTTGGATGGGCGCTTCGGTCCTCCAACTCCTCTTGATCTCCGCCTACTTCTACTTCGAGTTCCTCGTCGCTTTCCTCACGCTCCGCAGGCGATGGTACATCAAGGCGCTCCGCTGGACCGCGCCCTTGCTCCTGACCCTTGGGCCAACTCTGCTCTTTGCCCGCGACAGCAAGGCCATCGCCATCGGCCTCCTGATTTCCGCTCTTTTTGCCTTCTTCTGGGTGTTCATGTGGCTCATCTTCGTCGGCCTTACGCTCACCATCGCGGCCATCAGGCGCAATTACGAGGCCGCGCTGCTGCTCTTGCCGCTGCTTCTCAGCGTGGTCGGGTTGGTCGAACTCATCTCTACCGGCTCCGCCAATTGGCTCGGCACCCAGGTGCAATCGCCGCTTACCTTCCAGGCAGGACCCATCCCCATCCACTTCTCTGACTTCGCCGATTTCGTCGGCATCTTCGTCATCATCCTCATCATCTTCGTCCGCTTTGAGCGCATCCACCGCGAGCGCGAACGCGCCAACAGCGAACTGGCCGCCGCGCGCAGTGTCCAGGAGCTGATGATCCCCCGCGAGGCCCCCAAGACCCCCGGATTCCACGTGGACACCATCTACAACCCCGCCACCGAAGTCGGCGGCGACTTCTTCCACATCCAGGCCACCGGCGACGGCGGCCTGCTGGTCGTCATCGGCGACGTCGCAGGACACGGCCTGCAGGCGGCCATGAATGTCTCCATGCTCATGGGCGCGCTCCGCCGCACTCCGCAGACCCGGCCGGCGGAGATCCTCGCCGGCCTCAACCGGGTTCTCGTCGGCAGCTCCAGCCTCACCACCTGCGAGGCCGTTTACTTCTCCGCCGATGGCGAAGTGGTCATCGCCAGCGCCGGCCATCCGCCGCCCTTTCTCAACAGCCAGGAGGTCACCCTGCCCGGCGGCCTGCCCCTCGGCGTCCTTCCCGAGGTCGATTACGAAGAAGTCCGCCTCTACCTCCACCCCGGCGATCGGCTCCTGATGATGTCCGACGGCGTCATGGAAGCCCGCAAGCCCAATGGCGAGCTCTTCGGCTTCGACCGCGTCCGCAACCTCAGCAATCAGTCGGCTTTCTTCATCGCCGACGCCGCCAAAGACTTCGGCCAGGAGGACGATATCACGGTGCTGACCGTGCGCAGGCTCGCGACGGTGGCCGCGGCGGCGTAATCGCCTGAAGGCATGTTAAGCTGGCTCAAGCTAGCCTGATCTGGAAGTCGAGGGTACACAACCATGCTCGAAGTCGGCGCATTTGAAGCGAAAAATACCCTCGGCTCCCTGTTGGACCGGGTCGAAAAGGGCGAAGAAATTCGCATCACGCGCCACGGCAGGAAGGTGGCCCGCCTCGTCCCCGATGTTCCCGAAGTCGACGTTGCGGCCGCGCGTGCCGCCTTGGCTCGAACTCACCTTGCGCCTCTCGCTCCCCCTCGCCACGCTTGACCGCGAACTGCGCCTCGCCGCACAAGCTGAAGGTTTGCCGCTCCTCGGCATATAACCCCCGCCCAGCCTTCCCCCGGCAAGGACCGCCCCATGCCCACCAACCAGGAACGCGACCAGGAACTCTTTGACGAGCTCGCCTTCTACACCCTCACCCTGCACGACCCCGCGTTCCTCCACCAGAACGCCGTCGACGCCTTCGCCGCCCAGCACGTCAGCGCGGAAACCAAGCCCATCACAGCCGTCTTCGCCCTCATTGGCCTCTACCTCACCCTCGAAAAAGGCTTCTCCGGCCGCCAGGTGCAACTGGCCCACATGCGGCTCGCCCGCCAGCGCAAACAGTGGCCCAAAATCCCACCCAACAGTGAGCGCGCCAGCTTCTCCGTCGCGGACGTCCTCGCCGCCGAACCCGGCGCGCCTCGCGAACAGGCCATCCGCAACTGGTGCACCGCGGTTTGGGAAACCTGGGCGCATCAGCGACCCCTCATCGTCCAGTTGGCCCGCGAAGAGCTTGATGTCCATTGAAAAAAGCGGGAACCTCCGCGGGCCGAGGCTCTTCATTCGCTTCCGTCTCACTCAATCTACGTCAGATTCTTCTTCAGAAAAGCCACCGACCGCTCCCGCGCCAGAGTCGCCGCCTCCGCCACATAGGCAGTCGGATCGGCGTCGCGATTGAACGCGTGCGCCGCGTCGTACCAGAAAATCTCCACATCGGGATTTGCCGCGTGCACCGCCTCCGCTACCGACGCCGGAATATGCTCGTCCTTCGAACCAAAGTGCAGCATCACAGGCGCAGTCGGCTTCTCACTCGCAAAATTCCCGATATACCCCCCGTAGTACCCAACCGCCGCGCCAACGTGCAGCCGCGTCGCCGCGAGCCAGGCCATCGTTCCGCCAAAGCAGTAGCCCACCACCCCCACCTTCTTGCCGCAATCCGCCTTCGCGAAATCCACCGCCGCCGCCACGTCGTGCAGTGAAACCACTGGATTCAGCTTTGGAACGAAAGCCATCGCCGCCTTCCATCCCTCGGCGTCGTAGCCGAGCTCGACGCCCGGCTCAAACCGGTCGAACATCGCCGGCGCAACCGCCAGAAAACCATCCTGCGCATACCCATCCGCCACCGAGCGGATATGCGCATTCACCCCAAAGATCTCCTGCACTACCACCAGCCCCGCAATCGGCTCACCCGCAGGCCGCGCCACATACGCCCCAATCTCAAACCCGT
>Ga0302267_10007144_pt1 | contig 11077 bp, 10 predicted proteins | sample III_Bog_E1_3_FD_194555 | JGI IMG/M metagenome (GOLD analysis project Ga0302267, IMG submission 194555) | Peat permafrost microbial communities from Stordalen Mire near Abisko, Sweden - III_Bog_E1_3 | ecosystem: Environmental > Terrestrial > Soil > Wetlands > Peat | place: Sweden: Abisko... | reverse complement strand
CCAGCGCGATCTGCGCTACGGCAAGGATGTTTCTCAGCTTGTGACTGCGGGCTGCTCCCGTTACGGCTCGCGAGCCGCTTTTGAGCTGATCCACCAGATTGACGCGCAACGCCTCCAGCGCCGGCGCAAATCCCGAGATGACGCCTGCCAGAAGTGCGAGCAGCAGGGAGAACGCCAGCGCTCTGCCATTCAGCGAGATATTGGACCAGCCGGCCATGAAACGAGCCACGCGCTCGGGCATGGTGGCTTGGTCGATGCGCAGCTCGGCCTCGGCAAAGAGTAGACCGCCCGCCCCGCCGGCGAGCCCGAGCAGCACACTTTCGGTCAGCAACTGCCGCATCAGCCGTCCCCGGCCCGCTCCGAGAGCCGTGCGCAAGGCAATCTCAGGCCGGCGCGCGATGCTGCGCGCGAATTGCAGATTGGCAATATTCGCGCAGACCACCAGCAGAACAAAGAGCGTGGCGCCCTGCATCAGTTTGAAGTAGAGTGGCGTGTACTCGCCGTTGATCTCGGCCAACAGCGATCCCACCCTGACCTGCCAGCCCTGGTTGGTCTCAGGATGAGCGTTGGCGAGCTGTGTGGCGATGGTATTCAATTCGGCCTGCGCCTGGCCTGGCGTAACTCCCTTGCGCAACCGGCCCACGACGAGAAAACCGTGCGAAGAGCGATTGGCAAGCTCCGCGTCGGTCGGCGCAAAGGGCAGATACACGTCGGCGGTCGATGGATATTGCATGGCCTTGGGCATCACGCCGATGACCGTGTAGGCATGCTGATCCAACTCGATCTCACGCCCCAAAACATGCGGATCGGCGCCGAAGTGCGACTTCCAGAATGCGTAGCCCAGCACTGCCACGCTGTTGCCACCTGTCCGCGCCTCACTTTCATTGAAGACCCTGCCCAAAAACGCATCCGTCTTCATGACGCTGAAGAACGACGGGGACGTAAGCTCCACCGCCGTCTGCGCCGCATCGCCCGCTCCGGTCAAACTCATGCGAGAGTTGCTGTACACTGCCAGCTCTTCAAATGAGCGGCTTTGTCGCTGCCAGTCGGCAAAGTCCGCCAGTGCAATCTGCCGGTCTTCACCGTGATTCTTTTGCTCGTAGACAACGACCACATTTTTAAGATCTGGAACGGCAAGAGGGCGGAAAATGACTGCATCCATCATGCTGAACCCGGCTGTATTGGCCCCAATGCCGATCGCCAGCGTCAGCACCGCAGCCAGCGTGAAACCCGGCGACTGGCGCAACTGCCGCATTGCATAACGCAGATCCTGAAGCAAGGTGTGCATTTGATCTCCCGGTTCTCGCGCAATCCTAACCCGAGAACCCGTCTTAAGGGACTGCATTCTTCCGGCCAAAGGGCCCGGCCGCCGAGCCATTGATTGTAAATAACTTAGGCTGGAGCGATGCCCGCAGATGCCATCCTGCGTGTTCAGAATTGAATCCAACTGTTCGCATACGAACAGTCGAGCTCGCCTGAATCCGGGCCAAAACCGCCCCCGCCTTGACACAAGCGGCCGTTCCCTTGATGCTAAACAGTTCCGGTAGTTCGGCTTTCCGGCACAGATGGGCGGCAAGTTTTGCGCGTTCGCGTCTTTTATCACGACAAATGTTTCGACGGAGCCTGCTCAGCCTCGCTCTTCACTCGCTTCCATCGCGAATGCGTTTCCACGGGCGCCAGCTATGAATATCACGGCCTGGTGCATCGCGCGGGCGCGCTCTTTGACGAGAGTGAATTCACCGGCGACGAGAACGCCATCGTGGACTTCAAGTACTCAGCTTCGCCGCGGATCACCTGGTGGTTCGACCATCACCTGTCGGCATTTCTCGCGCCTCAGGACCAGCAGGATTTCCTGGCCTACCAGCAGAGCGTGACCCCGCCCGGCCGCAAGTTCTTCGATCCCGATTACACCTCCTGCACCAGCTTTCTGGCTCATATAGGTGCTACTAAATTCGGGTTTAATACTGTGCCCGTCGCCGAACTGATTCACTGGGCCAACATTGTCGACGGAGCGAAGTATGAGAGTCCCGAAGCAGCCGTAGAGATGGCCGCACCGGCAATGAAGCTCACACTGATCATCGAGTCCTCGCAGGATAATGTCTTCATTCCACGGCTCATTCCGCTGCTGACCGAGATGCCGCTCGCTGAGGTGCTCAGCCAGCCGTTTGTGGCCGGGTTGCTGCCGCCGCTGCTTGAGCGCCATCAGCAGGCCATCGAGTTGATCCGCAACCGCAGTGAGGAGCGCGACGGCACCATCTTCTTCGACATCACCGACCAGCCGCTCGAAGGCTACAACAAGTTTATCCCCTACTATCTCCATCCCCAGGCCACTTACTCCATTGGCCTGTCGAAGTCCAGCTTCCGCACCAAAGTCTCAGTTGGCTCGAATCCCTGGACCAAAGCCGACCCGGCGAAGATGGTCAATCTGGCCAAGATTTGCGAGCGCTATGGCGGTGGCGGCCATGCCCGCGTAGGCGCCATCAGCTTCCCGCCCGACCAGGCCGACAAGGCCCGCGTGGCCGCAGCAGAGATTGTGGCCGAGCTGAGGGCAAAAAAACCACTGAGCTGAGAGTTCAGCGGGTTTCCGCCCGAGTGTGGCAAACTGGATGCGCTATGTTGATCGAGATATGGGAGCGCCTGCGCGGCTACGACAAGTGGACTCAGACCGAGGCGACGATCCTGTCATCCGATCTGGTCGGTCAAGTGTCTAAAAACGTGATTGGTTGGACTGATGTGTCCGGGAAATCGCACACGGCCAAGTACTCAGTATTTTCTGGCTCTCGCCTGTATCAGTTGTACGACGGACAAACAGTGACCATTCGATACAATCAGGCTAATCCCGCCGAGTATTACTTTCGCGATCTATTTCGGTATTGGGTGCTCTTAATTCTTTTTTGGTCCGTTTTCTATGTCTTCTTGCTTTCTTCACCGACCATTGACTTCGTCTCATTTCTGTTAAAGCACTCTCATTAGTCTCTGAAGCTGAGGGCTAGCAGCTGCCTCTCACAGTCCCAACTCCCCAGCCCGCCTCGTCATCGCCTCCAGACAAAACGCAATATGCGCGTCGAGTTCCACGCCCAGCTCCGCCGCGCCGAGAATCACATCTTCGCGGTTGACCCCGCGCGCGAATGCCCTGTCCTTCATTTTCTTTCGTACGCTGGCCACCTCTACGTCGGCAATCGCCTTGGTCGGCTTCACCAGCGCGCAGGCCGTCAGAAATCCGGCCAGCTCGTCGCAGGCAAAGAGAGATGTTGCCAGATGCGTGACCCGAGGCACGCCGGAGTATTGTGCGTGGCCCAGAATCGCTGTGCGCAGCTCTTCAGGCCAGCCCAGCCGCTCCAACTCGAGCACGCCAACAAACGGATGTTCCTCAGCTGTCGGGTGGCGTTCGTAGTCGAAGTCATGCAGCAGAGCCGTAGTGGAGTAGAGCTCAATTAGTGCGGTGCGTTCTTCCCCGGCCAGCCCAAGCCGGTTGGCCTCCGCCTCGCCCATCGCCGCGACGCAGGCCTCGACAGCCAGCGCGTGCTTGCGCAGGCTTTCGCTCTGGGTCCACTCGGTCAGCAGTTGCCAGGCCTGTGCACGTCGGTAACCTTGGCTCCCTTGCGAAGCATCGTTGTTGGTGCAGGCGCTCATCTTCTACCGGCCTCCTTGTTGCGTTAATTGGTTCGCGAATCTTGCTGTTTCTCCCGACGTTCTCAGGTTATGGTAGGGGATCTCTGGGACGCATCCAAGTTTTCACTTGACAATTATGGTTCACGTACCCGAAGGTAACATACAACGTGGTGCTTCGAGGCACCGCGGGGCCCTTGCTCTGGCGCTCCGCACACCACTTATGGCAACGACCCTGGTTAGCGTAGAACCGCGCGAAGTTGTGCGCTGCACGTTTGCCGACTGCAAGCTGATGCAGTTCAGGCCAAGCAACTCCCTATGCAGAAGATGCCACAGACCCCTGGATGCAGAGGAGTCTGTCCGGCCCGGCCCGATGCCAGTTGATCACCCATCCGTCGATCCTTCGACCGAAGCCGGGTTGAAGGTAGCCGGCCAGGTGAAGGAGATCCGCCGCGCTCGCCATCTCAGCCAGCGCCAACTGGCGGGACGGATGCAAGTACCCCGCACCTATATCTCAAAAATCGAGAATGGCAAGGCCATCCCCACACTGCACTCATTGGAGCGGCTGGCGGCGGCCTTGGGTGTGGATGTCCGCCAACTGGTCCGCGACGCCCGCAGCCTGCGCGACGAGGAAGCGGCGTCGATTCTGGCCGATCCGTTTCTGGCTGAGATCGCGGCCCTGCTACCTTCGCTGGAACCGCTGCACCGCTCGCTGCTCTTTGGAGCGGTGCGCGACATGGCCACCGGGCGCCAGCGCAGCGCATAGAGCGGTGGCCGGCTCGTCACCGTCCTTGGGGCGAGTTGGCGCGGCACGATCTCCGTGAGGACACTCGCAACCCCGCGCCCTCAAATGGGGGCAGGGAAGAATTGCGGCGCTGGTGCGCTTGTGCTACGGTCGAGGATGCAACGCCTCGGCTCCTGGCGCCTGGAATGCAAATCGTGCGCCGCGGTTGAGGCGGCACTGTAGAGGCGAACTTTGTATTCTGCTGGCACGTTGCGCATCGATGAGCTCACTGCCGAGGAGCGTGCGGTCTACGCGACTCTGAAGCCCGACCGTCTGCCCGAGCATGTGGCCATCATCATGGACGGCAACGGCCGTTGGGCCGGCCATCGCTCGCTCAAGCGCTTTTTTGGCCACCAGCAGGGCGCCAACAGCGTGCAACTGGTCACTGAGACAGCTTCGCGCATCGGTTTGCCGTGGCTCACCCTCTACGCCTTCTCTCTCGAAAACAATCTGCGCCGTCCCCGCGCCGAGGTCAACTTCCTCATGCGGCTGCTCAAGACCTATCTTGAGAGCAACCTGCAGCGCATGATGGACAACAACGTGCGCATGAGGTACATCGGGCGCATCCACGAGTTGCCCATCGAGGTTCAGGAGAAGATGCGCTGGGCCGAAGAGGCCACCGCGCGCAATACCGGCACCACTCTCACATTGGCCCTGAACTACGGCGGCCGCTCGGAGCTGGTGGACGCCTTCCGCGCCCTGGCAGCCGAGATGATGCAAAAGCAGCTCGGCCCGGAGCGCATCACCGAGGAAGATATCCACCGCCATCTCTATACAGCGCACATGCCGGACCCCGACCTGCTGATCCGCACCTCGGGCGAAATGCGGCTGTCGAACTATCTGCTGTGGCAGATCGCCTACACCGAGATCTTCGTCACCGAGAGGCTGTGGCCCGATTTCCGCGGCATCCATCTGCTCGAGGCCATTGCCGAATTCCAGCGCCGCGACCGCCGGTACGGCGGCCTGGGAGAGGGCTGCGGCGAAGTGGAAGAGGATCCGGACCGGATTAAGATAGTGGCGAGTTGATTACTTCGGTTCCCTCCAGAGCTGCAATTCATAGACGGACGCATGGTGTTGCTGATAGCTTCTGTCGTGGTGTTCTAGAAGTTGGGGGATTTTACATTGGAAAGCATTCTATCGAGAACGGAATCGGCGGCGGCGGAACAGGCCCCTAAACAAGAGAAATCGGCCATCAAAGCAAAGCGGTTGGCCCATCAGTCGCGCTTCTGGCTCAAAGAGGCCATGGCCCAGCGCGGCGGCTCTGAAGCCTTCCTTCATTGGCTTCGCTCGGACGGTGCAAAGCACGCCTGAGTTCGGGGCCAAAAAGGCAAGGCGAAGTCTCATTCGATCGAGATTCTTTGGGTCGGTACCCTCTCTGCCGACGAACCCCGCCCCAGCGGTGTATTCTCACCCTTGGCATGAAACGCATCGTTACCGCTCTCATTTTGATTCCCGTGGTCCTGGTCCTGGTGTTTCTGGGACAGAAGGGTCAATGGCTGTTTACGTTGGCCGTTGCAGTGGCTGCGACGCTCGCCGCATGGGAGTTCATGGGCATGGCGGAGAAAGTCGGGGCCAGCTCGCCGCGCATTGCGGTGCTAGTTGCCATCCTGGCGCTCTTTATAGGCAACTTTACGTGGCCCGACCAGACAGCCGCCATCCTCGGGATGCTGAGCCTGGGGCTTCTGGTTTATTGCACCTTCACCCGCCCCGCCGAGCAGATGATGGCCGACGTGTCGGCCTCCATCTTCTGCCTGCTCTATCTCGGATTCACCCTGATCGCCTTGCCCGCTTTGCGCGAGCAGACCAATGGCCCTTCGCTGGTGGCCTTCCTGCTTTGTGCGGTTTGGGCCGGAGACACAACCGCCCTCTACGTCGGCCGCGCCTGGGGCCGGCACAAGATGGCGCCCGGCCTGAGTCCCAACAAGACCTGGGAAGGGGCGCTGGGCTCGGTGGCCGGCAGCCTGCTGGCAACCTGCGGCCTGCTCGGTCTGGCTCATCTGCTGGCCGTGCAGTGGGATTCGGCCGCGCTTTCCTATCCCGAAGACGTGTGGTACTGGCTGGGCCTGGCTGTAATTGTCAACGTTGGCGCACAGGTGGGAGATCTGGCCGAGTCTGCGCTCAAGCGCTCGGCAGGCGTCAAAGACTCCGGCTCGCTTCTACCTGGCCATGGCGGCGTTCTGGACCGCATCGACGCCCTGATCGTGGCCGCTCCAGTGCTCTGGTACGCCCTGGTGATTCACCAGTGGTTCTGAATACGGATCAGGAGTCAGAGATCAGAGATCTGAAGGAAACTCGCGCAAGTTTCGCTGAGCTGGAAGCGGGCCAGGGCGTTTCTTACGAACGCGTCATGGAGTGGCTCGACAGTTGGGGTACTGCGAGCGAGCCGCCCGCACATCCTCCGCCGGAACTCTCCGAGCGATAATTAAGGCACGAGGAAAGACAAACACACCTTGAAAAGACTCGCCATTCTCGGTTCCACCGGCTCCATCGGCCAAAGCACCCTTTCCATCGTCGAGCAATTTCCTGACCGCTACTCGGTGGCCGCGCTCGCCGCCGGACGCAACATCGACCAAGCCTTCGCGCAGGCCGTTCGCTGGCGGCCCCAGATCGTCTCACTCGCCACCGAAGAACTCGCCGGCCAACTCTCCTCTCGTCTGAATAACGCAGGCGTTACTGGCATCGAAATAGCGTGCGGCACCGAAGGCACCGTCGCCTGCGCCACGCTTCACGAAGCGGACTTCGTTGTCTCGGCCATCGTCGGCGTCTCCGGCCTTGAGGCCACTCACGCGGCCATCCTGGCCGGCAAACCCATCGGCCTGGCCAACAAAGAGTGCATGGTCGCCGCGGGCGAGATACTCACCCGAGCAGCCCGCGAGCGCAACGTCCCCATCCTCCCCATCGACAGCGAACACAACGCCGTCCACCAGTGCCTGCGCGTCGGAGCGCACTCCGAGGTCAAGACCATCTGGCTCACGGCCTCTGGCGGACCCTTCCGCAAGCTGCCTCTCGAAGACTTCGCCAACATTACTCCTGAGCAGGCGCTCAAGCACCCCACCTGGGTCATGGGCCGCCGCATCACCATCGACTCGGCCTCCATGCTCAACAAGGGTCTCGAAGTCATCGAGGCCTGCCGCCTTTTCGATGTCACGGCATCCCAGGTGCGAGTCACAGTCCACCCGCAGTCCACGGTCCATTCATTGGTCGAGTACATTGACGGCTCAATTCTGGCGCAGATCTCCGTCACCGACATGCGCCTTCCCATCCTCTACGCGCTGGCTTACCCTGAGCGGCCGGCCTCTACACTCACCTTCGACTTGGCCGCGCTGAGCCATCTGGACTTCGAACCGCCCGACCTGGAGCGCTTTCCCTGCCTGCGCCTGGCCTTTGAAGCGGCTGAGAAAGGCGGTGCCCACTGCATCGCCCTTAACGCGGCCGATGAGGTCGCCGTCGAGGCATTCCTGGCCCGGCGCATCTCCTTCATGGGAATCCCGCGTACAATTGAAAGGGTGCTCGCAGCCACGCCAGAGGCGCACCCGGCCACCATCGCCGAGGTGCTCGCCGCGGACCGGCAGGCGCGTCAAACTGCAAGTGAACTAATGGCATAAGCACGGGAGATCCGGGCTGGACGCAGCCTGATTTGGTGCTCTATCGAGGGAAGAACCGCAAATCTATGCATGAATTTCTAGTCTCAGTCGCCGCCTTTATCGTCCTGATTGCCATCATGGTTGTGGTCCATGAGTTCGGCCACTTTATCGTGGCCAAGCTCTGCAAAGTCCGCGTCGAGGCGTTCTCCGTGGGCTTTGGGCCACGACTTTTTGGCTACGTGTACCGCGGCACCGACTACAAGGTCAGCCTGTTGCCCTTTGGCGGCTATGTCAAAATGGCCGGCGAAAACTTTGGCGAGCTCAGCGACGCGGCGGCCGGCACAGCCACCGTCGCGCCGGTCGACGACCCAGGCGCCCTCACATCGCATCCCCGCTGGCAGCAAATGCTCATCGGCCTTGCCGGGCCTACAGCCAACTTCGTCCTGGCTTTTGTGCTGATGGTCTTCTACTTCGGCTGGATCAACGAAGTTCCTAAAGTCGAGGTGAAATCCACGACTGTGGAATGGGTCGTTCCCGGCTCGCTCGCCGCCCAGGCAGGATTCGAGGCCGGAGACATCATTCTGCATTTCGGCGATGCCGACCATCCCGATTGGGAGAAAGTTTACGAACGCATCAAGTTGAACCCGGACCAGACTCTGCCAGTTGCAGTGGAGCGTAGCGGAGCAACATTGCAACTGAGTCTGCATGTCCCAATGAACGCAAAGTCGGATGCTTTTGACGTCGGCGATATTGGCGTTTTGCCCCAATTCTCTTACGATCCGCTCGGCGTGAAAGAGGTGACCACCGACAGCCCGGCAGATCGAGCCGGTCTGCGCGCTGGAGATGGAATTCAGTCCGTGGACGGCATCCCTGTGCATACCGTCACCACATTGCTGGCCTATATGCAAACTGGAAGAGGCAGGCCCCTTTCTCTCGTGGTGGTGCGCAACGGGGCCGCTCAGGCGCCCATCGTTGCTTACCCAACCAAACTAGATGAAGGCTGGAAACTGGGCTTCATACCGGTGCAGATTCCAAGTCGCGACGACCCGCTCCCCCTGGGCAAGGCGGTATTCAAATCCACTGCCTTCTGCGCGGATAAATCGTTCACGATCTTCGAGGTGTTGCGAGGACTCTTCACGCATAAAGTTGCCGTCTCGCAACTCGCCGGTCCGGTAGGCATCGCCCGCATGGCCGGTGATGCGGCAGAAATGAAGAGCTCGCCGATTATCTTTGGGCTGGCTGGAATGATCAGTCTCAACCTGGGCATCATCAACCTGATGCCATTCCCGATCCTCGACGGAGGCATGATCCTCTTCCTGCTGATCGAGAGCATCATCCGCCGTGAAATCAACATCAATGTCAAGGAGCGGATTTACCAGGCAGCATTCGTGGCGTTGATGGTGCTTATGGCCGTCCTTACCTTCAACGATGTTGCCAAGCTGCCCTTCTTCACTCACTTGAAGCCGTGAGAGCCGTTCCGGGGCCTGGCGCGACCAGAAGGAAGCGAAGGTTGGTCAGAATGGAACGCTCTGGCAACGCCAGAAGTCTCAAGGCCGCATCCTTCGCTTTTTCTCCGGCAAAAGGATGGAAAACCTCGACTCGCAACCCGTTCGCTTTGTTAATTTGAGCCGGCAAAACCCGAAGAAACCCGAAGAAATGTGGAAAACTTCGCGTTCCACGTGGAAAACCGGGGACGAAATTCATGCATTATCAGACACTGTGAGACCGTTAATGTCCGTTACGACAGAAGTTCGAGTCCGCTACGCCGAAACCGACCAGATGGGAATCGTCTACTATGCCAACTACCTGGTCTGGTTTGAAATTGGCCGCGTGGAACTGCTCCGCGCATTAGGATTTTCTTATAGTCTCTTGGAGCGCGAACACCAGTGCATCCTGCCGGTGATCGAGGCCCGTTGCCGCTATCGCTCCCCGGCCCGCTACGACGATCAGATCCTCATCGAGACAAGGCCCGCGATGCTGCGCGGCTCCGTCCTCAAATTCGCATACCGCATCCTTCGCAAGGCTTCCAATTCTCAGGATGGGGAAGAGTCTGCGCTCCTCGCCGAGGGTGACACAGTCCACGTAGTCTGCGACGACCAGCTCAACAAGAAGCCTCTCCCGGAAAACTACGCCGCCGTCCTGCGTACGATGATGGCAGCTCGAGAGTAGAAGCCACGTCTCCTTTTACGAAAACTGGTTAGTGGTGCAGTTCCCGATTAGCCGGTGATACGACCCGAGCCCAGAATTCCCCTTTTCATGGGTCGATGAGTGCATTGAAGATTGATTGACAGGCCGGTGACATGAGGTTACGGGCCTGAACTCTCGGTCATGAAGACCGTTCACTGCTTTGCAGTCGCCAGGAATGACATGGATCAATGATCACCAGGGGTGCCTTTTGATATGTTGCTCTTTGCTTCAGGAGGAATTTCATGAACAGCCGCTGGAAATTGAGGATGGCGCTGGCTTTAGTGACCATGATCACCACCATTTGCAGCGGCCAGGGTCCGGCCCAGGCCGTTCAGCAGAATGGCGGGATTGATCCGGCCCTGATGGCAAAGGCAAATGCCGGCAACCCCGACGCACAGTTTCGGGTCGGGGCGCAATACGAGCTTGGCGCCCATGTAAGCAAGGACGCGGCCCAGGCCGCAGCATGGTACCGCAAGGCTGCCGGCCAGGGCTTCGCACAGGCACAGCACAGCTTGGGAGTCCTGTACGAGTTGGGCGATGGCGTCCTGGCAGATCCTGCGACGGCTGCACAATGGTATCGCAAGGCGGCCGAGCAGGGATTCGCGCCCGCGCAATTCTCACTCGGACTCTGCTACGTTCACGGCAAGGGAGTTCCGCAAGACTTTGCGCAAGCGCTCGCGTGGTACGAAAAGGCGGCGAAGCAGAATAATTCCGATGCCATGCTGAATCTGGCGTACCTCTACCACAATGGCCAAGGCGTCCCCAAGAACGAGACACTGTCCTTCGATTTCGTACGCCAGGCTGCCGAGGCAGGCTCGGCAGATGCGCAGTTCCAGCTGGGGATGGACTACTACCAAGGCGAGGAAGGTCTGAATCAGGACGACGATCTGGCCAGGAAGTGGCTCCAGAGATC
>Ga0302267_10007143_pt1 | contig 11078 bp, 10 predicted proteins | sample III_Bog_E1_3_FD_194555 | JGI IMG/M metagenome (GOLD analysis project Ga0302267, IMG submission 194555) | Peat permafrost microbial communities from Stordalen Mire near Abisko, Sweden - III_Bog_E1_3 | ecosystem: Environmental > Terrestrial > Soil > Wetlands > Peat | place: Sweden: Abisko... | reverse complement strand
CTCGCCGCACGGCCCGGTGTACACGGGTGTTTACGGGAAGGCAATTTGGAGTGAAGCGGGGTGTATACACCTTTCAGGTACGCCCCTCCTGGGCCGCAAGTGCCACAAACTGTGGCAGATCCCCGATGGAATCAGTAGCAATCTAGATTCCCCCGGAAGGCTTCAGAATCTTGAGTAACTGCAATTATTGTTACTACAACGGAGCGTGAATCACACCAAAGGGCGCGAAAGTACTCCGGTCGGATCAGAGGCCCCCGATCTAGGGTTCTTCTCTTCGCTCCTTCGAAAGAGGGGCTGTTCTAGACCGTAAAATAAACAAAACTATAGAAATTAATCCAATACTAATCTGCGCGGGAGGGCGTTTCGGTGAGCAGTTCTCCCCCGACTTTGTCCCACTCAAGTACAAAGATCAACAAAGTCTTGACCTTAGGCTGAATTACCATAGTAATCTCGACAGTTTGATTGATTCGTCGCTAGTATCGTTGATCAGAGTCGATCATTGCCAATTGAGCCTTATGGGCTTTGTCGTCGGCAGGGAATGTCAGCAAGGTGGCATGAGCCTGGCGCCAAAGTAGCTATTGGTATTTGAGTCGTATTTTCAGGTCGATGTTCGTCGCTTTTCCGCTTCTCACCTGGAAGCGGCGCAGCCGCGGTACGGTAAGGGAGCGGGTCAAGTAATGATCAAGATCGGGCTTTATTCGGAAGACCGGACGCTCCATACGCTTCTCTCCTCCGCGCTCGGCAAGGAATTCGAAGTCCAGCTTGAGGCAGATGAGGATGGGATTAATCTGCTCCGCGCCGCCGGCGATTGCGATGTTGTGATTCTCGATTTGAATTCGAATCATGATTCGCTGCAAGAGCGGATTGGATGCACCCAGCGCCTCATTGCCACACACGTCCCCTTGGTCATCATGGCCGACGACGGCCTGCGGTCGACCGCATTCGAGCTCGTCCGGACGGGTGCCTTCGGCTACTGCCGCCGGCCGCCCTCCATTCGGGACCTCAAGACCATGCTCAGCAGGGCCTATGAGAACTCCTCCCTCAGGCAGCAACTGCAGAGCGTGCAGCAGCAATTGGAGGAGCCCGGCAGTTGCGACCACCTGATCGGTGCGAGTCCGCAGATGCAGCGGGTCTATCAGTTGGTCCATCGCGTGACCAACCTCAATGCCTCGGTGCTGGTCACCGGCGAAAGTGGAACCGGCAAGGAACTGATCGCACGCGCCATCCACAATCTGGGTTCCCGCGCCAATCGCCCGTTTGTGGCTGTTTCCTGCGGCGCGATCCCTGAAACCCTGATCGAGGCCGAGCTTTTCGGCCATGAGAAAGGCGCCTTCACCGGCACGGTCGGTGCACGCGAGGGGTACTTTGAACAGGCAGCCGACGGCACGTTGTTCCTGGATGAGATCGGCGACCTGAGCCTCTTCACCCAGGTCAAACTCCTGCGCGTCTTGCAGCAGATGGAATTCAATCGCCTGGGAAGCAATCGGCTTATACCGCTGCGAGCTCGCCTGATCTTCGCCACGCACCAGGATTTGAGCAAGCTGGTGGCCGAGGGAAAATTCCGCCAGGACCTCTACTACCGCATCAACGTCATGCGGATCGAATCGCCGCCGCTCCAGGAGCACCCGGAGGACATCCCCCGCATCGCCCGGCATTTCCTCCGCCTCTACGGGCAGATGTTTCAAAAGCCGATGGAAGACATCGAGCCCCGTGCGCTGGCCCTGCTGCAGAGTTACCGCTGGCCCGGCAATGTGCGCGAGCTGGAAAACGTGATGCAACGGGCCATCATCCTCTCCTCGGGAAAGACGGTCCGCGCCGAAGACTTCAATTTGCAGATCGAGGAGACCGATCCCGACATCGGCGATCTGGGCGACATCGGCGACATTGTCGATATCGGCGATTACAATCCTGCGGGATCGTTTGAACGGCAGTTGCGCGACTACAAGGTCAAACTGGCCGTAACCGCGGTTCGGGAAAACAACGGCAACAAGACGCTGGCAGCCCGCAGCCTGTGCATCTCCCGCGCTTATCTGCATCGCTTGATCCGGCTTGCCGAGCCCGATCCACTCTTTGAACAGAACCTGCGGGACGTTGAGACTGCCTGACGGCAGCGTCTCCCTTCAGCCTTCAGTTCTCCGAATCGATTTGCAGCATCTCTCAACAGCAAAAGATCCCATCCTCGGGTCTGCAAAGCGCTTGCTTGCAGGTGCAGGTAGCGCCGGCCTCCTGGCCGGCTGTAGCGTGGACCTACCGGTCCACGCCGCACTCCAACCCAACAGGAGAAAATGAATATCAAGCTTGTTCCGGCGGCTCTCCAAGAACGATAGGCATGGCGGGTCCTGTATCAGGGCACGACTTCAGTCGTGCCATAAACGCCACTAAAAAGAAGTGGGCTTTAGCCCCTGAGGAATTTTGTTCCTTCTGCGCCACTACTTTCGGCCTGGGATGGGCCTTCCGATGAGCTAGCTTGATGTTCATCCAGGAGAAATAAACTAAGTATGAGAGTTATATTCCGGCGGGCCGGCAATGACCAAACCGCTGTTCTGCCGTCCGTGAATGTACCAGCAGCACCAGTTCGTTTCATGAACTTGATCGTCGGACGGCGAAACCAAGTCCAGATAAACTACCTTTCCATAGAGAAAGAGCTTCTCTCCCCAAATTTCGATTCGCTTGAATCTCTCCTCGGAGTCGCACAGCGCTTTTACATCATCCCGGCAGAATGACCTGATTGCCGTCGATTCGCCCGGAACCAGAATGATCGGGACGGTTGGGGTGGCTGATTCTTCTCTCTCGTACTCAGGCACGCGGGGCAGGTACTTTTCGTCGACGGCGATGATCGTTTCATCCGTGGTTGCCGTGATTCTGGCGGGAGTGCGGCCTCGGTTCGTAGCCATGATGGTGAAACTGTTCTCCATGCTCCGCGATGGCTCGACCGTGATCAACAGCCAGGGCCTTTCAGAATGGATGAAAGATTGTGCATTCAGCAATGCGGCGTGAGCGCTGCTGGCGGCGGCTTCGGCCGCGGCTTCCCCGAATGCCGTCTGGCGTTCGATTTTTTTCAGAAGGGAGAGGGCCATCATGATGCCCGCGTACCCCAGAACGGCGAGCAGAATATTAGCTCCCCATGTGGCCTCCTCCTGCCAGGTCCATGACCTTGGCGCGGGAGCCGGAGTGGCAACAGTGACGTGCGGCGCAGGCTGGAGACTGTGGAGCCCACTCTCGCTATCTGCTGCTGGCGCTGAACTGGGATCGTCCTCTGGAATGACTCTGGGAGAAGTGGAAACTGCCGGGCCCTGCCGATTCGCGAGCGGCCGCTTGGCGCCGCTCTGTCCGGTTGACTGAGCGGGGACTGCCATCGGCGCCAGCGCGATGGCCAACAGCACCGCAAATCTCGCCAAAACTTTCAGGCCCATGGCGCAAATGTATCACACGCCACTCTCGAACTCCCATCGCTGTCGATGGACCCGTTATGAGGCCCACCAAGGCGGATTGGACCCATCTCGTTACGGCTCCACGTCCACGCCCCGCCAGAAGGCCACAGAGCCCTTGATCTTGCGCGCAACCGGCTTGGGGTCGGGATAGTACCAAGCCGCGTCCGGGTTATCCTGCCCGTCGATCAGCAGGTTCATATAGCGCGCTTGGCCCCTGATCGGGTCGAGAGAAGTGGTGCTGCTGGGGCGAAAGTACTCGCGCTTCAGGCCGGATTCGGGAAAGTAGACATTCCCTTCCACCGTCTCCGTCGTTTCGCTTTCGGCAATGACTTTGCCGTTCCAGATTGCTCGTGCCATCGGTCGTATCCGTCAGATTCATTTCGACTCCCGGCGGCCCGGAAAGCGGTCACGGCGAGAGCGACGGATACGACAATAGCAGAGATTCGCTGGCGTGGCGAGTCTAAAGCGAATTCGATTGAAGACCGAAACGACTCGCGGGCCTACTTGGCCTCGGCGATCGAGTCGATGTGAACGCTCATCTTGTCCGCATTGGTGGTGGCCATGACCGTGACGTGATCGCCGTAAAAGGGCTTCACTGCATCGGGATTGTCGATCGCCCAGACAGCTTTCTTTCCCTCGTCCACAAAGACCGGGGCTGAACCCATCTCACCGATACACTTCTTCACGCAGGCCGCCCCCGTTCCGGTGTGCTTGGCGCCGCACATCGAATCTGAGATCCAACCGTTGATCTTCGCGGAATCAGCGGCGCCGGCCGCAGCAGCGGTCAGGCCGAAACAAGCTACCAACAGAGCTACACGTTTCATGAAAAACCTCCAGGGGAATGGGGAATCGTCTTTCGGCTTTTATCATCCTCCATCTTGCCTCAATTGGGCAAGCGGCGATGGTCAGGGCTTCGGCGGGTAGAAGTACTGGCCGTGCGCTTCCTGCCGTGCGGGAAGGCTGCCGCGCCGCGCCTCTACATTCTTCAGCACCGCTTCATAACGCTGGGCAGCGGCTGAAAACCGGTTCACCAGCTCCGATGTCTTGATCAGAAACCCTGGATTCTTCTCCCGGATCGCCGCCAGAATCGGCACAAATTTCGCCAGCAGGAAAAAGCCTTCGGCGTTGCAATCCACAAACAGTTCCGCCGAGACAGCTCCGTGCAACACCATCGCCGCCGCCATCTCCCAGTAGGTGAGCACCTGGCGCAGCCAGGCGTTGTGCGGGTCGGCGGCGTTTTCCGCAACGGCAAAAAACTCCTCGGCTGTGGCCGGCCAGAATTCACCGGTGATCCACGCGCGGGCCTGGCGCATCACCGCTTCGGTGCGCAGTTGATAGAGTCCGAGAATGATCTCGGCATCGGCAGGTGTTGCGAGCATTCGTTCCATCGGGGTTTCTCCGCTGACTCATACTACCGGATTCAGCCGGCAACCCGCTGGAGGGCCTATTAAGCAGCGTCGGCCCTGACCGGCTTGGCGGGAGTGCGTTTCTCGCCCGTCGCCGCGCCTGCAGCCAGTTCGGCATCCGTGTAGTACCGCCCCGACCCATCCAGTTCGCCCGAAGCAAGCCGGCGGGAGACCTCGGCCAGGGCCTGATCAACCGCATTGAGCATTTGCCGCGATGTCATTTCTCTAATTGATTTCTTGCTCATTGGATCGCCCCTCAATCCTTGCCCAAATCCTCGCGTCAAACATGCTGAGTAGATACTCTGGAGTCAAACACCGCTCGGGTCAACCTCTATCAAAAAGAATCAACAGTAAACAAATCACGACAAAGGTCAAAGAAATCAACGACAGAATGTGCTTCTTAACCGCATACAGAACTGCCGGAGTGTTGCTGTCAGCTGATAAGTCATCCTTGAGGTTCCGATACTCCTGCCAAGCCGCTCCCGAGATTAACAGAGGCAACGAAAGGGCCAATAATAGATCCTTTGGTCTTGAGGTAAGCCCCCCACTGTGGTGCATAGAATGATCAAGAATCTTCAACTCCACGAACAGAAACGAACCCAGGGCAAGGACAAATTCAGGCCATAATCCGGCTTTCATCAGCCCCACTCTAACCCAGGACCGAATTGGCGCTAGTTGCGAAATCTCCGACTCCCCCTGATTCTCCTCATTGCCTTTCAATCGCCTTCTCCTTACGCCGGCTGCAACTCCTTCTTCCCGCCCTTTTTCGCGGAGCTCTTCTCCACTACCGGCCCATGCGTCTCAACCGTCGGCAATGGCGGCGCGTCGCCAATCCGTTTTGAGTACGTGCACACCACGGCGCCTTCCGCTGGCACTGACGTCTTCGCAGCGCTCTTGGCAGCCCGCTTCTTCGGCGCAACTTCCTCTTCAGCAGACTTCTTCTTGTTTGGGCATTCGAGAAAGATCCCCGAGCGCAGAGTCTTCTCCACGAGGTACGAGCTTCCGCATTCCGGGCACTTCTCCGCAACGGGCTTCAGATTCGAAGTGAAATCGCACTTTGGATAATTCGTGCAGCCCCAGAAGATATTCCCTCGGCGCGCCTTGCGTTCGGCCAGATCGCCCACGCCGCACTTTGGGCACTTCAGGCCTTCAATTAAGTTCTGCTTGACATACTTGCACTTGGGATAACCGGAACAGGAGACAAACTCCCCATAACTCCCCTGGCGCAGCACCAAAGGCTTGCCGCACTGGGGGCAATCCTCGCCGGTGGGCTTGGGAGCGGCTACCTTCTGCTGCTGCTTGCTGCTCAGCTTGCGGAAGGTCTTGCACGGCGGATCCTCGTTGAATCCCGGACACGACATGAACATTCCGAAAGGACCGCGCCTGAGCACCATCACTCGCCCGCAGTTATCGCAATACTCCTCGGTCTCGGTGGCCTCCTGCCCCTCGGGCGTATTCATATCCGGCTTGGCTGCCGTGTTTTCCTTGGTAAATGTGCAGCTCGACTTATCCTTCTTGTTATATGCCGAACAAGCATAGAAGCTGCCGAACTTACCCCACTTCAACAACAACGGCGACCCGCACAGGTCGCACTTCTCATCCGTCTTCTTCTCCATGCGCTTGATGTCGCGCATGTTCTTTCCCGCATCCTTGAGCTCGCCCTCAAAGTAGCTATAGAAGCCGTTGAGCAGTGTGGTCCACTTCTCATTGCCCTCTTCGATCTCATCCAATTCTTCTTCGAGCTTGGCCGTGTAAGCCACGTCGAAGATATACGGAAAGCTCTCCACCAGCAGGTCGCAGACCACCATCCCGATCTCGGTCGGATAGAACCGGCCGCTGATCTTGGTCGCGTACTCGCGATCCTGGATGGTATTGATGATCGACGCATAAGTCGAAGGGCGCCCAATGCCCCGTTCCTCAAGGACTTTGACAAGCGAAGCTTCGTTGTAGCGCGGAGGCGGCTGAGTGAAGTGCTGCTCGTGTTCCAGCTTCTCCAATTCCAGCTTCTTCACGTTGTCCAGGTTGGGCAGCTTGCTGGACGACTCATCGTCGTCGTCCTTTTTATCTTCCAAAACTTCGTAGACCTTCAGGAATCCGTCGAAGCGCGTCACCGAGCCGCTGGCGCGAAAATCATAACTCTTGCCTGTCTGCGAGCTGACTGCCGCAATCTTTGCCGTGGTTACATCGAAGACCGCAGGCATCATTTGCGAAGCTACAAACCGCTGCCAGATGAGCCGGTAGAGCTTCAGTTGCTCTTCCGTCAGATAGCGCGCAATCGACTCCGGCGTCCGCGAAGCATCGGTGGGCCGAATCGCTTCGTGGGCATCCTGCGCCGCCTTCTTGCCCTTGTAAACGTTTGGCGACGCGGGCAGATACTGCGCTCCCAACTGCTTGCCGATCCACTCCCGTGCGACGGCAATTGCTTCCGGTGCGATGCGCGGCGAGTCCGTTCTCATATAGGTGATCAGGCCGGTCGTGCCCTCGGCGCCCACCTCGATGCCCTCATAGAGCCGCTGCGCCACGCCCATCGTCCGGCGTACATTGAAGCCCAGCTTGCTGGCTGCGTCGCGCTGCAACTGGCTGGTGATGAACGGCGCAGACGGCCTTCTCTGCTTCTCTGTGGACTGCACCGAAACCAGCGACCACTGCGCCCTATCCAGCGCCGCTACCACGGCCTTCATCGATGCCTCGTCCGGCAGCGCATTCGAAATGAACTGGTCCTTCCCGTCTTTGTCCTGGCCGTTTGCTACGCGCGCAGGCTCTCCGTCGATCCCGACAAAGCGCGCTTTGAAGCTCTTGTCGGCCTGCTTGTCCGGGTGGAGCAGAGCATCCAGCGTCCAATTCTCCACCGGTTGAAAGGCGCCGATCTCCCGCTCCCGCTCGACGATCAGCCGCACCGCCACCGTCTGCACGCGGCCGGCCGAGAGTCCCCGCCGGACCTTATCCCATAGCAACGGCGAAATCTGGTAACCGACCAGACGATCGAGAATGCGCCGCGTCTGCTGCGAGTCCACGAGATTCTGATCCAGATCGCGTGCGTGCTTGAAGGCCTCCTGCACGGCCTTCTTCGTAATCTCATTGAACGTCACGCGGCGAATCTTCTTCCGCTCCTTGGCCGTCGTCCCCAGCTGCAGCGCCAGGTGGTACGCAATCGCCTCGCCCTCGCGGTCCGGGTCAGGCGCAAGGAAGATCTCGTCCGCCTTGGCCGCGGCCCGCTTCAATTGTGCGACCACCTTCTCCTTGCCGGGAGAGACGATCAGCGTCGGCTCGAAGGTGCGATTCTCCAACTCCACGCCGATATCGTTCTTCGGCAGGTCCATGATGTGGCCTACCGACGCCAGAACCTCAAAGCCCTTGCCCAGATACTTCTCGATCGTTTTGGCCTTGGCGGGCGACTCAACGATCACCAGTGATTTGCTCATTGCCATCCTTGTTTCCAACTCAGGTATTAATCCCACTCTATCCTGTCCGGTCTGTTGGACTCGACAAAGTGGTCTTCTGTTTCATTCGCAGGCGATCCAATCTCGGTCCGCGCGCGCCTGTCCTTTTCCCCGTCCGGGAAAAATCAACTGCAAAAGTTGCACGCTACCACGGAACACCGCTTCGTTTCCAGTCGCAGGCTCTTTTTTTCTTTTTTCTGTGTCCCAATTTCAGGGGCGCACAACAGACCTTCTGCGGCTGCCGAATCCCCGCAAGGCCTTTATTGCTCTCTCTATAAGAGTCGTTTCCGGGAGGGGTAATAGGCTCTCGCTCGGCTTTGGAGACCCGAATCGAAAAAAACAGCTGTTGTCACATCGTCCTCACGTAGTTCTTGCCCGGCAACTGCCGTATCCGCCCCGTGATCTCCAACTCGAAGAGCGCCATGAAAACCTCGGACGAGGTCAGTTGCGTCTCCAGCACTTCGAGAATCTCGTCGATCTGCAAGACCGCGTCCGTGCGTAACACTTCGAGCACCATGGCTTCCTCGGGCCGCAGAACCGGATCAGGGAGTAGAGATGCTGTGGTCGAGGATTTGGATTCAACCGGCGCATCGGCCTCCAACTCCAGCCGGATCTGCGAGGCCAGATCCTCCCACACGTCCTCCCACGTCGCCACCAGCTTGGCTCCCTGCTTAATCAGCGTGTTGGGGGTCCACGAGCCCTTGCTCGTCACGTTTCCCGGTACAGCGAACAGGTCGCGATTCTGCTCGGCTGCGCAGCGTGCGGTCACGCGCGTCCCCGAGTTCTCCGCCGCCTCCACCACCAGCACCGCGACGCTCAGCCCGCTCAAGATGCGGTTGCGGCGCGGAAAGTTCTGCGGCGCCGGAAACGTCCCCATCGGCAACTCGCTCACAATCGCCCCGCCGGTGGCCAGGATTTCTTCCGCCAGCTTCTTGTTTTCCTTGGGATAGACGACGTCGATGCCCGTGCCCCACACAGCCACGGTGGGCATGCGCGCCGCCAGCGCCCCGCGGTGCGCGCAACTGTCGATACCGCGCGCCATGCCAGAGATAATCAAGAGCCGTCGCACGGCCAGATCCCGCGCCAGCATCTCCGCCATCCCCGATCCATACGGAGACGGATGCCGCGTGCCCACAACCGCAATCCCCGGCCTGCCCAGCAACCCCGCCGCGCCGCGCACCCACAACACCGGCGGCGGATCATAGATCTCCTTCAGCCGCTCAGGATACTCCTGGCAGCCGTACGTCAGCACGGTCGCCCCCTGGGCCGCAACGCGCGCCCACTCCGCCTCGGCCGCCTGGCGCGCCTTGCCGTCGAAGATGAACTGCGCAGCCTGGGCCGGAAACCTCAGCCCTTCCAGCTCTGTCAGTGTCAGAGAGAAGATCCGGCTGGCAGCCTGCAGCGTTCTTACGGCCTCCAGAATCCGCTTCGGACCCAGCCCCGGAGCCAGCACAAGGGCAAGCCAGGCCAGCCGTTCCTCGTCCAGCTGGGGCGTAACCATCGACGTCGTTTCTTTGGGCAGGGTGCTCATGTTTGATCGGTGTGTCCTAAATCTGCACAGTCCGGTTTTCCTCACAGGAAACCAAGATCCGCATTCGTTGGTGTTTCCGCCAACGTTACCGTGATCAAACTCTTCTGTCAAGGCGGAGGTATTGGCGCCAGATGCTCCCCGCGAAATCCCTCACCCCCCAGAGGTCGCCTGGGAGAAGTAGTCTAAGAGAACGTGAGTCCTCTAACGCAAGCACGTCTGCGTATCGCCGCCATTGGCTTCCTCAATCCCGCTCCCTTGATGTGGGACTTCGAGCATCCGCCTCTGAATGCCCCGCTCGCCCATCGCTACCAGATCGACCGTATGTCTCCCGCCGAATGCGCCAACCGCCTCGCATCGGGCACGGCGGAGATCGGCCACGCAGACATCGGACTCGTCCCCATTGCCGCCCTGGCCACTATTCCCGGACTGCGCATCCTGCCCGGCTGCACCATCGCCTCCAAGGGCAGGGTGCGCTCCCTGCTGCTGATCAGGAGAGCCAGCCAGCCGCTCCGGGCCCTGCGCTCCGTGGCAGCCGACATTGCGAGCCGCACAACGCTGGCCCATGCCCGCATCCTCTTCCGCCACTGGGGAAACCCGGACCTGCCCTTTCTACCCGCTGCCTCCGACCTCGACGCCATGCTTGCGCAAGCCGACGCCGCCATTCTCATCGGCGATCCGGCCTTGCTGGCTCTCGAAGAGCGCGCCAACCGCTTCGAGCGCTCGGGCGTTGAGCTCGTCTACCACGACCTCGCCCAGGAGTGGCACTCCCTCACCGGCTTGCCCTTCGTCTCCGCCGTCTGGGGCGCCGCGCAACAAAGATCGGGTGCCCCAGGTCCCTCGCATTTGGGGACCTGGGATTCCACCACCACCGACTTCATCAACTCCCGCATCCACGGCCTAGAGAACATCGAGGCCCTCGTCGCAGAGTGGTCCCACCGCATCCCCATTCCCGAGGCGACCATCCGTACCTACCTCTCCACCAACATCCACTACATCCTCGACGAAGAGTGTATTGAGGCCATGAGAGTCTTCTTCCGCATGGCCGCCAAAGCCCGCGTCCTTCCCGAGTACAGCTTCTCCATGGATGGGCTGCTTTGAGCAGCTATAGCATTTTCGGAAAATGAATATCAAGCCTGTTCCGGCGGCTCTCCAAAAACGATAGGCATCGCAGGTTCTGTATCAGGGCACGACTTCAGTCGTGCCATAAACGCCACAAAAAAGACGTGGGCTTTAGCCCCTGAGGGATTCTGTTCGTTCTGTGCCACCACTT
>Ga0302267_10007131_pt1 | contig 11091 bp, 13 predicted proteins | sample III_Bog_E1_3_FD_194555 | JGI IMG/M metagenome (GOLD analysis project Ga0302267, IMG submission 194555) | Peat permafrost microbial communities from Stordalen Mire near Abisko, Sweden - III_Bog_E1_3 | ecosystem: Environmental > Terrestrial > Soil > Wetlands > Peat | place: Sweden: Abisko... | reverse complement strand
CCGTCCTCATCCGAATAGACGATGTCCACATCGGCTGAGGACGCGCCACCCGCCAGTAGGGCGAGCGCATCGTGGGCAAGGATGTCCTCAGCGCCCAACTGGAGCACGAGGTCATCGTCGGAACGTCGATCGGCATGCGCGGCCGACATGGTGGGGGCCACATCGCCTGCGTCCCGGATCGTGACCCGTTGATCGACGAGGTACCCGTCGATGACGGCATCTGCCTCCGGATCGAGGCAACCGACAACGTGGAGCACCAGCCGCCAGTTGCGGTAGGACTGGTCGATCACTGACCGGAGGCACCCGTCGAGATGCCCGGGATCCGGTCCGTCCAATCGGATCGCCACGCTGACAGTCGGACCCTCGGTGGACGGGCCCGCGGCACGGGCGTGATCCATCCGGTCGTACTCGTCCAGCCAGCGCCGGTACGCGGAGACGTCATCTGCGGCTGACGGACCCCATTCGACGGGCTCGGACCCCAGATCGCACGCGCGTGCTGCCGCCATGACATCGTCGACCAACCGGTCGACCGTCTCCACCACGGATGCCAGATCAGCCGCACCTACCGTGTCCCGTGACGGGCCCTCGCCGCTCATCGTCCGAAGCCGACAACTTCGGGCTCGGGTCCGAATCCGGACTCGCCCTGGACTGGTCCGGCGACGACAGAGACGGAGGGACAGCCACTCCGGTCGCGACGACCCGGTAAGAGGAATCGGTGGGCACGCGCCCCTGGACAGTGGTTTGACACGAGTCCGGCAAATTTATCATGGTCCCCTGGAACCTCCCTGGTCCCCGGACGTACCGGCAGTCGCACGGTACGGTCTGAGGGGCCGACCGAGCCGCCATCGACCGGGACCGGCATCATCATGTGCGGTCCGTGCGGATCAAACGGGCCCCGAACGCCAGGTCGGGACCGAACGACGACACACCCGAGGAGTGCCACACATGGGATCATCGGCGATCGACCCGCAAGACATCGTCCGCAAGTTGAAGGAACCCGGCCGCGGACTGGCATGGATGCCCCTCGACCCCGACCCGTTGATCCACTCCTCGGCGGAACAGATCCATGACCGGGCACCGATCGAGTACCTACATGCCAATTGGGCGCCCGAGGACGCCTTTGATCCGGCAGGTGTCGGGCGTGGGATCCGAGGGCACGCGGTCGCCCGGTTCGGGCGCATGACGTACCGCGTGCTCGGCCCCTATTTCCGCCATCAGCGAGAGGTGGTGGCACACCTGGTGCAAGCCAACGAGGCGTTGGAGAAACGCTGTGACGACCTGGTCCGGCGCCAACACCAACTCGAACAGGCCGTCATCGCCCGACAGGTGGCGGAGGCGCGCAACCTTGCCGATCTCGCCGCGGTCCTCGATGCCGGCATGAGTGACGAGTCGGGCCCTGCACCGGACCGGGACACCTTCCAACGAGGGTCGACGGATTCGTCCCCGTGACGGTGCGAGAACCTTCGGACAGCGCGACGATGCCTCTGCCCTGCTCGCCGTGACTGCACCGTCAGGAGTCGGCCGGTCGACCGTGGCGGTGCTCGCCGCCCATTGGGGTGGTGGTGACGAAGCTGCCTGGCTCACCAGGCAGGTGGCCGGGGCGCTGGCGTGGCACGCCGACGTCCACATCGTGACTCCGGATGGTGTCGACGCCGGCACGAGTGTCGAAAGCGTGTTCGTCGTGCACCGCCTGGCCACGCCGGTGGACGTCCGGGCCGAACTCCGTAGAGACCTCCTGATGGATGCCGTCCACTCCCACCGGTGGCCAGCCGATCACCCCGAGATTGACGAGCTCCACCGGGAACTCGATCGCGACCTCATCGAGCCATGGGGCGCCGCAAGCGACGTCCTCCGTGCAGTAGATCCGACGCTCGTGATCGTGGCCGGACACCGGAACCTGGGTGCCCTCGCCGCCGTCAACGACGTCGACCCCTCCCGACCGGTGGTCCTCCTGGCGCTCGCACGGCACGGGGACCTGATCGCCGATGGACAGTTCACTCCGATCTTCGACCGCGCCGCCGCCATCCTTACCGTCACCGAGGCGGAGCGGCGCGCTGTCGTCACCGCCCATGGGCGAGGGGACAGGGTGCAACGTATCGGTGCACCCATGCGGGCCAATCCGACGGCTAGGAGCGAACCGAACCCATGGGTCGGGGACTCCGGGTACGTCCTGGTACGGACCGATGCGTCCACGGACGATGCCGGAACAGAGCAGTCCGATCTCGCCCGTCTCCTGCGACTGCGCTTCCCGGACCGTCCGGTCGGCATCTGCCACCCCGACGCGTTCTGCGTGTGGCACGAGGGCCGCCTCTCGTCCGGGTGGCCCATCGAACGATCAAGTGACCTCGCTCGCCTGATGGCCTGGGCCTCGATGACAGTCGATCTCCGGCCCGGTGACCTGTTCGCACGGGAGTGCGTCGAGTCCCTGTTGTTCGCCACACCGATCGTGGTGCCGGCCGCGAGTCGCGCAGTTGAGCACGCCCGAACCGGGCAGGGTGGCCTGTGGTTCGACGGCGCGGCGGAGCTCACTCAGTGCGTCGACGCGCTCATCGATCCGGCGATCCGTGCGGCGCTGTCCGATCAGGGACGGGCCTACGCCGAGGAGGAGTTCGGTTCCACCGAGCGCTTTGTCGAGCGTGTGGCCGATGCCTGCGCCCTCAGCAGCGGTGGTTGAGCGGATAGGACAACGCGTTCCGTCGGCTCCCGATCCGTCAGCCGGCGAACGCACCCGTCACGAACCGTTGGATCAGGATGTAGCCGCACGGGATGAACAGCGCGAGCAGCACCCGCTCGAGCCACCGTCGTTTCACCGTCCACGCTCCGAGAACGACGAACAGCGGGGCGAAGACCAGCACTTCGCGGGTGACGCTCCGAAGGAACGTCTGGAAGGTGAAGGTGCACGCCCCGAGCCCGAGCAGGATGCCGGTCGAACGGCTCAGCCGTCGATGGGCGTCGACAGCTGCACCGACCGACAGGAGGGACGTCACCGAGTCGATCAGTTCCATGACCGCCGCCGTGGACCCGTCCAGGAAGCGCCGGTGCACCAGATCGCATGCCGTCCGGTAGGCCAGCGTCCATGGTGTACCGACGTGTCGGTGCCACTGGGCCGACTGGGCCTGCGCGAAGGCGAAAGCGTTCCCAACGTGGATCTACTGGATCACCATCCATGCGATCAGCGCGACGAGGGTCCGTCCAGCCACCCGTGCCAGTTCCCGGAACGGCAGTGACCTCCCGCTGTCCGACGTGACTGCGTCAACCGGGTGTTGCGCCATCCGGCCGCGGCGAGCGGCCAGGACATCGACACCTAGGGCGACGGCGACGACGATCAGGTCGTACCTGGTGAGCATCGCTGCGGCGGCGAAGGCCCCGGCGAGCGCCCACCTCTGCCAACGGGCGCAGACGAGTGCCGATGCCACGCAGGAAGGGGCGAATGACTCGGGGTGGGGGCGAGCAGGAAGAACGCAGTGAGGAACGCCAGCAGCAGCATCACCGCCGCCCCTCCCATGGAGTCACCACCGAACGAGGATGCGAGCCGATGGAGGGCGGCCAAGGCCATGACGAGAGCCGACGCGCTGGGCAGTTCCGCACTGACCGTCCAATTGAACGGTGTCACCACGTGTACGAGCCGGTTTCTCCACGGGTAGAGAGGTGCAACGGCGACGCAATGGGCAGCCTGCCCGGGACCAGCTACGCGGCCGGCGTAGCCTGAATTGGCGATGGAAAGGTAGTACCCGACGTCCGAGCGGCCCCCGTCTCGCTGAGGAGCGACGGATGCGGCGCCATGTCGTTGGGGAAGTTGATGCCGTATTGGCTCACCAGGCCGATCCGGGTCGCCTCCACTGCGGTCGACGGGATGTCGAGTTCCCCCGATCGCTCATCGTCCACGGTCATGGACCCGCACCCTACCGGCATGGCCCGACGACGCTGGGTTCCCGCTGAGGTGGACGGCGCACCGCCGTCTGTACTCACCACCAGGGCGCATCAGGCGAGTTGACTGGCCACCAGGCCGTCCAGAATGTCCGCCTCGGAGACCAGGCACTCAGCGAACCCGAACCGCCGGAGCACGGCATCGAGGATGAGCGCCCCACCGACGATGACGTCTTCGCGTCCGGGGACCATGCCCGGTCTGGCCAGCCGCTCGGCGGCCGTGTCAGCGGCCAGCAGGTGGTACCAACGCTCGACGTCCGTCGAGGCAAGGACGGCATGGTGGACCCTGTCCCGTTCATAGGTCTCGAGGCCCAGTTGCAGCGACGCCAGGGTGCTCACCGTCCCGGCCAGTCCCACCAGTCGGCGGGCATCGAAGAACCGGGGATTGTGCTCGACGGCGGTTTCGAGTTGCGCGGCCACGTCCCGGACGGCATCCTCCAGTTCGCCGACCAAGGGCGGGTCCTCGTCGAAAAATCGTTCCGACACCCGGACACAACCCATCTGCAGTGACACCGCGACAAGATCGGGGTCATCGGGGCCCTCCCCGCTGACCAGCTCGGTGGAGCCCCCGCCGATGTCGACGACGAGGAATGGGCCGTCCTCGAGATCGAGGTCGGCCACCGCTCCGGCCATCGACAGACGGCCCTCCTCCCGTCCGGACAGCAGTTCGGCGCGTAGTCCGGTGATCTCCGCAGCTGCGCTGAGGAAGTCGTCGCCGTTCGCCGCGTCACGTGCCGCCGACGTGGCTGCCAGCCTGCCTCGGCCCACGCCATGGACGTCCATCACCCCTCGGAACTCCCGCAGCACCGCCAGGCAGCGTTCGATCGCCTCGGGTGCCAGACGCCCCGTGGCGTCGACGCCCTGCCCGAGTCGGGTGATCCGCATCAGGCGCACGAGTGGCTGTCCATTGGCATCGGCCACCAACAGCCGAGTCGAGTTCGTCCCGCAGTCGATGGCGGCGATGGCCGGTCCCGTGTCCATCTGCTCTTGCTAGCACGGCACCGCCCCCACCCCACCATGGAACGGACCGTATGCCCGGTAGCGGTCAGCCGGGTTCAGGCGGGGTGGAGTCCGATCCGGCGGGCCGTCCACTCCCCCACCGGGTCGTCGGCTCCGGTCAGCCACCAGGCCAGATGGGCGTGGAGGCACTTGACCCCCTCACGGGTCCCGCCGACCCCGCCGGACGGGCGTGGCCCGGTGTGGCCGGGAGCGATCAGTGCGTCGCGCTCGGCGGCATAGGCGGCGTGGGCGACCGTGATCCGCTCGATCCCCACCTCCGCCTCGGCGGCCCGCACCCCGCCGGTGGACTCCAGCCGGCTGACCACCTCACGGAGATGGGGGTCGCACAACCAGTAGCGGGTCGGCATCGGCGTCCCGTCATCGAGGAAGGGGGCATTGGCGATGACCGCCGGTGTCCCGTCCTCGGCCCGCACCACCACTTCGAAGGCTCCCGCCGGTGTCCGTCCGAGCAGTTCGGTGACGATCGCGCGGTCTTCCGCGGTGCTGGTCGGACCCTCGTCGGAGGTCACTTCCAGAATTCGAGCGACGAGGTGACCCGCGACCAGAACCCGGGTGCGGCATGTCCCGCCACGTCGGCGCGGGCGAAAGCTGACGACGCACTGCCGCCCGACGGCGCGGAGGTCTGGGGTAGGCCCGGATCGGGCGACATGTTCGGCGCCTGCGACGGGGACACCAGTGGCTGGTTGGCCGGGTCTCCGTCCGCCGACGCCCCGGGGCCAGAGGTCTGGCCCGCAGGAGGCAGGATCACGAAGAGGGACTTGCCCGGCGCGACCAGCTGGTAGTTCTGCTGGGCCAGACGTTCGACCTCGGCGTTCGAGTTCAACTGCTGGTGCTGTTCCGCCAACGCTGCGTTCTCGTGCTGGAGTTGGGAGAGCTGCGAGGCCTCCGCCGAGAGTTGGTGGCGCTGGCTGAGCAGGACCGACAGCGGAAAGCTGCTGACCAGGATCACCAACGCGGCGACGGCGGCGAGCACCACCGGCACCCGCCTGCGGCGCGTCTGGATCGCCGCCCGTTCGGCCGGGGAACGCACCCCCGAGGTGGTCGGCTTCGGTCCGGAAGGCCGGGGTGCGCCGGTGGGCTTCCTCGTGGCGGTCGACGCGTCCTTCGCCGTGGACCGGGTCCTCAGGTTCGACCGGGTCCTCAGGTACGACCGCTTCGTCACCTTCGGTGTGGCCTTGGCCTTCGCAGCGGCCTTCACCTTGGGCGTCGCCTTCACCCTGGTCGTCGTCTTCACCTTCGCCGTGGGCCCGGTCTTCGGCGTGGTCTTCGCCGTCGCCCGTCGGCCGGTGGTCGTGGTGGTACGGGTGGTGGTCGTCAGCGGAATGCGGCGTGCGGACGCCGGACCGGACGCACGGGCTGCCACCGGCTGGCCGGTGGACCGGCTGGGCCGAACAGGTGTGGTCGACCGCCCGGTCGGCCGGGAGGTTGACGACGTCCTGTTCGTCTTCGTCCTGGCGTGGAGCCGCCGGCTCACGCGGGCGGACTCCACGACGTCAGCGCCCGTCCGCCCCGGAAGGCGGCCGACTCCCCGAGCTGCTCCTCGATGCGGAGCAGCTGGTTGTACTTGGCCACCCGGTCCGATCGGGCCGGCGCACCGGTCTTGATCTGGCCACAGTTGGTGGCCACCGCCAGGTCGGCGATGGTCGTGTCCTCGGTTTCGCCCGATCGGTGGGACATGACGCACCCATAGGCGTTTCGGGTGGCGAGGTCCATGGTGCCGAGGGTCTCGGTCAGCGTGCCGATCTGGTTCACCTTGATCAGGATCGCGTTGGCGGTCCCGGCATCGATGCCCCGGCGGAGGCGCTCCTCGTTGGTGACGAAGAGGTCGTCGCCCACCAGCTGGACACGACCGCCGAGGGCCGCCGTCAGTGACGCCCACCCGTCCCAGTCGTCCTCGGCCATGCCGTCCTCGATCGACACGATCGGATAGCGGTCCACCAGGTCCACGTAGTAGGCGACCAGCTCGTCGGAGGAGAGCGTGCGGCCTTCGCCGGCCAGGACGTAAGCGCCGCCCTCGTAGAGCTCGCTCGACGCCGGGTCCATGGCGATGGCGATCTCGTCACCGGGCACCCTGCCGGCCGCTTCGATGGCGTCCACCAGGATGCGCACCGCGTCCTCGTTGTGGTCGAGGTTCGGTGCGAAGCCCCCTTCGTCGCCCACCGCGGTGGACAGGCCCCGCTCGTGGAGCACGGTGGCCAGTGCGTGGTAGGTCTCGACACCCCAGCGCACCGCCTCGCCGAACGAGGCCGCCCCCACGGGCATGATCATGAACTCCTGGAGATCGATGGAGTTGTCGGCGTGCACACCCCCGTTGACCACGTTCATCATCGGGACGGGCAGGACGTGGGCGCCGGCCCCGCCCACATAGCGGTAGAGCGGCAACTCGAGTTCGTCGGCCGCGGCCCGGGCGGTGGCCAGGGACACCCCCAGGATGGCATTGGCGCCCAGACGGCCCTTGTTGGGCGTCCCGTCGGCGTCGATCATGGCCAGGTCGACACCGCGCTGGTCGAGTGCGTCGAACCCGTCGAGGAAGTCGGCGATCTCACCGTTGACCGATGCCACGGCGGCCAGCACGCCCTTGCCCCCGTAGCGGTCACCCCCGTCGCGCAGCTCCACGGCCTCGTAGGCCCCGGTGGACGCACCCGACGGCACGATGGCCCGACCGGACGCGCCGGAGTCGAGGACGACGTCGACCTCCACGGTGGGATTGCCACGGGAGTCGAGGACCTCCCGGCCGATTACCTGTTCGATGACGCTCACTGTCGGGGGTCGCTCCTGCTCGCGGTGTCGGAAACGCTACCACCCGCCACCTTCCGGACCAGGGCATTCGCGCCCGTCCGACGACCCGGTGACCGTCGGTCCCCCGCTCTGCGACGATCGGCGTGGGCCGCCTCAGCCCTGGGCTTCGACCTCGGTGCGGAACCTCCCGGCACGGGAGAGCAGCGCCGTCTCGGGGTCGACACCCATGGCCCGGGCGAGTCCCACCGCTGCGAACAACAGCTCCCCCACCGCCTCGGCCCGATGACGGGCACCGCCCTCTCCGTCGGCCACGTCTGCGTCCGCATCCCCCGTTGACAGTTCTTCGACGGTGGCGGCCACCCGGAGGGCCTCGTCGGCCAGTCCGGGCAGGACCATCCCGATGGCGGCTGCCTTGCGCTGGAGCTTTGCTGCCAGTGCCAGTGCGGGGAGTGCACCGGGGATGCCCTCGGTCACGCTCGCGCGGCCCTTCTCCACCTTCTTCAGGGTCTCCCAGTTGCTGGCCACGGCGTCGGGCGTGTCGGCGGTCACGTCGCCGAACACGTGGGGATGCCGCGACACCAACTTGTCGTGGACCCCCCGGGCCACGTCGGCCAGGGTGAACCGTCCCTCCTCGGCGGCCAGGGTGGCGTGGAAGTAGACCTGGAACAACAGGTCACCGAGCTCCTCCTCGAGATCCGCCACCGCCTCGGCTTCCCCGTCGTGCGACCCACCGTCTCCCGCCGTCGCCGTTCGCGTCGGGTACTCCCCGTTGTCGCCAGCTGCGTCCACCGCGGCCAGGGCGTCGATCGCCTCCAAGACCTCGTAGGACTCCTCCAGGAGGTGCCGGCTCAGCGACGCGTGGGTCTGGGCCCGGTCCCACGGACAGCGGTCCCGCAGGGTGTGCACCAGTTCGTCGAGGGACACCAGCTCGGCGGCCACCGGTGCGGCCAGCCGAGGGATCCACAGCGAGGTCAGGTGGTCGGGTTCGAACGACCGGTCCATCTCGTCCCAGGCCAGCTCCCAGGACCGCTCGTCGGGCAGGCCCAGATGGTGCAGGACGGTGACCGGCACATCGGGGGGCGACTCCACCGAGAGCTTCACCTCGGAGAGGACCTCGCGGCTCCAGCACTGGGCCACCAGCAGCGGGCCCCGCTCACCGGCGGCATCCACCGCGAAGCTCTCGGCGTCCACGATGCGCACCCCGGCGGCCACCGGGTCCACCCCCAGCCGGGCGAAGGCGAGGTCGAGGAAGGAGACCGACGGATGCACCGTGACCACCACCTGTCCCGACCGGACCCGGGGTTCGTCGGCCAGGAGTACGACGGTGCGCTCGGCCACCGTCGGTGACCCCGGAACGGCATAGACGACGGGACCGCCGGCGAGGGCGGTGTCCACGAGATCGGCCACGATGGCCCGGTAGACCTCGTCGAAGGTGTCGGAGCTCTCGTAGTGATGGTCGAAGGACGCAGCCCCGGTCAGGGCCACTGCGGCCGGGTGCCGGGTGGTGCGCAGCACGACGGTCGCTGCGCCCTCCAGGAGTGCGAGAGTGCCCGCGGTGATCAACTCGGGCCCGGCCGGCCCGAGGCCGACCACGTCGATCCGGGGAGCATCGGACACGGCGGCGTTCAGCCGGCTGTGGTGCTCGTGGAGCCTCCGGCACCTGCGCTGGTCGAGGCGTAGGAGGGGAGCAGGTACCTGGCCGGAGGTGACGGAGGCGACACCACGCCGAGTGTGAGCGGGGACCAGGTCCCGTACTGGGGATTGACCGCAACCGACGAACGTCGGCCGAAACGCTGCAGCTCCCCGGCCAGACGCTGGGTGTTGGCCGTCGAGTAGAGGATGGCCTGGCGCACCTGGGGGGCCGCCTGGGCCACGGGCGTGGGCGTGAGGCTGGTCACCTCGAAGACCTCCCAGGTCCCGCCCGAGGCCTCGATCGGGGTGACCGGCTGGTTCACCGAGATCGTGGTGAGGCCGAGCGCCTCGAGCACCCTCGCCTCGGTGAAGGTGCATCCGAGCGATCCGCCGTTGGCCGCACTCTGGGGATCGGTCGACGTCGAGGTGGCCAGGGTGCTGAACGAGGCTCCGGCGTTGAGCTTGGTGACGACGGCGTCGGCGGCCGCCTGGGTGTCCGTGGCGATGACGCTGACGCAGGCGGTGGTGAACTGCGAGGTGTTGGCGGCGTAGTAGTTGAGGACCGCCGCATCGGACAGGTCCGCGCCATGGGCCAACAGCCGCTGCTCGATGGCGAAGTTGGTCACCTGGTCGTTTCGGACCTCCGCAGGGAGTGCGGACACCAGCTCCTGGCCGGTGTAGGCCGTGCCGTCCGCCTTCTGGCACAACGACAGCTGCCCGCCGGCGGTGGCCTCCTGGTCGTAGGTGCCGATCTCACCGTCGATGACCTCGCTGTAGGTCGTCAGCGAGGCGGACAGGTCCGATGCCGTGAGATGGATGCCCAGCTGCGCCGCGTACTGCGCGGTCAGCAGGAACCCCACCTGGTCGCCGACGACCGTCTTGGCGAACTGGTTCACGTAGGTCCCCGAACCGCCCGCACCCTCGGCGCCGGTCAGGTCCACCTGGTGGCTGGCGGCGTAGAAGCACTGGCCGACCGTGGTCTGGGCCAGGGCGTTCATCCGCGAGTTGATGGTGGACACGGTGACGGTGTCACCGTTGACCGAGGCTGCGTAGGGGGTCACGTTGCACGCGGATGCCAGGGCGCCCATGGCGACGACGGCAGCAACGGCAACCAGGCCTGCGGGGATGCGCTTCACGGCGGCGATGCTACCGGGTGGGCGTGCACCGTCCGGAGCGGCTGATCGGGGGTGGCAGGTCGGGGACTCTCCCTGGCTGCTCGGTCGTCGTCAGTCGGCAGGAACCAGCTCGCGCAACAGATCGACCAGTACGGGGGCGTACCCGCCGCTGTCGGGGTCCGGTGCGACAGGAAACGAGAGTCGGTGGTTCTCGGGCTGGTAGGTGCCGCCGGGGGCCAGACGGCGGAGCCGGACCTCGGCGGACGCGGGCAGCGTGATCGGTGTCAGCTTGGCCACGGCCCGACCGCCGGGTCCGCCGCGGGGGCCCGCTCCCTCACCGGCGAACCGGGGAACCGACACCGCCAGGTCGTGCACGCCCAGGCGCAGGCACTCGACCCGCAGCAGCGCCACGGACAGCAGCGCGGTGGCCGGGGCGGGCAACGGGCCGAACCGGTCCTCCCACTCCGCCCGGACGTCCTCCACTTCGGCCACGGTGCGGACGGCCGACAGCCGTCGGTAGGCCTCGAGGCGCACGTCTTCGGCCTCCACGTAGTCGGGGGGGAGGTGGGCCGCGTCCGGCAGGTCGACCGACAGCTCCACCGGTTGGGGGCGGGGCTCACCCTTCAGCTCGGACACCGCCTCGGACACCATCTGGACG
>Ga0302267_10007102_pt1 | contig 11120 bp, 2 predicted proteins | sample III_Bog_E1_3_FD_194555 | JGI IMG/M metagenome (GOLD analysis project Ga0302267, IMG submission 194555) | Peat permafrost microbial communities from Stordalen Mire near Abisko, Sweden - III_Bog_E1_3 | ecosystem: Environmental > Terrestrial > Soil > Wetlands > Peat | place: Sweden: Abisko... | reverse complement strand
GGTGTCCCGGGGCCAGGTATTCGCCTGCAGGCCAGGGTTCGTGGCGTTCAACCTGGAATGACTGTCCGGTGGCGGTTCAACTGCAAGGGCTGACTCGCCCGGTGGTTGTACTGCGCACCCCGAACTCTTCCATGGACAGCTGTCCAGGCTGGACGGAGACCGCTGTGCTCTCCAAGGAGGACGTCCCGGCGTTCATGAAGTTGATGGAAGCCGCCAGCAGCGCTCAGCGAGAAGCTGTCATCCATTTCCATGGAGCTGGGTTCATTTCGCGGAGAGCTGGTTCATGGGACGACGTCGTGATGGGGCCGGAGGGAGAGACACTGCTCCGCAACGATTTCGAAAGCTTCTGGGAGCGGCGGGAGTGGTTCCAACGTCAACGCCTGCCATACCGGCGTGGGTACCTTCTCCATGGACCGGCTGGCAATGGAAAATCGTCTGCGATACGGGCCATGCTCAGTCGCAAGGGCCTCTCGGCTCATAGCATCCATCTCCACCTGCCAGACATAAGCGACTCCAACCTGCTCCACATGTTCAAGGCGGCGGGGGATGCTGCGCCAGCGGTCATCGTCCTGGAAGACATAGATAAAGGCTTTGCGCCCAGGGCTGAGATGGATGACAGTGCGCCCCGGGTACACCTCCAGACACTATTAAACCGCTATCAACTGGATTCAGAGTGACGCTGACAAGACTATATTGGTCACAGCGAACGAACAGTACTATCTGCTTAGGGACGGGCATAAAACCTGCTGGCCGATAGCTGATGCAGAGAAGTTTCTGAAGGCATCGATCAAGCTTTGGAACGAATGGGAGTGATTAGGTGTTCTGTTGAAGTTTACTGAAATTCAATAACTAAAGCGCACTCCACATGGAAGCGCGCTTTAGTTTATGTACGTTAGTAGGCTGAACCCGAATAGCCCAAGAGAACTTAATGGGGAAGATCATTTCGACTCCGTTCGTGAATCCTGTGAGACGGTCTTGCGTGTTCTACAGATACAACGGGGCCCGGGATGCTTGTATTACTGGATGGTGATGGTGATAGTCGCTGTCTGGTTCAGGTTGGATGAACTGCTGCCTGGCGTAGCCGTCGCGGTCACATTGACCACGATGCTATCGGTGCCGGTCGGTGTGAAGTAGCTGCCCGTGCCGCAGCCCGTGAAGCTGAACGCGGCGCAGACCATCACCAGCAGAAGAAGCATGCGGCGCGTGGCCATCGCCATATTGCGGCGACGGACCATCAGCAGCAGACCCAGCATGAATGCCGGAATCCAGAGCATAGCCGAACGCGATGCGCCGGGCGTCGCCTGGGGTGCGAGCGTGTATAGCTGCATGGTCGCGGTCTGCACGGCATTGTTGCCGCTGAAGGTCACCGTCGACGGGGTGAAGATGCAGCTGGCGAAGGCCGGCAGGCCGGTGCAGGTGTAGGTGGCCGTGCCCTGATAGTTGCCGAACGGAGTGAACGTCAGCGTGGCAGAACCTGTAGTGCCGCGCGTGACCGTAAGGGTTGACGGGCTGGCGATGACGGTGAAGCCGGGTGTGGACACCGTCTCAGTGAAGACCGGCGAGGTGGTGCCGGCGAAGTTGCCGTCGCCACTGTAGACCGCGGTGATGCTGGCGACCTGCGCGGAGGAGAAGCCGGTGGGCAGCGTGAGCGTGGCGACGCCGCCGATCAGCGTTGCGGGTGAGCCGAGCGCAGTGGTTCCGTTGTAGAACTGGACGGAGCCGGTGGGCGTACCGGTCGAGTTAGCAGTGCCATCCGTGACAGTGACCGCGTAGGTGACGGAGACCCCGACACCTACACTGCCGCTGGGCAGCGGGGAGGTCTGCGTGATGCCGGAGATGCTGAAGGCCGAGGTCGCTTTGTTGATGGTGAGGTTGGCCGGGGTGAAGGTGCTGAAGGTGTAGTTCGTTGCCGTAAGCGTTCCGAGTGCCGGGGTGATGGGATAGAAGCCAGCGTTGACCGGAGTAGCCGGGCTTGTGCTGAGCGTCGCCGAGCCGCTGACCACACTGATGCTATCGCCGTTCACAAAGCCGGTGATGTTGGCGGTGTAGCTGGGCAGAGCCTGCCCGTAGCTGATGGTGATGGCATTGGCCGTCACGGTGAGCGGAGCTTTGTACACAACGACGTTCGCCGTCACCTGCGTAGCCGCCTGATAGCTGGTGTTGCCAGCCTGGTTCGCAGCAATCACGATGGTGCCCGTGCCGGTGACAGTGAGCGTGGCACCGTTGGTGCCGCTCACACTGCCGGGACCGGAGAGAACGCTGAAGGTGACTGCGTTGCCAGACGCTCCGCCGGTTGCCGTCAACGCAATCGGCGTAACGCCGTAGGTGACCGGCGAGGCAGGAGCGAAGGACGTGATGGATTGCGTCGCCTGATTGACGACGATGCTTGCGGTGATCTGCGTGGCGGCGGTGTAGTTAGTGTTGCCCGCCTGATTGGCTGCGAGCATGATGGTGCCCGCGCCTGTGACAGTGAGCGTGGCACCGTTGGTGCCGCTCACACTGCCGGGACCGGAGAGAACGCTGAAGGTGACCGCGTTGCCAGATGCTCCGCCGGTTGCCGTCAGAGTGATCGGCGAGACGCCGAAGGTGACGGGAGATGCCGGAGCGAAGGACGTGATGGATTGCGTCGCCTGGTTGACGACGATGCTTGCGGTGACCTGCGTGGCGGCGGTGTAGTTGGTGTTGCCCGCCTGATTAGCGGCGAGCATGATGGTGCCCGCACCGGTTACAGTGAGCGTGGCACCGTTGGTGCCGCTCACACTGCCGGGGCCGGAGAGAACGCTGAAGGTGACCGCGTTGCCAGACGCTCCGCCGGTTGCCGTCAGTGTAATCGGCGAGACGCCGTAGGTGACCGGCGTGGCAGGAGCAAAGGCGGTGATTGTCTGCGACTTCTGGTAGACGACGATGCTTGCGGTGACCGGCGTGGCGGCGGAGTAGTTAGTGTTGCCCGCCTGATTAGCGGCGAGCATGATGGTGCCCGCACCGGTTACGGTGAGCGTGGCACCATTGGTTCCGCTCACGCTGCCGGGACCGGAGAGAACGCTGAAGGTGACTGGATTACCCGAACCGCCACCGGTCGCCGTCAACGTAATCGGCGAGACGCCGAAGGTGACGGGAGATGCCGGAGCGAAGCTTGTGATCGTCTGTGTATTGGTGCTCACCGTGAGGGTGAAGGTGTTCGTAGCAGTCGCGTTGTTCGCGTCCGTCACGGTTACGGTGTAGACGGTGGCCGAAGTGGTGATCGTCGGCAAGCCGGTGATGGCGCCGGTCGAGGACGACATGGCTATGCCAGCAGGCAGCGTCGGGCTCACGCTGTAACTCAGAGTGCCCGTACCGCCGCTACCAGTCACTGGCGTAAACGCTGTAACAGGCTGGTTGATTATGAGCCCCTGGCTAGGGATGGCCTGCGTGGCGACCACGGCAGAGTTCACCGTTAGCGTGAAGGTGTTGGTGGCCTTGTCGTTGCTGGCGTCCGTCACGGTGACGGTGTAAGTCGTCATCGTGCTGGTACCCGTCGGCGTGCCGGTGATGGCTCCGGTTGAAGCGGACATGGACAGACCCGTGGGCAGAGCAGGCAGGACGCTATAGCTGAGCGTGCCGATTCCACCGGAGCCGGTGACTGGTGTGAAGGCTGCGCCCGCGTGGTTCTGCGTGAGCGTGGTGGAGGCGATGGACTGCGTGGCTGTGGGCGCGGCGAAGGTGTACTTGTCAGCGGAGCTGGTCGCGCTGGTGCCGCCGATCGTGGTCACGGTGATGTCCACCTTATTGCCTGCCGTACCAGCAGGCGCATTGAGCACGATGCTGGTTGCTGTGTCAGAGGTGAAGGTGGTGACCGAGGTGGTGCCGAACTTGACCGCAGTGGCACTGGCCAGGTTGGTGCCGGTGATGGTGACACTGGTGCCGCCGACAGCTGCGCCTGTGGAGGGACTGACGCCGGTTACAGTGGGAGCGGCGACGTAGGTGTAGAGGGTGTTGGCCGCATTGCTGCCGCCGGGCGTGGTGACGATGACGCTGGCAGTTCCGGCTGTGCCGGCGGGAGCTACCGCCGTAATCGTGGTCGAGTTCACCACGACAACGCTAGTTGCTGCTGCACCGCCGATGGTCACGCCAGTCGCCCCGGTCAGGTTCGTGCCAGTGATGGTCACGCTGGTGCCAGCGGCTAATGGGCCGCTCGTTGGGCTGATGGCAGTTACTGTCGGTGCGGCGACGTAGGTGTAGAGGGTGTTGGCTGCGTTGCTGCCGCCAGATGTGGTGACGACGACGCTGGCTGTGCCGGCGGTTCCAGCGGGAGTGACCGCGGTGATGGTGGTCGAGTTGACCACGGTGAAGCCGGTGGCAGCCGTGCCACCGATGGTGACTGCGGTTGCGCCGGTGAAGTTGGTGCCGGTTATGGTGACGCTGGTGCCGCCTGCGGCCGGGCCGCTGGACGGATTGATGCTGGAGACCGTGGGTGGGAGCGGGACCGCGGTGCCGGTGAGGTTGATGGTCTGCGTGGAGGCGCTGACGTTGAGATTGTTATCGGTAAGCACTGTGGTGCCGGCGGTGGTGCCGCTGGCAGGCGTGACAGGAGCGAACTCCAGGCTGATGTTGCAACTTGTGCCGGATGCGAGCGAGAAGGTGGATGTGCAATCCGCAGGTGTGCCGGAGCCTGCGACCTGCGTGTAATTGGACGAGACGGCGAGCCCAGGGGAAGATGCCGTGAGCACAGAGGTACCGTTGTTCGTCACGGTGACGGACTGCGCAGCGCTGCTGCTGGCGTCGACCGTCGAGGTATAGGTCAGTGTGGCGGCGGCGGCCGTCACTTTACGGATGACATAGTTGTCGAAATCCGCGATGTAGAGATTACCCGCGCCGTCTACCGCAACACTGTAAGGCAAATACATCGCCGCGCTGGTCGCCGGGCCATTATCACCTGAATAGCCATCCGTGTCATTGCCGGCCACTGTGGTGATGAGGCCCGTCGCCGCCGTCACCTTGCGGACGACAGCGTTGCGGTCATCCGCGATGTAGAGATTGCCTGCGCCGTCCACCGCAACATCGGTCGGTGTGCCGATTCCCGCGCTGGTCGCCGGGACATTGTTGCCTGAATAGTTGATATTGTTATTGCCTGCCACCGTGGTGATGATGCCCGTCGAGGCCGTCACCTTGCGGATGACATGGTTGTTGAAATCCGCGATGTAGAGATTGCCCGCGCCGTCTACCGCAACTCCAGTCGGAGCGTACATCGCCGCGCTGGTAGCCGCGCCATTGTCGCCGGAATAGCCATCCGTGTCATTGCCGGCCACTGTGGTGATGAGGCCCGTTGCCGCCGTCACCTCGCGGATGACACTGTTCCGGGGATCCGCGATGTAGAGATTACCCGCGCCGTCTATCGCAACTCCAGACGGTGTGCCGATTCCCGCGCTGGTCGCCGGGACATTGTTGCCTGAATAGTTGATATTGTTATTGCCGGCCACCGTCGTGATGATGCCCGTCGCCGCCGTCACTTTGCGGATGACATAGTTGTCGAAATCAGCGATGTAGAGATTGCCCGCGCCGTCTACTGCAACACTACTCGGTAAATACATCGCCGCGCTGGTCGCCTGGCCATTGTCTCCCGAATAGGCATCCGTGTCATTGCCGGCCACTGTGGTGATGATGCCCGTCGCCGCCGTCACCTTGCGGACGACAGCGTTCCGATCATCCGCGATGTAGAGATTACCCGCGCTGTCTACCGTAACTCCAGTCGGTGTGCCGATTCCCGCGCTGGTCGCCGGGACATTGTTGCCTGAATAGTTAATGTTGTTGTTGCCGGCCACCGTGGTGATCGTTCCCGGCGTAAACCCTGCCAGCGGCCCAGTGCCCGTGCCCGTTATATAACTGGTTCCCAACACTGCTGGTGTGCTGCTCGTCAGCACCACCGCACCCATGCGGACGCCCGGCGCACCCGGCGCAAAGCTGTACTTCACCGTGCAGAACTGCCCAACCGTATACGCTGTGCCCGTCGCACAACTTCCCCCGGAGACGAAGGCATAGTCAAGACCCGACACTCCCTGCGTGAGCACAGAGATGGTGCCGAGTGTGCCAGCAGTAGAGATGGTCACGTAAGCGGTCTGCGAGGCACTGGTAGAGCCGACGGTGGTGGTGGGTGCGGTGTAGCTGGCGGGCGGAGTGTAGGTGTAGAGGGTGTTGGCTGCGTTGCTGCCGCCGGATGTGGTGACGACGACGCTGGCTGTGCCGGCAGTGCCCGCGGGAGTAGTGGCGGTGATGGATGTATCGCTGACCACGGTGACACTGGTGGCAGCCGAGCCGCCGATGGTTACGCCGGTGGTACCGGTGAAGCCCGCGCCGGTGATGGTGACGCTGGTGCCGCCAGCAGTCGGCCCAGACGAGGGGCTGATGCTGGTTACAGCGGGCGCACTACTGGTGCCGGTTCCGGTGAGCGTGATGACCTGGCCCATGCCTGCGGGGTTGGTGTTGTCGAACGCTTCCATCGTGGCCGCATTGGTGCTGGCAGTGGGTTTGAAGTCGATGTCGTAGTTGCAGCTGCTGCCGACAGCCAGCGAGCCGTTCGTCGATTGCGTATTCGTGAACGTCGGGCAGGCGGAGCCACTGCTCAGATTCGTGAGGTAATAGCTGGCCGTCACACCGTTGAAGTACGGATTGGGCAGGTTGAACGTGCCGCCGCCAGCTGTGATCGTCAGCGCGGCGTTGCCGTCGTTGTTCAGTGCATAGATGAACGGGCTGTCGCTGCTGAGCGAGCCAACGGCCGTGGTGGCGAAGTTGTAACTGGGGCTGTTGCGGTTGATCTCGCGAATCACGTTGTTGATCGTGTCAGCGATATAGAGATTGCCCTGCCCGTCCAGGCGCACGATGGTCGGGTAATTGTACGTAGAGGCCGTTGCAGGCAGACCTTCGGCGGAGTAGCCGCCGTTCACGCCTGAGTGCAAGCCGGAGAGCGTGATGATGTTGCCGTTGCTGGCCAGAACCTCGCGAATGGCGCTGTTTTGCTGGTCAGCGATGTAGAGGTTGCCTGCCGGGTCGACGGCCACGCCGCTGGGGCCGTTCAACGATGCACTGGTGGCGGGACCACTGTCTCCGCTATACCCGTTATTACCGTTGCCCGCAACCACCTGCATGGAGGTGAAGCTGCTATTAAGCTTCCAAACATTGTTGTAGTAGTCGGTATCGGCAAAGTACAGATTGCCGCTGGCGTCGAAGTCCAACCCGCCAAGATCCTTGAAATACTGCGCGGTAGGCGTAATGCTCCCTGGCGTGCTCTTGCCAGTGCCGCCGCCTGCGATGGTCTGAATGGTGCCGTTCGCGACATTGATCTCTTCAATCAGCCCGCCAACGGTTGGATTGCTCTCCGTAAAGTAGATGTTGCCCGCGCCGTCGGTCGCCACATTGCTGGGGTAGTAGAACTTGGCAGTGAATGCTTGCGTGCCTGGAGCAAACGGACCTTCCACCGTGCCGTAGCCGTAGGTTGATAATGCAGCGGCGTAGGAGTCTGACGGCGAGTAGACCAGAATCAAGCCGGGGTTCTGGTCGATGGTGATGATGGCATTGCCGAGGCCATCCAGCGCAATACCGTTGGCGGCCTGGAACTGGTTATTATTTTCACCAATGTACCCAATACTGCTGTTGGCATATTTGATGTAAGGCTGTGCCACACCGGTGACGGCGAAGATATCTCCAGCGGCATCTACAGCCACATCCGTGGGCGCTGTCAGGGTTCCACTGCTATCCGGAGTGCCATTGCCCGGGTTGGTGCCGATGACGGTGGTCACCGTGCCGGGATCAAACGTGCCGAGTCCGTTCGTGCCCACGCCGGAGAGATAGACGGTGGCGAGAACATTGGGAGTGGGTGTGGAATTGTCCAGAAGCTGCACGGCGCCTTTGCGCAGACCGGGGGCCTGTGGATTGAAGACGACATCGACGGTGCAGGTTGTGTTGGTGCTGCCTGTCTTGCACAGCGTAGTGCTCGTATCACCATTGAGCGCGATGAAGTCAGAGTTAGCCTTCCCCTCGGAAACAATGTTGACAGAGCCCACGGTCTGAGTGGAGGAGAGCCCGAAGACGAGCGTCTGGCTCGCACTGCTGTTCAGGACATTCGTGTTGGGGAAAGCGTAATGGGTGGGCGGGGTATAGGATTCGGCCAAATACTCTAAGCCGTAGTTGTAATAGAAATTGTTATTGGCATCAAAGGCCATGTAGGTGGGATGAGCAACGCCGGTGGCGACCGTAGAGACGCAGCTCGATGTGGTGCAGGTGTTGGCGAGCTTGACGATGGTGGCGTTGCCGTAGTTGCTAACGTAGATCTCGCCGTAGTTGTCGACAGCAACGCCATACGGGGTGTGGAAGCTGGATGAGCCGCCCAGAGTGGTCACACAGGTTGAGCTGGTGCAGCCGGATGGAATCATGCTCAGGCTGTTCCCCCCCCCGCTGACTACATAGAGGTTACCGCTGGCGTCGATGGCTATTCCCGACAGGTTGCTGAAGCCGGTGATCTTGGTGGTCTCGCAACTGGTGCTGGTGCAGCCACGCGGAAACTCGACGACTTGACCGGTCAGGTTCTCGGCTATGTAGACGTTGCCGCTTCCGTCCACCACCATGGCCTGTGGATCGTTGGTGTCCGTGATCTTGATGTAGCAGGTAGTGACGCCGCTGGCCAGACATGCCGGGGTGATCTCATAGATATATCCGCTGAGCGGATAGGCGACGTACAGATTCCCTGCTCCATCCAGGGCCATACCAAAGGGGCGGTTGGTACCGGTGTTGTATGTCGTCACACAACTTGAGGTCAGGCAGCTTGCAGTCAAGGTGGAGATATTGCTGAGTCCTTCGTCCCCTACGTAGATTGTTCCATTGCCATCAATCACTACGCCGACAGGATCCGTGAATGAACCACCACCCAGAGAGATGGTGGAGGGAGTGCTTGAAGCAGAGGTTTGCCCAGTACCGTTACCGCTGATATAGACCGTGGCCAGAGTCGTGGTGCCGTTCATGAACTGCACGGCTCCCTCGCGCAATCCGTTGGCCGTGGGAGTGAAGGTCACGTCCAGAGTGCAGGTGGTGGTCGTCGAGTATACCTTCGCCGCGCAAAGCGTTCCGCTGCTGTCGTTGCTCTCCGCCTGAAAGTCCAGATTGGTCGCGCCGAATGTGAGGTAGTTGATGGCGGTAATGTTGGCGGCGGCGTAGACGCTGAAGGACAATGTGGTTGCAGCGCTGGTGCTGCCCACGGCCGTGGCGGCGAAGGTGACCGGGTAGCTGCCCGTAAATGTCACCCACTGCGGCTGCGCCACTGCGTTGCTCGCAATCAGACACACTGCCGCCAACATCGCCATCTTGGCGGCGCAACGGCGGGCTGCAGTGTTGATTGGGCGAAGAAGGCGCGACAAAACGGTCAGATAGTCAACGAAAGTCATGATACTTGCTCCTAGTATTCCCCGCTGCAAGGGACAGGCATGACCGTCTGAAGGGGAAGTCAAATAATTGTAGTTAAGGCCCGGTGAATTCTTGAAGGCTCTCAAGCCGGGAAGCGAATGTCAAGGCTATAACACATCCATCATGCGGATGTGGTGAAGTAATAGTGTCTGCGCTTATCCTTAACTGGAATCTCCTTTTTCAGTCCTGATTCGCTTGAATTGTACTGCTCCTGATGGGTATTGCAAGACCACTGCTGCAATTGCGGTCGAAAAACAGAGCGATTCCGTGCCGCCCTGGACTCGACCGCGTAATCAGGAGCCTTCCTCGTCGATTTTTCGGACACTCTTTCCTCCTCCTTTCTCCTCAGCGATTTGATTTGGCCTTGCGATCATCGTTAGTTTGCCGGAAGGGGCAACAGCGCGATCCGTCGCAACATCGCAGCGAACCGCGCTCGCGTCAGGTGCCCTTCGGCCAGCATCAGCCAGTAGTACCGTGCATGCTTTACCAGCCGTCCTCCCGTCTTCACCAGCCTCTGCTGCAAGCTAGTCAACGACCACGTTCCGATTTCCTTTGGCAGCACCAGCCGTCGCCACAGGTTTCCCAGGTTGTAGGCGAGAATGCTGAGCCACAGCCGAACCTCATTGCCGCGAAACCGGTGGCAGCTCAGCCGCGTCATCTTCACCGCCTGCTTGCCCTCCTTAATCCACTGCTCCGCCTTGCCGCGCTGGTTATAGAAGTGGACCACCTTGCGGTTCCTGAGCTGCGTGTTGGTCACGATGAAGCCCACCCGAGGGAACAGCTCCCCGGCATGGAACTCCACCTTGGCAACCACCCTCCGCGCCGTCGTCCAACTGGCTGCTCGATAGAGGAAGCCTTTGTACCACACGATTGGTTTGTAAGCCGGACGGCCTACCGGCCGAGTCAGCAACTCTGCAATATCCCGCATCAGGCAGTCGTTGGCCGGAATCCGGATCGCGTACTTCGCCCCACGCTCTTCGAGTGCTTCGTAGATGTCCGGTTTCGCAAAGGCCGCGTCAGCCCGGAACCAGACTTCTTTGCCCAGCTTCTGTAGCCGTTGGATCTCTGGTAGCAAAAGCTGCTCCCAGCCATCGGCGCTGTGAACGTTGCCTGGCCGCAGTCTTGCGGCAACACAGTCGCCCGCGCTGTTGAACAGCAGCAGCGGGTGATAGCAGGTGGATTCATAGTGTTTGTTGTAGGCACTCTGCTCCTGCTCTCCGTAGACCGGGATCTCGGTGCTGTCCATGTCTAGCACTGCCCGCCATGACCATTCCTGTTGTTCGGCCTTTGCAATCAGTCCCCGGTTCATCAACGCCAGACCGCGCAGGTTCGCAGTCTGGGTCAGCACCTCGGTCTCAAACCAATGCAGCCGGGAGGGAAGAGCCGCGCCGCGATCCCGGATCTTCTCCGAGCCAATCAAGCGGAAGGTCGGGTCCTGGGAAAGGCGCTCGGCGTCGTTGAGATCTTCGTAACCGGCCAGGCGGCTGTAGATCGACTGGCGCAACAGATCCGGCAGAGGCAGTTGTGTATTCCTGCCGCGACGGCCATCGGTCAGGTTGTCGGAGATCAATTCGCTCAGCCCGAGACGTTCATCCAGCTCTCGAACCACCAACAAGCCAGCGTCGGACGTGACTCGTGATCCCTGGAAATCAACCTTCAGAGAGGAGTTGAAGGAGAAGTGGAAAGGCCGGTTT
>Ga0302267_10007100_pt1 | contig 11123 bp, 10 predicted proteins | sample III_Bog_E1_3_FD_194555 | JGI IMG/M metagenome (GOLD analysis project Ga0302267, IMG submission 194555) | Peat permafrost microbial communities from Stordalen Mire near Abisko, Sweden - III_Bog_E1_3 | ecosystem: Environmental > Terrestrial > Soil > Wetlands > Peat | place: Sweden: Abisko... | reverse complement strand
GCACGATGCTGTTGCCGAGCAGGTTGATCCGGGTCGGCTCGTCGATGTCCTTCCGGGACGTCGCATAATCCATCCAGTCGGTATCGGCGGACAGGAAAATATCCGCCGGCGCGCCCTGTTCGATCTGCTTTGCAAGGGTCGAGCTGGCGGCATAGCTGGCGGCGACCTTGACGCCGGTCCTGGCGGTGAAGGCGGTATCGATGTCGTCGAGCGCGTTTTTCATCGAGGCCGCGGCGAACACGACCAGGCTCTTGTCCTGCGCCAGCGCGGGCGACAAGACCACGCCGCACAAGACGGCGACAGCGGCAAGAAATCCGGCAAGAAATCGGGCAAGACGATGCATCGTGGCGCTCCGTGCACGTTCGCGGCGCATCGCGCGCGCGAATCAGGCGTTGGCAGGGGTGGAATGCGACAGGCGGAAGCGCCGTTCCGGCCATCCCGGCCACTTACGGTGGACCGGGAGTTCGCACGGCAAAACCATAACAGGCTGGCAGGCGGGGTAAAGTCTTGCTTGGCCTATTCCGACGGCAGGATCGCCACCGACACGGCGTCCTCCCTGGTGCCGGAGACCTGCAACACCAGCGGGCTTGCCGCGATCTCGTACTTCATGGTCTTGCGGATGCCGTCGCAATCGGTGGCGCCGCTGAAGGCTTTTGGTTTCAGGAAATGCCCGTCCTGCACCAGGTCGACCCAGCCGCCGGCGGACAGGCTGACGGTATAGATGCCGGCCTTCGGGGCGCTCTTGATACTGGCAAATCCGGCAAAGGTGCCGTCCTTGGGCGCGCGCTCGGGCGGCGAGGGCAGCTTTGCCTCAGCGGGCGCAAGCAGGGCCAGCGTCATGCCGGTCGACGCCAGCTTGACGCGGTCGGGCGCGGTCAGCGCGGCCCTCTCCCGATCGATGTTCCATTTGAACTTGTCGCAGCCGCTCGGCTCTTCCGCCGCCAATGCGGGCGCGGCCGCGAGCAATGTCAACGCGATCAGGAGAGGTGCACGCATGGTCAGTCGACTCCAATCATCATGTCGGAAGCCTTTACGATGACCGTCACGGCGCCCTTGGCCTTGATGCCCAATTCATCGACCGCCTCGTTGGTGATCGAGGCGGTCACGATATTTCCGCCGCCGATGTCGACGCGGACATGCGAGGTGGTGGCGCCCTTGGTGACTTCGACGACGGTGCCCTTGATCTGGTTGCGTGCACTGATGCGCATGGCGGTCCTCACGGAATGGCGCCAGCCGCGCGGGGTCGCCGCGCACCTGCTGGCTATGGGTAAGAATTTGGAAGCCGGGACCGCCGTCCCAAAAAACCGCCCGCGCTTGCGGCGCGAGGGTGTTTGATCCTAGCGCATTTTCGGGCCGAAAGAAATCGCCGCGGATCGCTATTGCTTTGCGTCCGGCGCGGCCAGCACCTGGAGGCAGGCGGCCGGCAGTTGCGCCAGCGTCATCGGCGGCCGCGGCTTGGGCGGCTCTTTCGGCGGCGCGGGGTGGAGCACCGAATCCTTGAACCAGTAGGCCAGATCGCCGGCGCTGCAGCCTTCGCTGGCCCCGGGTTCAGGCTGGCCCTCGCATTCGGTGCTGCCGGCAGGGCATTTGATCCGGATATGAAAGTGATAGTCGTGGCCCCACCATGGCCGGACCTTGGAAAGCCAGCTGCGGTCGCCCTTGGCTTCCCGGCACAGCGCCCTTTTGATGGCGGCGTTGACGAAAATCCGCTGCACGGCCGGCTCTTGCGCGGCGTCGCGGATGACGGCGAGATGACCCGGGGTGAAGACGTGCGGATCGACGTCGAGCCGGTCGGGGCGCACCGTCATGACGGCCGACATTTCCTCGCGATCCTGGCGCGACAACATGTGATCCGGCATTGGCGTCAGCCAGATGTCGGCATCGAGCCCGAGTTGGTGGCTGGCATGGCCGCTCAACGCCGGGCCGCCGCGCGGTTGCCCGATGTCGCCGACCAGTATTCCGGGCCAGCCGGCATCCTTGTGCGCCTTGACCGACAGCCGCTTCAATAGCGCGATCATGTCGGGGTGGCCCCAATTGCGATTGCGCGACAGCCGCATCACCTGCCAGCTGTCGCCGTTGATCGGCATCTGCTCGGCGCCCGCGATGCAACCCCTGACATAAGAGCCGATCACCCGCGTTGGCATCGCCGCCGGCAGCAGCTTGCGGGCGAACAATTCCCTGGCGCCGATTTTAGGGTCGTTGGGATTGGCCAGTGGCGGCAGCGGCTTGGGATCGACGCTGCCCTTGTCCTGCGCCGACGCTGCTGTGGCGCTGACGACGGTGGCAGAGATCAGGAGGAGGAGAAAAGCGCGGAGGTTCATCGGTTCACTCTGTCACCCAAGCTAGCACGGATTCCGCAACCGGGAGCAAGGGGCGCCAATCGCAATTGCTTGATCTGCTCGTCGCCTTCGCGAGCGCCGATGTCGCATGTGATCCGCTCCCATGGCGGCTTCGCGATTCATGGCACGTATGAATTGTCGCGGCTCGGCGGACCGGCGTCACAGGGTTGCGTCAGCTGCACCCTTCGCACGCCGCAGTGCTGTTTGCGCTGGTCGAACGTAACGGCCCGCGCCATACACGGATCGGAATCTCGAACCAGGCAGGCTTAACCGTTCGATAACCCTGTCGACCATTGATAAAAATTCGGGCGGACTTGCGGAAAACGTGCGCATTGCGGCGCCATTTGGAATTCATTCATCAACAAAGTCGCGATTTGGCAGGTGGTTGCAGGCGGTGTTGGCGCGCGCCGCCAACGAGAACGGCATGATGCACGTTCCGGTACCCCAGTATTCGCGATTCCGCCCGCTAAAAAGGCAAGCGGGACCAGGGTCGCATTGCGGTTGAACCGGGTGTCGGCACGCCATGTTGGCAATAGATACCAATTTTTCAGACACTTATCGGAGAACAGAGCCCGCAGAATGCGAGCGGGGCGTGAGAAATGCCGAAAATCCGGCCGAGAATTCCCAAGAGAAATCCGAAGAAACCGAAGCATGCGGCGATCGTCCGCAAACCCGGCCGGCCCGCCAAACCCAGTCCGAAACTCTCGGGCGGAGGCCGGCGCTTGTCGGCTGAGATCGCCGAGACGGTGCGAATGCGCGCGGAAGCGGAAGCGGCGATTGCGGAAGCGCGGAAATCCCACGAACGGCTGCGCGAAGCGATCGAGATCCTGCCGCAGGGCATCGTGTTTCTCGACGCCGAAGGGCGCTACATTCTCTGGAACAAGAAATACGCGGAGATCTACAACCGCAGCTCCGACCTGTTCGAGCACGGCGCGCGGCTGCAGGACACCATCCGCGTCGGCGTCGAGCGCGGTGATTATCCGGAAGCGATCGGCCGCGAGGAAGAGTGGATCGCCGAGCGGCTGAAGAAACTCTACCAGCCCGGCGAACGCCACGAGCAAACCCTGAGCGACGGCCGCTGCATCCTGATCGAGGAGCGGCTGACCGAGGACGGCGGCGTCATCGGTCTGCGGGTCGACATCACCGAATTGAAGCAGCGCGAGGCCTCGTTCCGGCTGTTGTTCGACAGCAACCCGGTTCCGATGATCGTCTGTGCGCTGGACGATGAGCGCATTCTCGGCGTCAACGACGCCGCGGTGGAGCATTACGGTTATAGCCGCGCCGACTTCGAGAAGCTGACCATCCGCAGCGTTCAGGCCTTCGAGGCCGAGCCGCCCTGGGCAGGAAACCGCACCAGCGACGAACAGACGGCGCGGACCTGGAAGCATGTGCGGGCCGACGGAACCCTGATCGATCTGGCGATCTATTCGCGCCAGCTCGTCTATAACGACCAGCCCGCGGTATTGCTGGCGCTGATGGACATCACCGAGCGCAAGCGCGCCGAGGCGCGGCTTGCCTTCATGGCCCAGCATGACGGCCTGACCGGGCTGCCGAACCGCAATCTGTTGCGCCAGCAAATGGATGAAATCCTGCTGCATACGAGGCGTAGCGCGGAAAAGGTCGCCGTGCTGGTGCTCGGGCTGGACAATTTCAAGGCGGTCAACGACAGCCTCGGCCACGGCATCGGCGACAAGCTGTTGCGCGGCGTCGGCAAGCGCTTGCGCTCGACACTGCGCGAGGAGGATACGCTGGCCCGGCTCAACTCCGATGAATTCGCGATCGTCCAGAGCGGGCTGACGCGGCCCGAGGATGCCGTGTTCCTCGCCAAGCGGCTATTGGAGGCGATCGGCGAGCCCTATCTGCTCGACGGCCATTCCGTCGTCATCGGCGCCAGCATCGGTATCGCGATGGCGCCCGGCGACGGCGACGAATCCGAGAAGCTGCTGAAGAGCGCCGATATGGCATTGTCCCGTGCCAAGAACGATTCGCGCGGCACTTTCAGCTTCTTCGAGGCCGAAATGGACGCCCGCGCCCAGAGCCGGCGCAAGATCGAACTCGATCTGCGCGACGCGATCCAGAACGACGTGCTGCGGCCATTCTACCAGCCGCTGGTCGACCTGGCGACCGGGCGCATCACCGGCTTCGAGGCGCTGGTGCGCTGGCCGCATCCCGAACGCGGCATGGTTTCGCCCGCGGAATTCATTCCGGTCGCCGAGGAGACCGGCCTGATCAACGCGCTCGGCGGCCTGATGCTGCGCCGGGCCTGCAACGACGCGGCACTGTGGCCCGACGATGTCCGGGTCGCGGTCAACCTGTCGCCGCTGCAGTTCCGCGTCGGCAATCTGCTGTCGGTGGTGATGGATGCGCTGAAGCAATCCGGCCTGCCGGCCACCCGGCTGGAGCTGGAAATCACCGAGACCCTGCTCCTGGAAAAGAGCGCTCAGGTGCTGGCCACCCTGCACGCGCTGCGCGCGCTCGGCGTGCGCATTTCGATGGACGATTTCGGCACCGGCTATTCCAGCCTGAGCTACCTCAGGAGCTTTCCGTTCGACAAGATCAAGATCGATCAGTCGTTTGTGCGCGACCTCGGGTCCAACCGCGACGCGCAGGCGATCGTGCGTTCGATCATCAGCCTGGGCAAGGGCCTCGGCGTCATCATCACCGCCGAGGGGGTGGAGACCGAGGACGAACTGAGCTGCCTGCGCGCGGAGGGCTGCAACGAGGGTCAGGGCTTTCTATTCAGCCGGGCGCGGCCCAACGCCGAGATCGTCGGGTTGCTGCAAGCACAGTGCGGCAAGAATCCCGAAACGTCCGATGACGCCGGCGACGAAGCCGCGCTGGTGGCCTGAGGCGAACGCCTTCAGCCGCTGATCCCCTTGCGCTTTCGCAAATGATAGGTCAGCGCCAGCGCCACACAATGGCGAAGCGCCGGTTCGGGGATTTCGTCCTCGGCGTCCAACAGAATGCTTCGGTTGCCGCCAAAGCTCAGCTCGGTCGGGTACATTTGCCGGAAGGTTTGCACCAGATCGGTCTGGCAATGGAAATAGACCGCATACTGGTTGGCGGTGGATTTCACCCGGTCGATCCGGATCGTGCTGCCGCTCCTGGACTCTGACGTGAGATAGCTCGGCTGCCCCCATTTCAGGGTTTCCTGCAGTGCGCCGACGCCCTTGGTGGCCCTTGCGGTTGCGAAGATCAGGCGCCGCAAGGCCAGCAATTTTGTCTTCAGCGGCTTCGGATAGGCCTCGAACGCCGCATCCACCGCAGGATCCGAAAATCCAGCTTCGATGCCTGCCGCAGGCTTCCTCTTCCCGATGCTCGTCGTCGATGCGCGCTTCATCGTGGCAATGGAAATGGCACGGCCCGGAAATTGTCAAGCCGCGGGATCTTTTGCCGTAGAAGCCTTCTGCCGCGTCTCAAGCCGCCTCGCGCAGGCCCGCCAGGAAACTGTCGACGCTCTTGAACAGCGCGGCGGCGTGCTGGCCGAGTTCACCCGAGGCGACCAGGACGTTGTCGGCGAGCGCGCGCGACTGGTCGGCGGCCTGGCTTGCGCCGGCGACGTTGAGGGAGACCTCGCTGGTGCCGGTGGCGGCCTGCTGCACGCTGCGGGCGATCTCGCGGGTCGCCGAATCCTGCTCCTCGACGGCGGCTGCGATGGTGGTGGCGATGCCGCTGATCTCGCGGATGGTATCGCTGATGCCGCCGATCGCGGTCACGCAGGAACCGGTGGCGGACTGGATCGCGCTGACCTGTCCGGCGATCTCCTCGGTCGCTTTCGCGGTCTGGCTGGCGAGCTCCTTCACTTCCGCAGCGACCACGGCAAAACCCCTGCCGGCATCGCCGGCCCGCGCCGCCTCGATCGTCGCGTTGAGCGCCAACAGATTGGTCTGGCTGGCGATCGCGCCGATCAGGCGCAGCACATCGCCGATCTTTTCACCGGCCGCCGTGAGGCCCGCGACCATCTCGGTGGTCTGCCCGGCCTTGGCCACGGCGTCGTCGGCGACGCTGCTGGAATGCGTCACCTGGCGACCGATCTCGGCAACGGAAGATGCGAGTTCCTCGGTGGCGGCGGCGACGGTGGAGACGCTGGCGGAAGCCTCTTCGGAAGCGGCGGCCGCGGCGGCGGCGCGTTCCGAGGTGCCGTTGACGCTGGACGTGATCTCGCAGGCAACGCGTTGCATGTCCTGGGTGGCCTTGGCGACGGCGCTGACCACGCTCTTGACGTCGGCCTCGAAGCGGTCGGCCATCTGGCGCTGCAGGGCCTTCTTCTCGACTTCCGCCTGGGCCTTGGCGGCCTCCTGTGCCTGGCGCATCGCGCCGGTTTCGATCATGTTGCGGCGGAACACGTCGACCGCGACGGCCATGGAGCCTAGTTCGTCCTTGCGGTCGCCGCCGGGGATCGCGACGTCGGTGTCGCCGCTGGAGAGCCGGTTCATGACGGCGGTGATCGCCGCCAGCGGACGCGACATGCCACGGCCGAGCAGGAACGCCAGCAGCGCCGCCCCGGCCAGAATGGCAAGCGTGGCGAGCAGAAGGTGCAATTGGGCCTCGGTCGCGGCGGCCTCGTATTCGGTGGTGTTCTTGATGACCTCGATCACCGCAATCGGCTGGCCGGCGTAATTCTTGATTTGCCCGACATAGAGCGCCGCAGGATGGCCGCCAAAGCTGGCGTCGCGATGCAGCGCCGCGCCGGTGAACACGCTCTTCAGCTCTTCCGGAGTGGCGACCACGGTGTCGCCGAACGTCGAAGAGAGCCTTTTGAATTCCTTGCCGTCGAACCAGTGCACGGCAAGGTCGATGCCGAAGCGCTGCTTGGCGCGATCGACGAATTCCTTGCCGAAGGTGGCGCCGACATCGACATTGGCCAGGACCTTGCCGTCACGCAGGATCGGCGTCATGCCGAAAATGCCGAGTGCCTCCCGCCCCGGCTCGACGCCGACGATCGATTTGCCGGTCTTGAGCGCTTCCACCACCGTATTGCGACGCCCGGCGACATCGTCGCCGAAGGTCTTCGGCGAATGAACGCGGTAGAACGAGATCGACGGCGGCGTCTGGAACGTGATCAGCGGGATGCCCTGCGCCGTCAATGCCTGCATCGGGCTATCGAGCAGCGCACCCAATCCGCCGCGGTCGCCTTTGGCGATGGCATCGGCGACCGGCGGCAGTGCGGCGATCACGCCGCTGACCGCGAGCGTGGCACGCCCTTCATAGTCGACCGCGGCGATGACGCTGTCATATTGCAGCTTCAGCTGCTGCTCGAGCGCCAGCCGCATCAGGGAGCGCTGCTGGATGATCGAAAAGGTGCCGAGGATCCCGCAGGCCGCTGCTACCGTGAGTGAAATGGCCAGGATCAGGCGCGCCGAGATCGATCGAAGTTTGAACATGGCGATTACCGAGGCTCCGCGAACAGATGATCTCGCGCAACCTCCCAGAAACAACTTAAGGCGGACTTATGCTTGCGGTATTACTACGGAATACCGGCCTTGAGGTATTCGCATCGCTGCCAGCCCTATTGGGTTGGCCCGCGGGGTATGGCGCTGGCGGTCAGGATCATCCGGCCGACGTCCTCGTAGTGGGTGTCGCGGGCCTGGATCTGCTGCGCGATGGCGTGCATGTCGCGGAACCTGCGCTCGAACGGGTTGGCCCTGAACACGGCGGTGGCGCCGGCCATGTGATAGGCGGTATCGACCACCGCGGCTGCCTGATGGATGGTCCATGTCGAGGCGAGGCGAAGTGCGGCCCGGTGGTCTTCCGAAAGCTTTCCCGTGAGGGTGAGATCGCGCCAGGCCTCGGCGGCCGACCCGTACAGATAGGCGCGCGCGGCGCGCAGATTGCCTTCGGTGCGGCCGATCAGGCCCTGCACGGCGCTGTTCTCGCGCATCGCTTTCAGGCCGACCGACGCCTTGCCGCGCGCGAGTTCGGTGGCGGCGTCCAGCGTGGCGCGCGCGACGCCGAGCGCGATCGCGCCGAACCCCAGCCCGAACATGGTGTAGGTGGTGATGCCGTAAAGCGGGCCTTTTTCGCGCAGCGCGGAGAAATTGTCCCGTAGTGCCGCGAATTTCTCCGGAATGAACAGGTTATCGACCGAATAGCTGTCGGTACCGGTGCCGGAAAGGCCGATCACGTCCCAGACGTCGTACATGGTGGCGCTGGTCGCCGGGAACAGAATGGTGCGGATTTCCGGCGCGCCGTTGGGCATCAACCGTCGGGTGCCGTCGGCCTCGACCACCTGGACATGGGCGCCGAGCCAGCTCGCCTGGCGCGAGCCCGAGGCGAAATCCCAGCGCCCGGTGATGCGGTAGCCGCCGGGAACCACATGCACCTCGTTGGCGATCGCCCCCCAGGCGAGGATGCCGGGCGCGGTGTTGAAAATCTCGTTCGCCGCGTCCTTGTCGAGATAGGCCGCGGTCATGGCGCAGACCGCGCATTGGCCGAGACACCACGCCGTCGAGGCGTCGGCCTTGGCGATTTCCTCCAGCACCTGCATGAACACTTCCGGGGGCGCCTCGGCGCCGCCGAGGCTCTGCGGCAACAGCGCCCGGTAGAGCCCGTTCTCGATCAGGGCGGATACCACCGGCTCGGTGAGACGGCGCGTGCGCTCGATCTCATCGGCGTCGCGGGTGATCATCGGCGCCAGCGCGCGTGCGCGCTCGACCAGTCCGACTCCAGGCTGCTTGTTCATGCGTTTCCTCGCCCTTTTTGGGTTTTTTGGGTGGCGAAGCCGCAATGGTGATCCATCTGGGGCTGAGGATCAAGATGGGGGTGGGAAAGCAGAGGCCTTAGGCGCGGACCGTGGCTTCGTCACAGAGCGGCCCGGTTTCTTCCGTCCGGTCGACCTTGCCCCGTCCAACGGCGATATACACCGCGTCGGCCTCAGGATCGTAAGTCATGTCGGTCATGGCTTTCGCCTCGCGTTCCACCTTCACCGCGCCAGCCCAAGCACCACGAGCAGCGCGCTGTTGAGCCGTTCCGATGCCTCGTCATCGAGTGATCCCAGCACCTGCCGGATGCGGTCTCGCCGCAACGCGTTGATCTTGTCCGTCATGATCTGCGAGCGAAGCCGCAGGCCATTCGTGGCCGAGGGCTCTACCACCGGCCTGACTTGATGGAATTCGGTGACGTCGGACGACATCGGGCAAACCAGAATAGAGTTGGTCGTGTCGCCGAGTTCATCGGCTTGCACGATGACTCCCGGGCGCGGCTTCCCCATGTCGCCCTGCGCGACGAGCAGCACCACGTCGCCACGTTTCACGACCAGTCTTCCCGATCGCGGACCGTATCCAGCCAGTCATCGATAGCCGCGTCTTCGGGGTGCTTGGAGAGCATTGCGCCTTCACGGCGGATTTCCGCCAGCACCTTGGGATCGCGCAAATCCGGCACCCAGTGCTGCACCGGCCGCAGCCCCTGCGCGCGCAGTCGCTCACGGCGCGACGCCATGCGCTGCTGCGGGGTACGGGGTTTTGCCTTTTTCGGGGTCGTGGCCATATAAAAACCGTAACATGTTACGGCCAGAAATTCAATCGCGAGGCCGCCTCAGCTGTCGACCTTCAGTGCGGCGATAAAAGCTTCCTGCGGGATGTCGACCTTGCCGAACTGCCGCATCTTCTTCTTGCCTTCCTTCTGCTTCTCCAGAAGTTTGCGTTTGCGCGTGATGTCGCCGCCGTAGCATTTGGCGGTAACGTCCTTGCGCAGCGCGCGCACGGTTTCGCGGGCGATCACCTTGCCGCCGATCGCGGCCTGGATCGGAATCTGGAACATGTGCGGCGGGATCAGTTCCTTCATCTTCTCGACCATGGCGCGGCCGCGGCCCTCCGCGCGCTGGCGGTGCACCAGCATCGACAGCGCGTCGACCGGCTCGTTGTTGACCAGGATCTGCATTTTCACCAGATCGGCCGGCTTGTAGTCGGTGAGGTGATAGTCGAACGAGGCGTAGCCCTTGGAGACCGATTTCAGGCGGTCGTAGAAATCGAACACCACCTCGTTGAGCGGCAGGTCGTATTTCACCATGGCGCGGGAGCCGACGTAGGTGAGCTCTTTCTGCGCGCCGCGGCGGTCCTGGCACAGTTTCAGGACGCTGCCGAGATATTCGTCGGGGGTCAGGATGGTGGCCTCGATCCAGGGCTCCTGGATCTCGGCGATCTTCACCACGTCCGGCATGTCGATCGGATTGTGGATCTCGATCTCCTGGCCGTCGGTCAGGTGCATCTTGTAGATCACGCTCGGCGCGGTCGCGATCAGATTGAGATCGAATTCGCGGGAGAGCCGCTCCTGGATGATTTCCAGATGCAACAATCCGAGGAAGCCGCAGCGGAAGCCGAAGCCGAGCGCTGCCGAGGTTTCCATCTCGAACGAGAAGCTGGCGTCGTTGAGGCGCAGCTTGCCCATCGCCGCGCGCAGCGTTTCAAAATCGTCGGCATCGACCGGGAACAGGCCGCAGAACACCACCGGAATGGCGGGCTTGAAGCCCGGCAGCATCTCGGTCACCGGCTTGCGGTCGTCGGTGATGGTGTCGCCGACACGGGTATCGGCGACTTCCTTGATCGCGGCGGTGATGAAGCCGATCTCGCCGGGGCCGAGCTCGTCGACCTGCGTCATCTTCGGCGTGAAGAAACCGACCCGCTCGACGTCGTAGGCAGCGTTGGTACCCATCATCCGGACGCGGCTGCCCTTCTTCATCACGCCGTCGACGATCCGCACCAGCACCACGACGCCGAGATAGACGTCGTACCAGGAGTCGACCAGCAGCGCCTTCAGCGTGGCGTCGGGATCGCCCTTCGGGGGCGG
>Ga0302267_10007086_pt1 | contig 11138 bp, 10 predicted proteins | sample III_Bog_E1_3_FD_194555 | JGI IMG/M metagenome (GOLD analysis project Ga0302267, IMG submission 194555) | Peat permafrost microbial communities from Stordalen Mire near Abisko, Sweden - III_Bog_E1_3 | ecosystem: Environmental > Terrestrial > Soil > Wetlands > Peat | place: Sweden: Abisko... | reverse complement strand
CGGGTCGGTGATCCGCACCTCGTCCCCGGTAACCACGTCCAGATAGTGCCGGTTGACTTTCAACACCGGCACGTCGACGCACTCCAGGCCCTGGCCCAGGAAGTAGATGGTCACGATCGGCAGCGCCTGTTCTTTCCCATCCGGGTCCAGGTAGACGTTCTCCGGGCTGGCATAATTCGAGCCCAGATAGCGCCGGAACCGCTGGACGTCCCAGGCGTTGCGGGCCTTCTGGATCTCGATCAGGACCAGCTTGCGGCCGCCGTCCTCCAGCCGCACCGTGGCGGCGAAATCCATCCGCAGGACCAGGAGCTGGGTGCCGTCCGGCCTGGCCGCCTCATGATGCACTTCGGTTGGTCGGAACTCCAGTTCGAGCACCTCCTTGCCCAACAGGGCAGAAAGCACGAGCCGGGCGACCTTCTCATCGTCGAGCAGGTATTTGAACACCACGTCGTAGATGGGGTTGGCGATGCGCACGGGTCTGGGACCTCCTGGGCGAAGTGTAGCGAGCCTGCGCGCAGGGGTGCCATAGAACGGCTCATTCCCGGAAGTCTAACGATGTTTCAAAAACTCACAACCAGGGCGTCGAGCGGGAAATTCTCATGCATGTATTCGGGCTGGCAGGGAACCTTGACTGTCCAGTATTCATTAATAATAAATGCAGGGCCCCGGGGGCTATTGGCCCTTGGGGTTTTCAATCGGAAAGGAGGCCCATGCGTCCAACGTTCAGGATCCTGCTGGCGATCACGGGTTTCTGGGGGGTCGGGCTGGTCCTGCTGCTGGTGGCGCCCGTGCTGGTCGACCGGAACCTCATGGTGCCGCTGCGGACGCCCCTGGCGTTCCCCAAGGACATGCCGTTCCGGGCCGAGTTCACCCCACGCTACGATCGGCTGCACCATGTGTGCCTGGAATTCGGCCGCACCGACACCCCCTTGACCCTGGAGAGCCGGGACCAGTACTGGCTGGATCCGGCCAAGCGGACCAACCGGATCATCGACCCCACCTGGCGGGTCTTCCAGAACGGCCAGTTGGTGGGGACGGGCTCCTGGCGCAGCAACCAACTCCAAGCCCAGGTGCGCAATGCCCTGGCCATCGGGGCCTTCCTGGCCGAAGCGGGAAAGGAATACCGGGTCGAGATCAGCCCTGGGCCCAACCCCCAGATCCTGCTCCAGGCGGCACCGGTGCTGGAGGTCCGGGTGGCGGACGCGGCCAAGGCCCAGGGCCTGATGGTGTTCCCGGCCTTTTTCCAGGGGATCGGCTATCTGCTTTTGATTGCCGGTGTGGTCGCCGCCCTGGTGAACTTCCGCCGCAGCGCCGACCAGCCCTGCTGAAGCCGGGGACCTTGGAGCCTGGCTCGACCCCCTCTCCTCTCGAGACAGGCTCATAAAGTCCTGGCCGCCCGTTATACTGGGCACGTGAAAATCAAACCCGGTGCCACCCTGCGCGCGGTCCAGCGTCTGCACCTCGATTTCGAATCGCGTGCGTGGACCAAGGTCTACCTCGGTGTGCTGTTCCTTTTCGCCATGGCCTTGTTCTACAAGGCCATGCTCCGGCCGCAGGTTTCCTACACGGCCGACCGGGTCGCCCTCATGGACCTGCGGGAGGCCTGGGGCCAGGCGGCCGCCGGCTACGGGCTCCGGGCCAGCGCCAATCCCAGGGAGGACTTCGTCACCGCCTACCGCCGGTTCCGGGACCGGCCTTCGGTCCAGAAACTGATCCGAAAGGATCCCCAGTTCGCTCAGGTCACCGGAAAGGCCAATGCGGCCTTCTCCCGGTTGGAGACGGCCGAGCTGAGGGGGCAGCGGAGCGCGCTGCTGTTCGCCTCGGAATTCGACACCAGCCTCTACCTCATGGACGTCCGGGTCGACAGCTACGCCAAGGCCCAGGCCGACACCTACCGCATCGCCTTTCTCGTGGTCGGCGCCGGCCTGCTGGTGGCCATCGCCGGCTTCGCCGTCCTGGAATTCAACCTTCGGGCTTCCAGCGCCGGCGTGGCGCGCAACCGGGCCTTTTCCCGGGCCCTCATCGGCGCCCAGGAAGGCGAGCGGTTGCGCCTCGCCTACGAACTCCATGACACCGTCGCCCAGGACCTGGCTGCGGTCAAACTGTACTGCGGCCTGGCGGAAGGCCCCTATGCGAAACAGGCCGCCCTCCTGCTGGACCGGGCCATTGAGGAAGTCCGCGGCATCTGCCATGGGCTCCGGCCCGCCGAACTGGATCGGCTCGGGATTGTCGAAGCGGTCTCGCATCTCTGCCTGGAAATGACTCGGGAGACCGGGATCGAGGTGAAGCTCACCGTGGAAGGCCTGGACCACCTGGCCCTGGAGCAGGAGACGGAAATCAACCTGTTCCGGATCCTCCAGGAGGCGCTCACCAACGTGCGCCGGCATGCCCAGGCCAAGCACGTCAGGGTCGTGCTGTTCGGTTTCGGCGACTACATCGAGCTTACGGTGGATGACGACGGCTGCGGACCCCGGGGCACCGAGCCCGGGCTGGGCCGCACGGGCATGGAGGAGCGGGCGAGGATGGTGGGGGGACGCTTCCATTTCGGCTACGGACCCTGGGGCGGGGCCTCGCTGCGGGTGACCCTGCCCACCCGGCGCAAGGAGCAGGTATGAAGAACGTCTACATCGTCGATGACCACAGCGCGATCCGGGAGGGCTTCAAGGTCATCCTCGAGCGCACCGGCCGTTATGCCTGCACCGGCGAGGCCGATTCCGCCGAAGCCTTGCTGGAAGCCCTGGGCGGCGGCCTGGCGCCGCCGGATCTGTTCATCGTCGACATCAGCCTGCCGGGGGCCAGCGGCCTGGAACTGACCGACGGCCTCCGGCGCGCCCTGCCCGGATCTCCGGTGGTGGTCATCAGCATGCACCGGGCCTTCGACTACATCGCCGGCGCCTTTCGCGCCGGAGCGCTGGCCTACGTCGCCAAGGACTGCGGACTGGAGTGCGTGATCGCGGCGCTGGATGCGGCGGTAGCCGGCGCCTGTTACCTGGATCCGATCTCGCTCAAGCTGCTGGTGCAGGAAGCCTGCCTGCATCCGGCCAAGACGGCGGCGGTGCGGACCGAGCTTTCAGGGCTTTCCGACCGGGAGATCGAAGTGCTCCGGTTGCTGTCCGGGGGCAAACGGGCCGAGGAAATCGCCTCGTCCCTGGACGTGAGCCAGAAGACCATCGAGAACCATCTTTCGAACATAACCAATAAATTGGGCGCCAAGGATCGGTTCGAGCTATACCGGCTGGCGGCTCGGTTGGAAAAAATATAGAATAATCAACGGCTTCCCGCTGGTTTGGGAATGTTACCTGGGTAAAGATCCCGAAAAGATTGGGATAAATGCTTGTGTCTTTCCCGTGGACCCGGTAAAAGAGTTGAACCCCAGAAACGATTTCACAACCCAGGAGGTCAAATGAGGAAAGTTGTAGGTCTCGCGCTGGTGCTTAGCGCCGCCTTGTCCATGCGTGCCCAGGACTTCGTCATGAACAACGGCAGCGAGCCGCAGTCGCTGGATCCGGCCCTCACTTCGGGTGTTCCGGAGAGCCGGCTCTGCTACTCCCTGTTCGAGGGTCTGGTGGTCAACGACGCCAAGACCTCCCTCCCGGTTCCCGGGCTGTCCGACAAGTGGACCGTCAGCCCCGATCACAAGACCTACACCTTCCACATCCGCCCGGCCAAGTGGTCCGACGGCTCCCCGATCACGGCCCAGGACTTCGTCAATTCCTGGCTGCGGGTGCTGGAGCCCAAGACCGCCGCCGCCTATGCCTACATCATCGGCGACAACGTCGAAGGCGCCAAGGCCTACAACGCCGGCAAGGGCCCGGTCCAGGACGTCAAGATCAAGGCCCTGGACGCCCAGGACCTGCAGGTGACCTTCGTCGGTCCTCTGCCCTACGCCTTGAGCATGCTGACCCACTCCGCCTTCGTCGTCACCCCCTCCCAGACCATCGCCAAGTTCGCCGGCAACTGGACCAAGCCGGGCAATTTCGTCGGCAGCGGCCCGTTCGTCCTGAAGACCTGGCGGCCCCAGGACCGGATCGTGGTCGAGAAGAACGAGAACTACTGGGACGCCAAGAACGTCAAGCTGAAGAGCATCACCTACCTGCCCATCGAAGACCAGAACGTGGCCTACGACAAGTTCAAGGCCGGCGAGATCGATTACCTGTCCGATGACTCCGTGCCCGTGGGCAAGATCGATGAAGTCAAGCTGCGCAAAGACTACCAGCACATGGCGGGCTCCTCGGTCTACTACTTCATCTTCAACACCACCAAGCCGCCCTTCAACGATGTCCGGGTTCGCAAGGCCCTGTCCATGGCCGTGAACCGCCAGGACCTGGTGGACAAGGTGCTCAAGGCCGGCGACGTGGCTTCGGCGGGCCTGGTCCCGGCGATCCAGGGCTTCGTGACCACCAAGGGCAACGGCTTCGATCTGGCAGAAGCGAAGAAACTGCTGGCCGCGGCCGGCTTCCCCAACGGCCAGGGCTTCCCCAAGGTGCCCGTGATCTACAACACCAGCGGCCGGCACAAGATGATCTGCGAATACGTTCAGCAGGCCTGGAAGGCCAATCTCGGCATCGATGTCGAGCTGCATAACCTGGAGTGGAACACCTTCCTGGATACCCGCCAGAAGACCCACGACTTCCAGATCGCCCGGGCTGGCTGGCTGGCCGATTATCCGGATGCCGGCAACTACCTGGACATGTTCAAGACCGGCGCCGGCAACAATGACGGCCTCTATTCCAACAAGAAGTACGACGCCCTGTTGGATAAGGCTTCCAAGATGGACGGCGGCTCCGCCCGCAACAAGGTCATGGAGCAGGCCGAACAGATCCTGATCACCGAGGATCAGGCCGTGGCCCCCTGGTTCTTCTACGTGAACAAGAGCCTGGTGAACCAGTCCAAGTGGGGCGGCATCTACGCCAACTCGATGGACATCCATCCCACCAAGTGGTTCTACAAGAAGTAATCCAGGCTCTTCACTCAATTCGTGGTTACCGGGCTGGTGGGTGGAACAGCGCCCCCGGCCCGGCCTTGAACGGGATCCTTGTTCCGGCCGTTGCTCAGGGCCGGGATGAGGCTACCTGTGGGCGTGCACAGGGCTTTGTGCGAAAGGCATTTATGATCCGGTTCATCATACGGCGCTTCCTCAGTCTCATTCCAACGATCTTCCTCATCATCACCTTCGCGTTCCTCATCGTCCGTTCGGCGCCGGGTGGACCCTTCTCCGGCGAACGCAACGTTCCCCCGGAAATCCTGGAAAACCTGCAGAAGAAGTACCACATGGACGAGTCCATGCCCAAGCAGTACCTGCGCTACATGGGCCAGGTGGCCCAGGGTGACCTGGGCCCCTCGTTCCGCTACAAGGACTACACCGTCAACCAGATCATCAAGCAGGCGCTGCCGGCCTCGATGCTGCTGGGCTCCCTGGCCCTGGCCGTGGCCGTGCTGTTCGGCATCGCCGCCGGGATCGTCTCGGCCCTGAAACAGAACAGCTGGGTCGATTACACCGCCATGTCCCTGGCCGTGATCGGCATCTCCGTTCCCCTATTCGTGATCGGGCCGCTGCTGAAGCTGTACTTGGCGCTGAAGCATGACTGGCTGCCCACGTCGGGCTGGATCGGCGATCGCAATGGCTGGATCGTGCTGATCATGCCGGTGACGACCCTGTGCCTGCCCTATCTGGCCGCGATCGCGAGGCTGACCCGGGCTTCGGTGCTCGAGGTGCTGCGGGCGGACTACATCCGGACGGCAAGGGCCAAGGGTCTGTCGGAGCCGGTGGTCATGGTCAAGCATGTGCTCAAGGGCGCGCTGCTGCCGGTGGTGTCCTACATCGGCCCCACCTTCGCCCTGATCCTCACCGGCACGGTGGTGGTGGAAACCATCTTCACCATCCCGGGCATGGGCCGGTACTACGTCCTGGCGGCCTTCAACCGCGACTACACCCTGATCCTGGGTGACGTCATCGTCGTGAGCGTGCTCATGCTGATCATGAATTTCTTTGTCGACATCCTGTACGGATACCTCGACCCGCGCATTTCGTACAAGTGAGGCACGCCATGGCCAAGACTACTGAAACCAAGCGCAACTCGCTGACCAACGAATTCGAACAGACCATGAAGCCGGTGTCGCTCTGGTCCGACGCCTGGCGCCGGCTGCGCAAGAACAAGATGGCGTTCGCGGGGCTGATCGTCATCGCCTTCTACTTCGCCGTCTGCCTGGCCTCGCCCATCCTGCCCATCTACTCCTATGACGAACAGGTGGTGGTGCACCAGAACCTGCCGCCCTCCTTCCATGGCGCCGGCAAGGTCATGATCGCCACCCGCACCGCCTACCTGAAGCAGGTGATGGAGGCCGACGGCCGCACCAGCTTCAATGCCGACGAGCAGGCCCAGGTCCAGGCCATGGAACAGGACGTCCAGACCAACCCGGTGCACAAGCGGGTCTACCTGCTCGGTACCGACAACCTGGGTCGCGATCTGCTCTCCCGCATCCTCTACGGCGGGCGGATCTCCATCATGATCGGCCTGACCGGCACCATCACCGCGGTGTTCGTGGGCATCGTCCTGGGCAGCATCTCTGGCTACGTGGGCGGCCGCCTGGACAACCTGCTGATGCGCTTCGTGGACATCATGTATAGCCTGCCATACATGCTGCTGGTCATCATCATGATGGCGCTGTTCGGCCAGAACATCTTCAACCTGTTCGTGGCCATCGCCCTGGTGTCGTGGCTGACCATCGCCCGGGTGGTGCGGGGCCAGGTCATGAGCCTCAAGAACGCCGAGTTCGTGGAGGCGGCCCGTTCCATGGGCGCCAGCCCGGGGCGGATCATCTTCCGCCACCTGACCCCGAACACCCTCGGTGTGATCGTGGTGTTCTCCACCCTCATGGTGCCGCAGTTCATCATGCAGGAATCCTTCCTGTCCTTCCTGGGCCTGGGCGTCTCGGCCCCCATGGCTTCCTGGGGTTCGCTGGTGTCCGACGGCGCCAACGTCATGGAACTCTATCCATGGCAGCTGCTGGCTCCGGCCATCACCATGACGGTGTTCCTGTTCGCAATGAACTTCCTTGGCGATGGCCTCCGGGACGCGCTGGATCCCCAGAGCAAGAACAAGCTCTGATCTGACGCCCCCAAACCACTCCAGAAAGGAAAAGGACGACCCCATGGCGACCAACGACGACATCATTCTGCAAGTCAAAGACCTGCGCACCTATTTCAACACCGACGAAGGCATCGTCAAGGCCGTTGACGGGGTGACCTTCAACCTGCACAAGGGCGAGACCCTGGGCATCGTCGGCGAATCGGGATCCGGCAAGAGCGTGACCAACCTCTCGGTGATCAACATGATCCCGTCCCCTCCGGGACGCATCGCCGGCGGCGAGATCCTGTACCACGGCAAGGATCTGCTCAAGATGAGCAAGCACGAGATCCGCCAGATCCGCGGCAACAAGATCGCGATGATCTTCCAGGACCCGATGACCTCCCTGAATCCCTTCTTGCGGGTCTCCACCCAGATGGTCGAGACCATCGTCCTGCACCAGGGCTTGGACAAGAAGGCGGCCAAGGAAAAGGCCATCGAGATGCTGAAGCTGGCCGGAATCCCCGCGCCGGAAAAGCGCATCGACCAATACCCCCACCAGTTCTCCGGCGGCATGCGCCAGCGGGTGATGATCGCCATGGGGCTGTCCTGCAACCCCGAGATCCTCATCGCCGACGAGCCCACCAGCGCTCTGGACGTCACCATCCAGGCCCAGATCCTGGAGCTGATGAAGGATCTCACCGAGCGCCTGGGCACCGCGGTCATCCTCATCACCCACTCCCTGGGCGTGGTGGCCGGCACCTGCGATACCCTCTGCGTCATGTATGCGGGGCGGTTCGTGGAAAGTGGCCCCACCGACCTCATCTTCGAATCACCCATGCATCCCTACACCCAGGGTTTGATCCGATCGGTGCCGCGGCTCGACCACAAGAGCGGCGAGCGGCTATCGTCGATCCGGGGCCAGCCGCCCAATGTCATCGACCTGCCGGACTGCTGCCCGTTCTACCCGCGCTGCGACAAGGCCATGGACATCTGCAAGAAGAAATATCCGGCCTGGAAGACCCTCGGCAACGGCCGGACCGTCGGCTGCTGGTTGTATTCGGAGGACAAGTAGCCATGGCCGAAAGCGAAATCCTGCTCGAGGTCAAGAACCTCAAAATGCACTTCCCGACCGGGGGCGGCTTCCTCAGCGGCAAGAAGAGCTTCATCTACGCCGTGGACGGCATCGACTTCGTGTTGAGGAAGGGCGAGACCCTCGGGCTGGTGGGCGAATCCGGCTGCGGCAAATCCACCACCGCTCGGGCCATCGCCCAGCTGTACCGGCCCACCTCCGGTGAGGTCCTGCTCAACGGCAAGGACCTGACCAAGCTCAAGGACAAGGAACTGATCGCGGCCCGGAAGGGCATGCAGATGGTGTTCCAGGATCCCTACGCTTCGCTGAATCCGCGCATGACCGCGGGCGACATCATCGCCGAGCCCATGCGGATCTACAACGGCCACGGCATTCTCTCCCTGTCCACGCAGGAGATGGACGAGCGGGTCGAGCAGCTGATGGAGCGGGTGGGGCTGTCAAGGTTCTTCAAGAACCGGTTCCCCCACGAGTTTTCCGGCGGCCAGCGGCAGCGCATCGGCATCGCCAGGGCCCTGGCCCTGCGGCCGGAGCTGGTGCTCTGCGACGAGCCGGTCTCGGCCCTGGACGTTTCGATCCAGGCCCAGATCCTCAACCTGTTCAAGGATCTGCAGGAAGAGTTCGGCCTGACCTACCTGTTCATCGCCCATGACCTGGCGGTGATCGAGTACATCTCCACCCGGGTCGCCGTCATGTATCTCGGCACCATCGTGGAAATGGCCAATTCCGCCGATCTCTACCGCAATCCCCTGCACCCCTACACCCAGGCGTTGCTGTCGGCGGTGCCCATCCCCGATCCCAAGATCGAGCGGCAGCGCAAGCGGATCATTCTCACCGGCGATGTCCCCTCCCCGGACAAGGTCCGGCCCGGCTGTCCCTTCTATGACCGGTGCTGGAAGCGGATGGATCACTGCCAAAGCTCCAAGCCGCCGGTCAAGGAAGTGGAGCCCGGTCATCAGGTCACCTGTTTCTTGTATTGATCAACTAACGTATTGTCAAAAATTCTCGAGTTACGGCTGGAAATCGTTCCAGTGCAGTAAGCCTTCGCCCACCGCCGCAGCCACCTGCGGCTCCCCCCCAACAGGAGCCTTAATGCGCACCAACCAGTTTCTCTTGACCGCTCTGGCGGTCAGCCTCCTGGCGATCCCCGCCAGCGCCGCCGACGCCCCCAAGGGCTACTTCTCCGTTCCCGGCACCGACACGGCCATCCAGCTCTACGGGAACGCCTGCTTCGACGTGGTCCTGGACGGTGTCCAGCACGGCGGCGTCATGAGCGGCCTCAGCGCTGCCTCCGTCACCTCCTCGGATGACAGCCAGCCCAAGAACCAGTGGGACATGACCATGGACGAGTCCCGTCTGGGCATGCGCACCGTCACCCCCAGCGAGATGGGCGACATCAAGACCCGCATCGAGATGGACTTCCTCGGCACCAACAAGGATTCCGAGGCGGGCAGGACCGTCATCAGCGGCGAGACCAAGAACTATGCCCACGTCCGCCAGCTCTACGGCGAGTGGAACGGCTTCCTGGCCGGCAAGACCGACTCCAACTTCGAGGATCCCGATGGTTCCCCCAACTACCTGGACTGGGACGGCCTGCTGGCCGACTGGTACGGCGTCGGCCGCATCCAGCAGCTGCGCTATACCTCCGAGTTGAACCCGAAGACGGTCATGTCCTTCGCCGTCGAGCAGAACTCCAACCTGAACCTCGGCGGCAACGGCGGCAACGACCTGCCCGGTTCCTTGACCGGCCGCGTTCAGTTTGCGGACAAGTGGGGCCACATCAGCTTCGCCCTGGCCTATTCGAAGTACACCGCGTTCAACAACACCTACAAGGCGGCCACCGGCACCACCCCTGCCGTCGCCGGCAGCACCAGCACCAGCTCCAAGGATTCCATCGACTGGGCCGTGGCTGGCCACTTCCAGTTCGGCGATGACAGCTTCGTCTACCACGTCGGCGTGGGCGACGGCCAGTACGGCGCCGGCCTCGAGGATAACGTCATCACCGCCGTTGACGGCACGCTCCAGGTGGTCCAGGCCAAGCAGGTCGAGGTCGGCTACGAGCACTTCTGGACTCCCAAGGTCCACACCAACGTCTTCGCCAGCTACGTCGGCTATGACCGCGACACCAACAAGAAGATGACCGGCGCGGCCTTCCAGACCTACGAACAGGCCGGTGCCAACGTGATCTGGAACCTCACCCGCACCATGCAGTACGGCGTGGAATACATGTATGGCGTCGCCAAGACCTTCGATGCCAACACGATCGTGAAGCCGGACCTGAGCACCACCGACTCCGTCCACGAGTCCAAGCTGCACTTCCAGTTCAAGTACAAGTTCAACTAGTACCGTTGGTGCCCCGGATGGATTGAACGACCGTTCGAGGCACCAGCATCCGAAGCGACGCGAGCGTCGCTTCGGATGCTGGCAACGTTGGTCCCGGCAGCCGTACGGTCCCAGGGGACCTGATGGCTGCCGGCAAGGATCCACCCTGTCAGCCGCCTGGTGCTGCGGCTCATGCCAGGCGGCTGACGCGGTCGGATGGGAGTGCATGGAGTTGCATTGAGCGCCGGGAATAGTGGCCCCAGCGTTCTTTTCCCGAAAAACGATCATGCCCCCTCACGGGGGCATGATCCATTTTGGAGCAAAATCACCACCCATCCGGACGTCAGGATCATCCTGTTCGGCGTCGACACCGCCGCGGATCTGGCCCTGGCCGACAGCCTGGGGGTCCACGCGGTCATGACCGACTCCCCCAGGGCCATGAAGAAACTCATGGCGGACTCGTCCGGGATTCCATCCTTACGACTTGGACAGCCATAGGTCTGCGAACACCGGGCGGTGGTCCGAGGCCTTGTCGGTGCCGGACCAGCAGCGCCAAACCCGCGTTCGGGAATCGACCATGATGTGGTCGATGCGCATCCAGGACAGGTGCAGCCATGGGATCCGGTGCTGCAGCAGAAAGTGGCCGTAGGTGTAGCCGT
>Ga0302267_10007085_pt1 | contig 11138 bp, 8 predicted proteins | sample III_Bog_E1_3_FD_194555 | JGI IMG/M metagenome (GOLD analysis project Ga0302267, IMG submission 194555) | Peat permafrost microbial communities from Stordalen Mire near Abisko, Sweden - III_Bog_E1_3 | ecosystem: Environmental > Terrestrial > Soil > Wetlands > Peat | place: Sweden: Abisko... | reverse complement strand
CCTTGCAGGAAACCCTTGAGTCGGCTGAGAAGAAAGATCCCAATGCGGATGAAACCGCCATCCTCGCCGACCTCGCCAAGCTGGAAGCGGAACTCGACACGCTGCAAGGAGAAAAGGGCATGATGCGCGTCTCCGTCGATGCGCAGATCGTCGGTGAAGTCATATCCGCCTGGACCGGCATTCCCCTCGGCAAGATGGTACGCAATGAAATTGAGACTGTCCTCACACTCGACGAGCATCTCAAGAAGCGCGTCATCGGCCAGGATCAAGCGCTCTCCGCCATTGCCCAGCGAATCCTCACCTCGCGCGCTAACCTCGACGATCCAGTCAAGCCGGTCGGCGTCTTTCTCCTCGTCGGGCCCAGCGGTGTGGGCAAGACAGAAACCGCCATCGCCCTCGCCGACACCCTCTACGGTGGCGAACGCAACATGATCACCATCAACATGTCCGAGTTTCAGGAAGCGCACACTGTCTCCACCTTGAAGGGTTCGCCTCCGGGATATGTCGGCTACGGTGAGGGTGGCGTCCTGACTGAAGCTGTCCGCCGCAGGCCCTATTCCGTGGTTCTCCTCGACGAAGTCGAAAAGGCCCACCCCGATGTCCTTGAGCTCTTCTTCCAGGTCTTCGACAAGGGCAGAATGGAAGATGGCGAAGGCCGCGAAATCGACTTCCGCAACACCATCATTCTGCTCACCAGTAACGCCGCCACTGAAACGCTGATGAAGCTCACGGCCGATCCGGAGACGATGCCCGACACGGAAGGAATGGTGAAGGCTCTCAAGCCCGAGCTGAACAAGATCTTCAAGCCCGCATTCCTTGGACGCTTGATGATTGTGCCCTACTTCCCCGTGCGCGACGAGGCTCTCAAGCAGATCATCCGCCTCAAGCTCGGCAAGATTCAGCGTCGTCTGATGGAAACCCACAAGGTTGCTCTTGTCTATGACGACGTCCTGCTCAACGAAGTGGCCGCCCGCTGCACCGAGGTGGAAAGCGGCGCACGCAACGTCGACAACATTCTCTCCAACACCATGTTGCCGGAACTCTCGCGGCAGATTCTCACGCAGCTTGCCGGCGGAGAGTCGTCCAACCGAGTCACCGTTTCTGTCGCCGACGGCGCGCTGACCTACGCATGGGATGTCACACCCTAGCGCAGTATTCGCTCCGGAGTGACTTCCCTCATCGTCCACAGCACTTTCTGAATTGCGGTGGACCGAAAGCACACACTCAAGTGGCTTTTTCCTCAAGTAAAAGCCACCTTTCGATGCACTAAAAAGGACCACACTCATTCAGAAAGTGCTCGAGAGTATTCCGGCAAGGAACAGGCAGGATTGGCATGGCGATCGCGAAACAGGCAGACCGGTTGATGCAGTTCACTAGCCCCCTGGGCAAGGACGTGCTGCTGATTGAATCGCTGGATGGCGCGGAAGGAATTTCGCGCCTTTTTGAGTTCCAGGTTGAATTGCTCGCGGACACGGGCGCCACCATCGACCCCAAGCCGATGATTGGCGCCAAGGTTGCGGTATCCATCGCCTTGAACGACAAGCAGGGTTCCCGTTGGATCAACGGCATCGTTGCCTCGTTTGAGCAGGGCCCTGGCGACAAGGACTTCAATATCTTCAAGGCGCGCATCGTGCCCTCCATGTGGCAGCTCACCCTGAGTTCCAACTGCCGCATCTACCAGAACAAAACGGTTCTCGATATCGTCAAGTCCGTCGTTGCCGAGTACGGCTTGTCGATGTCTGACCAGACCAGCGAATCCTATAAACAGCTCGAATACTGCACCCAGTATTCCGAGTCGGACTTCCACTTCGTCTCCCGAATTCTCGAGGAAAGCGGCATCTTCTACTGGTTTGAGCACACTGACCAGGACAACAAGCTCATCCTTGGCGACGGACGCAACGCCTATCAGGATTGCCCCATCTCAGCGTCCTTTCCGTATCTTCTATCCAAATCCGGCGCAGAGGGCGCCTACGGCGCCTGGGTAAACGAGTTTACTGCTACAGCCACTATGGTCTCCGGCAAGCATTCAACCGCCGAATACAACTACAAGAACTATGCCCGCGAAGACGTGCCCGATGTTTCCAGCGCCAGTCCATACGGCAAGAACGCTTTCGACGAGTATCTCTATCCCTCCGGAGCCGAAGGCTACGCGGGTGGCGCGCCGTCTGTCAGCAAGAGCCTTGAGACGTTGTTCCTCCAAACCCGCTCCGTTGCTGCCGATTCCATCGCGGAACTCTATCGCGGCGAAAGCAATGCACGCTCGTTCTGCCCCGGCTACACCTTCACCCTCACCAGCAATCCACACAGCGCCTGGAACCGGAAATACCTGTTGACCGCCGTCGCCCATCATGTCGAACAGATTCCTTCCTATCTCGCTGTCGACGGGAACGACAGGGATGGGTATAGCAACAAATTCACGGCGATCTCCTCGGACATAGTCTTCAAACCCCCGCAAACCGTGGTGAAACCTCGCATCTACGGCCCCCAGACAGCGGTGGTCGTGGGCGAAAGCGGTGATGAGATCAACATCGACAGCCAGGGACGGATAAAGGTTCGCTTCTTCTGGGACAAACTGAACGGGGATACCACCGTGGTCGATTGTACCTGGGTACGTGTCGCCCAGGGTTGGGCCGGGAACGGATGGGGCTCCTACTTCTGGCCGCGCGTCAAAGACGAGGTCGTCATCAACTTCCTTAATGGCGATCCCGATAATCCCATCATCACGGGTTCGGTCTATAACGGCGTCAATACGCCCCCATACCCTCTTCCAGACAACAAGACCCGCTCCGGAATCCTTACCCGCAGCAGTCAGGGCGGTTCAAAGTCGACCGCCAATGAGCTCTGGTTCGAAGACAAGACGGGAAGCGAAATGATCGGTTTCCATGCTGAAAAGGACATGGAAATCTCCATCGAAAATAATCGCGTCGCTTCCGTTGACAACAACGACTCGCTGACCGTCAAGAACAATCAAACCGAGAAGATCGGCAGCAATTTCAACCGCCAGATTACTTCGAATCTGGTCGAGAAGATCGGTGGAAACGCTGACCTCACCGTAGGCGGCAATCTCACCGAATCGGTGGGAGGCAACCACGGTCTCAGTGTCAGTTCAAATCAAAGCGTGTCGGTTGGTTCGGCGTACTCGCTGAATGCCAGCAGCACTGTCTATATCAACGCCGGCATGACCTGCGTCATCCAGGCCGGCGTGGAGCTTTCCCTGGTTTGCGCGGGAAACTTCATCACCATTGGACCGGCCGGTGTGGCCATCTCCGGAACCATGGTCCTGATCAACAGCGGCGGAGCCGCGGGCTCGGGGAGTGCCGGGCAAACCGGGAACCCCGGAACGCCTTCGGATCCTGATACCCCGAAATACGCAGACGCCATCGGCGGAGGCACCTTCACTCCGGCGCAGACCCAGACCCCGGCGGCCCTGCCGTCAGTAGGCGGCGCACACTTGCCTGCCGTTAGCGGGGCCGTGCAGGGAGCGGTCGGCGGCGCAGTGGCCTCTGCGGTCCAGGGCGAGCAGCAGGTCGTGGGCGACGCGAAGGCCGTAGCAGCCCAGGGGCAGCAGCAACTTCAGGCGATTGCCAATCAGGCGCAGCAGTATGCCAATCAGGCGAAGCAGGCAGAGCAGCAGCTCCAGCAGCAAGCCCAGAATGCCTTCAATTCAGTAGTGGATAAGGCGAAGGGCATCGTTCAGAACGCCCAGAATGCGGTCCAGCAGGCCGAGAAAACCGTGCAGGGCGCCGGTGCCCAGGCCTGGGGCGCAGCCCAGGGCGCGCTTAATGATGCAAAGCAGCAACTGAATAATTGCAAGAACGCAGCGGCGAATGCTGTGCAGCAGGCACAGGGCGCAATGAAGCAGGTCGAACAGCAAGGTCAAGCGCTCGCGAATCAGGCGCAGGATTTCGCCAAGCAAGCCCAAAGCGAGGCTCAGGGTGCAATCAACCAGGGCCAAAACGCTGTCAAGGGCGCCGAAAGTCAGGTACAGGGAATTGCCAATAATGCCAAAAATGTGGCGCAGCAAGCCCAGCAGCAGGTTCAAGGGACTGCAAAACAGGTTGAGGGGGCGGCGGCGGGGGGCCTGCAAAGTGCCCAACAGGCAGGACAGGGTGCAACGCAGGCCGCAAGCCAGGCCATCAGCCAGGCCGGCAGGGGCTTTTAGCGAAGCCGGCTGGCAGAATCCTCTCAGCCGGCGCCACTCAGGCCGTGTCCCACGAATCGGCATGAAGGAATCGTTTCAACCATCGTGCGAGGACGTTTGAGCGAGACAATGACACAACCCGGCATCGCCGCACAGTTCCCGTCCGTTGGACGTTGGAGTGTCACCGGCATGCCGGCAGGCTGGATGTATGTCGCCGACTTCGGAATTCGCCAGATGAAGATGGATTCCCGCTCAGTCGCTGCAAGCGTCGGCATCGGTCAGGACACGCTGGCTGGGGAAGCTGAATTCTCTGAATACATCGAGAAGCAGATGAAGCTTATCGAGGGCCATTTGAAGGAAGCCAGGTTGGCGGGCCCACAGCCTACCGCGTTCCCCGGCGCGAATGAGGCGCGGCTTCTCTTCGTCCGTCACAACGCGGATTCAGTCGGCACCATCCTGCATGCCCAGACCTACGTTCGATCCGGCCTCTGGCTGGGCATCATCACCTTGACCACCCTCGAGGGACAGCTCCGCGCAGTGCGTCCCGACTACGACGCATTCGTGAAGGGCCTGCGCATCCGCCAACTGCAAACCGCCGAGCCCGCAGCGCAATCCGCAACAATGAACACCACCCGGGAGGGCGTCTGATGCCGCCAGCAGCCAGAGTCACAGACATGCACATTTGCCCCATGTCCACCGGCCCTGTGCCGCATGTGGGCGGCCCAATCCTGCCTCCCGGCGCGCTCACGGTGCTCATCGACTTCCTGCCCGCCGCCACCGTAACCAACCTGGCGCTCTGCGTCGGTCCGCCCGACATGATCGTCATGGGCTCGCTCGGAGTCCTGATCAACTTCCTCCCCGCCGCCCGTCTGATGGACCCGACCGTCCACGGCGGAATGATCATGATGGGTTCGCCCACCTGCATCATCGGCGAAATCGGAATCCCCCTCCCCGGTCTGGCCGGGCTAGGGGGTCTCATCGGCGGACTGGTCGCCTCAGGCCTCTCCAGTGCCGCGACCGCTGTAGAAGCGGCTTCAGCGCTTGCAACTCCCGCCGCCACTCCGCCACAGGCAGCGGTCCCGAATGTCGCCGGCGCACTTGCCGGCGCCGCTGACCAGGCACAGCAGGGAATCGCGCAGGTCGCCCAGCAGACGCAGCAGTTCGCCGATCAGGCGAACAAAGCCGTACAAGATGTGCAGCAGCAAACCAAGCAGGCGGTCCAAGACGTTGCGCAGCAGGCGCAACAGACCGTGCAGAGTGCACAAGATGCCGTCAAGAATGCCCAGCAAGCCGTAGGCGACACCGTGTCGAAACTAAAAGATGCCGCTGAAGGTGCGCTCAATCAGGCAAAGCAACAGCTTGATCAGTGCAAGCAAGCTGGGGCGCAAGCCATACAGCAGGCGCAACAACAAGCCCAGCAAATAACGCAGCAGGTCCAGGGGTTGGCAAACACGGCGAAGGATGCCGCAAACACTGCGAAAAATGCAGCCGAGGGCGCATTCAACGAAGGCAAGCAAGCCCTCCAGCAAACTGAGAAGCAGGTCCAGCAAGGCCTGGATAAGGCGAAAGATGCGGCCAATCAGGCATTGAATGAAGGTAACCAAGCCGTGAACAAGGTGAAGCAGGCGGCCAGCGGCGCCTTGCAGCAGGCACAACAAGCGGGGCAAAACGCCCAGCAGTCCGCGAGCCAGGCTGTCAGCCAGTTACCCAAGGGCTTCTAATTGGTTGGCCTTTTCTGACGCGAGCAAACTCGTGCTTTTTCAAAACTCGCCTTGTGCAGAGCTTCCATAAGGAACCGGCCAGGGAACTTACTGCTCTCAGATGTGCGGTCTCCCCCGCTCTTGCGACAGAATAAAGTCCCACCCCGACCCAGAGGGTACCCCTAAGTACCCCGGGGAGGCACGGGGCATTTGAGGCGGGTCAGACTTCCCCGGCTGAGTTTCATCCACTGCGGGCCGGCGAAACCGGTGGATGACACACTCAAATCCCGTGCATGTATGCCTATGCTCGCTTCCAGAACCCAGCCTTTTGGACTAAATCCGATGAGAATTTAGAGCGGTAGATTCTCTTTTCCGATTTTGCTTGCAATTTATTACGGATTGCGATATTAATATTGCATATTGCAATGGATTGTTAGCCGAGAGGCGCTACCATTGCAGGCAAGAGCACCAACCCGGTCAGCGCTGTTCTAAGTCAGCTGGTCACTATGAAGCTCGGTGAGAAAATCCGATACCTGCGGGAAGTGGAAGGCAGCTTGCGCGGCCTTGACCGCGATCTGAACCAGCAGGAGACGGTCCGGGCCATTGAAGCGGAGACCGGCTCGAAGCTGAGCCAGAGTTACCTCTCGCAGATTGAGAGCGGTGCCCGGCCTCACCTGACCAACACCACGCGTCAGATCCTCGCCACTTTTTTCAAGGTGCATCCCGGCTACCTGGTGGACGACCCCGAGGGCTACCACCCCGAGTTGCAGAGCGAGCTGCGGTCCTTTGAAGACAAGCTTGACCTGTGGCTGGTGAACGGCGCGGAACGTTTCAGCCGCGATCCGGAGCTGATGCAGGCGCTGCTGACGCTGGCACGGCATGATCGCTCGCGCGAATGTCTGCTGTTGCTGGAAGCGATTCTGGAAACGCCGGGGCTGGCGCCGCGGCTTGCCGAAGTGCTTCGCCCGAAGCTTTCAAAGACGACGCAAGAATCTCAACCGAAGAATGCGAATTCGAAATCATTGAGTTCGCGGCAACCTGGCGCACGTAAACAGGGAGCTAAGCAATGACTTGGATATCGTTCTACCTGGTTTGTTTTGTCATGGGCCTGCTGCTCAGCGCACTCTCGCTGCTGGGCGGACTGGGCCACTTCGGCGGGCACATTCATCTGCCGCACGCCCCGCATATTCCAACCCATGTGCACATACCGCATGGTGTTCCGCAAGCGGGGCATGTGCCGCATGGCGCGACGACGGGCGGTGGTTCAGGATCGACTGTTCCGTGGTGGAACGCGTTCTCGATCATGGTGTTTCTCTGCTGGTTTGGCGCGTCGGGCTACCTGCTTACTCGCTATGGCGGCTTTGTTGCCGGAGTGGTGCTGGTTCTGGCAGGCATTTGCGGCGTGGCGGGAGGAGCCATTATTTTTCTCTTCCTGACGCGCGTGATGCTGCCGCACGAGCGCGAACTGACGGCTGAGGAAACCGAAGTTGCCGGCGTGGTTGGGCGGGTCTCGGCTCCCATCCGGGCCGGTGGTATCGGAGAGATTGTGTACGAACAACTGGGCGCGCGGTATTCCGCTCCGGCGCGCTCCGAGGACGGCATACCGATTCAAAAACAGGAAGAGGTATTTGTCGTTCGGTACGAGAAAGGGATTGCCTGGGTCCGGCGCTGGGAAGACGCGCTGGAAAACAGTGATCAAAAACCAGTGGTCAGTGATCAGTTGTCAGTGATCAGTGATCGATCGCCGGGCACGACCATTGGCAGCGGATCTGCATCGCTGGAGACCGACCACTGATGACTCAAATGCGAGAACCCGAAAATCGCAGCCGTAGCTTCAACTGATAACTGACAACTGACAACTGAAAACTGAGGTTCCAATGACCACCGACACCACCGTGCTGATTACCGACATGGCTATCCTGGTAGGCATTTTCCTGCTGGGATTCCTGGCCAAGATTTTCCCAAAAAACGGCAAGAATGCCGGATCGAAGCAGTAATGCAGGGGTCAGAGATCAGGGACCAGGAAGCATTCCGGCCATTGATAACTGATCACTGAAAACTGACAACTGAATACTGACCACTGACGTAGCGGTACAACCATCAACAATCCTACATCCCGGGCGAAAGGGCCGGGAACGCAATGACGAATGAAATCATTCTTTACTCCGGACTTGCAGTATTGGGACTGATCATAGCGATGGGCATCCTGGCCCGTATGTATCGCAAGGCCGGACCTAACGAGGCTTTGATTGTGTATGGGTTCCGCGGCCCTCGTGTCGTGAAGGGACATGGCACGGTGATTTTTCCGATGGTGGAAAACTGCCGTGAACTAAGCCTGGAACTGATGAGCTTCGATGTGGCTCCTCAACAGGACCTTTATACGAGGCAGGGCGTCGCCGTCACGGTGGAAGCAGTAGCGCAGATCAAGGTGCGGAGCGACCAGCCTTCAATTTTGACTGCGGCCGAGCAGTTCCTGACCAAGACGCAACCGCAGCGCGAAGGGCTGATCCGGCTGGTAATGGAAGGCCACCTGCGCGGCATTATCGGCCAGTTGACCGTGGAGCAGATCGTCAAGGAGCCGGAGATGGTGGGCGAACGCATGCGCGCCACCTGCTCTGAAGAAGTGAGCAAGATGGGGCTCGAGGTTATTTCGTTCACCATCAAGGAAGTCCGCGACAAGAACGATTACATCTCGAACATGGGGCGGCCGGACGTGGCGCGCATCAAGCGCGACGCGGAGATGGCGACGGCCGAGGCGGAGAGAGATACGGCGATTCTGCGGGCGACCGCAACTCGCGAAGCCGCAGTGGCCAAAGCGCAGGCGGACCAGGATCGGGTGATTGCGGAGACGGCGTCGCAGGCGCGGCAGGCTGAGGCGCAGCGCGATCTGGACATCAAGAAGGCGCAGTTCAGCGAGCAAAGCCGCAGACAGCAGGCGAATGCGGACAAAGCGTACGAACTGCAAACCAACATCATGCTGCAGCAGGTTACGGCTGAGCAGGTAAAGGTGCAGCAGGTGGAGAAGGAAGGCCAGATCAAGGTGCAGGAGGCTGAGATTCTGCGCCACGAAAAGGAGTTGATCGCTACCGTGCTGAAGGGCGCGGAAATTGAGCGCCAGCGGATTGAGAACATGGCTGCCGCGGAGAAGAATCGTTTAACCGCGGAAGCCGAGGGACGCGCCGCAGCAATTCGGAGCCAGGGCGAAGCCGAAGCCAGCATCATCTTGCAAAAGGGCGAGGCCGAAGCCAAGGCGATGAACGTGAAGGCTGTGGCTTACCAGGAATGGAACCAGGCTGCGGTGCTCGACAAACTGTTGACCAACATGGCCGACGTAGTTCGCGCCATGGCCGAGCCGCTCAGCAAAGTGGATCACATCACCATTGTGTCCACGGGCAACGACGATGCTGCCGGAGCGCACAAGATTACCGGCGACATGACACGGATTGCCGCGCAGGTGCCTGCACTGTTTGAGGCGCTGAGCGGCGTGGACATCAAGCAGTTGATGGCCAACGTGCAGGGCATCAAAACGAAACCGGCGCCTGACAAGCCGGTGGAGAAATAGCCTCTAGCCTCTAGCTTTCAGCTCCTAGCTTTTTTAGCGGGAGCTGGGCTGGATGTCTCATCAACAAGTGGACAAAACTGCCGGTAGCCGGCAGAACAGGCTGCAAGCTGAAAGCTAATGGCTGAAAGCTGAAACAAGGAGAACCCCATGGCACTGCTGGAGAGAGTAAGCACGTTGCTCCGCGCAAATCTCAACGACCTGATCGAGAAGGCCGAAGATCCTGAGCGGTTGTTGAAACAGATTGTCCTGGACATGGAAAACCAGTTGCTCCAGGTAAAAACCCAGGTCGCCATTGCCATTGCAGATCAGCATCTTTTGGATAAGAAGCGGGTTGAGCACGTGGAGCAGGCGGCAGAGTGGCGGCGGAAGGCGGAACTGGCCGTGCAAAAGGGGCACGACGACCTGGCCCGCGCCGCGCTGGAGCGGGCGCTGAGCCACGACCAGTTGGTGGCCGGCTTTACCGAGCAGGCCGAGGATCAGAAGTCGGAAGCGGACAACCTGCGCCAGGCCCTGCACAAGCTGGACCAGAAATTGAACGAGACGCGGGCACGCTGTGAAATGCTGGTGGCCGAGCATCGCCGCGCCCGCGTCGTGGGCCGCGCCACGCAGGCTCGCCAGGTGATCGGCAACGACCAGGAGCATGCATTGGGCCGTTTGAAGAGCAGGGTTCGCATCCAGTCGGCTGAGAACGCTGCGGCATCCGAAGTGCTGGCGCCTGACTCGCTTGAAGATCGCTTTCAGGCCCTCGAAAGTGAGGACAAGGTCGAAATGCTTCTCAGCGAGATCAAGAGCAGAATGACGCCCAAGTTGGGGCCCGGCTCGGCGGCGTCCTGAACGACTCAGCCAATTCGTCACTTTGTTTGTGTCCGCGATAGGCCGAGGTGCGTCTAACGGAGGGGGACGGTTAGTAAAGGCGATGAAACGTTGCCCTGCGAATCGCGCTGACCAACAGTGTGAAAGCCCCAGGTAATTTATCCTGATAGTAGCTCCCGACTGCTTTTGGCCTGCTCGCCTCGTGCGTCTCGCCGGACAAGTGTGGTGGGCGCGGACTTTGAAACTGGTGAATGGATGCGCGCAGGTTCTTATTTTGTTCCGGCAACGCTTTTTGCGGTGTCTGCTGTTTTTGCAACGTCGTCATTTGCTTATTCGCAGCAACCGGGTGCCGTTTCGACGGCGAGTGCGACCGAGGAACTTCCGGAGGTTCCCCGGCCGCAGATTGATGTTGCCGCAGCAGATTTGGCTGGGTTGCAGAACCCGGCCAACCAAAGTCAAACTGCCCAGGAGCCTGCGACACCGGCTCAGAACGCTGCGCCGAGTAGCTCCAGCTCTCAGTCCTCCACATCGGAGGCGGACGACCAGAAGAGCCAGCGCGAAAAGGCGGAGGAGCAGTTGAAGAAGCAGGAAAAGCAGCGGGTGATGGGAGTGATGGCTACCTTCAACACCACCACGGACCCGAACGCGGTCCCTCTGTCTTCGGAGCAAAAGTTCAAGCTGTTTTTCCGGAGTTCGACCGACCCCTGGCCATTCCTATTGGCAGGCGTCGTCTCCGGTATAGGCCAGACGAACAACAGCTACCCTGAATGGGGCCAGGGAGCCCAGGGTTATGCCAAACGATATGGCGCGGCCTACTCGGATGCCTTCATCGGGAATTTCTTCGGAAATGCTCTGCTGCCGTCGATTCTGCACGAGGACCCGCGTTACTTTCAGAAAGGCACGGGCAGACCCATTGGCCGCT
>Ga0302267_10007082_pt1 | contig 11141 bp, 6 predicted proteins | sample III_Bog_E1_3_FD_194555 | JGI IMG/M metagenome (GOLD analysis project Ga0302267, IMG submission 194555) | Peat permafrost microbial communities from Stordalen Mire near Abisko, Sweden - III_Bog_E1_3 | ecosystem: Environmental > Terrestrial > Soil > Wetlands > Peat | place: Sweden: Abisko... | reverse complement strand
CCGGCGAGGTTGTGGACCGGCCGGCCTCGGTGGTCAAGGAACTGCTGGAGAACGCTCTCGATGCCGGCGCCAATCGTATCCGCATTGAAGTTGAGGCCGGTGGCCGCCGACTTATTCGTGTCAGCGACGACGGACAAGGCATGAGCCGCGACGACGCGCTGCTGGCCTTCGAGCGCCACGCCACCTCGAAGCTGCGCACCGCGGACGACCTGCTCTCCATCGCGACCCTCGGCTTTCGCGGCGAAGCGCTGCCGTCCATCGCATCCGTAGCCCGCGTGACCCTCGAGACGGCGACCGGCGAGGAAGCAACAGGCACTCGCATGGAAATCGCCGCCGGCAAGATTCACCATGTTGACGACGCCGCTTTGCCCCGCGGAACCACCATCGCCGTCGCCGACCTGTTCTTCAATACACCGGCACGCCGCAAGTTTCTTCGTGCCGAATCCACCGAGTTGGCCCACGTGACCGCGTTGGTCACTCACTATGCCCTGGCCCATCCGGAAAAGCACTTTGAACTGCTCTCGGCTTCGCATACCCTGGTCTCCGCTCCGCCGGTTACCCGCACTGCGGAGCGGATCTACCAGATATTCGGCAAGGACACGCTGGCCCAATTGCTGCCTGTCGCCGCCGAGACTCCGCTTGAGCGCGCCGGCCTGCCCGAGCCGCCGCCCTGGAAAAAGGACCCGAACGAACCGGTTCGCAATCCGGGCGCTTTGCGGCTGACCGGCTTCTACTCCAAGCCTGAACTCCAGAAGCTGAATCGTAATTCCATCTATATCTTTGTCAACAAGCGCCTTATCCGCGACCGCCTGCTGATGCACGCCATCACCGAGGCCTACCGCAACGTGATCCCTCCCACCAGCTTTCCGGTGGTGCTACTCTTCCTTGAAATGCCGCCGGAAGAGGTGGACGTCAACGTCCACCCCGCCAAAACCGAAGTCCGCTTCCGCCAGCAGAGCCATATCCACGACTTTGTGCGCGACAGCCTTCGCTCGGCCTTGATCAACGCTCGCCCCTCCGCCGCATTTCTGAATGCCCTTGACGCATCTCCAATCGCCAGTCCCTCGCTGATGCCGCCGGCAATCTCACCGTTGCCGGGGTCTCCGGACTCCAGCGTTATGCAGGCGCCAGCCGACTCCGATCCAGCCGGGCTCCAGTCCATCGCCTCGGAAGCACAGTCTTTTCAATTGACTCCGCGCATTCCACCGCCGATTCCGGGGAAACTGCCCTTCGATGCCCGGAGCTTTAATCCTGGCGAAACCACCATGCAGGCGTGGGGCGAAGCGGCGGCAGCGTTTTTTCAGCCAGGCGCGGTTCCGGCCGCTAACGGATGTTCTTCAAGTCCCTTTGAATCAGCACATGACACCTCCGGCTCGTCCACCGACACAGCTTTGGCCACCACGCTGGTCGAGGCCGAGCAGGCCGCAGCCAATCTGAATCACCTTGGCTCGCTTCGTCCGCTGGCGCAGTTGCGCGAGTCGTTCATCCTGGCTTCCGGCGACGACGGCTTATGGATTATCGACCAGCATGTGGCACACGAAAGAATTCTTTTTGAAAGAATTCTTCGCGACCGCCAGGTGGAAAAAGTCCAGCGGCAACGGTTGCTGATGCCCATGCTGGTGGAATTGAAGCCCTGGCAGATGGTGGTGTTCGCGCGCATCGCCGAGGAGCTGGACCGCAACGGTTTCGAGGTAGAACCCTTTGGCCCACATACACTTGCGGTGAAAGCGGCGCCGGTCGGGCTGGAAGGGGCAGGTTTGGAGAGGATGCTCGCCGAGGTCATCGAGCAATCCAGCGCCGATTCTGGAGAACCTGAGCAGAATCAGAATCTTACAGCTCTTCGAACGCGCATTGCAGCCTCGATTGCCTGCCACTCGGCTATCAAGATTAACACCGCCCTTGATCCCCGCCGCATGGAGTGGCTGCTGCTGGAACTGGGCAAAACCGAGCATCCAACCAGTTGCCCGCATGGGCGTCCAATCGCTTTGCTTTATTCATGGAAGGACATCCAGCGAGCCTTCCATCGCATTTAATTCGAATCTGGAATATATTTGAAAGGTGGTTACCCTCCTCCCAGGAGTGAGGGCTAACCCGGCGCCGTTAGTCAAACCCAGGGACAAAGCATCCCGAAGCCACAGTAGTGCAGGTGGCGTGACTCAACGGACGCGACTACATTTTTGAACTGGCCAAAACAGGACGCAGCATCTCTGGTTTTTGCGGTAACGCCAGCCTGGAAGTGAGGTTTTTCTTTGACAGCAGAGCAATTGGAAGCATCGCGCGCCGAGAGAATGCGCCAGAACGGACATGGGGCTCTCACACTGGAAGATGCCCGCACGTGGATTGAAGAGACCGGATTGTGTCTTTTCCTGCCCAGACGGCAGTTTTCGTCTTCCATCGCACCCTCGTTTGTGGAGGCGGTAGCCGGAAAGCGGGACGCGACCCCGGACCCACAATACATTTCCATAGCAGATGAGTTGCTGGTGCGCCTGGAGCTGGATGGCGTGGCTGTGCGGCTTAATTTGCTGGGGCAGCCCGGCGAGCAGCCGGATTTTGTTGTGGCAAGCTGGGTATTGCCCTACGTTTATGCTCTTCGCGGCGACCGCGACTGGCGGCGAAGCCCTCAACTGACCGGTTCGCGCCAGGTTTCGCAACTGGCCGTCCAGGCCTACAAGCAGTTGGAACTGGGCGACACGACTCTCGGCAAACTGACGCATGCGCTGGGCCGGGAAGTAACCGAGGCCGCCGTCTTGCGCGCCATCACCGAACTCTGGCAACAGCTTCGCATCATTCCCACCATCGCGGCTGTCGGCCAACCCGCCCAATGGCAACTGCTGCGCCTTCGTTTTCAAAAGGCGATTGCCGAAGGCGCTTCCACGTCGCAGGTGACGGCGATTTCCGTTCTGGCCTCCATTTATTTGCAGGCGGTTATCGCTGCCAGCATGGAGGAAGTCGAGCTGTTCCTGGCGCCGCTCACCGCCCGGAGCAAGGTGCGCGAAGTGCTTCGCGGCCTGGTAGCCACGCGGCAGGTGCATACCATCTCGATGGGCCACGCACCCCACTTTTACGTTGCCGGCACGCTGCCGGAGTTTGCGGCTCCGCCCTCCCTCTATACCAGTTCGTCCATGCCGGCTTCCGCCTACTTCATGAATTCGGTGGATCATGAGGACGACTTGCAGCAGTATGAAGCGCCGAAGTCCGCCGCGCCTGTCTCGATATCCGTGCCGGAAGCGCGCAAGTCTCCTGAACCCCACGCTCCCCGCACTCCCGCGGCGCGCAAGTCCGCTTCCGACACCAAGCCGGCAGCGACGCGGCCCCACTTCAGCCGTTCCGCCGTGCACTCGCGCGACCGGAAACCCGCGCAATCCTCCGCGAACAGCCGCCCCAGCGCACGTTCCGCCCGGCGCACCAGCTCAGATTCAGCAGCACGGCCCGCGAATGCCAACGGCGCACGCTGGAGCCCGAAGGCCGCCACCGGCACCGGCAACGGCAAGCACAACGGGGCACATACGAATGGAGCAAGCAACGGCGCGCGCACCAATGGAACCTCTTCGCGCCCAGCTTCGCGGCCGGCAAGCGGCGCCCCTGGCGCGCGGCCTGCAAATCCTGCGACGGCGGCGTGGAGCCAGCGTAACGGCCATACCAACGGCTCCAAGCCCACAGTCAAAGCCGCTGGCAGGCCCAGCAGCGCCTCCTCGCGTCCCAGCAGTGGTTCCCGTAAGGAAACACGCCCAGACGCACGACCCGCTCGCACTACGCGCACACCTGCGTTGACGGCAGGCACCAGGGCGGGCAACAGCAAGCGGTTTGGCTTCACCGCCCGGCCCAAGCCCAAGCAGGAGACGAAGAAGCGCGGATGAGTCTGGAAGAAAGCTCGTTGCGCAGTCTCAGACGGAAAATTATCGTTGCCATCGACGGGCCGGCTGGGGCGGGCAAAAGCACGATCGCCCGCCATCTGGCCGGGTATTTTGGCCTGCTGAATCTTGAAACCGGAGCCATGTACCGCGCTTTCGCCCTGAAGGCGCTGCGGTTGGGCCTGGCACTGGACGATAGCAAAGGCCTCGAAGCCCTCACCACCCAAACCACCATCCGCCTTGAACCTGGCGCGGAGCATAATCGCGTTCTGCTCGACGGCCAGGATGTGACCGATCTGATCCGCAATCAACCTGTCACTGATGCAGCTTCGAAGGTGAGCGTCTTTCCCGCTGTTCGCGCGTGGATGGTCCGCCTGCAACAACAAGTTGGCGCACAGGGCGGAGTGGTGATGGAGGGCCGCGACATCGGCACCGTTGTCTTTCCCCAGGCTGAGGTCAAGATCTTCCTCGACGCTGCTCCCGAGGTTCGTGGTCTGCGGCGTTATGACCAACTTGGACCTGCGCCCGCCCGTCAGCCGGAAGAGGTGATTCGCGACCTGCGCGCCCGCGACGAGCGGGACCGCAACCGCGCCGATTCGCCCCTCAAGCCGGCGTCGGACGCCATCCTGCTGGACTCGACCAACATGACCCTGGAAGAAGCCGTAACGGCAGCGGAAGCTATTGTGTCGGCGAAGCTGCGCCAGATCGAATCCGGCTCCTGAGTCTCAAATGCTCGAATCAGGGCCAAGCCTTGAATAACTCAGGAGTTACAGCTTTGTTCTTAGAGAAATTCAGCAGACTTAGGGGCGCGCGGGAGCTTCTCTGAATACCGTAAATCCCATGCGTCGCCCTGCAATTGACATTGTGCCGCACATTCCGCTGAACGCGTTGAAGTATCGAGCGCGGTTGCACAGGACAGCACCAAGCCCGCACAAAACGTCAATTCTTCCGGGTGGGCCAAAAGTATCCATTCAAAGCACAGCCGCATCCGATTGAACTCAGTCTTTTCTGTCTGCTTCTGTCGTACAATCGGGTGTGGGACCAAATAGGGAAGTCGCAGTATTCTGTTATGCGAATGTTGCGTTCGCGCCGTCAGCATGTGTTGGATCTCGCGCAGATTGCATTCGAGTTGCGCAGCTAACCGATTGAAGATACAGCACAAACACCCACAGTTTGCCCTACCCGGATCGGAAACTCAGGTTGATTTCTTCAGACTTGGAGCCTTCCATGCCTTTGCGTTGTCCTCTCTGCGGATCGCTGGACCTTCGCAACTCCCGTATTCGAAGGTCTGACTACCCTCGATTACTCCTCCTCCAGCGCCCAGTGCGCTGCCGCACTTGCCGCGCAAGATTCTTCGCCTTCGTGCTGCGCATGACCGGTATAAGAGGCGAGGGAGATCCGCGCAAGACATAGGCCGTCCTCAATCGCGAAGCTTTCGGCCGGCCATGCGCCCATGTGCGGAGCGGCCATAGCCTTGAGCCTTTGGCGGAAACGGCTGCCCGCGACCGGCCCGATGCGATAGGCTCATAGATGTATGGAAACGACGTGCACCCGCTGCCATCAGACCGTTCAGGCCGAAAATGCCTATTGCCCTGCCTGCGGTTTGCCGCAACTGGTGTACTCCGCGGACGCCGTACCAGGACAGGCCCCGCCTGAACACTTTAGCGAGCCGCCGCGGGACGCAAGCACCATTGAGTGGAAGCCGGCCCTACGCCTGGCATTGATGCTCGCGGTTCCGGCAGGACTGCTTTCCAGCGGCCCGTCGCCGCTCAACCCACTCGGTTTGTTTTGGATGGCTGCCGCCGCATCCTGGGCGGTTGTGCTCTACGTGCGCAGACAGCGGCCGGCATGGATCACCATCGGCGCCGGCGCCCGCATTGGCCTGGTCACCGGGCTGATAGGCTGCTGGCTTGCGTTTGCCGTCAGCGGTGGTTCCCTGTTCGTTGACCGCTTCGTGATGCACCATTCCAGTGAAATCGACTCCGACTGGAAGAAGGGCATTGACGCGGGACAGCAATGGACACGGCAGATAGCGGAAAACATGGGACCAGCGTTTTCTGCTCAAATGGAGGCCACAAGCGCCCAAAATGAAGCGTGGATGCTTTCGCCGGAGGGCCATGCCGGCGGACAAGCCTTCGACCTCGCTATCGCTTCGGCCTTCCTGTTGTTCTTTGCCATGGCGGGCGGCGCTCTCGGCGCACGTCTGCTCGCCCCCGCCCGCACACCGGATGTCTGAATTCGCCTCTATTTCCGCAATCTCCGCAGTCTGGCGATGGCTGCAATCTCGCTTATTGCCTCAAGATTCCGCCCCACTTCTCCACAACTTGCTCCCAGGCGGTTAGCCCTCGTATCATCCCCACCAGAGACAAGCGGTGATTCACCTGCAGCGAGAAAAAGCCCAATGAGCGAAGCTACAAGCAAGACCAACCTCCGCATCAAAGGGAGGCTGATGTCCTCTTCGGAGATTGAGCGCACCCTGGTGCGCCTGGCTCACGAGATTGTTGAGAAAAGCAACGGCAGCGAGGGCCTGGCTTTGGTCGGCATCAAGCGCCGCGGCATTCCGCTGGCCGAGCGGCTGGGCAAGCTGATCTCCGGAATCGAGAAGCACCCCATCGACACGGGCGTGCTCGACATCCAGTTCTATCGCGACGATCTCTCTACCGCCGGCGTGCGCCCGGTGGTCACCGAAGGCGCCATCGGCATCGATATCGAGGGCCGCGACGTGATTCTCTGCGACGATGTGCTCTACACCGGCCGAACTATCAGGGCCGCATTGGATGCACTTTTTGATCACGGCCGTCCGCGCCGCGTGCAACTCGCGGTGCTCATCGACCGCGGCCATCGCGAACTGCCCATCGAGGCCACCTACGTCGGCAAACATGTTCCCACCAGCAGCCGCGAGATCATTGAAGTGAAGTTCCGCGAGGTCGATAACGACGAGCAGGTGCTTCTGGTCGAACGCGTGGATTAAGAAAGGCAGCTCTCAGCTATCGGCTTTCAGCTCTCAGGTTCGAATTCAAGGCTGGATGCTGAAACCCGAAACTGAAGGCTGAAAGCTGAGAGCTGAAAGCCAAAAAATGATCGTCCAAGCAGCCCCGATCCGCCGCCAACTTCATCCGCCGCCGGTCCCCACGTCGCCCTTTCCCTATCATCCCGGATCGCTGCTCTCGGCCTCCGACCTGACCCTCGAAGGCGTGAGCCACATTCTCACCCGCGCCACGGCTCTTGAAGACCAGGACCCGCTGACCCGCGATCGCATCCTGTTGAAGCGCCGCATCGCGCTGCTCTTCTACGAGTCGTCCACGCGCACCCGCACCAGCTTTGAGCTGGCCGCGAAGAGCCTCGGCGCGGATACCACGCTCGTCTCCAGCCTTTCCTCGAGCATTGAGAAAGGCGAGTCGCTGAAAGATACCGGGCTGACCTTGCGCGCGCTGGGCGCTGAGGCCATCATCCTGCGCCACAACTCTTCCGGCGCGGCCTGGCTGCTGGAGGCCGAAACCCGCCTGCCCGTGCTGAACGCCGGCGATGGCATGCACGAGCATCCCACCCAGGCGCTGCTCGACCTGCGCACCATTCTGGCGCACCTCAAGCCGGGCACGCATACCGTCACTGCGGAGACCCTCGCCGGCGTCACCGTCACCATCGTCGGCGACATCCTGCACAGCCGCGTAGCCCGTTCCAACATGCTGCTGCTGCCTCGGCTGGGCGCACGCGTGCTGCTCTGCGGCCCGAAAGAGCTTTTGCCTGAACTCGCCGCTCACGCCGGCCCCGGAATTGAAATCGAGCGTGACTTCGACGCCGCCCTCCGCCAATCGCAAGCTGTCATGATGCTGCGCATTCAGGCCGAACGGCTGGCTGGCCTGCAACTCGATCTCGAACAGTACAAGGCCAGCTATCAGCTCACCGGCCCGCGCCTCGCCGCGCACGCACCCACTGGAGTAGTGCTGCATCCCGGCCCCATTATTCGCGGCCTGGAACTCACAGCCGGTGTAGCCGATGGCCCGCAATCCGCAATTCTCGAACAAGTCACCAACGGCGTCGCCATCCGCATGGCGGTTGTCGAACGCGCGCTGACGGCTGTGCACCAGGGAGGCCGTGCATGACGGCTCTACTCATTCGCGGCGGGCACCTGATCGATCCGGCAGCCGGCGTCGACGCTCTCAAAGACATACTGCTCAAAGACGGCCGCGTGGCCGAGATTGCCGCGCCCGGTAAGCTGAAGTCTGCCATCCAAGACTCTGGAGCGGAAATTCTCGATGCCACCGGCCTCACCGTCGCTCCCGGCCTGGTTGACATTCATGTCCATCTGCGCGAGCCCGGCCAGGGCTACAAAGAGACCATCGCCACCGGCACTGCGTCAGCGGCTGCGGGCGGGTTCACTGCTGTCGCAGCCATGCCCAACACCAGGCCGGTGAACGACTCGCCGGAGATCACGCGCTGGATGCAGGCGCCTGAACGCGGCGCGGTGGTTCGCGTCTTCCCGATTGCCGCTGCTACCCGCGGATCGAAAGGCGAGGCGCTCAACGACTATGCGGCGCTCAAATCCGCCGGCGCTGTGGCTGTCACCGACGACGGCTACCCCATCCTCAAAGACAACATCATGCGCGAGACCCTGGCCGCGGCGGCGCGCGTGGGGCTGAGCGTCATTCAGCATGCTGAAGACACGCGGCTCACTCAAGGCGCCAGCATGAACCTGGGGCCGATGTCGTTCAAGCTCGGATTGCGCGGAATGCCGCCGGAAGCCGAGTCCGGAATGGTCGAGCGCGACATCCGCCTGGTGACTGAATTGCGCGATGCCCGCGCCCATCTGCATGTGGCCCACACTTCTACCGCTGCCGCGCTCGCCGCAGTGCGCCAGGCTCGGCGCAGTGGATTGCGCGTCACCTGCGAGGTGGCTCCGCACCACTTCCTGCTCACCGAAGAGCATGTCGGCTTCTACAATACCAACGCCAAGATGAATCCGCCGCTGCGGGCTGCTTCGGACAGGGATGCCATGATCGAGGCCATCCTCGACGGCGTGGTGGACGCCATCGCTACCGACCACGCACCGCATGCCGTTCACGAAAAGGAAGTCGAGTTTGAGAACGCGCCGAACGGCATCACCGGCCTTGAAACCGCACTTGGTCTCTCGCTTCGCTGGCTGCACAAAGAGTGGAAGATGCCGCTTGGCCGCGTGTTGAGCCTGCTCAGCGCACAGCCGGCTGCGCTGCTCGGCCTCAAGGGCCGCGGCACGCTCACCGTGGGCAGCTTTGGCGACGTGGTGGTCTTCGACCCCAAGGCCGAGTGGACCTACCACGCCCGCGAAACCAAATCCAAGTCCCGCAACACGCCCTTCGACGGCTGGACGATGCAAGGCAAAGTCCGGTGGACGATCAGCGAGGGGCGCATCGTGTATTCGACTTCGGCGTAGGCTCGGATTTTGCAATGTTTTATTTTTTGGGTTTTGCACTTTATTTACCTGAGTTCGGGACTGTCTCCGGATGATGTTGATTCCAGGCAGGTTAGAATTAAATGCAAATTTTCCTGTCAAACCAAAAATTATGGAGGGAGGGGTGCGCCTTTCGGGGTATGGACCAGTTCACTTCCTGACGGTACTGAGCCAGGAGAGAAGGCGGCAGCGAGGTGCTCTTGCCCGTTCGCGCTCTGGCGGGTTCCGAGTTTGGCTGCACATTTCCTTCCAGCTTGATGGTGCGCCAGCGGGAAGAAACAATCGGCAAACGGGGAAGAAATAAATGGCCGGCATTTCCGGTGTAAACTTCTTCTTCGCGAGGGAGGGGTTGAAGGCTCTCCGCGAACAGGAAAAACCTATGCGCAAATATGTTTTCGCTTTCGTTCTTGTCTCTCTTGCGGCGTCGGCCTTCTGCACGGCTCAGGCCAAGCCGGGGTCCCCGGCGACTGGTCCTGGTCGCGGGGGTGATGCCAAGCGGCCCATGACTTTTGAGGACATGATGAAGATGAAGCGGCTGGGCGAGACGGCAGTTTCGCCGGATGGGAAGTGGCTGGCCTACTCGGTGACGACGGTGGACCTGGCGGCGAATAGCAAGACAGCGGAGTTGTGGCTGCAGGCGATTGCGCCGGCCCCGGGTTCCAGCGCTGCCCCGTTCAAGATTGCGGTGGCTAAGGCTGGGGACGGCGGCCCGCAGTTCTCGGCGGATGGGAAGCGGGTTCTGTTTCTCAGCGGGCGCGAGGGCGGGCAGCAGGTTTGGGCGGCGGACTTTGATACTGCTACCGGCGCGACCAGCAATGCGAAGAAGCTGACCAGGATTTCGACCGAGGCCGACAACGCGCTCTGGTTGCCGGATGGGCACTCCGTGGTTTTTACTTCCTCTGTTTATCCGGATTGCCCGGCGATTACGGCGGCCGATTTCAGCACGGGAGACAAGTGCAACGCGGACCGGGATGCGGCGCTGGCGGCGAGCAAGGTGAAGGCGCGGATTTTTACGCACCTGCTCTATCGGCATTGGAACCACTTCACGGGCGATAAGAGAAGCCACCTATTTTTGCTGGCGGTGGAGAGCGGCGCGGTGCGCGACCTGACGCCGAACGATCAGCACGATGTGCCGCCGTTTTCGATTGGCGGCGGGGGCGGGTTTGCGATTTCGCCGGACTCGAAGGAGCTGGCGTTTACTGAGAATCCGGATGCGGAGCCGGCGATTTCGACCAGCGCACAGATTTATACGCTGGATTTGACGGATGCGGCGGCGAAGCCGGTGAAGGTGTCGACGTCGGCGGGAGGGAATTTTGATCCGGCTTACTCGCCGGATGGGAAGTGGCTGGCTTGGAGGTCGCAGGCGCGGGCTGGGTACGAGAGCGATAAGTTTCGGTTGATGGTTTATGACCGGCCGGCGAAGACGGCTAAGGATCTGCTGCCAAGATTCAAAAACTGGGTGGATGAGTTTGCGTGGGATCCGAGCTCACAGGAAATTTTCTTCACTTCGGGCACCGACGGCGAAGAAGACATTTATTTTGTCGGGTTATCGAATCAAAGAGCTTGGACGCTGGCCAGGGGAGCGGAGTTCAGTAGCCTCCACTTAATTGCACAGCCCGCCACCTCGGGCTCGGTTGTCCGGGGCCTTAAAGGGATCGTTGCAACCCTGATGAATGTGGATCAGCCGTCAGAAGTTGTAGCTGTCGAAAGTAGTGGCAATCTTAATTTGCCGCCGAATCAGCCGAGTATTAATCATCTGCACGATGTGTCGGAGGTTCCCATCACCCGCCTCAACGACGTCCTATTATCACAACTCGATTTGCCGAGGATGGAAACGTTCTGGTTCACGGCTGAAGATAAGA
>Ga0302267_10007078_pt1 | contig 11142 bp, 9 predicted proteins | sample III_Bog_E1_3_FD_194555 | JGI IMG/M metagenome (GOLD analysis project Ga0302267, IMG submission 194555) | Peat permafrost microbial communities from Stordalen Mire near Abisko, Sweden - III_Bog_E1_3 | ecosystem: Environmental > Terrestrial > Soil > Wetlands > Peat | place: Sweden: Abisko... | reverse complement strand
GCCGAAGAAGGCGGGCGCAAAGCCGCGCACCGTGAATCCGCGCACCACGCTCGAGGCCAGCAGCAGGACGATGCCGTTGATAACCAGCAGAAACAGCCCGAGGGTGAGAATGCTGAGCGGCAGAGTAAGCAGCTTGAGAAGAAATCCGACCGTGGCATTGAGCAGGCCAATGACGGCCGCAGCCACCAGCGCGGGCCAAAGCCCGTCCACGTAAAAGCCCGGAACGACGCGCGAAACAATCAGCAGGGCAATGGCCGAGAGTAACCATTGGATTAACAGGGAAGACATAGGCAAACCTCCATGGGAGAAAAAGCGCGCCGGCTTGTGCGGCGCTGGTATCTCCACGTATAGCACGGGGGCGCGCTTCCGGTCGCGAAACTCTTGTGGAATAGGCGGCTCGGATGAGCGGGAGGGGCGGAACGGAAGAGGGGATGATTTCCGGCGCTGTTCGTCCGTCCCGCTGGGACGGGCCGCTTGTTCTCTGGCCATCCCAGGGTTCCGTCCGCTGAGACGGACTTCACCCTGGGCTATTTTCGACGGCTCCCTCTGGGAGCAGCCCTGGCCAAATGTTTGCAGGCAGGGTTGTGGACGGGTTCTTATTGATCCGGTCCTGAAATAGTGCGTAGGCTTCCCACCCATTTCGCGATGAAGCCTGCGCAATGGATGGGGCACGGTGCTTCTGTTTGAGGGCGGATCGTTAGAGCGGCGGAGGGCCGCCGCCACCAGGACCACCACCGCCGGGACTGCCGCCGCCATCGGGAGGCGGACCGCCTTCGCCACCATCGGGCGGCGGAGGAGGCATGTCGTCGCTGCCCGAGCGCTGCTTCTGCTGTTTGAGCCAGGCGCTGAATTTGGCAGCTTGATCGGCGGTGAGAGTTGCGGCGATTTTGGTGTTGGCATCGTCGCGGATGGCCTTGGTCTGGGCGCGCAACTGCTCAAACTGCTCGGAGCTGGGCGGACCCTCCTGCTGCGCGGAGTTGTCCGATTGTCCGTTGCCGGGCCGAGAGGCCTTCATCAGCTCACCGATCTTCTGGTTTCGATCGGTCAGGATGGCCTTTACCTGGGTTTGCTGGTCTGTCGAGAGGGTGAGCAGCTTGGTGAGGCGCTTGAGGTCGCGCTCCACCGAGGGACCGCGCTGCGCGGTTGGGGCATCCATACCGTCGGGAGGTCCGCTGCCGGAGGGAGGGCCATAGCCGCCTGCATCGGACTGCGCGAAGAGGGAGCCGGCGAGAAGCGCGGCAAAAACAGCGGCAGACAGTACGCGCGAGGCGAACCGTGCTGCTGGTCGAAGTTGAATCATGGTGTGAATGGTTCCTTTCCCTCCGATTTTTGGATGGTTGGCAAAATGAATGACGCCTGCGCGGCCCTGCGGCGGCGCGTTGCGGGCGCTCTCGAACATGGAGTGCCTCTACAACGTAGGTAGCGCGCAACAGGGCAGGTAGTTACAGCAGGAGGAAAAGCAACAATAAGGCAAACTGCAAAGAGGTGGGCTAAAGTGAATGCATGTTTGTGCGCAGGATTGCAGTGATGCGGATGGATGAAGCCGGGCATAAGCAGCCGTGTCCGCTGGCGTGGATCGACAACTTTGCGATGCGGAACTTTACCAACGACGCCATCTTTGACGACACGCTGCCCGCTGGGGATGGCTTGCTTGAAGCCGGAGCGCGTGTGCCGCTGGATGCGCTGCGCACCGCGATGGAGGATTGGTTCCGGCGGAAGGGTTATTTGAAGGTGTGGGAGAGGGTAGAGGTAGAGGAGCTGACGGTTGCCCGTGGTGAAAGTCGATGATGCAGAAAACCGTCCCGCAGGGGATATTGATCGGGCCCATAAGTAGTTTGTAGGCTTCCCACCCATTTCGCAATAAAGCTTGCGAAATGGATGGGGCACGGTGCTTCTCTTTGAAGGGCGGGCAGTGGATCGCGTGGCGAACGTTCAGGCAGCTATTTCACTGTTGGCAGCCGTCTGCGGAGGCTTGACGCCGGCCGCGGGTTTGGGGTTGGCCATGGCCTGCGGCGTGGAAGCGACCCACAGCGCCAGCTCCGCCAGCCGACGGGCACGCAGTCCCAGATTCTCCTCGCCATTCACTAGATCCCAGCGCACCAGCTGCTCACCGGCAGCCTGGTAGCGTCCGCCATTCAAGGCGCGCAGCAGGGTGGAGCGGGCAAAGCGCTCCTGGCCCAGGTTGTACACAAAATCCACCAGCGCATCGAACTGGCCCTGGGTGAGCGGCACTTTGACGAGCATCTCGACTAGTTTGACGGCCTCGCTCACATCGGCGCGCAGAATTGACTCCGCATCGTCTTCCGAGATGCCGTTGGGAAACGAGGCATGGTTCAAAAGCTGGTGCCCGTAACCGACGGTGGGCAGTCCGGCGGCATCGAGATAAGTGTGCGCACGGAAGCCTTCGAACCTCTTGATCAGATCAAAACCAGCGTCGCTCAACTGCATGAAGTCCTCCTGAAGTGAAGGGAGATAGCCTCCCGATTCAGACACTAGCAGGATGCTGGAAATAATCTGCAAAGCCACAGCGGCACAATCGCGGCTGGGTATCGATAGGGATACCTGAGCCGGACATGAACACAAAACCGCTCCTCGATTCGCCCATCTGAGCTGCTGTGCAAGGGCGAAAAGTGGGGTAAAGAGGGTAAAAACTTACGGTTTGCACTACTTTTGGTGCAATTTGGTAAGTGTTAGAACTCGTGGGAGTTAGCTAGGAATTGTAGACCAGCGGGCATGTTTTCAACAAGAAATGCAGTATCAAATTCGTCAATGATGATGAGAACAGGTATCGAGTTGGTAAAATAGCCAAATGGTTATACGACGGCAATCACGCAATACGAGCTCACGATCTCCTCTTCGCATGTACGTGCTGATCGGGGTCTCCTCGGTTGCGCTGGCCGCGTTGATGGTGACACTTTCAACGCGGACCGTGCAGGCCTATGCGAGGTACACTCGACCTGCCCAGACCATGCAAGAGGCTTCGCCCGCTACGGCTCCGACGCCGGAGCAATTGGCGGAGCAGAGTGCCATTAAGCGGGGTGACCGGCTAACCGGCCTGGCCTCGTGGTATGGCGGAGTGTTCAACGGACGGCACACGGCAAGCGGCGAACTGTTCAACATGTTCGCAATGACCGCCTGCCACCCGACCCTGCCTTTTGGGTCACTGGTGCGCGTTATCAACAAAACAAACAAGCACTCGGTGGTGGTACGAATCAACGACCGAGGCGACCTGGTGGACGAAGGCCGCATCATCGATCTGTCTTATGGCGCAGCAAAGCGGCTGGCCATGACACACGATGGGCTGGCCGATGTCGAACTGGTGGTGCTTAAGCTGGGCCGGGACCCGGCTGTGAAATAGAGCCCCATTCGATGGGAAAGCAGGAATGGCCAGCCTTCGGGCTGGCCGTTTTGTTGTTGAGGATGTGCTTGCAGAATGGGCCGGGTTCACTGGATGATGGAGGTCAGTGAGGTCTGGATGCTCAATCGCAGAAGGTTCGTTGTTCAGTCGGCGGCAGTTGCAATGGGAAGCGCACTGTTCAGGACGTCGCGGATGTTGGCCGCTGCTCCAGTAAAGGCATCTCTGGAGGCATGGAAGCCAGGCGTTCTTGAAATCCACCATATTGCTACCAACCGGGGCAACTCCGCGTTCATGATTTTGCCCGACGGCACTACTCTGATGGTGGACGCTGGGGCGCTGTATGGCGATACGCCTTATCTGAGCGATTCGAAGCCCTCGAATGCGCACAGGCCCGGCGAGTGGATCGGACGCTATGTGCAGCGCCGGCTGCGGAGCGCTGGATTGCAGGCGATCGATGCCTTCCTGCTCACGCATCTCCATCCGGATCACCTGGGCGCAATCCCTCCCCAGGCGACTCCCACGGCCGAGGGGTTTATCTCCACCGGAGTTGCGGATGTGGACGGCATTGTTCCGATCCATCGATTTGTGGACCGCGCATGCCCTGATTTCAGCTATCCGGTGGCGGCAACACTCGATTTCCAGACGAATTATCGCGCTTTTCTGGCAGCAAAACAGAGGGCGGGCGTCCCTATCGAGCGTTTCCATGTGGGAGCGAAGAACCAGTTCCGCCTGCTGAAAGATGCGCCGTCGTTTCCCACGTTCGAGATCCAAAACCTGGCGGCGAATGGCGAGGTTTGGAGCGGCGAAGGAGAGCGGACCACGCAGCGCTTCCCTGCGCTCTCAACCCTCAAGCCAGCCGATTATCCATCGGAGAATAGCTGCTCCGCCGCGATCCGTTTGCGCTATGGAAAGTTTGGTTACTACACGGGCGGAGACCTGACCTGCGACACCAACTACGGGCGCGATCCGTGGCGGGATATTGAAACTCCGGTGGCGCAGGTTTGCGGCCCGGTGTCGGTGGCGGTCGCCAATCACCATGGATACTTCAACGCCGACGGCGCGGATTACGTTCGCGCCCTGAGGCCGCAGGTGTTTGTGATTCCCGCCTGGGATTCGGCGCATCCGACGGTGAATACTCTGGCGGCGTTGTTTTCAAAGGCCATCTATCCCGGCCCACGCGATGTGTTTGCGACGCTGGTGAAGGAGGAGAATCGCATTGCCAACAAGAAGACAGACGACCTGCGGTCGCGGAATGGGCATATTGTTGTTCGTGTTGAGCCGGGTGGGGCTGTCTTCCATGTACACATCCTTTCCAATGAAGACGAAGAGGATCGGGTGATTGGGAGCTTTGGGCCTTATACGGCCTGAGTATGAAGTTTCTGCTGTTGCCGGAGAAGGGTTCCTTGCTATCCCACCCATTTCGCGATAAAGCCTGCGCAATGGATGGGGCACGGGGCTCCGATTGGAAGGACGGATTTACAGAGAATTGGCGAGTTGGCTGCGCGTATGGCGCGCGATGGCGGGTTCGCGGGTTGGCGCGTGGTTTATTGTTCCGGTCCTTAGGTAGTGTATCGGCTTCCCATCCATTTCGCGATGAAGCCTGCGTAATGGATGGGGCACGGGGCGTTTGAGGTACGAATAGGAATGGCCAGCCTTCGGGTTGGCCGTTTTATTGCGGGGTGGAAGAAACCAGCAATATAACTACTCGTTCTCGGGGCGGGTGTAGGGCTTTTGGAGGCGGAGGCGGGCTTCGTTCATGGCGCCCTGGGTGTTGTCGTTGGTTTGGACGGCGAGGCGGTACTCGGTGACGGCGCGGTCGCGCTGGCCGGTGAGGTCAAAGATTTTGCCGATCTGGATGTGGCTCCAGACTTCGGTCCAGCGGGGTTCGTCGTCGCCGCGCAGGGCGTCGCGATAGGCGTTGACGCTGGCCTGGTAGTTGCGCTGGGTAAAGAGCAGCTCGCCGATGCGGTAGCTGGCCAGCGAGCTGAGGGGGTTGGCTTCGAGAGCCTTTTGGTACTCGGTGAGAGCGCTGGTCAGGTCACCCTGCGCCACCAGTTGCTGGCCCTTGAGGATGGCCACGCGCACCTGCAGATCGGGGGTGGTTTTCAGCACCCAGTCTTGCGGGTCAATGGCGATGCGGCGGGGGCGGCCAAAGGTGTCAAAGACGTACTGGGTCTGGGTGCCGACCACCTCGATGCGCTTGTTCTCGGTTTTGCCGTCGGTTTCGATACGCAGCTCGACGGGCATACGGAACAGGTCAAGGTCCTGGTCGATTTCGCCGATGGTGCGGAAGCCCTTGGCGTTGCCGAGCCGGTAGACGGAGTACTTGTTGGCGAAGCGGGGCGCGCCGGTGCCGTCAATCCATTGGGCGAAGAAGGCGGTGAGCTGCTGCTGGCTCTGGGCTTCGGCCACCTTTATAAAGTCCTGGGAACGGATGGGCTGGCCGTCGTACTGGCTGAGCACGCCCTTGAGGGTGTCGAGGAATGCCTTGTCGCCGATCTGGCCGCGCAGCATGTGGAAGACCATGGAGCCTTTTTCGAGGGTCATGGACTGGAACTCGGGCGAGAAGGGGCTGAGGCGGCCGACGCTGGAGAGCGGAAAGGTGTCGTAGGCCAGCGCGCCGGCGGCAATGTCAGGCAGCGCGGAGCGGAGAGCGGTTTTGCCGCCCTGGTCTTCCATGTACATCAGCTCGCCGTAGCGGGCCATGCCGTTGATGATCCAGACGTCGTTGAGGGTGCGCGGGGAGACCTGGCAGCCCCACCACTGGTGGGCGATGGTGTTGGAGAGCAGGCGGATGCCGGACTTGTCAGCCACGCGCGAGCCGAGGATGGCGGCTATCTCAGGCGCCCAGACGGCGGGCAGGGTGTCGTCGGGCAGTTCGATGACGTTGAGCCTTCCGCCGGGGATGGCGCCGAAGCTCTCGGTGAAGAAGTCATATTGGCGCGCGGCGGTTTGCGCCAGAGAATCAGCCGAGGCCTGGTGGGAGACGGTGAGGTAGACGCTGACGTTGCCGGGGCCGGCGGAGACTGGCGCGTTGTAGCGGCCTGCGATGATGGTGCCGGGAAAGCTGGGCCTGGTCCAGTTGAACTCCCACTCGTTGCCCGGCTTGCCGTTGGCCAGCTCCACCGGGTTGGGTGAGCCCAGGCTGCCGCTGCCAAAGACGCGGACGCCCATGGGGACACGGATGTGCATCTCGGCGGTGAAGCGGTTGGTGAGGTAGCCGGTGGTGGGAAACCAGCGCGCGGGGTAGAGCAGATAGCTGAAAGGCTCGTCGATGGTGGCCAGCTTGAGCCCTTCGATGGGGCCGTCTTCCTTGCCGGTCAGCACGCCCTCGTACTCGAAGGTCCAGTGGAGGGTTTGCCCGTCAACGAAGGGTGCGGGCGGGGTGACGCGGATGGAGCCGTCGGCGGTGCGCTCGCCCACGATCAGCGTGCCATCGGCGGTGGAGATTTTGGTGACCTTGAGTGCGGGGTGGAAGCCGAAGGTGACCACCGAAAGCGACGCGGGCGCGGTGAACGAGACGATGACCTTGGCGGAGAGGTGATGAGCGGCGGGGTCGAGTTCGGCGTCGATCACATAGCCTGAGATGGCCAGGCCGGGGCGGTCGCGCTGGGCGCCGGCCGGCCAGCAGGCTGTGAGCAGAAGGGCAACAAGACAGGGGATGGTGCGCAGAAGAGAAGCGGACCGGGGTGTGTGCATCGTTGTCATCCTCGCATAGCCGCAAATCGATGGAGTTGATCTTCGGCATCAATCCTTGGTAGAAGGAGTCAGCCTGGAAGCGAACCGTGGGGCTCAGTCCTGAGCCGGTGGTGAAAGTCCAAAATGGCGAAAAACCGTCCCTCAGGGGTTAAGGAACCACTGATTAAGTTCTGTTTCCGCCTACATTCCCTCAGGGGCTAAAGCCCGCCTTGATTTTGCGACCTTTGCGGCACGGCTAAAGCCGTGCCCTTTCAAAACGTAGACTTAATCAGAAGTTCCTTAAAGCATTTCTCCTATTACTGTAGAGGGGTTCCTTGCTATCCCACCCATTTCGCGATAAAGCCTGCGAAATGGATGGGGCACGGTGCTTCTAGTCGAGGGCAGGATCAATAAAGCCGTGCCCTTTCAAAACCTGACTTTCGCCACCGGCTGCTAGCTCTTCGAGCACGATGGTTGCTACTTGTTCGACGGCGCCAGCACCCGAACTGTTACAGTCTTTCCGGGCAAGCGAGAGCGCGTGGCCGACGGCGGCCAGATCCTTCTGCATGGACTGGCGCGGCTCGCCATCGGGTAGCAGCAGTTTGAGGTGTTCCACGATTTTTGACGCTTTGAAGTCGTGCTGGATGAGTTCGGGCACGATGGCGCGCCCGGCAATGAGGTTGGCCATGGCCACAAAGGGCACCTTGACCAGCCGTTTGGCGATGGCGTAGGTGAGCCGGGAGACGCGGTAGACGACGACGAAGGGATTGCCGATGAGCGCAGCCTCCACGGTGGCTGTCCCGCTGGCTACCACTGAGGCGCGGGCGTGGTAGAGAGCGGCGCGGGCGTCATTCACCAAGCGCACCGGCAGGCCACCCCCGTGCCCCTCAGCAAGTTCGGAAACCTCTCGGCGCTGGAACTCGCTGAGTGTAGACGCCAGCGGCACCATGAACTCATAGGTGTCCAATGGATAGGCGGATGAAGGCGTGGCCATGTCCATGATCCAGGCCACCTCCAGCATCTCCGGCAGGTGGTCGCGGATTTCGTGGGGACGGCTGCCCGGCAGCAGGGCAATCCAGGTGCGTGTGAGGTCGAGGCCGTTCTGGGCGGCAAACTCCTCGCGGCTGATGGTGGGCATGGGCAGCTCAGCCAGTGGATGGCCGACAAACTCCGCCTTTACGCCATGCTCGCGGTAGAACTGCTCCTCGAACGGAAAGATGACCGCCATGCGGCGCACATACTTCTGCACCAGCTTGATGCGGTGCTTTTTCCACGCCCATATCTGCGGGCTGACGAAGTAGACCACTGGAATTCCGAGCGAGTGGAAGATGCGCGCCAGACGCAGATGAATCTCGGGGAAGTCAATAAGCACGGCCACGGCAGGGCGCTCACGGCGAATGGCCGCTTTGAGCTTTTGGAACTCGCCCCAGATGCGGGGCAGATGGCGGACGATCTCAGTGAGGCCCATGACGGCCACATCTTCAGACCTGACGATGCGCTCAAGGCCGGCGGCTTCCATCCGCTCGCCGCCCATGCCGATGAAGCGCAGCTCCATGCCGGCAGCTTTCCGCCGAAGCGCCTCGATGAGCAGCGTGCCGTAGTGTTCGCCACTGGCTTCGCCCGCGGAAATGAAGATGGTGGGAGAGCTCACAATCACCGACCTGGAGAGGAATTTCTGTTGCGACTATCATAACCGGCTGAAAGCCACCGACGATGCTTGATGCAAACGAACCGGTACTTATGATGGAATAGGGCCACAGGAGGAAGCAATGGGCCAGGGAATGCAAAAAATCTTCTGTGTGTTGGCGATGTCGGCAGCCGCTGTGGCAGGTGCGGCCCAACAACCGGCAGAGGACCCGGCCGCTCCGCTAGCGCCAGCCGTCTTCGCCAACCAGATTCCAGCCGCGCAGCTAGCCTTCATCCAGAGTTACCAGGGCAAGCGGCCCAAGGACTTGATGAAGGATAAGCAGTTCAAGGCCATCCTGAAGCTGGCCATTCCTTCCACCACCTACCATTACGGGCAGGACATGTCTCTGCGCAACGCCTTCGAGCTGCTGATTGAGACCGATCCGCTGCCGATCGACATCCGGGATGGGCGCTATGCGATGGCGGCCAGCCACGGCGGTTCGTATCTGGATGGGCGCACCTTTCTGTGGCTCGATCTCCAGGAAGGCATTGTGCTCGGCGGCGTCTACTTCCACCCCATCAACGGCGAGCCCACGCCCACGCTGGCCATCTTCAGCAAACAGCTCTCCGGCAAGATGCTGGCTATGGGCCAGCTGCCCCCGGCTTTTATCGACGATGTGTACCAGTGGGCGCTGGTGGCCAAGGTCCCGACCATCACGGTGCGCTATTTCATCCCCGCCGATGGGCGCAAATATATGCTGGAGCACGACGAGGACTACTGCGCGCATCCGCCCGGCGCTGCCCCGCCGGAGGGCTGCGAGCAGGCCAACGCCGACGCCGCCGATGCCGACATGAATGCCGCCTACTTCATGAAGCTGACCGGAAACCAGGCCAACGCCACAGCGTGGATGCTGAACGGCGAGCAGACCGCATGGCTGGGCCAGCGGGAGAGCATGTGCGGCGCAGCGGGCTTCGCCTGTCGGATCGCCATCACCCGCCAACGAACGCATGTGCTGACCGGACGACGGCGCTAGAGTGCATTTTCTGGAATGGTGTAGACCTGGATTTCATTGGTATCCCACCCATTTCCGCAAAAAACGCGGAAATGGATGGGGCACGGAAGTCTATAGCAAAAGCGAAAATGCTCTAAACCGCAGCAGCCACCAGTGACTCCCGCCGGGCTCGCACAGCGGCGGCCAGATCGGCCAACAGGGTGCGGGTCTCGTTGAAGTCAATGCAGGCGTCGGTGATGGACTGGCCATAAACCAAGTTGCTCAGAGGCTGGCCGGCAACCAGGGGTTGCGCGCCGCAGACCAGGTTTGACTCGATCATGACACCCATAATGCGTGTGTCGCCGGGCTTGGCGGCTGAGCCTGCCACTTGCGCGCAAACGTCCTGGCAGACCACGCTTTGGCGGCGATAGTCCTTGGAGCTGTTGGCGTGGGAGAAGTCGATCATGATGCGCGGCTCAGCGCCTGCCTTCTGCATGGCGGCAGCAGTGGCCTCGACGGCAGCGGCGTCGTAGTTGGTCAGCTTCTTGCCGCCGCGCAGAATCATATGGCAGTCCGGGTTCCCGGTCGTCACCAGAATGGCCGATTGGCCGTGCTTGGTGAGGCCGAGGAAGGTGTGCGAGTGCGAGGAGGACAGAATGGCGTCAACGGCCACCTGTACGTCGCCCGAGGTGCCGTTCTTGAAGCCTACCGGGCAACTGACGCCCGAGGCCAACTGGCGATGCACCTGGCTCTCGGTGGTGCGCGCGCCAATGGCTCCCCAACTGACGAGGCCGGCGATGTACTGCGGCGAGATCATGTCGAGGAACTCAGTGCCGGTGGGCACGCCCATCTCAGCCAGATCGAGCAGCAGGTTGCGCGCCAGGCGCAGGCCGTCATTGATCTTGTAGGACTGGTCGAGATGGGGATCGTTGATGAGGCCCTTCCAGCCGAGGATGGTGCGGGGCTTCTCAAAGTAGACGCGCATGACGATGCGCAGATCAGCCGCGTGCTCGGCGATGGCTTCCTTGAGCAGCATACCGTACTCGCGGGCGGCCTTGGGGTCGTGGATGGAGCAGGGCCCGACCAGCACCAGCAGACGCGAGTCGCGCCCGTTGAGGATGTCCACAATCTCATTGCGGGCGTCGAAGATGGTGGCGGAAGCGGCCTCGGAGACCGGACGCTCCTCTTCAAGGAAGACGGGAGGAAGGACGACCTTCGTCCATTGGATGTGAATATCTTCTGTGTTGTGAAACATGGCTCTTTCCTGGCGCGCCGCGCACAAAGGGGAACAATCGGGGCAGGCCGCGTGGGCTGCCCCTCTCTATGCTATCAGCGGATGGAAGAGCGGGCTGAGACGGAGTGGGGCCTTTGGCAGTTTAGGAAATTGTGTAGACGTGAATGTTATTGGTATCCCACCCATTTCGCGATAAAGCCTGCGCAATGGAGGGGGCACGGAAGTCTACAGCAAAAGTGAAAATACTCTACGGC
>Ga0302267_10007074_pt1 | contig 11149 bp, 10 predicted proteins | sample III_Bog_E1_3_FD_194555 | JGI IMG/M metagenome (GOLD analysis project Ga0302267, IMG submission 194555) | Peat permafrost microbial communities from Stordalen Mire near Abisko, Sweden - III_Bog_E1_3 | ecosystem: Environmental > Terrestrial > Soil > Wetlands > Peat | place: Sweden: Abisko... | reverse complement strand
TTTCTCATTGACGGGTCCTGACTCGGGCCTGAACCTTGAACGTAAATCATGCCAAGGGACGACCGTAAGAAGTTCTTCACCCTTCCGCAATCTATAGGATTCTGAGCCGGGAATCTCTTTCATGCTCGATGGGGGAAAATGTTAATTCCCGATATTCAGAAAATCCGGCGATCCCTGTCCCTCAAACTCAGCATTGCAGTCGCCTTGGTGGTCCTTGTGACCGTGGGGCTGATGAGCGTCTATGCCTACGTCCAGGAACGGCGCAGTGCGGTCCGGCGCGAACTTGCCGACCTCCACGCCCTCTCCAAGGATCTGGCAAGCCGGATCGACCTGTCGTTGGCCAGTGGCAAGGTCCTGGCGGCACATCTGGCGTGTACCCAAGACGTAATGAACTACCTGGGCCCGGGTGGGCATGGCGAAAAAGGGCAGAAGACTTGCCAGGAGTGGCTGGACCTCCAGATTCGGCAGACCCCTGGAATCTCCTCTATTTTCATCCTTTCTTCTACCGGCGACTGTCTCGCCTCGACCAATAAAAAATTCATAGGACACAACTACGGCTTCCGGCCTTATTTCCAGGAGGCCGCAGCCGGGCGACTGTTCCTATCCGACTGGAGCATCGGACTCATTGACCATATTCCCCACCTGGATTCCAGTGCCCCTGTGCGGCTTCAGGGGAAGGTTGTCGGGGTCCTGGTTACGGAGTTCCCGGTGGCGTCCTTTGAGGAAGTCATCCGTTCGGCTGGGTCCAACGGCAGGACCGCCGTCATCCTCAATCGAAACGGTATCGCCCTGGCGCATAGCAACCCCGGCCTCCAATACCACGCGCTGAAACCCCTGGACGCCTCGGTTCAGGCCGAACTCAAGAACAGCCGTCAGTTCATGGGGCGTGCCATCCCTGCGGATCCGCTCTCCCCCGAACTGGCCGAAGGGTTCAGGAAGGCTCAGGAAACCTCCTGGCAGCAGACCATTACCTACCGGCTGGGAACTTCCGCAAGGATGGCCGTTCTCACGCCTTTGGCCGAAAGGGATTGGGTAATCACGATGACAGTGCCCCAGGATGATATTCTCCAGCCCGTGCGCAAAGCCATGGGGAGGATCTTCCTCGTGGGACTCTCCACCGCGCTGGTGGGCATCCTTGCAGCCTTCGCCGTGGGGCGATCCTTGCTCGGATCCATCCAAAAGCTTTCGAATGCCATGGGGCGATTCGGGGCTGGGGATACCGCTGCCCGTGCCCCGGTCCAGAATCAAGACGAACGGGGGCAACTGTCGCAGGCATTCAACGCTATGGCCGACTCTCTGCAAGCCCAGCAGGAACGGTTGGAAAATCTACAGGCCCAGAAAATGGAGAGCCTGGGAACGCTGGTGGCAGGCGTTGCCCACAACCTCAATAACGTTCTGGCCATCGCCATGGGCACGGCCTCCCTGCGGGAAGTGATCACGACCGAACCAGCGGACCGGGAAGCCTACCAGCGCATTGGCAAGGCCTGTCTGCGGGGGAGGGATGTGGTGCATTCCCTGATCCGATTCGCCCAACCATCCCTGGTCGACCATGCTCCCATCGAATTGAACTCGCTCATCCAGGAGGTGTGCACGCTCCTGGAAAACACCACCAGGAATCGAATCAAGATCGTGGAATCGTTGACTGGAGAACCTCTATGGATCAAGGGCAACGGCGGAGACGTCAACCACATCCTTGTCAACCTCGGCATCAACTCGCTGGATGCCATGCCCAATGGGGGAGTCCTGACCTTCAGGACTGGCGTTAAGGACGGGAATCAGGTGGAAGTCTCCCTGGAGGATAACGGCACGGGCATGACCCCTGAGGTCCTCGCCCATGTGATGGAGCCCTTCTATACCACCAAGGAAGTGGGTCAGGGCATAGGCCTGGGTTTGAGCATGACCTACGGGGTCGTCAAGGCTCACGGCGGAAGCATCGAAATTGCCAGCCAGCCAGGGCAAGGCACGACGGTGAGGCTTCAGTTTCCCCGGATCTCCGCTCCGGTTCAGGCCGATTCCGTCACGCCCCCTGCGCCACCCCTGGGCTCCATGACCGTCTTCCTGGTGGATGATGACGGAGACGTCCGCTTCCTGATGACGCGGATGCTCAAGCAGTCCGGGATGGGTCAGGTGAAGGCCTTCTCCGGGGGCGGAGAAGTTCTTGAATACCTTCGGTCCTTCGACCCCCCCGACCTCATCATCCTGGACCAGAATATGCCTGACCTCAATGGGGTCCAGACCTTGGCGAAGATCCGGAGTCTCAACCTGGAAATTCCGGTCCTCATCTCATCAGGGCAACCCAATATTGAAACCTGGGATGACTTCAAGCAACCGAAGGTGGCCGTCATCTCCAAGCCCTTCACCCTGGAGGAGATCCAAATCAAGCTGGCTCAGTTATGTTGAACGGCGGCGTTGATCGACCGGTCCGGGGCTGGCGATACCACTGCCCGCGCCCCAGTCCTGATCGAGCACGGCATGGGTGGCCGGATCCGGGCTGGCAACGGCCCCGGGGGGGCCGAACGTTGCTCGTCCCGACTTCCATGGGGGGCGCTGAGGGGGGCTGCCAAGGGCCTGGGCAAGGTTGCCGCACAGGCCCTGGTCCATTAGTACGACGTGGAAGGCATCAACGTGGGCATGGTTTCGGCGCTGCCGTAGATCTGCCGGACCATGGATAATGAGCCGATGGTCCGGCCGCCGCACATCGAGAAGATCATGAAGCTCCTGGTCCTGAGCGGCAAGGGGAATTCCAATGCCCACGAGCGGGAAGTGGCCAGGGACAAGGCTGAGACGCTCATGGCGCGCCATGGCGTCACCCGGGAGCAGATGCGGGAACTCTATCGCCTGGAACATGGGTTGCCGGCGCGGCCGGCGGCCTCAGCCCCGGCCAGGCGGCGTGGGGAGGAGGCCGGTTTCCGCCCGGGAAATCCCAGGGCCGGCGAGGAGGCGCCTGGGGTGGATCCGGTGGAGCTGGAACGGCTCAGGCGGGAGGCCTGTGCCCGGGAAACGGCGGCCCAGGAGCAGGCCGCCAAGGCGCGGCTCGCCCGGGCCCAGGCGGAAAGGGAGAGGGCGGCCCGGGCCCGGGAGGAGCAGGAACGGCTGGTGGTCGGGCTCCGGGCTGCAATCAGCCAGGCCCTGGGCGCCCATGGCGATTTCGCGGACTTCATCGACCACCTGGCCAGCCTTGGCATCCAGATGGCGGTCCCGGCCGAAGGGGCCGTGGAGCGCATGGTCTACCGGTGGCCGCCTTCCAAGGTCGCCATTCAGGCCCAGAGCCTGGGGGCGGGATACGATTGGCCTTCGCTCATCCAGGCGGGGATCCCGTTCAACCGCAAGGACGAACGCCACCGGCAGGCCCTGGCGATGATGTTCATGGGCTAGCCCCGGGCATTGCCATGGAACTTACGGAATGAAGGAAGGATACTGATAGCGCGTTATCGTTTCCGGCCGGGCCACGGCCACCATGAAAGAAGCCGACATGAATCAGGGTGAGTCCGACCCGACCCAAGACCTTCCATCCGAAGCGGATTTCATCATCCGGGAAGCCATGGAATGGGAGTTCAAAGAACTTGGTCAATTGATGGTCGCCGTCTATTCGAGCCTGGAGGGGTTTCCGAGCCCGGAGCAACAGCCCACCTATTACCAGATGCTGACCAACATCGGTCAAATCACCGGCAAGCCCGGCACCAAACTGCTGGTCGCAGTGGCCGGGAACAAGCTGGTTGGCGGGGTGGTCTTCTTTTCGGACATGGCCCATTACGGTTCCGGCGGGACCGCGACCCAGGAGCGAGGGGCCTCCGGTTTCAGGCTGCTGGCGGTTGCTCCCGAGGCGCGTGGGCTGGGGGTCGGCAAAGCGCTCGCCCTGGAATGCATCGGCCTGGCCAAAACCCAAGGGCATGGGCAAGTCATCATCCATACCACCAGTGCCATGAAACTGGCCTGGGGAATGTACGAGAGAATGGGCTTCAAGCGCTCCCCTGATTTGGACTTCACCCAGGGCGAGATGCAGGTGTTCGGCTTCCGTTTTGTCCCTGGGGAACCTGGCCAGGGTTGATCCGGATTCGCACCGCCGCCGGGCCGGTCAGGGCTGGCCGGCCTCCTCGCCCCATCTGGGGGTGTTTACGTTGGGCCACGTGACCCCTTGCAGGGCCTTTTTCAGGGGCAGAAGGATTTGCATCTTCTGCCTGATCGTGGCCAGGGAAGCATACGGGTTCTCCCATAGCCAGGCTTCAAAAGGGCCGGGTACGAAGCCATGGGGGTCCGAGCGATCCAGGTTAATGGCCTCCCGTTCGATGTTCCGGATGCCCAAGGCAATGATGTCAATCATCTCTTCAACGGGCACGGCCATTTCCTCGGCGATTTCCCGGATGGTATATCCGCTCTCCAGCATCCGGATGGCCTTAATTCCGCGATCACTCATGCTCTGTTCCTTAATGAATATATTAAAATATTGTTTTGCCACGTAAAATTAGATGAAAAACAAGAGGAAATATTCCCAGAAAAAATTAAATTCGACCACGCGGATAACCCATTCTCATCGGCTCAACAGGGTTGTGTTTGATGGCAGATGATTACGTTAATACAGTATTTCCAGGCCCACCGGACTCGACCCGGTTCCCTTCATTCCATAACCTAGGCGCGGCAGCGGACTCCGGAGCCGGCCCCCGGCTCCAGGCCGATGACGTCGATCACTTCCAATAGGGCGAGCACGCCGACGATGACAAAGGCCGCGTGGAAATGGGTCAAGGGAATGCTGCCCGCCGCGGCCGGACCCGCACCCGGCAGGAGCAGCCCGGCAATCCTCAGCGCCACCGCGCCCAGGGCGATTCCCATGGCCATCCCCAACTGTTGCACTATGTTGAAGAGGGTGTTGGCGCCACTCATCCAGTTTTCCGGCACATCGGCGAAAGCGAGGGTATTGAGGGCGGTGAACTGCATGGACCGGGTCAGGCCGCTGGCGAACAGCAATGCGGCGATCACCAGGACCGGGGTGGCCGGCGTCAACAGGGCGCAGCCGAAAATGCAGGCCGCATTCAGCCCGCCATTGACCAGCAGGGTGGCGCGGAAGGGATACCGGCGCAGGATGGGCGTGGTCATCGGCTTCATGACCAGGTTGCCGGCGAACACCGCCAGCACCAGCAGCCCCGAGGCGAAAGGGTTGAGTCCGAACCCGACCTGGAACAGCAGCGGCAGCAGGAACGGAACCGCGGAAATGGCGATCCGGAACATCGACCCGCCCCAGATGGTCACCGCATAGCTGCGGATCCTGAGCGACCGGAAATCGACCAGGGGATGTTTCTCACGGGTGGCATGGAACGCGGCCAGCGCCCCCACCCCGACCGCTCCCCCCAGCAGCAGGCTCGTCGCCAGCCAGGCCACCGGTTGCCGGCTGATCAGGTCGAGGCCGTAGACCAGGGCGAAGCAGGCCGAGCCCGTCAGCAGGAAGCCGGCGCCGTCGAAGGGCCGCGGCGTCTGGGGCCGCTCTTTGGGAATCAGCCGGAGCGTCCAGACCAGGGCGGCCAGGCCCAGGGGCACATTGAGAAAGAAGATCCAATGCCAGGAAGCATAGGTGGTGATGAGCCCGCCCAGGGGCGGCCCCAGGACCGGCGCGGCCAGCCCAGGCCAGGTGATGGTGGCGATGGCGCCGATCAGTTCGTGCTTCTTGGCGGTACGGAGAACCGCCAGACGGCCCACGGGGACCATCATCGCGCCGCCGATGCCCTGCAGGATGCGGGCCAGGGTGAAGGAGCCCAGGGTATGGCACAGGCCGCACAGGATCGAGGCTCCGGTGAAGATGACGATGGCGCTGGCGAACACGGTCCGGGTGCCGAAACGGTCCGCCAGCCATCCGCTGGCCGGGATCAGCACTGCCAGGGTCAGCAGGTAGGCCGAGACCCCGATGTTGAGGTCGAGGGCATGGACGCCGAACGACTTGGCCATCTGCGGCAAGGCCGTGACGATGACCGTTCCGTCCAGGTTCTCCATGAAGAACGCGCCGGCGACCAGCAGCGCGACCGCGGAACTGCTCGGCATGGCTGTGCTGGGCGGGGTGCTCCTGGCTGTCACAAAGCCCTCCTGAGGCTTGATGGCACCCACTGGCGCCTGCTTTCAAGAATGCCATGGGCCGGACCGATCCGGCCGGCACCTGGCTTTGAAATGATTGAAAAGGTGCGATCCGGGTCAGTCAGAACCCACGGCCATGCCCAGGATGGAGGTGACCCCGGGCAGGGTGACGGCGGTGGCGGTGCCGCCGCCGCTGGGGTCCTTCCAGATCAGCAGGGTGGCCGCGCCGGTCCCAAGCAGGCCCGGGGCGGTGGTGCTGTCCGGAGTGTAGGTGGCCCCCAGCAGCCAGTCCGAGTTCAAGGGGTGGGCGATGATCCGCAGGTCGCTTGGGACGTCGGTCAAGGTGCGGCTGGGGGCCTGGTTGCCGCCGGTGCCGAACAGCCCCTGGTCGAACACCTGGATCACGGCGGTGGCGGTGACGGTGGTGGCGAAGGTCGAGGCGGGCTGGGCGAAAACATACACCGCGTTGTTCGCGCCGTCGAAGGCCAGCGAACCATAGTCGGTCGTGCCGGTGAGCCCGGTGCTGTCGCCGAAGATCACGTTGATGCCCAGGTTCAGGTCCAGGGAACTGGTGGGGAACAGGCCGGTCGTGCCCCGTTGGCCTTCCCGCAGCCGGGGCCCCCCGACGTTGGCGTCGGTCCTGGGGTCGGTGATGCTCGTTCCGCCGCCGAACAAGGCGAACACCCTGCTGCTGGTTCCCGCCGTCAGGCCGCTGCCCCAGGTGTCGTTAGCCACCCCGTCGGTATAGGAGGTCGCGGGCGAAAAGGAATACCCGCTGGTGATTTCGCTGGCCGAAGGCAGCGACCAGACCCGGGCGCCGGTGCCGTCGGTGCTGGTTTCCATCACATAGAGGACGTTGTTGGTGGGATCCACCGAGGCCTGGCCGAACACGGAACCGGAGGAGAACCGGTCGGTGCTGGCGCTGCCCAGGTAGAACTGGACGATTTCGGAGGTCTCGGTCAAGGCCCCGCTCCGGGTATTGGCGCTGCTGATGCGGGTAACCACGCCGTCCTGGGTGACCAGATAGAGCATGTTGGTGTTGCTGTCAACGGCCAGGCCGCCCCAGGCCAAGGGCGGGGTCAAGGAGGTCAGGAGGGTGCTGGTGATGATGCGGTCCGCATCGGGCACGGTGGTTCCGGCGATCTGATCCGCATGGATCGTGTCCACGTCGTCCCAGGCCAGGACTGAATTGGTGCCGCCGTCGTAGACATAGAGCGGTGCGCCATCCTTGCCCTTGCACCCGGGCATGGCCAGCATCCCGGCCAGCCAGGTGGCCCCCACGATCATTTTGAATTGCTTCGCCATCCGGCTGCGTCCTTCCCCAGCGCAGCCCCGGGCCGCTCCCCTCCAAGGTGCGGTCCCGGCCGGGCAAAGTCACACCCTTGCTGCCAATGGCATCCTGCCGGGGCCAGACGTCGCACACCGGCCGCCCAACGGCGGTACGGCTACAGTTCCACCGGGGTGACCCGGTACTTGCCCTGGGCGTCCCGGTCCACGGTCCCGGCGGGAACGACGGGGTCGTGCTCGAACACCAGGATGGCGCCGGTGCCGGCCACCTCGTCCAGGAGTTTCTGCCGCTGGTCGACGCAGGTGACCACGTCCAGGTCGTAGCCCATGACCCAGGCGGGCTGGATGTGGTTGGCGGTGGGGAAGAGATCGGCGGAGAAGATCAGCTTGCGGCCCCCGCCGGTCACCACCACGGCCTGCAGGCCGGGGGTGTGGCCGGGCACCGGCCGCACGTCCAGCCCGGGCAGGAGTTCGCAGGGACCCTGGACGGTGTCCAGCAGGCCGGCGGTTTCCAGGGGCTCCCAGTTCTTCGGCAGGTAGGATGCCCGTTCCCGCAGGGGGGCCTGGCGGGCGTTGTGCAGGTCCCGCTGCTGGAGCACGTAGCGGGCGCGGGGGAAGGCCGGGACGGCCCGGCCCGCCGGGTCGGGGCAGGTGCCGCCGCCGGCGTGGTCGAAGTGGAGATGGGTGAGCACCACCAGGTCGATATCCTCGGGCCGCACCCCCTCCTGGGCCAGGCTGCGGGTGAGCACGCCCCGCCCTTCAAGCTGGAACCGGGCCATGAAAGCGTCGGTCTCCTTGTCGCCGTTGCCGGTGTCCACCAGGACCGTGCCGGCCTCCCCCCGGAGGAGGAGGCAGTTGGTGGCCAGCAGGATCCGGTTCTCGTCGTCGGCCGGGCAAAGCCGGTTCCACACAGTCTTGGGCACGGTGCCGAACATGGCGCCTCCGTCCAGGCGGAAGGTCCCGCCGCTGACGGTGCGGATGTCCCAGGGGCCCAGCTTCACGGCTTCTCTTCCTTGAGGCCGATGCGATCCATGAGCCGGAGCAGTTCGACCGGCAGGGGGAAGACGATGGTACTGTTCTTCTCCACGGCGATCTCGGCCAGGGTCTGCAGGTAGCGCATCTGGATGGCGACCGGTTTCTGGCTGATCTTGTTGGCGGCTTCCAGCAGCTGCTGGGAGGCCATGAGTTCGCCCTCGGCGGCGATGACCTTGGCCCGCTTTTCGCGCTCGGCTTCGGCCTGCTTGCCCATGGCCCGCTGGATCTGGTCGGGCAGGTCCACCGACTTCAGTTCGACGCTGCTCACCTCCACGCCCCAGGGCTCGGTGGACATGTCGATGATCTCGCGCAGGCGCTTGCTGAGCTTTTCCCGCTCGGCCAGGAGCTCGTCCAGGCTCACTTCGCCGAGGACGGAGCGCAGGGTGGTCTGGGCGATCTGGCTGGTGGCGTAGTAGTAGTTCTCAACCCCGAGGATGGCCTGCTGGCTGTTCAGGACGCGGAAATAGACCACCGCGCTCACCTTCAGGCTCACGTTGTCGCGGGTGATGATGTCCTGGCTGGGCACGTCCAGCACCACCGTGCGCAGGCTCACCACCACGGCCCGCTGGAACGGCTTCAGGACGAAGACCAGTCCCGGGCCCTTGGGCGCGGCGCCCACCTTGCCCAGGGTGAAGATCACCGCCCGCTCATACTCGTTGACCACCCGGATGCAGGCGGCGAGCCAGATGATGACGACGATGAGGATCGGGCCAAGAAGGCCGAGTCCCGCGATCAGTTCCTGCATGGGAACCTCCAGAATGGTTTACCCCCATTCTGGCACGGTGGTGTCGAATCGGCGTATCCCCCCCGGCGATCCGGCTATTTTCTGGGGGCGGAACGCCGGACGTAGGGATTGCCGGCCGCTTCAAAGCCGATGGTGGTGGCGGGGCCGTGGCCGGGTATGACCAGGGTGGCGTCATCCAGGGGGTAGAGTTCCCGCTGGATGCTGGCCTCCAGCTGGTCCCAGCTGCCGCCCCATAGATCGGTGCGGCCCACGCCACCCTGGAACAGGGTGTCGCCGGCCAGGACCACGGAGCCCCGCTCGAACGGCCCGTGGAAGCAGCAGGAGCCGGGCGTGTGGCCGGGGGTATGCAGGGTGGTGAGGCCTTGATGGCTGTCCCCGGGGTAAAGGGAGGTCGTCTCCGGCCTGGGGATCGGATCCATCCCGAACATCCCGGTCTGGAGCTCCAGGTTGTCCAGCAGGAACCGGTCCCCTTCGTGGAGGTAGGCCGGGCACTGCCAGAGTTCCTGGAGTTCCTTGGTGGCGCCGACGTGGTCGAAGTGGGCGTGGCTGTGCAACAGGGCGGTGACCTTGAAGCCCAGGGCCAGCACCCGCTGGGCGATCCTGGGGCCTTCGCCGCCCGGATCCACCACGATGCCGGTGAGCTGGTCCGGGTTCCAAAGCAGGGTGCAGTTGCAACCGAGGGGGCCGACGGCAAAGGTTTCCAGTTTCAGCATGGGGCGCTCCTTACTCTCTTCCATCCTACTTGGGCCCGGGGCGGCGGTCCGCTTCGGGGTGCTGCGGCAGGAAGGTCCAGGCGACGATCCGGCTCTGCTTCTGGCCCTGGGCCATGGCGAGGGTCCTCTGGTCGAGCGCCCCGGCCTCCCGCAGGGCGGTGCGGATGCCCGGCAGGTTCGCCGCCTTGGAGACCAGGGTGGAGAACCAGCGGCACCTGCCGGGGATGAGGGCGCTTTCGGCGATCATCCGGCGCACGAACCCGGCCTCGCCGCCCGGGCACCACAACTCGGCCCCCTGCCCGCCGAAGTTCAGCCTCGGTGCTCCGCCCGGGCCGTTTGCCGCGCCCAGTCCGAGGTTGTTCAACTTGCGCCGGGTGCCTTCCCGGGCCTCGCTCGCGGATCCGTGGAAGGGCGGATTGCATATGGACAGCTCGAACGTCTCCCCTTCCCGCAGCAGGCCCTGGAAGATGCTGGCGGGCGAGGGCTGTAGCCGCAGCTGGATGGCTGGACCCAAGCCGGGATTGGACCGGAGGATCCGGTCGGCCGCCGCCAGGGCCGCGGGGTCGATGTCCGAAGCCAGGAAGGACCACCCGTATTCCCGGTGGCCGATGAGGGGATAGATGCAGCTGGCTCCGGTGCCGATGTCCAGGACCCGGATCGAACGGCCCCGGGGGGGGCGGCCCCCATGGCCCTCGGCGAGCAGGTCGGCGATGTGGTGGAGGTAGTCGGCTCGGCCGGGGATGGGCGGGCAGAGAAATCCGGCCGGCAGGTCCCACCCTTGGATGCCGTAGAAATGCCGCAGCAGGGCCCGGTTGAGGGCGCGCACCGCCTCGGGGTCGGCAAAATCGATGGATTCGTCATGGTACGGGTTGATCCGGACGAAGGCGGCCAGTTCCGGACAGCTGCGCACCAGCTCGGCGAAGTCGTACCGGCCCCGGTGCCGGTTCCGGGGGTGCAGTCCCTGCTTTTCTTCCTGTCTGGTCGCCATTCGCTTCCGATCCGGTTGTGCCGGACTCCAGTATGCCGGATCAGGCCCAGGGGGCTGGAGGGTTGGTCGAGGTTCAAGCGCCGGGAGCGGCATGGTCAAACCCAAGCAGGACCGCATTGAGAAAAAGGCCCCGGTGGCGCGGACGGCGGGGCCAGACCAGGACTGACCCCGCTGTGGACTCCCATGGGATGCCCTGGACCGAACCCGACGAGGTTTTCCAGCTCCAGATCCTGAGCGCCCCCTTCAGGCTGATGAAGGCACACGAGCCTCAAATCCAGGAATGACCGCCCACGTCGATGGGCTCCCAGAGCGAATATTAATAAA
>Ga0302267_10007067_pt1 | contig 11158 bp, 9 predicted proteins | sample III_Bog_E1_3_FD_194555 | JGI IMG/M metagenome (GOLD analysis project Ga0302267, IMG submission 194555) | Peat permafrost microbial communities from Stordalen Mire near Abisko, Sweden - III_Bog_E1_3 | ecosystem: Environmental > Terrestrial > Soil > Wetlands > Peat | place: Sweden: Abisko... | reverse complement strand
CTGCTCCTGGCGGGTGATCGATACATGCTGTGGAGGACGGCCGCGACCCATTCCATAAGAATGCCAGGGTTTGCTTTTTATTGATCGTATTTCAGGGATGTTGCACTAGCACCGTTGACGCCCTGGTTGGATTGAACGACCGTGCAAGGCACAAGCATCCGTAGCGACGCAAGCGCCGCAACGGATTCCAGGGATGCCGCAACCGGTCAAGCGCCCAGGAACCTTTGCGGATCAAAATCCTGTTCCATCCGCATCACCCCGATGACCCGCAGTTCCTTCCCCGCGATCCGGTAAATCACCCTGAACGGCCTTACGCTCAGAAGCTCCCGGTAGGTCTGCCCCGCCTCCGGGATGAACCGGGCCAGCTCCGGAAAGGCGGCGGCGTGCTCAACGGCCTCCATCGCTTTGGTGAAAAGATGACGGGCAGCCTCCGGATTCTCGAAGGCGATAAAGTTCAGGAGGCCGTCCAGATCCCGCTCAGCCGGCTCGCCCCAGCGGATGGCCAACGGCTTCACGCCCATCGCTTGGACAACCGGGCCTTCACCTCCGCGTGGGTGCTGGCGCGTCCTTCCAGGAAGGCCTGTTCTCCCCTGGCCAGGACCTCCATGAGGTCCAACCGCTGGAGCATGCCTTTGTAGGTGGCCACATCCAACAGGACAGCCGCCTCCTTCCCCTGCTCGGTGATGAGCACGGGCAGCCGATCCGCACGGAGTTGGCGGATGATCTCGGTGGCATGGCGCTTGATCTCGGTGACCGGCTTCAGGGTGGGCAGCATCTTGGACTCCGACCTCAGAGTAATACAATTGTATCACTCTCGCCAGCCGCAAGGTCCGAGATAACCCAACGGCTGCTTGTGCCCGGCATGGGTGCTCAATCAAACCAGCACCCCACGCCACTAGGACCTGGCCTTCGGATCCGGTAAAGTGCAAAGATGACGAATACGATGAAGATGACCTTCTCAATCTGGTGCCTCGGGGCCTTCCTGGCGGGCAGCATCCCGTTCGGGCTCCTGCTGATGAGGCTGGCCGGCAAGGGTGACGTGCGCACCCAGGGCTCGGGCAACATCGGCGCCACCAACGTCATGCGTGCCGGCGGCAAGGGCCTGGGCATCGCCACCCTGCTGCTGGACGCGGCCAAGGGGTTCCTGCCGGTGTTCCTGGCCCGGCAGGCGGGGCTGAGGCCGGAAATCCTGGCCTTCGTGGTCCTGGCGGCGGTGGCCGGCCACGTCTTCACCCCCTGGCTGTGGTTCAAGGGGGGCAAGGGCGTGGCCACGGCCCTGGGCGCCGTGCTGGCCTACCACCCGGCCATGGCCGTTCCCGCCTTCGCCGTTTTTCTGCTGGCCCTCCTGGTCTTCCGCTACGTGAGCCTGGGCAGCGTCCTGGCTTCCCTGACCCTGTTCCTCACGGCCCTGGGCCTGGCGGGCAACTGGGCCGTCCTGCCCCTGGGCCCGGACCTTCCCCGCTGGCCGCCGCTGCTGGCCTGGGCCCTCCTGGCCGGCCTGGTCATCTTCAAACACCGGGCCAACTTGGGCCGGTTGGCCCAGGGCACCGAATCCCGGTTCTGGGGCGCCAAGCCGGTTGCCCAGGGGAGTGGCAAATGACCCGCCGCCCCGATATCTCGGTATTCGGTGCCGGCGCCTGGGGCACCGCCCTGGCCCTGACCTGGGCCCGCCAGGGGGCCCAGGTGGACCTCTGGGCCCACCCCGCCGCCCTGGCCACCACCCTGGCCCAGACCCGGCGCCACCCCAGCCTGCCCGACGCGGAACTGCCCGCCAGCGTGCGGCCCCTGGCGGACCCGGAGGACGCCTTTTCCGCCCCGATCTGGGTGAGCGCCCTGCCCACCCAGATGAACCCCGCCGTGTGGACCGGTCTGGCCGCCCGGACCGCCCTGCGCCCGGAACTGCTGATCCACGTCAGCAAGGGGATCCTCCAGGGGAGCCTGCTGCGGGTCTCCCAGGCGCTGGAACCCCTGCTCAAAGTGCCGGTGGGAGTGCTCTCCGGGCCCACCTTCGCCGATGAAGTGTCCCGGGACCTGCCCACCGCCATCCTGCTGGCCCTGCCGGCCACCGTGGATGATGAGCGGGCCATGGAGCTCCAGGCGCTGTTCGCCACGCCCAATCTGAGGGTGTACCTGAATCGGGACCTGACCGGGGTGGAATTGTGCGGCGCCTTCAAGAACATCCTCGCCATCGCCGCCGGCCTGGTGGAATCCCTGGGCCTGGGCAACAACGCCAGGGCCGCCCTGATCACCCGGGGCCTGGCGGAGATGGCCCGGCTGGTGGAACGATTGGGCGGACGGCCGGAGACGGTGATGGGTCTGGCCGGAATGGGCGATCTCCTGCTCACGGCCACCGGCGCCCAGAGCCGGAACCGGCGCTTCGGCGCCATGCTGGGCCAGGGCATGAGCCCCGAGGCCGCCACCCTGTCCCTGGGCAACCAGGTGGTGGAAGGGGTCTTCACCACCGAGGCGGCGCTGGGACTGGCCCATCAGCATGGGCTGGAACTGCCCATCACCCTGGAAGTGGGGCGGCTGCTCAAGGGGGCGGACCCCAGGGACTCGGTGCAGCGTCTGATGCAGCGCTCGCTCAAGCAGGAATAGGCCGGAACGTTTAAAACGGGGTTGGATCTGGCCCAGCCAACCAGGATGGGATGTCCCGCTGGCCATGAAGGACCCGCCAGACCTCAAGGTAATCAGGCCCTGCCACATAAAATACCAAATAGTGGTAGCGGCCGATTGGCCAACTGCGGAGGTCAGGCAACCCCAGTTCGTGAGCGTAGCGCAGGGAACCGGTCGCGGGATGTCGCACCAAATGGGCAAAGGCGCGTTCAAGGGCAGTCACAACGCCCGAGGTGGCGAAGATAAATACCCCGATCAAAGCATTAGGAGACTGCGTCTCAATCCGTTATGATTCTCCTGGGGCACGGTTCGCCCCACAGTCCGGTAAGGAACTTCCATCTGGCTTATGCCTTTTTCCTGGAGGAATCCGCAATGGACCCGAATGCTTTCGACACCCTGATGAAACGGCACGCCGAAGGGGACCGGGATCCCGATCTGATCAGCGAGCTGGACCGGATGGCCTGGTCGGCCTTTCACGACCCCTGGGAGCTATCGGGTCCACTGCCCTCAGCCGCGCCGGTCCCCGAGCGGATGGTCCTGGAGTCCGGCCATTACGATCCCGAACAGCCCGAGAAACTGGAACTGGCGACCCTGGACCTGTTCGTGAGCCTGCGCGGCCGGTCCTTCCTCAAGCGAACCGCTTGGCCGTTCCTGGTGACCTACGACTACCTGGCCGATCCCGAGCCTTCAAGCTGCGCCCGGATCCAGCTGGAGCGGCCGGATGCCCTCCACTTCTACTGCCGGCTGCTCCGGAACCTGGACTGTGACGAGTCCGACATCCCCAAGATCCTGGCCTTGTGCAAACGCTGGAATGAATCCCGGCCCTGGCCCGAGGCCATGCCCCTGACCTCGGCCGCTGCCGACCCCAGGAAGATCATCGCCCTGGAATGGGAGATCAAGCTGCCGCCGGAGCGCCCGTCGATCACCCTGACCCTGTTCAGCCGGGTCATGCTGGAGTTGCAGAAGGCCAGTTCCGAGTTCTGGGAGCAGGTCCAGGCCGAACTGGAATCCTAGGAGCCTGACGATGGATCAAAAGGCCCTCAGGGATCACTCCAGATTGGCGCCCTGCTCGCGGATCTGGTCCAGGGCCCCCTTGGCCTCCATCACCGCCCGGGTCATGGCGATTCGCTTGCACTTGGAACCGCAGGTGTTGAGTTCCCTCAGCAGCTCCTGGCTCCAGATGTCCAGGGCCTTGCCGCCCAGGTTGCCCTGCTTCAGGCGCTCGGCGAAATCGTCCAGGTGGGCCGCCAGCCGCACCAGTTCCTCCCGCACGTCCTGCCGCTCGGCCAAGGCCCCGGCTTCGGCCACCACCCGCTCCGCGGGCAACTGACCCACCAGTTGCGCGTCCTTCAGCACCTGCTCCAGCCTTGCCCGGTACTGCTCGGGCAACTCCCGGGCCTGCAGGTCCGCTTCGGCCTGGAGCACCTCCCACAGCGCCCGCAGACGGGCCAGCCCCGACCGGAAGAACGGCTCCAGCCGCCCGGCCTCCCGGGTCCGGCCGGCGTTCCAGTCGTCCAGCAGGGCTTCCAGGCCCGCCAGGACCGGAGCCTCCAGCCGTTCGGCCAACCCTGAGGGCGGCGCCACCCAGGCGCCGGGCAGCCGAAAGAAGGCCTCGGCGGTGAGGGGCGGCAGGTTCAGCCACTCGGCGTCCTCCTGCCAGGCCTTGGCCATGGACCGCAACAGCGGACGGTTGATCTGGGGCTCCAACCCGGGCTCGTCCTGGACCTCCACGGTCAGATCCAGCTTGCCTCGCTGGGCCGCGTCGCGCACCTTGGCGCGGATGGCCGCTTCCAGCGGAAACAGCGAAGGCGGGATCCGCAGGGACAGATCCAGGGCCTTGTGGTTCACCGACCGCAGGGTGAGCCGCAATTGTCCCGTCTCCAGGGGCAGGACCGTTTCAGCGAAAGCCGTCATGGAACGCATGGAATCCTCGCAAATGAGACGAGCTTACCACCCTGGACGCCATACCCGGGCTTCGCCCGGGCATGGCGTGGGGGTGTGGGGGGACGAAGAGCGACCAACGCGAGCGGGCGGTCCCCCCACTAACTATCAGGTGTCGCCCCTCAGGATTCTCCCTCCGGCCGGCCCAGGAGCCAGGTCTTGCTCCGCAGCCGGTCCATGCTCCGCTCGGGCAGGAGTTCCAGCTGGGTCCTCAGGCCCGGCTCCAGGCCCATCCTCGGCACCGCCGCCTGGGCGAAGCCCAGCCGGGACCCCTCCTGGAGCCGCAAGGGCAGCTGGGCCACCGGCCGCACCTCACCGGTGAGGCCAACTTCCCCCAGGAACAGGGTCTTGGGCGCCAGCAGACGGCCCAGGGCGCTGCTGGCCAAGGCGGCGATCACCGCCAGGTCCGCGGCCGGATCCTCGATCTCCAGGCCGCCGGCCACGTTCAGGTAGATGTCGCGGTCATGGAGCTGGATGCCGCCCCGCCGCTCCGCCACCGCGCAGAGCATGGACAGCCGCTGGCCGTCGATGCCCAGGGCGGTCCGGCGCGGAATGCCCAGGCCCGCCGAGGCGACCAGGGCCTGGATCTCCACCACCATCGGCCGGGTGCCCGAGAGCACCACCGTGGCTGCGCAGCCGGGGCTGGGCTCCGCCTCCAGGAAGAACGGATTGCCCTCCACCGGCACCAGGCCCCGTTCGGTCATGGCGAACACGCCCAGTTCGAAGGCGGCGCCGAACCGGTTCTTCAGGGCCCGCAGCAGCCGGTGGTGGTGGTGCCGGTCCCCCTCGAAGGCGAGCACGGTGTCCACCAGGTGCTCCAGCACCTTGGGCCCGGCCAGGGTGCCGTCCTTGGTGACGTGACCCACCAGAACCAGGGGCGTGCCCGAGGCCTTGGCCCACCGGGCCAGCAGGGTGGCGCAGCCGCGCACCTGGCTGACCGAACCGGCCGAGGATTCGAACTCCGGGTCGAACAGGGTCTGGATGGAGTCCACCAGGAGCAGGGCCGGCTTCATGGCCTCGGCGGCTTCCAGGATTCTGCGCACGTCGGTCTCGGCGAACAGATGGATCTCCGGATTCTCGGCGCCCAGGCGCTGGGCCCGAAGCTTGATCTGGCGCTCGCTCTCCTCGCCGCTGGCATAGAGCACCGCGCCACCGCAGGCGGCGGCCCACTGCAGCACCAGGGTGGACTTGCCGATCCCCGGCTCGCCGCCCAGCAGCACCACCATGCCCGGGACCACGCCCCCGCCCAGCACCCGATCCAGCTCCAGCAGTCCGGTGGGGCAGCGGTCGCTGTCGGTGACCACCACTTCCGCCAGGGACACCGGATTCTGGTAGGCACTTTCAGCAAAAGCGCTGCGGGCCCGGGACAGGTCCTTGCGCAGGCCCCCCCGAACCTCCTCGATGGTGCCGAAGCCTCCGCAAGCGCCACATTTGCCCATGGGCCGGGGAAACCGGGCGCCGCAGGCGGTGCATTCATAGCTGGTCGAAATCTTTGCCATGGATCGACTCTACCACCGGTGAAACCCGTCATCCGGCTGGGGCACTCGTCCTTTCCCCAGGCCCGGATCGACTCATCCAGCGGCCTTTCCGCCTATAAGTGCGGGCGGGGTTCGGCACTTATGGTGAGGATCCCCAAGGCAAGGCGAAACCCATTCGGTCCCCCCCCCCAGGGGGAGAGTGTCAAGACGAAAAAAGAATGGAAACCCCAAATTCCGTTGAGTCCGAAAGTCAACAATAGGGTTCCATTCGTAAAAACCACTTCTCAATGGACTTATCGAACCGGCGGAGCGGAGGTCTGATGGCGGCCTGTGGAAAACCTTGTGGATATCCCCTCCGGTTTCGGTCCGGACCTGTTGACTCTTGAAGATTCCCATGCTCCCTTGACTTCCTTCTCTGTTTTCAAGTGCTGCAATCAAAATGGTTATTCCACGCTTGCAAAGGTCAATGCATTAAATGCCCAACCCAGAGTTATCCACAGTTTCAGCTTTCTTTCGTGTTGACATCCACCAACGTCATTCTAATAGCTCATGACAAAGGTGTAACCTGACGGTAACCCGGAAACGGTTCAGACCAGTTGCGCCGCTTCCTTCAACTGGACGCTCACCAGCCGGGAGATGCCCAGTTCCTCCTGGGTCACGCCGTAGAGCGTGTCCGCGGCCATCATGGTGGGCTTCTGGTGGGTGATGATGATGAATTGGGTGCCGTCCTTCATCTTCTGCACCATGGCGGCGAACCGGCCAACGTTGGCCTCGTCCAGGGGAGCGTCAACCTCGTCCAGCACGCAGAACGGGCTGGGCTTGTAGTGGAAGATGGCGAACAGGAGGGAGATCGCCGTGAGCGCCTTTTCCCCGCCGGAAAGCAGGGTCAGGGCCTTGGCGCTCTTGCCCGGGGGCTGAGCGGTGATCTCGATGCCGCACTCCAGCAGATCCTTGGGATCCTGGAGGCTCAGGGTGGCGCTGCCGCCGCCGAAGGCCTCCCGGAAAACCTCCTGGAATCGATGGTTGATGAAGTCAAAGGCCTCCTTGAACCGTTCCTCGGAGATGCCGTTGATTTCCTTGATGGTGGATTCCAGATTCCCGATGGCCTCCAGCACATCACCCCGCTGCTGGTTCATGAAGCCCAGCCGATCTTCGGCCTCCTTCAGTTCCTGGATCGCCAGGGGGTTCACCCCACCCAACTCCAGGCGTTTGCCGTGCAACTCGCCCAGCCGGGTCTGGTGCACCAGCTCCCCCAGGGCCCAGGCCTCCCGTTCCTCGTCGCTGACCGAGGCGAGGAACTCCGGCACCGTCATGGCCAGGGCCAGTTCGATCTCCTTGGCGGCCGCGTGGATGCTGCCCTGCACCTGGGCCCCCTGGAGCAGGGCTTCCTGGTGCAGCTGGCGGGCGTTTTCCAGGGCCTGCTGCAGTTCGCGGCTGACCCGCTCCTGGACCCGGAGGAACTCCTGGGCGGTTTCGATCCCGGGCAGCGCCGCCCCCTGCTGTTCCACCGCGGCCGAACGGTCCCGGAGCAGACCCTGGACCTCCTGCTCCAGCTCCGCCAGCCGAACCCCCGCCTGTTCCGACCGCTCCCCGGCCAGCAGGATGTCGCCCTGGATCCGCGCCCGCTCCGCCTCCAGGTCATAGGTTCCCCGCTGCAGCTGCTGCAAGTGCCGCTGCAGGGCATCCCGCTCGGCCCAGGCCGAAGCCCGGACCCGGGAGCCCTCCATGAGGATCTCCCGCTTCTCCTCCAGCCAGCGCTGGGCCTCCTCCCGGCGCGTCTCCCCGGCCTGGATCCCGCAGCTGAGCCCGGCCTCCTCGGGTTGGCCCTCCGGCACCTCCAGCTCCCGCAGCTGGACCTTCAAGCCCTTGATCTCGTCCTCGAGCTTTTCCCATTGGCCATCGGCCCGTTCCTGGGACTCCTGGATCTCCCGCAGCTGGACCGTGATCGAGGCCCGTTTGCCCTTGAGGTCCTCCAGCGCCCGCCGGGCCGAGAGGTGATCCTCCTCCATCTCCTTGAACCGCGAACCGGCATCCCGCATCCGGTAGTCCAACGTTTTCAGCTCGGCCTCCAGGGTCTCCACCCGGTCCAGGTGCAGTTCCCTGGCCTTGCGCGCGGCTTCCTGCTCGCTCCGAAGCTTGAATGGCGAGGCCGTCGGCGCGGCCACCCCCACCTGTACCGGTCCGAACGGGAGCTTGACCAGCCTGGGGGAGACGAAGGCCAGTTCCGGGTGGGCGGCGCCCAACCGGGCCAGTTCCGCGTCGTCGCACAGGAAGGCCCGGGTCAGCAGGCCCTCCAGAGGCCTCGCCTTGCCGGTCTTCCAGCGCAGCCTCGCCGAAAGCGGTACGCAGCCGTCCGGGGCCGCCGGCACCTGGCCAGGCCCCAGGGCCGTCTCCGCGCTGACCCAGAGCTGTCCCGGCGCCTCCGGGGCGCTGCCCAGGCCCGCCTCGCCCAGGGCCACCGCCTGGCTCCAGCTGCCCAGCAGCCGCTCCAGGTGCGGCAGATCCTCGTCCTCGATCAACAATGCGTCGGCCAGGGCCAGGGGCTCCTCGCCCCGCTGGCGCATCCAGAGCAGGGCCTTCTTCAACGCCTCGGAGCCGGCGGTTTCCCGCAACAGATCGGAGATCTGGCGAAGCCGGCGCTCCTCGGCGTCCAGGGCCCCTTCCGCCTCCCGCAGGGCCGCGGCGGCGGCACGATGGGCGTCCAGGGTCTCCGTGCGGATCCGGCCCTGGATCTGCACCGCCTCCTCGATCTGTTCCAGCCGGTCCGCGGCGCCTTCCTCTTCCCGCCCCAGCCGCACCTGGTCGGTCTGAAGCGTCTCCAGGCGGGGAGCGCGCATAGCCTCTTCATGGTTCAGGGCATCCAGCCGCCCGGACCGCTGGGCGATCTCCTGGTGGATGGCCTGGCGCCGGCGCTGGGCCGTCACCGCCTCCTTTTCGGCCTCGGCCCGCCGGGCCCGCAGTTCCTTCAGCTCACCCTCCACGTGCCTCAGGGCGCCCCCGGCCAGGGCCACGGCCTCTTCGGCGTCCGCCACCAGGGCGTCCCTGGCCGCCAGCGCCGCCGAAGCGGTCTCCAGCGCCGCCCCCAGCCGGACCAGTTCGGCCGCGGAATCGCCGGTGCGGGTCGAAAGCTCGTCCAGGCGCAGTTCCAGCTGCTCCCGCTGGATCCGGGAATCCGAAAGGCGCTCGCCCTGGAAGCCCCGTTCCTGGTCCAGCAGGCCGCAGCGCTGATCCAGGGCCAGGATGGAGCGGGCCCGGCGATCCTGCTGGTGCAGCAGTTCGTCCAGGGCCAGATGAAGGTTCTCCACCTCCGAACCCTTTTCGGAAGCCTGGGCGGTGAGCACCGCGATTCGCCGTTCCAGGGCGTCCAGGTTCTCGAGGATGGCCTCCTTGGCGGTTTCCAGTTCCAGCGCCTTGCCCGCCAGCAGGATCCGCTGGCTGGCCTTGATCGCCGTATCCAGGTCCTGGGCCCGCCTCGCCTTGGCGGCCTGGCGTTTGAGGGATTCCTGCTGTTTCACCAGTTCGAACAGGATGTCGTCCAGGCGCAGGAGGTTGGCCCTGGTGTCCTCCAGCCGGCGCTCGGCGTCGCCCCGGCGGGCCTTGTAGCGGGTGATCCCGGCGGCCTCCTCCAGGAGGGAACGCCGGTCCTTGGGCTTGGAGGACAGGATCAGATCGATCTGGCCCTGCTGGATGAAGGAATAGGCCCGGGTGCCCATGCCGGTATCCATGAGGAGATCCTGGACGTCCTTGAGCCGGCATTCCCGGCCATTGATGCGGTAATCGCTGCCCGTGTCCCGGTACAGCCGCCTGGACACCACCACCTCCCGGGTCGTGCCCGGCAGCGTGGGGTCGGGCATCTCCAGGGTCAATTTCACCTCGGCCATGCCCATGGGCTTGCGCTGGCCGGTGCCGGCGAAAATCACATCCGCCATCTCGCTGCCGCGCAAAAGGGTGGCGCGCTGCTCGCCGAGGACCCAAGCTAATGCGTCCGAAATATTGGACTTGCCACACCCGTTGGGCCCCACCACCGCCGTCATCCCTTCGGGGAAGGTCAGTTTCTGGGGATCCGCAAAAGACTTGAATCCATGAACTTCAAGCGCAATTAACCGCAAACTGGCAACTCCCCAAGACCGATGAACTACCTATACTTCATACATGAAAAAACATCCTCCTTTGGGATTAAACCTAGCGGGCGATAGACTAACCCCTTACACCTCCCCTGGAGCCCCTGTGGCAAATATTCATGGAAATATTTCAACCTTTACGCCCCATCCCAGCGGCGGGGAATCCAGCCGATGAGGATTGCGGGACCAGGGCAGAAGCATGCTTCCATGGTATGGCTGGAGCCTCTCCGCGTCCACGCCGGAAGCCAGTTCCACCCCATTTCCGGCCCGGAGGCGGTAGCCGATCTGGCCCGGATCCTGGCCAACCTGCCGGCCGGTCCCACCTGCTGGGTGGTGGATGACGCCCTGGTGCCCACCCTGCTGTTGCGGGACATCGTCGAGCTCCCCCCGGGCGGCGACGCCAGGGAAGGCTTCTTCCAGTGGCGCTACCGCCAGGACCTGATGCTCGAGGGGCCGCAGTTCGTCCAGGCCCTGGCCCTCGGGGAGAACGCCTGGCTGCTGGCGGGCATGCCCCAGGAACTCCGGGACGCCTGGGTCCAGGTGGCCACCGCCGCGGGCCGGCCCATGCGCCGGCTGATTCCGCGCTGGCTCTGGATCTACAACGACCTCGCCCCGGACCGGGAGGTCCCGGGCCTGCTGGTTTCCCTCTCCGCCCAGGGCGACGGCACCTTCACCGGAACCCTGGCCGCCTGGGGCAAGAACCTCATCCTGCTGCGCCAGTGGGCCGAACCGGCCGACCTGGAGGCGTGGAACCAGGAGCGGGTGCTGCCCACCATCGCCTACCTCCAGCGGGACGCCCGCTCCCCCCAGGAGATCCACGTCTGGGGCGTTCCCAGGTGGCCCGATTGCGGCCTGCCGGTGCGCATCCTCCAGCCCGAGATCCCGGCCCAGGAGTCCCTCTGATGGCCGTCCCCGTCCTCAAGCTCAACCTCGCCCCGCCCAGCACCTTCTGGCGGAGCCATCACGGTCCCCTGGGCTGGTCGGCCCTGGTCCTGGGCGGTC
>Ga0302267_10007051_pt1 | contig 11170 bp, 9 predicted proteins | sample III_Bog_E1_3_FD_194555 | JGI IMG/M metagenome (GOLD analysis project Ga0302267, IMG submission 194555) | Peat permafrost microbial communities from Stordalen Mire near Abisko, Sweden - III_Bog_E1_3 | ecosystem: Environmental > Terrestrial > Soil > Wetlands > Peat | place: Sweden: Abisko... | reverse complement strand
CCTGCGCCGGTGCTCAGTTGCTTTCGCAACCTCGATTGAGGTCACGATTGCCAGATCGCCCCGCGCACGGCGTGCGCGGGCTACCTCGATAATCGGTCACACAGGCGTTGACATCCCCCGGCGATTGCGGCAGTTTGTCCGACCCTATGGCAAATACCCGTTCAGCGGCCAAGCAGGCCCGAGGCGCGATCCGGCGCCGTGCTCGTAACCGCGTCCAGACCGCCACGGTCCGCACGTCGGAAAAGAAGATCCGTGCGCTGGCCAAGGCCGGCAAGACGGAGGAAGCAATCAAGTTGCTCCCCGAATTTCAGTCGCAGATCGATCGCGCGGCAAAGAAGGGCGTTGTTCACCGGAACACCGCTTCCCGCCACAAGGCCCGCGTCGCGGCGCTCCTGAAGACGAAATAAGTTGGTTGGCCCGTCCCGCCATGGCGGGACGGGTGCCGAATACGGTTCGGCTGATTTCGCCCTATTCGCCTGATTCGTTTCCGGTGCGGGCCGTCCCGCAAACGTTACACCTTTTGAGTTGGCGTTATGTATAAAGGTTGCTACTAAATAGCTGCTTGAGGATAGCAGCCCTTAGCCTTTTTTTTATCCCTTTTTGCGTAACATGGGCGGGGGTGCCTTTGTTGGGCCAGACTCCCGATTTGCCCGGTCCCGCCACGCCTCAAGTCGAGACCGCGCCGCCCACCGCCGTCCCGCCGCCGTCGGTCTCGACCACCCCGCCGACCAGCAGCACCAACGCCGCGACCATGACCGTCCAGGCGGACGGCACCAACACCTACATCGGCCAGGTCTACACCGCCGACGACAACGTCGTCGTGCACGACAAGGGCGACGTGATCTTCTGCGATCACATGATCTTCGACAACGCGACCAAGGTCATGATCGCCACCGGCAACGCCCGCATTTTCACCGCCGACGGCAAGGTCTACCGCGGCGACAGCATCACCTACAACCTCGACACCAAGGCCGTCACCTCCACCGAGTACAAGGCCGTCGATTACCCGCGGTTCCTGCACGGCAAGGAAGTCACCACGCCCGGCGAGAACCACTACCACCTCGTGGACGCCGACTTCACCACCAGCAACCGCGAGCACCCCAGCTTCCATCTCCACGCCGGCACTATCGAGTACCGCCCGAACGACCAGGTCGTGCTCAAGAACATCGTCGTCTACGTCGGCAGCATTCCGGTCTTCTATTTTCCGATCCTCGTGCAGTCGCTGACCGACTCGCGCCCGACCTACCAGTTCGAGGTCGGCGATAGCGGCCAGTTCGGCTACTTCATGAACAACCAGTACAACTGGGTGGCCAGCGACAAGCTGCGCGGCTCCGTCGAGTTCGACCTGCGCGAGAAGCGCGGCTACGCCGGCGGCGTCGACATGCAGTACTTCCCCTCGCAGTTCAGCGACATGGTGCTCAAGACCTACTACGCGCAGGACAACCTCTACGCGGCGACCAATCCTGCCATAGCCAATCCCCCCAATCGCGGCAATCTCGACAACGGCAACACGTATGACGGCGTCCCGGCCGACAACCGCTATCGCGTCACCTACCAGCAGAACCTCCAGTTCGGTGACGACCTCTCCTCCCTCGCCAACCTCAATATCTGGAGCGATCCGTGGGTCACCCGCGACTTCTTCCCCGGTGAGTACCAGCAGGAAAACCAGCCGCCCAACGTCGCCCAGCTCGAGCAGTACAACCCCGATTTTACCATCTCGCTGCTCATCGAGCCGCGGGCCGATGCGTTCTTCCAGACCACGGAGCGGCTGCCCGAGCTTTCCTTCCAGACCAAGCAGCAGAACATCTTTAACCTGCCCATCCAGTACACCAGCCAGAGCAGCATGGTGTACTTCGAGCAGCACAACGCCGACACCAGCAACTTCCTCAACCCGGACGATTACACCTTCAACTCCTTCGGCCGCCAGCAGACGGCTTACAACTTCTACCACCCCAACGCGCAGTTCAACTTCGACACCTCGCAGGACGGCCACTACAACGCCTATCGCTACGACACCTACCACGAGTTCTCCTACACGCACCAATACTTCGGCTTCCTCAACCTGACGCCGCGCATCGGCGGCCGCCTCACCTACTACTCCGACGACAACGACAACCTCGACAACTTCTCAACAACGTCCAGCGGCCAGCAGGTCAAGTACACCCACGGATTTGCGCGCGTGGCCGGCGACACCGGCCTCGCCGGCGATTTCAAGATCTCGCGCACCTGGCTCGACATCAAGAACCCCAACCTCGGCATCGACGGCATCCGCCACGTCATCGAGCCTTACTTCGATTCCGTCTACGCGCCGCAGCCCAACGTCACGCCCAACCAGTTCCGCGGCTTCGACGATCGGCTCTACTCCACGCAGCTCCAGCCGCTCGACTGGACCGACTACAATTCCATCGACTCCATCGACAAGCAGGCCGTGGTGCGTCTCGGCGTCTGGAACAAGATCCAGACCAAGCGCGATGGCGTCAGCACCGACCTGCTGACCATCAACACTTACATGGACGCCGACTTCGACAACAACTTCGACGCCGCCGTCCCCGGCAATCCCGGCTCGCCAGCGCAGCCCGCGCAGCCCGCCGTGGGCATCCCGGGCGCGCCCGGCTACATTCCCGCCACTGCCGCCACCGGCGCGGTGGCCAAGACGGCCGGCAGCACCTTCAGCAATCTCTTCAACGACGTCCACTACTACATGGGCCAGCAGGTCAGCTTCGACTCGCTCAGCTCAGTCGCGCTCGACAACTCCAGCTACAACGAAATCGACAACAGCATTCTCTGGACGCCCGATCCCTCCACGCAGCTCAGCCTCGGCGACGCCTACCTCAACCACAGCTCGATCTTCGGCGACAGCAATCAGGTCACGCTCCAGCTCTTCTACCGCATGAACGAGCACTGGCAGTTCCGCGCGCAGGAGCAGATGGACGCCATCAAGGGCCACCTGCAGTTGCAGCAATACACGATCTACCGCGACCTCGACGCCTGGCAAATGGCGTTCACGTATGCCGATAGCGAGTTCAACGGCCAGAGCGACCACTCGGTCTACTTCTCGCTCACCCTCAAGGCGTTCCCCAAGTACACCATCCATACGCCGAGTTTGTAGACGGCTATCTTGCACTTTGCTTGCGCACTCCACGCAACTTCATCTTCACCTCCCACAGCGAAAAGAGGGCCCGGGAGCGCCGCATCACGAAGGACCAATTTGAGGAGGCCGTTGCTCAGGCCGATACGAGAAGAAAACAGTATCGTGGAGCTCTTGGCGGAATCGTGTATCTTTTCTCGAAGAAGATTGGAGGCAGAACGCTCACGGTCGTTGCTGAACTTCACAAGGAAAACTGCTATTTTGTCACCGGATACTGGTCATGAGGATTAGAAACGTCATTCATATCGAGACGGCCAAGCCGCCTGTCGTGGAGCTGGATTCCAGCGCCTTGGCCGCCTATGTGCGGTTCAGCCGCAATCCGGTTGCGTCGACAAAGGTGATCGCGAATGACAAAAGCGTCGTGACCATCGACCTGGACAAAAAAGGAAAAGTCATCGGCGTCGAGGTAGTGGGGGTAAAGGAATTCAACATTGCCGGGCTCCTCAAGATCGCGGATATCACGGCGCCCGAGGCTCTATTGAAGCGTGCCCGTTATGTGCCTGCCCAGCTCCAGGCGGCCTGAGCACGCAATTCCCTGACGCTCGTACTTGCCCTGCCCAGCCGAAATGGGCACAATAGCGACCCTCATGAATCTTGCCATCGTTGGCTCTGGCTATGTTGGACTGGTCACTGGCACCTGCTTCGCGGAAGTGGGCCATAAGGTGATCTGTGTCGACAACGACCTCAAGAAGGTCCACCAGCTACAGGACGGCAAAATCCCGATTTATGAGCCGGGCCTCGAGGACCTCATCAAGAAGAACGTCGCCGCCGGGCGCCTCTCCTTCACCTCGTCCATTGGCGACGCAGTTGCAGCCTCCAAGGTCATCTTCATCGCCGTGCCCACGCCGCCGCAGCCCGATGGCAGCGTCGACCTGAGCTTCGTCGAGGGCGTTGCGCGCGAGATCGCCATTCACATCAAGGAATACCGCATCGTCGTCGACAAAAGCACCGTCCCGGTCAAGACCGGCGAGAAAGTCGCGCAGACCATCGCGCGCGTGAACCCCGGCGCCGACATCGACGTCGTCAGCAATCCCGAGTTCCTGCGCGAAGGCAGCGCGGTTGAGGACTTGATGAAGCCCGACCGCATCGTCGTCGGCGTTTCCAGCGAGCGCGCCGTCGCGCCGATGAAGGAAATCTACGCGCCTTTCAACGCGCCGATCATGGTCACCGACCTCAACTCGGCCGAGTTGATCAAGCACGCCGCGAACAGCTTCCTCGCCCTCAAAATTTCCTACATCAACGCCGTCGCCGCCATTTGCGAGGCCAGTGGCGCCAACGTCGAGCGCGTCGCCGACGGCATGGGCGCGGACAAGCGCATCGGCCGCGCCTTCCTCAACGCCGGCATCGGCTACGGCGGCTCGTGCTTCCCCAAGGACATCTCCGCCTTCATCCGCATCTCGCGCGAACTCGGCTACGAGTTCAAGCTGCTCGAGGAAGTCGAGCGCATCAACGAGAACCAGAAGGAACGCTTCATCAAGAAACTCCGCGACTCGCTCTGGGTCCTGCGCCAGAAGAAAATCGGCGTGCTCGGCCTCGCCTTCAAGGGCAACACCGACGACGTGCGCAGCAGCGTGGCCATCTCCATCGTGCAGCAGCTCCTCGCCGAGGGCGCCGAAGTCCGCGCCTACGATCCCCAGGCCATGGAAAAAGCGAAGCCGCTCGTCCCGGGCGCCGTCATGGTTGAGCATCCCGAGGACGTCGCCGACAACGCCGACGCGCTCCTCATCCTTACCGAGTGGACCGACTTCAAGTCGCTCTCCTGGCCCGCGATCAAGAAGCGCATGCTCAGCCCGCTCCTCTTCGACGGCCGCAATCTCCTCAACCGCGAGGAAATGAAAGCCGCCGGTTTCCAGTACACCGGCATCGGGCATTAATTTTTCGTCCCTGTCCGCACTTACCAACATAGATTTGCCATGAACACGATTCTCGTCGGCGCCCAATGGGGCGATGAAGGAAAAGGAAAAATCATCGACGTCCTCACCGAGGAGGCCGACATCGTCGTGCGCTCGCAGGGCGGCAACAACGCCGGCCACACGGTCGAGATCGGCAAGGAGAAGTTCGTCCTGCATCTCATTCCCTCCGGCATCCTGCGCGCGGGCAAGAAATGCGTCATCTCCAACGGCGTGGTCATCGATCCGGTCGCGCTGGTGAAGGAAATCGAGGGCCTTGAGGCGCGCAACATCAAGCTCGCGGGACGGTTTTTCATCAGCGAAACCGCGCACCTCGTGCTGCCGTATCATCGCGCGCTCGACGAGCAGCGCGAACTGCGCAAGGGCCGCAACAAGATCGGCACGACCAAGCGCGGCATCGGCCCCGCCTACGGTGACAAGGCCGCCCGCACCGGCCTGCGCATGATCGACCTGATGCGCCCGAAGAATTTCTCGGCCAAGCTCAAGAGCCGCATCGAGGAAAACAACGCGATCCTCAAGTCGCTCGGCGGCAAGCCGCTCAATTTTCGCGAGGTGGAGAAGGCGTATCTCGAGGCCGGAAAAAGGCTGCGTCCCTTCGTCACCAACTCGGTCGTCTGGCTGCACGAGCAGCTCGCGAAGAAGAAGCGCATCCTTTTCGAAGGCGCCCAGGGTACGTTCCTCGACATCGATTTCGGCACCTATCCGTTCGTCACTTCGTCCAACACCACGGCCGGCGGCTCCTGCACCGGCTCGGGCGTGCCGCCGCATCGCATGGACCGCGTGATGGGCGTGATGAAGGCCTACACCACCCGCGTGGGTGAGGGGCCGCTGCCCACTGAGGCGGCGGAGATCGGCGACATGCTCCACGGCATGGGCCGCGAGTTCGGCGCGACCACCGGCCGCGCCCGCCGCTGCGGCTGGTTCGACGCGGTCGCGACCCGCTACGCGCGCATCGTCAACGGCATCGACGAGCTGGCCATCACCAACCTCGACGGCCTCGACACGCTCAAGGAAATCAAGATTTGCGTCGCCTACGAATGCCGCGGCAAGCGCATCGCCTATCCGCCGAACGATGCCGACGAACTCCTGCACTGCCGCCCGATCTATCGCAAGTTCGCCGGGTGGCAAAAGGACATCAGCGGCGTGCGCTCCTACAAGAAGCTGCCCAAGGCCACGCAGAAGTACCTCACCGCCTTGGCCGACCTCACCGGCGCCAAGCTGCGCATCGTCTCCGTCGGCCCCCAGCGCGAGCAGACCTTCGACGCATAGGTTAGCCCGCGCGCCCGACGGTCAACGGCCACCACGAGGCTCGTAAATGCGATAATGGGGTAAGTGTCTCATCCTCAGTTAAATGCGTATTTTGGCGTCGGAAGGCGGTAAGGCACGATCCAAGCTCAACTGGCGCAGCCGAGACTTGACGCTTCCTCCGGCGCATTCCTTGCCGGGCGGCTTGCCTATAAGAACGTAGTGTCAGACTCCCTCCGCTGGTCGAAAAGAGGCGGCTTGGCATGCCACGTTCCGACACAGCAAAAGTCCCGCATGCTCTATCATTTTAAAGGAGATAGAAGAGATTCTGCGTCAAAAGCTTAAGCGATCTTACCTTGCAAAGGTATCACGATATTAAGAGGTTGGAAGGGGCCGTGAAAAAGTGTATAAACAGTGTCGGAAATTGAGCATGGGGGCCATTGAAATACACTTTTTAAGCGTTTTTCAGTAGGCCTCCACCCGTGAAACTGACTTTCTCCATTACAAGGCCGTAAGAAAAGCCAAGTATGCACGGATTATGCATGGTAATTTCGCGTCGCGTAAACGGGCAGTTTGTAGCAGATTGTAACAGGGTGGCGGGCAAAAGTTGCCGTTGTGTCCGGTTCCGCACCTGCAAGCCACTAACTTCACGTGGCTAAGAGGTCTTAATCCGCGACACGGTGCAAAACCCGATCTAAGCCTAGTTTTTACGCAATTACACGTAAAAACTCGTCAGTAGGGGCACTTTCGTCCATTTACGTCGCTAAGGCTAATTTTCACCACTTAAGCATAGGCATAGGGGGTGCGATTCCGTGTCCATGATGCAAGAGATGTATTGTCTGTCGCGGCGCCATACGGCGTCACTGGTGGGGCATGATAGGGCGGGTATGAATAGCAGCGCCTTTGTGGCGCGGTCGATCGGCTGCGTGGCCGGTGGCTTTGACGTTAAGCGTGCTTAAACACAAGAGAGACTGAAACTTATGGAAGCTACACTTCAACAGAGCGTTCTACGCAGCACCACCGCCTCCGCCGTCCGCAAAGGTCAATCCATCCTCGCGATGGACTGGCTGACCTGCATCGCCGGTTTGGGCGACTTTCTGGCCGTTCTCGGCGGTTCGATCCTCGCGCTGTTCTGCCGCGAGTACATCACCTTCGGTCTGTCGGCGAAGGGCTTCTACCCGTCGGATTACCTGAACCAAGTCCTCTTCGGCACGCTGGTTTACATGTTCCTGCTGCAGTTCAACGAGGCCTATGCCCGCCATCGCTTCGTGCACCGGTTCCACTTCCTCAAGTTCACCTTGAAGACGACCGCCCATTGGCTGCTCGGCTTCCTGGTCATCTCGTTCGTGTTCAAGATGGAGTCAGACATCTCCCGCCTCTACATCGCGTGGGCGGTGCTGGACTCGATGCTCCTCCTGATCGCCTGGCGCATGCTCTTCCGCCAATTCCTCTACACCGGCGGCTGGGCCAGTGCCCTCAAGGACCGCGTGCTCGTCGTCGGCTGGAGCAAGGAATCCGACGCCCTCGCGCAGCAGATTGCCCGCGACCCGGAGCACCACCCCTACGAGATCGTCGGCTGCGTGCCTTCCTCCCGTGGTGAGTTCGCCGTGGCGCCCCACGCGGACGTCGCCCAGCTCGGCGAGTTCAAGGGCCTCCGCCGCACGCTCCATGAGCAAAAGCCCGGCATCCTGATCTTCGCCGATCCGGAACCGGCTAGCGGCGAGCTCGTCGCGCTCACCGAGCTCTGCATCAAGGAAAACGTGCAGTTCAAGCTCATTCCCTCCTTCTTCCAGATCTTCGCCTCGGGCCTCCACTTGGAGAGCATCAGCGGCGTGCCGGTCGTCGGCGTGAGCAAGCTCCCGCTCGATCACCTGCACAACCGCCTCCTCAAGCAGGCCGTGGACATCGTCGGCGCCCTCGTCGGCCTCATCGCCGCAGCCCCGCTCATCGCCTACTTCGGCTACCAGGTCTACAAGGAATCGCCCGGCCCGATCTTCTACTCGCAGGTCCGTGCCGGCCGCGGCGGCCGTCCGTTCAAGATCTGGAAGATCCGCAGCATGAAGCTCAATGCGGAAGCCGTCGGCGGCATCCAGTGGACCAAGGAGAACGACCCGCGCCGCCTCAGGGTGGGTGAGTTCATGCGCAAGTACAACATCGACGAAGTCCCGCAGTTCTGGAACGTCCTCAAGGGCGACATGAGCCTCGTCGGCCCCCGCCCCGAGCGCCCCGAGCTGATCGAGAACTTCAAGGAAGAGATCACGCACTACAATGCGCGTCACTTCGGTCTGCCCGGCCTCAGCGGCTACGCCCAGGTCAACGGCCTGCGCGGCGACACCGACCTGCGCGAGCGCGTCCGCTACGACCTGTTCTATTTGGAAAATTGGAGCCTCTGGCTCGACGTCCAGATCATGATCAAGACGTTCTTCAACCGCAAAGGTGCGTACTAAAGATGTCAGTGGTTAGTGGTGCGAACCGCCGTCTCGCGATAGCGAGGCGGCGGTTTCTCTTTCGCCTCTTTTTCAGCGGCCCGGAGGGCTCGTTGTTCGGGGATACGGGCAGCCTGCCGGTTCTTAGCTCAACCGCTCCCGCCCATGTGGTAGCGAGAGATCCAGAGCCGGCCCGATCGGCACTATCCGCGTCGGATTGATGTCGTCGTGCGTGAAGTAGTAGTGCCGCTTAATGTGGTCAAAGTTCACCGTCGCCGCGATCCCCGGCTGCTGATAGAGATCCATCAGGTAGCCCTGCAAATTCCGGTAATCGACAATGCGCCGGCTGTTGCACTTGAAGTGCCCGTGATAAACCGAGTCAAACCGCACCAGCGTGCAAAACAGCCGCCAATCCGTCTCCACAATGCGCGAGCCGAAAAGATAACGGTGCAGTGAAAGCCGCGGCTCCAGCTCATTGAGCGCGTCAAAGAGCTGGATCGCCGCCTTCTCGTACTCCGCCTGCGTCGTCGCAAAACCCGCCCGGTAAACGCCGTTGTTCACCCGCTCGTAAATGAACGCCGAAAGCTCGTCCTGCTCCGCCGCGATATCCGCGGGAAAAAGATCCGCCTTTTTCGTGTGCAACGCGCGGAAGGCATCGTTGAACATCCGGCAAATGTCGTCCTCGGAATTATTCACGATCCGCCGCTTCACCTTGTCCCACAGCACCGGCACCGTCACACGTCCATGGCACTGGCCGTCGGTCGCCGTGTACGCCTCGCTTAAATATTTGAAACCGTTGATCGGGTCGTGCGAGTACCCCGGCCCATCGCGAAACGCCCAGCCCTTCTCATCGCGAATCGGGTCCAGCATCGTCATGCCGATCGCGCTCTCCAGCCCAAGCAAGTGCCGCGCGATCACCGTTCGGCTCGCCCACGGACACGCCAGGCACACGTAAAGATGATAGCGCCCGGCCACCGCGGGATAGCCGGACGATCCATCGGCCGTCACCCACTCACGGAACTCGTCCGGCTGCCGCTCAAACGCGCCGCCGGACGATTGCTCCTCGGGGAATTGGCCCTTCGTGGACATCGCGTAACGATTACGCGGTTTTCGGCTCCGCGCCAGTTTGATTTGCGATGGCGGCATCGACCGAGAACCGGCCTCCGCCCTGCACCATCAACGCGAGCGCGATGCCAATGACCAGCAGGTGATACTCAAAGCCCTCGCCCTTCTGGTTGCCGAACCAGTTCATGAAAAATCCGTTCGCCGCATGGACCGTCATGATGGCCACGAACATCTCGAACCCCAGCGCCAGCGCCGCGATTCGCGTGAACAATCCCGCCGCCAACGCAAAAGGCGCCAGGAATTCCGTCAGCACCGGCAGCAAGGCCACCGCGTATGGCAGGTGCGCCGTGCCCGTGAAATAACCCATCGTGCCGGTGAAGCCGTAGCCGCCGAACCAGCCCAGGACCTTCTGCGCCCCGTGCGGAAAGAAGACGATGGCCAGCGTGAGTCGCGCGATCAGCGGCGTCCAACTGCCCGACGTGCGTGTGATGAATGTGAGTAGTGATTTCATAGTTTCCTTTCGATTTTTTTTGCGCGGTGTCAAAACGTTGCCGCGAGTTCCACTGCCTGTTTCTTCGCGGCCTCCACGCCTTCCTTATTGATCGCGGTGCCGCACGCATAAATCTCCTTCACATCCGTGAGGCCCATGAAGCCGAGAAGCTGCCGCAAATATTTGCTCTGCAGGTCGTAGGCATCCATGCCGCTTGCGGGAGTGTAAACGCCGCCGCTGGCGTAGATGTTCACCGCCGGCTTGCCTGTCACGAGCCCGAAGTAGCCCTTGTCCGGCGCGTAGCCAAACGTCAGCCCCGGCTGCGCGATCAAATCGAAGTAATGCTTCAGTCGGTACGGAATGCCGAAATTCCACATCGGCAGCGAGAACACGAACTTGTCCGCCGACTTGAAATCGTTCGCGATCTTCGTCACGGCATCCCATGCTTGCTTTTGCCCGGCGGTGAAGTCCTGGCCGCTCATCACGGCATACTTCGCGTTCAGCGTCTCGCCATCGAACGCCGGCAAATCGGCCTTCCAGATGTCGAGCGTCTCGACCGTGTCGCCGGAGTTTTTCGTCTGGTACGCCGCGAGGAGTTCCTTCGCGACAGTGGTGGAAGCGGAGCGTTCGCCGCGCGGCGACGCCTGGATGTGGAGGATCTTGGCCATAATTTTAGTTTTGGGTTGGGTTGTTGAGGATCAGTTTAAATCAAACAGCAGGAACTCCGCATCCGCCGCCGCGGTCAGGATCACCTTCTCGGTTTCCTTGATTGCCGCCGCGTCGCCGGGTTGCAGCCTCGTGCCGTTCACGTTCAGCTCGCCCTTGATGAGCTGCAGCCAGCCATGGCGCTTGGCGCCCAGCACCTGCGCGATCGTCTCGCCCGCCG
>Ga0302267_10007041_pt1 | contig 11198 bp, 10 predicted proteins | sample III_Bog_E1_3_FD_194555 | JGI IMG/M metagenome (GOLD analysis project Ga0302267, IMG submission 194555) | Peat permafrost microbial communities from Stordalen Mire near Abisko, Sweden - III_Bog_E1_3 | ecosystem: Environmental > Terrestrial > Soil > Wetlands > Peat | place: Sweden: Abisko... | reverse complement strand
GTTAGTTCGTAGCCTCGCCGCTCGCCCGGAGGACCTCCAGGTCCGGTGGTTGGAACTGTCGGGGGGCGACCGTCGCCTGACTTCGAACCCGTGGCGACACGGGAGAACTCAAGGAGCAAACATATGATTCGCAAGATGCTCGTCATTGCGGCTGCTGTCGCAATGCCTGCTGCCGCCATGGCCGGCGTGACCGCCATCGGTGGTGCCGGGATCGCCTCGGCCAAGGCGCTGACCCCGGTCGCTGCGACCTGCACCCTCACCGGCAACGTCACCTTCGCCAAGCCGGGCCTGTCGTACAACGGCAGCCTGACCAACAAGTCCGTCGAGGACAGCAAGACCGACATCACCCCCGGTGGCGGCGGCGCATGCCCGACCAAGGCCATCAAGGAGAAGATCGTCACTGACACGACGGCCTGCGCCACCGCGTCGCCGGCTCCGGCCTGCACCCTGGCCACGGCCAAGACCCTGGCCAAGGACCCCTTCTACTACGACACGGCATCGTCGCTGGCCTCGGCCGGTACCGCCAACATCGCCGCGTCGCTGGCCGGGGGCATCGCCACCACCAACAACGGCACCAAGGTGGTCCTCGAGGTCACCGCGCCGAACGTGACCTCCATCCTCCCGGGTGGGGCGTGCGGCACCAACATCGGCTTCAGCCTGACCGGGGCCGTCGACCTGGCTGCGGGTGGCTCGACCGGCCTGAACTACGCGCTGGACATCTGCCTGACCGGTGACACCGGCACGGGATCCTCGGGTTCGTTCTTCCCCGACTACCTCGCTGCTGCCGGTGGTTCGACCACCGTCACCATCGCCTCGGGCATCCTCGGCTCGTCCAGCTCGCTGGTCTTCAGCTGAGTCATCGTCCCACTCGATCCTGAGTGGACAGCGGTACCGCACGAAGGCGGGGCTCCGGCCCCGCCTTCGTCGCGTCCGGCCACAGGTGACCGGACGGCGACCGGGCGGCGACCGGGCGCTCCGGATCGACCCGGACCGACCCGGGTGGTCCGACCACGGAGAGTGCCCGGAAGATGACTTCCGGTCAAGAGATGCTTGTCAATTCCAGGTTTCATCGTTACTGTGCCAGTACCGGTCCATGGGGGTTCCGGCAGTAACGGGGGCAGGGGGCTTTCCGTTTCACAGCAACCGGGGCATCAGGGGGGCGTCGCTACGACGGTTCTGATGCCACGAGGCCTGGGGGGCGGACAACTTCTCGTTCTCGGTGCGGCATGGGGGCATCGTCTGTCGCCTCCCACGCCTGCTGCCCATCGTCTGCGGCCCGGTGGTTGGACACACGTCGGGGGGCGACCGTCGCCTGACTTCGAGCCCGTGGTGACGCGGGGGAAATCAAGGAGCAACTCATATGATTCGCAAGATGCTTGTGATTGCGGCTGCGGTCGCAATGCCGGCTGCTGCCGTGGCCAGCATGACCGCCATCGGTGGAGCCGGGATCGCCTCGGCCAAGGCCCTGCCGCCCGTGACGGGGACGTGCGCCCTGACGGGTACCGTGACCTTCGCCAAGCCGGGTCTCTCCTACGACGGGACGCTCACCAACAAGTCGGTCGAGACCACCAAGACGGCCATCACGCCGAGCGGCATCTGTGGGACCAAGGCGATCAAGAGCAAGATCAACTCGACGCCCACCGCCTGCGCCACTGCGTCGCCTGCTCCGGCCTGTGGGCTCGCCACGGCCAAGACGCTGGCCAAGGACCCCGACTACTACGACACCGCATCGTCGCTCGCCACCTCCGGCGTGTCGCAGATCGTGACGTCGTTGGCCGCGGGCATCCCGGCTGTTGACAACGGCACCAAGGTCACCCTCCAGGTCACCTCCGGTGGCACGGGCGCAGTGCTGCCCGGTGGCGCCTGCGGTTCGACGACCGGCTTCGCCCTCACGGGTGCGGTCACCAACGGTGGGACCGCCGTGTCGAGCTACTCGCTGACCATCTGCCTGACCGGTGACAGCGGCTCGGGTACCTCGGGTTCGTTCTTCCCCGACTACCTTTCCGCCGCTGGTGGCAACACCACGGTCACCATCGCCGGAGCCACCCTCGGCGCCGGAAGCCAGCTGGTCTTCAGCTGATCCACCTCGCCACCCCTTAGGGGTGAACGAGTCTGCGAAGGGAGGCGGGGCTTCGGCCCCGCCTCCGTCGCGTCCCACGGGGGTCCACCCAGGGAACACCGGTATCCCGGGGTGACGTCCTCCGGTCGAGGACGGTAGGGCGCGACCCTCCACCGTTCCGGGCGGTGCGGTCGGTAGCCTGAGCGGAGCCATGCCGAGTCTCACCGACTCCATCGGACGCGTCCTCGGCGACCGTTACCGACTTGTCACCGCCGTGGGTACCGGTGCGTCCGCACACGTCTACCTGGCCGACGACGTGTCGCTGCACCGCCAGGTGGCCATCAAGGTCCTCCACCCGGCCCTGGCGGGCGACAAGGCCTTTCTCAAGCGGTTCCGTGCCGAGGCCCGGGCGGTGGCCGCCCTCAACCACCCGAACATCCTGCGTGTCTACGACTGGGGTGAGGAGTCGGGTGAGCCGTACCTGGTGCTCGAGTACCTCGCCGGAGGCAGTCTGCGCCAGATCTACGACACCGGGGAGCTGCTCACCCCCGAGCAGGCCGTGCGCATCGGCATCGAGGCCTGCGCCGGTCTGGACTACGCCCACCGCAGGGGCCTGATCCACCGGGACATCAAGCCGGCCAACCTGCTGTTCGACGCGGACGGACGCCTGCGCATCGCCGACTTCGGTCTGGCCCGGGCGTTGGCCGAGGCGGCGTGGACCGAGCCGGACGGCGCCATCCTGGGTACCGCCCGGTACGCGGCTCCCGAGCAGGTCGAGGGCTTCGTCCTCGACGGCAAGGCGGACGTCTACGGCTTGGCCCTGGTCCTCTACGAGGGCGTCACCGGCGAGTCCCCCTTCATCGGCGACACCACGGTGGCCACGCTGATGGCCAGGATCGGGGCCCTGCTCCCCGAGCACGAGGCACTCGGCCCGCTGGGCGAGGTGCTGCTGTGGGCGGCCGCCCCCGACCCGGTCGAGCGCTACGACGCCGCCCAGTTCGGCGTCAAACTGGCGGAACTGGCCGGCACCCTCCCCGCACCCGAACCGCTGGCGCTGGTCACCCCGGAGACCCCGGACGAAGACCCCTTCGTGCTGGCCGCCGCCGTGGGACTGACCTCGGTGACCGAACGACCGCAACGGACCGGGGTGCGGGCAACCCCGCACGCGGGCGACCTGACCGAGCTCGGTCTACCGTCGGCGGCAACTGCGGTGGCACCCGGTGTGGTCCCGCCCGCAGAGCCGGTGCCGACCCGGGCCCGTCGACGCTGGCCCTGGGTGGTCACGTTGTGCGTGCTGGTCGTCGCCCTCCTGGCCGCCGGCGTGGCCTGGGCGGCCCAGTCCAAGGTGTTCACGCCGTCGAGCCCGGTCCCCGTGCTGGTGGGGCGCACGCTGCCGTCCGCCACCGCCGCGGCCGCCGCCGGGCACCTCGACGTCCGGGTCTCGGCGCGGGTCACCTCGATCTCGGTGCCGGCCGGCGTGGTGATCAGCCAGCGACCCACCGCCCGTTCGGGGGGTGGGCGGGCGACCCTCAAGCAGGGCTCGTCCATCGCCGTCGTGGTGTCCACCGGGCTCCCGTCGGTGACCATCCCCGACCTGGCGTCGTTCACCGACTGCCATGACGCCATCCAGGCCCTGGCCGCCGTCCACCTGGTCGGGGTGTGCCCACCGACCGCGGCCCAGTACAGCTCGACCGTGGCGACCGGCGCGATCCTCGGTACCACCCCGGCCACCAGCGCCCCGTACGGCTCGTCGGTCACCATCATCACGTCGAAGGGACACGCACCGGTGGCGGTTCCCACCGTGGCCGGGACCGGTACCAGCTACACCTCGGCCGCCGCCGCGCTGACCGCGGCCGGATTCGTGCCGCAGGAGTCCAAGATCTACGACTCGACGGTGCCCGTGGGCCAGGTGGTCGCCACCGTGCCCGGCGCTGCCGCGGTGGAGCCGTTCGGATCCCCGGTCACGGTCCAGGTGTCGCTCGGGCCGAAGCCGGTCACCGTGCCGTCGCTGGGCGGTCAGTCACCTTCGGCGGCAGCCGCCTCGCTGACCGCGCTCGGTCTGGTGGTCGGCGGTCCCTACGGGCCGTCGGGGGCCACCACCGTGGTCTCGACCGATCCGGCCGCGGGCACCTCGGTGCCGGTGGGGTCGGTCGTGAACGTGTACACCAGTTGACCGCCCCCGCCCGTTCCTGCGAGCTGTGCGAGGCCGCCAGGATCACCGAGTGGCACCATGAGGACGACATCTGCTGGGTGGCCGACTGCGAGGTCTGCGGTGTCCCCATGGTGGTGTGGAAGCAGCACGGCAACGAGCCTCCCGAGGCCGACGTCGAGCACATGCTGGCCGAGCTCGGGACGGTCGCCGATCGGGTGCTCGGGTCCGGCGGGTGGTCCTACGATCGGGTGATGCGTCAGATTCCCGACCACTTCCACGCGCACGCCCGCGACCCCAACTGGTGGTTCCGGCGCTTCGGGCGGTCCTGACCGCACCGATGGACGGGCACGGATGATCAAGTACCTGGGGTCCAAACGACGCCTGGTCCCGGCCCTGGCCGCCATGGCGGAGGCATCCGGCGCCCGGACCGGGCTGGACCTGTTCTGCGGCACCACCCGGGTCTCCCAGGCGTTCAAGGCCCAGGGTCTGGAGATGACCGCGGTGGACAGCGCCCGGTGCGCACACGTGCTGGCCCGCTGCTACGTGGCCACCGATGCGGACGCCGATCCGGGGTTCCGGGCCGAGGTGGCCGAAGCGGTGGACCGGCTCAACGCGGTACCCGGCGAGCCCGGCTACGTGACGGAGACCTTCTGCACCGACGCCCGGTTCTTCCGTCCGGTCAACGGGGCCCGGATCGATGCCGTGCGCGAGGTGATCGAGGCCGACTACGCCGACACCCCGCTGTGGCCGGTGCTGCTCACCAGCCTCCTGGAGGCGGCCGACCGGGTCGACTCGACCACGGGTCTCCAGATGGCCTATCTGAAGCAGTGGGCGTCCCGGGCCGACCAGCCCCTGGCCCTGCGGGTGCCGGACCTGCTGTCCGGGCCCGGTCGGGCCGTCCGGGGCGACGCCTGCGCACTGGCCGGCACACCGGCCCTGGGCGACGTGGATCTCGCCTATCTGGACCCTCCCTACAACCAGCACCGGTACGACTCGAACTACCACGTGTGGGAGACCCTGGTGGCCTGGGACGCGCCCGAGCACTACGGCGTCGCCTGCAAGCGGACCGAACTACGCGACCCGGCAACCCGGAGCGCCTTCAACAGCCGCCGCACCATGCCGTCGGCGCTGGCCGACGTAGTGAGCCGGGTGGCGGCAGACGTGGTCGTGCTCTCGTACAACAACGAGTCGTGGCTCACCTACGACGAACTCCACCAACTGTGCCGGGCCCGCGGCCACGTCGAGGTGCTGGCCTTCGATTCGGCCCGCTACGTCGGGGCCCGTATCGGGATCCACGACCCGAAGGGCCGCAAGGTGGGCACGGTGTCCCACCTCCGCAACACCGAGTACGTGGTGGTGTGTGGACCACGGCCACGGGTGCGAGCCATGGCCGGTGCCGTCGAGACCCTCGGTCTGGGTGTCCGGGTGGACCGCCCGGTGCCGGTCCCCGCCGCCTGACCCGCCGCCTGGCCCGTCGCCTGGCCCGTCTCATGGCCCGCGTCCCCGCACCGGGGGCCGGACGGCTTGACCGCAGCCGTGGGCCGATGGGAACGTGTGGATGGTACGTCCCCCGTCGAAGGCCTCCTGGTCGGGCGCGGTCGGACGACCGCCACTGCGCCCCACCCGGCGTGCATTCACCGCCGCCCGCCGCCCGTGCGGGAGGCCGACACGAGAGAAGCTGAGGACATGGGAGCACTGGACGGACGGATCGCCATCATCACCGGAGCGGGGCGCGGCATCGGCCGCGAGTACGCGCTGCTGTTCGCGGCCGAGGGGGCCAAGGTCGTCGTCAACGACCTCGGCGGGTCACTCGACGGTTCCGGGGACGACCGCAGCGCCGCCCAGCAGGTGGTGGACGAGATCACCGCCGCAGGTGGCGAGGCCGTCGCCAACCACGACGACGTGACCGACTGGGACGGCGGCAAGCGCCTGATCGACACGGCGATCGAGTCCTTCGGCGATCTCCACGTGCTGGTCAACAACGCCGGCATCCTGCGCGACCGGGTGCTCGTCAACATGTCCGAGGAGGAGTGGGACGCGGTCATCCACGTCCATCTGAAGGGCCACTTCGTCCCCACCCGCCACGCCGCCGCCTACTGGCGTGAGCAGACCAAGGCCGGGGTCGAGGTCAAGGCGTCGGTGATCAACACCTCGTCCACGTCGGGCCTGCTGGGCAACCCCGGCCAGACCAACTACGGCGCGGCCAAGGCCGGCATCGCCGCCTTCACGACGATCGCCGCCACCGAGCTGTCCCGCTACGGGGTCCGGGTCAACGCACTCGCCCCCAACGCCCGCACCCGGATGACCGTGGAGACCCCCGGACTGGCCGACCTGGTGGCCGCCCCCGAGGACGCCGCCACCTTCGACGCCTGGGACCCGGCCAACATCGCCCCGCTGGTGGCCTACCTGGGCACCGAGGGATGCCCCGCGACGGGCAAGGTCTACTTCATCCTGGGTGGCCAGATCCGGCTGTTCCAGCCCTGGACGCTCACCGACACCATCGAGAAGGACGACCGGTGGACGGTGGCGGAGCTCCAGGGCGAAATGCACAAGCTCGGGGGCTGAGTGGTCTCCCGGGCCGACGGGCCCGGCACGCCGCCGGATGCGGAGCGGTTCGACCCCGAGGAGTTGCGGGAGGCCGAGCACCTCCTCAGCGGCACCGGATCGGGGGGCGACGGGGGGATCACCGTCCCGTGGCCACTGCTGTTCCGGCACCGGATGCACCACAAGGTGGCGCGCTCGGACCGCTACCAGTGGTGGGTGCTGTGGACGGTGCTGGCCGGCCTGTTGTCGGTCAACATCACCTTCACCGTGTTCGTGGTGGCGCTACCCCAGGTGGCCCGCCAGCTCCACACGACGGTCACCACACTGACCTGGACCTCGACCGGTCCACTGCTGGCCTTCGGGGTGGCCGCGCCGATCCTCGGAAAGCTCGGGGACCTGCGTGGCTACCGGCGCCTCTACCTGTGGGGGCTGTCCGGAGCGGCCCTCAGCGTGGTCCTGACCGCGTCGGCGCCCACGGCCGGGGTGCTCATCGCCGCCCGCCTGTTCGACGGGGTCCAGGGAGCGGCCACCGGGGCCGCATCGATGGCGCTGGTGCTCCAGGCCTTCTCCCACGAGGACCGGGTGAAGGCGATGGGCTGGTGGGCCCTGGTCGGTGCCGGCGGCCCGGTACTCGGGGTGACCATCGGCGCCCCCATCATCCAGTACTACGGATGGCGGGCACTGTTCTGGGGCGAGCTGCCCCTCATGGCCATCGCCGCGGTGCTGGCGGTCATCGTGCTGCCGTCGCACGACCTGGCGGCATCGACAGCCGCGGCCGCCCGGGAACGCACCGGTAGGGCCGTCGCCCCGGCGCCCGGTCCGGAGCCGCTCGCCGTGGCCATGGCCGAGGACGCCGAGCTCGACGACGACCTCCGCTCGGCACGCGGACCCGGCCTGTCCGGGAGCCCGATCCCGGACCACCACGTCGCTGGCAGCCCCTTCCCCGGCAATCCCGTCCCGGAGAGACCCACCGCGGAGAGCCCCGCAGCGGAGAGTCCCGCAGCGGAGAGCCCGTGGCGCCAGTTGGACTGGGCGGGATCGATCTCCCTGTCCGGATCCGTCACGATCGGTCTGCTGGCCCTCAACGTGGCGCCCTCCTGGGGGATCGCCTCGGCCAAGACACTCGTGCTCTTCGCCATCAGCCTCGCCCTCGGCGTCGGGTTCGTCCTCCACGAGCGCCGGGCGGCGCGCCCGTTGATCCCACTGCACTACTTCCGCAAACGGAACTTCGTCTTCCCACTCGGGGCCCGGGCGTTCGTGAACTTCGCCTACATGGGAGGGTTCTTCCTGTTCCCGATCCTGATGGAGCGGGTCTACGGCTACAGCGAGACGAGCGCCGGGCTGCTCTCCACCGCCCGCCCGCTGATGTTCTCGCTGTCGGCACCCATCGCCGGGTACGCCGCCATCAAGGTCGGGGAGCGGTGGTCGGTGGTGGTCGGCGCCTTTGCGCTGTTCGTGTCCATGTTGGTCTTCACCCAGGTCGGGGCCGACCCGTCGGTGGTGCTGATCATCGTGGCCCTGGCACTGTCCGGCCTCGGCAACGGGGTGTCCACCCCGTCGACGGCCTCGTCGGCGGCCAACGAGGTGGCGGAGGACGAACTCGGGGTGATGAGCGCCGCACAGCTGCTCATCACCCAGATCGGGATCGTGGCCGGTATCCAGGTGATGGTCACCGTCCAGGCGTCGGCCCAGGGCGGGGCCGGCACCCTCGCGTCGTTCCACAAAGCGTACGCGGTGGGCGCCATGGTGGCCCTGGCCGCCTGCGTCTGCGGATTCTTCGTCAAGAACACCCCACGCGGGTCACGCGGTGCACCACAGGAAGTGGCTCTGCACTAGTGGTTGCACCCCTGTGTGTCCGGACGCATTGCTGCGTACCCGGTCGTGGACCGGGTGGCGATCGCAGTGGTGCTACTCGGTCATGGCCTGGATGCGGGCGGCGATCTCGGCGGCGGTCGGGTCCGGGGAGACCGACTGCAGGGCCATGAGCTTGGCGATGTCCCCTTCGACCTTGATCTTCCCCTGCATGAAGGCCTGGAGACCCGCCTGGGGGTTGCCCTCCACCAGCAGCGCCCGGGCGATGTCGTAGCCGATGGTGACCGTCAGGTCGGCCGGGTCGATGTGTCCCAGGTCGAGTACCAGTTCGCCGGTGCTGGTGTCGGCATGGGCGTGGACCGAGCCCTCGCCGAACGGCACCTCGATGACCACCAGATTGACCCGGACGGCATGCTCGATCCCGCCACCCCGGCCCTCGTACTCGGCCCGGATGGCCCGTGCCTCGTCGAGCCACTCGTCACTCAGAAACAGATAGGTGGCCATCGGTGTGCTGCTCCTCGCCCCTCGGGTCGGTCGTCCGGTCCGCAACTCTACCCTTCGCTCCACCGGACCCGTCCCTGCGGGTGCGCTGGTCCCGTGCGGGCAGGTGGGCCTCCGCCGACCCGTTAGCATCCGGGTCGTGACTGCACAGATCATGCAAGGGTGCGAGCCGTGGTCCGCCGAGGGCGGGTCCAACGGCGTCCTCGTCCTCCACGGGTTCACCGGCAACCCCCAGTCCATGCGGCCGCTGGCCGAAGCCCTGGCCGCTGCCGGGTTCACCGTCGACCTCCCTCTCCTGCCGGGACACGGCACCGCACTGGAGGACATGGTCCCGACCCGGTTCGACGACTGGTCCGGTGCGGCGGAGGCCCACTTCCAGGCCCTGGCTTCCCGGTGCGACCACGTGGCCGTGGCCGGCCTCTCCATGGGCGGCACGCTGACCTGCTGGTTGGCCGAGCGCCATCCACACCTGGCCGGCATCGCCCTGGTGAATCCGCTCGTGCACGCCCCCGACGCCGAGTTCCGTGCCGGGGTCCAGGCCCTGCTCGACACCGGCACCGAGTCCTTCGACGCCATCGGCTCCGACATCAAGAAGGAAGGGACGGTGGAGGCCGCCTACCCCGGCACGCCGCTGGCCGCGGTGCTGTCGCTGTTCGAGGGGGCGGACGGCGTCGAGGCCGCACTGGCCGACATCCACTGCCCGGTCCTCCTGCTGTCCAGCCGGGAGGACCACGTGGTCGAGCCGGTGTCCGGCGATGTCGTCGAGGCAGGGGTCAGCGGGCCCGTCGAGCGCATCTGGTTGGAGGACAGCTACCACGTGGCCACCTTGGACAACGACGCCCCGCTCATCGAGGAGAAGGTCGTGGCATTCGCCAACGCCGTGCTCGGTGGTCCCGGCGAGGCACCGGCCTGATGGCCGAACCCGCCCGACTCACCCGCGAGGACGTCGCCCACGTGGCCGACCTGGCCCGCCTGCACCTGAGCGAGGAGGAGCTCGACCTGTTCACCGGTCAGCTCGCCGAGGTGCTCGATCACGCCGCCGACGTCGCCTCGTTGGACCTGGCCGGGGTGGAGCCCACCGCCCACGCCATGGCCGTCACCAACGTGCTGCGTACCGACGAGCCGGTGCCGTGCCTGGACCGCGACGAGGTGCTCGGGCAGGCACCGTCCGTCGAGGACCACCGGTTCCGGGTCCCCCGGATCCTCGGGGAGGCACCGTGAGCGCGCCCCGCCCCGCCCTGGAGACCGCAGCCATGGTCCGTGCCGGGGAGGTGTCCGCCGTCGACGTCCTCGAACACCACCTGGCGGTCATCGAGGCCGGCGAGGAGTCGATCCACGCCTTCAACCTGGTCCTGGCTGACGCCGCCCGGGCGCGGGCCCAGGAGATCGACGCCACCGTGGCCGCCGGAGGCGACCCCGGCCTGCTGGCCGGGGTACCCGTCGCCCTGAAGGACAACCTCTGCACCCGTGGTGTGCCGACCACCTGCTCGTCACGCATCCTGGACGGGTGGCGTCCGCCCTATGACGCCACCGTGGTGACCAGGCTGGCCGACGCCGGTGCCGTGGTGATCGGCAAGACCAACATGGACGAGTTCGCCATGGGCTCGTCGACCGAGACCTCGGCCTTCGGTGTCACCCGCAACCCCCATGACCTCACCCGTGTCCCGGGCGGGTCGTCGGGGGGGTCGGCCGCTGCCGTGGCCGCCGGGTTCGCGCCCCTGGCACTCGGCTCCGACACCGGTGGGTCGATCCGCCAGCCGGCGGCCCTGTGCGGCGTCGTGGGCATGAAGCCCACCTACGGCACCGTGTCGCGCTACGGCCTGGTGGCCTTCGCCTCCTCCCTCGACCAGATCGGGCCGTTCGCCGGATCGGTGGCCGATGCCGCGCTGCTGTTCGACGTCATCGGGGGACACGACCCTCTCGACTCGACGTCGTTGCACCGGCCGACCCCCCGGGTGCTCTCGGTCCTGGACGACGGTGTCGACGGGGTGACCGTCGGCGTCCTCACCGAGTTCCTCGACGGTGCCGCCCCCGACGTGGTGGCCCGCGTGCACCAGGCGGCCGACGCGCTGGCTGCGGCCGGCGCCCGGGTCGAGGAGGTCTCGGTCCCCGAGGTCGCCCTCGGGCTCT
>Ga0302267_10007035_pt1 | contig 11203 bp, 11 predicted proteins | sample III_Bog_E1_3_FD_194555 | JGI IMG/M metagenome (GOLD analysis project Ga0302267, IMG submission 194555) | Peat permafrost microbial communities from Stordalen Mire near Abisko, Sweden - III_Bog_E1_3 | ecosystem: Environmental > Terrestrial > Soil > Wetlands > Peat | place: Sweden: Abisko... | reverse complement strand
CCCGAATTACTCCTACTGGGTTTCCGAAAACGTCTATGCGATGTTCCAGTTGATGTTCGCCGTCATCACGCCGGCGCTGATCATCGGTTCCATCGCGGAACGCATGAAGTTCAAGGCGATCTTGGTGTTCATGACGTTGTGGATGCTGATTGTATATTTCACCCAGGGTCACGCGGTCTGGGGCATCAATGGCGCGATGAACGGTGTTTGGAATGCCGGCGCCAAGATTCACGCCATGGATTTCGCCGGCGGTACGGTGGTGCATATGACCTCCGGTTATTCGGCCTTGGTGCTCGCCCTGATTCTCGGCAAGCGCAAAGGCTTTGGCAAAGACAACTTTGCGCCGCATAACTTGGTGTTGACTTACATCGGCACGGGTATGCTGTGGGTCGGCTGGTATGGTTTCAACTCTGGTTCCGCCGTGGCGGCTGACGTGATCGCGGCCAACGCCTTCACCACCACCACGATTGCGACCGCCGTTGCGTCCTTCGTCTGGCCGATGTGGGAATGGATTGTCAAAGGCAAGCCGAGCGTGCTCGGTTTCTGCTCCGGTGCCGTTGCCGGTCTCGTCGTGATCACGCCTGCTTGCGGTTACATCACGCCCCAAGGTTCGATCTGGATCGGCATTGCGGCCGGCACCATCTGCTGGTTCATGTGCTTCAAGGTCAAGGGCTGGATGGGTTATGACGACGCGCTTGACACCTTCGGCGTTCACGCCATCGGTGGAACGGTGGGTGCGATCATGACGGGTATGCTCGCTCGTAACGCGGCAAATCCGAACTTCGGCAGCATCCTCAACGCCGGCAGCATCAAGTATGTCAATGACACCTTGTTCCAACCGCTCGTCAAAGAGCAGCTCAAAGCGGTCGCCATCACGATTGTGTTGAGTGTGATTGGCACGGTTGTGATTGCCTACATCACCAAGCTGTTGGTGGGTCTGCGTCCGACCGAAGAAGTCGAAATCGCTGGTCTCGACGAAGCCGAACACGGCGAAATCGCTTACCACGATTAAGTTTCAGCCAGTCTGAAAAAATCACACGGCGGGCAACGCAAGTTGCCCGCCGTTTTTGCTTTTTAAATTGAAACCGGCGAGCTGCTTCAGGGAAAAAACCCAATTTTATTTAAAACACTTGCACCACCAAAGCCGTCGTATTGTCGCGCCCGTCGTTCTTCACCGATTCGGTCACGAGCAATTGCGCAGGATTGATTTCGCCGTTCTCGGCGGAAGCTCGCAAAATGTCCACGAGGCAATGGTCGTAAATTCCTTCAGTCAGGCCGTCGGAGCAGAGCAGGAAAAAATCGCCGCGTTCGCACGCCACCGCGCCGACCTGCGGTTCCACAAATTGATTCGCGCCGCCGAGCGCCTTTTGCAGCACGTTCCGACGCGGGTGCGTGCGCGCTTCGTGTTCGCTGATTTCACCGTTGCGGTAAAGCCAGCCGACGTGCGTGTCATCTTGCGTTAGTTGCCGGATTTTTTTTTTGTTCGCCGGCAAATGATAAATCCGGCTGTCGCCGATGTGGGCGAAATACATCCAGCCCGGCGTGAACCAGTTCAGGCTCATCGTCGTTTGCATCCCGTGGCATTCGTCATACGACGCGCCGAGATAAACCAGCGCCCTGTGAATCTGCGCGTAAAGCTCCGTCAGCACTTCCGCGAAACCGGCGTCCAAACCGCGCGCAGAATTTTGAAATGCGCGCGGCAACAGGGTGGTGATCTTGTCCACGGCGATCCGGCTGGCGTATTCGCCCGCCTTGGCGCCGCCCATGCCGTCGCACACGGCGAAGGTGAAATCATGTTTTTCTGTCGCCGCCGCGCCGAATTTTCCGAGCCGGTGAACCTCGTGCGCATCGAACCGCAGGCCGAGAAACGCATCTTCGTTGTTCTTTCGCACCTTGCCGATGTCGGAGCAGCCAGACCATTTCAGCGCGGAAGTTTTTTTGGACGCGGGCGCAGTCATGCCGGTTTGACCTCAGGTAGAATCGTGGCGAACTCGAAATCAATCAGGCAAAAGCGCCCGTCGGAAAACCGATACGTCACGTTGCGCACGTCCGGGTCGTCGTGGCGCACGCCGAATTTTTCCAACTCTGAAAAAATTTCCCGCGTGCGTTCTTCATCCAGACGCTCCACGCGTCCGCCGCAGTTGGTGGTGATGATGCGGAGTTTTTCCCGGTCGGCTTCCAGCAGGCGCGGCACGAAATTGCAGCCGCGCGCTGCGAGATGCCGGAGCACGCGCACTTCGTTGTCGAAGCGTTCGCAAGCGTTCGCGCCGTGGTAAGCCTTGACCACCCGGCCATCAAAACTTAAATGAACGGTCGCACGCAATGTGTCTTTGACCTTCAGCATCCGGGTAGTGAATATGACCCATCCCGGGGGCGAAGCAAAGCGGCTTTGCTTCAAAAAAAGAATTTTTTTATTCAGGCTGATTAAATTCGAGCAGGAATTCGGCCCGGCGAAGGCATGGCGGGCGGGCGCTGAAAATTATTTTGCGCGGCCAAACACATTGGCAGGCTTTGATGAATTGGTTTTTTTAGTATGATTGCATAAAATTCTTGCCGGCTGGCATCGTCCCTGCTCAAACTTTTCCACCGTTGATTGACTGATGCTCCCGCATGAGTTGAATCACAAAACTAAATCAAAATACACACCACGCACATGGCAAAATATAAATTAGAATACCTCTGGCTGGACGGTTATGAACCCGTCGCCAACCTTCGCGGCAAAACGCAGATCAAAGAATTCAAGGCTTTCCCCAAGCTCGAAGAACTTCCGATGTGGGGTTTTGACGGCAGCTCGACCCGGCAGGCCGAAGGCCGCACCTCGGATTGCATGCTCAAGCCCGTGGCCGTTTATCCCGACACCACCCGCAAAAACGGCGTGCTCGTCATGTGCGAAGTCATGATGCCCGACGGCAAGACGCCGCATCCGAGCAACGGCCGCGCGACCATTCTTGACGACCCCGGCGCGTGGTTCGGTTTCGAGCAGGAATACTTTCTCTACAAAGACGGCAAGCCGCTCGGTTTCCCGAAAGAAGGTTATCCATATCCGCAAGGACTTTACTACACCGGGGTCGGCTATGATTCTGTGGGTGACATTGCGCGCGAAATAACCGAGAAGCACCTCGACCTCTGCCTCGACGCCGGTATCAACCACGAAGGCATCAACGCCGAAGTGGCGAAAGGCCAGTGGGAGTTCCAGATTTTCGGCAAAGGCTCAAAAAGTGCCGCCGACCAGATGTGGGTTGCCCGCTACCTGCTTATGCGCCTCTGCGAAAAATACGGCGTGGATGTAAACTTCCATTGCAAACCACTTGGCAAGGACGTGGATTGGAACGGCTCCGGCATGCACTCCAACTTCTCCACCGAATATATGCGCACGGTCGGCGGCAAGGAATACTTCGAAGCGCTCATGGCCGCGTTCGACAAATACAAGAACGAACACATCGCCGTCTATGGTCCGGACAATCATCTGCGCCTCACCGGCCTGCATGAGACCCAGTCCATTGACAAGTTCAACTACGGCGTGGCCAACCGTGGCGCGTCCATCCGCGTCCCGCACAGTTTTGTCAACAACGGTTACAAGGGCTACCTTGAAGACCGCCGTCCGAACTCCCAGGGCGACCCCTACAAGATCGCCAGCCGCATCCTCCAGACAATTGCGACTGTGCCGACCAAGAAGCCATCCAAGAAGTAATTCTCAAAGAACCGCCAGTTGGAGGAACTGCGGAACGGCGCGAACCAAAAGTTCGCGCCGTTTTTCTTATTGAAATTCCGACATCAAAAGCCCAGATATAAACCGTTTGAACGTCAAGTCTTCATCCGAACCGTGCCGGATCAGGTGCATTAACTTCACTGCTGTTGCCGTCGGTGTTTTTTTGCTTTCGCTTGTGTTCGCCGTGGTCACCGCCCGCAGTCTTTATGACGATGGCACTCACTATTTTATGCGCGTGCTCCAAGCCGGCGGCTTCACCGAGATGTTATTCAGCCGCGGTCATGCGGCGTATTTGTATCAGTTGCCTGTCGTTATTGCGCTCAAACTGGGGGTCACTAACCTGGGGAAACTTCAGCTCGCCTTTGGCGTTGGCTGCTTCTGCACTTGGCCGCTGGCGATGTGGTTGTGCCACCGGCTCGCGCCCCCACATTTCTGGCTCGTCGTCCTCGCCTGTAGCTCAGGATATCTCAACGCTGCCTTTGTCGCTGTCGGCGAACATGTTGTCACCCACGCTTTTTTCTGGCCGGTGGTGTTTGTGCTTTTGTTTGTTCGGCCGTTGACGCTTTTCGCCGCAGTTGTCTTGCTCATTTCGTCCGCGATCTTATTGCGCACTTATGAATCCATGTTGTTTCTTGGCCCAGTGCTGGCGTGGCTTGCGTTCCGCCGCGCCCAAAGCGAGGCGGCAACCGGGCCGCGCGTGGTTTGTCTGGTCGCGGCGGTAATTTTATTGTTGTCCGTGCCCATCGCCATGGACGGCATCCTGCATCCCTGCACCGGCAGCAACGCCAACAGTTTCAAGACGGGCTTTTTCAGCGTGCTCCTCTCGCCCGGCTGGACGATTTCATGGACAGCCGGGTGGCTGGGGTTGATGCTGGCGGGTGTCTGGCAGCCGAAACTGCGCGCATGGATCACCTCGCGCGTTGGAATTTTTCTGCTGGGTGCCGGCATTTTGTTCTGGGGCGCGTGGCCGCTGCTTGCGCCGGCGCAACTTGATCCCTACAAACAATATGAAGCGCGCTTTCTTGATCTGCTCGTGCCGCTCGCGTTGCTAGCAGTGGCTATGTTTATGAACCGGTTTCCTAGCTGGCTTGTGACGAGGAAAAACTACCTTGTGAACATGAGTGCCGCGCTGTTGCTGGCGCAATCGCTCTGGCAACTGGCCGCCACCGAGCAATGGCGCGGCTTCCTGCACGTTTTGCAGGATCTGATGGCGTCGCGCTCGGGCATCGTCATGCTCATGGACACTCCTTACGGTCGGCAACCGGCGGTGGGTGGACAGGCTACCCGTTTTGTCTGGGTCATGGATTTACGCAACCTCTGCGTGGAAATCAGTCCGCGTCGGGTGCAAGCACTCGTCCTTGGCGATCCGTTCATTGACCAGGATACGGTCAACCGCATTATGCTTGACGGCTATCTTCCGAAATATCTGCCGGAACTAGATCGCTATGGGGTGGATTATCACGAATATCTGCGGGCATTTAATCCAGAGGAACTAAAGATCGTCGCGCCAGCGCCAAAATGATTCGACTATTTAGCGCCTCCGCTTTCTGCTCGCCCAGCGCCGCGGCCTCGGCAATGCGACGTTTGCCTTCGCCGCGCCCCTCGCCACGCGCGAGTTTTGAAGTGGATTTTTAATACTGCACGGTGCAACGGAAAAATTCTGCCAGGCCGGAGAGGTTGAAAGTAGAGATTTTTGTCGTCCCATCACCAGTAACCGGCGAGCCGCCATTCATCCAGGAGGATTCCAAGTTTGTCGTCGTCTGCACCTGATAAGTGCAGTTGGTAAATGTTCCAAAGCTGACTACAATTTGGTTTGGCGTTTGCAGGCTGATTTGCAACTGCGGCAGCTGCGGCGGGCCGATCATCATGAATTGCCAGACCGGCTGATATGCGGGCGTGCCATCCGCCGCCAGCGGCGTGGCCGAGTCCACCACGGTCGCGCCGTGGTAATTGGTGCCGTCTTGCGGCGTCAGACCGGTTGTGAATTCATGCGAACCAAGATATGGCGCGGAATTACTTTCGACCAGCAATGGCCCGCCAAACTGCGGCAGTCCGTAGCCGTTCCAAGTGGCAATTTCCTCGGGGTAAAGAATCAACGGATCGTTGGTGTGAACGAAGCCGAAAAAATATTCGGGAGCGGTCACGCCCAGACTGGTAATCCAGTTCGCCGGTTGGCCGGGCAGTTGGCCGTTGGGTGTCCACCAGTCCGTGTCGGCAAACATCAGTGACCTAGCGACGGGCTGGGTTTTACCGATCAACCCAGCGTGGCCCGCGCCCTGCGAATGGCCGGCGATGATGATTTGCGGCCAGTTCAATCCGGTGGACGAGGATAGATACTGGCTCCAGTTTTGCGACGGATTATTGGTCGATAGATAGAGCAATAATTTCACAAGTCGATTGGTGATGGAATCCGTGCTGGTGATGCTGATGGAAGTGGGGGTGCCGCCGTCGTTGAAAGCATTCGTGCCGCCGTTGATTATCGCCAGCCGAGCCAGTTCGTAGTCGTTCGCGTTGGTGGAGTCGCCGCACAGGCTGTTAATGGTCACAGGATCATCATACATCAATCCGATGGAGTGAAATCCCAGATTGGCGGCGGTTTTCAAAACGTCTTGATAGCCGGACGGCGCACCGCCAGTGCCGGGTAGAAAGACGAACAACTGCGTTCGCGCCGTCACATTCGTGTTGAGATAAATGTAATGGTAATTGTTGAACTGGGTGATATTCGGGTCTGTCTGGCTGGGCCTCACCAATTGAAGAGTTTGCCCGGAGGAAGTGGAATAAAAAGCCAGACTGAACAGGCATGCCAGCCAGAGAGTTTTCCATCCAGTCAAAACGGCTTTCGCATCAGGTTGTTTTTCTAACGTCACAACATTTCGCCGCGCCAATTTTGCCGCCAGAACTGGCCAATTGTTTTCGCCACCTCATTCAACCGTTCACGATCTGACAGCAGTGCAAACAGTTCAACGGCGCTGAAAAACTTCACGACATAAACTTGGCCTGATGCCCAGTCTAGGCATCTATGGCTTTTTTAGTGGACTTGATCGCTTCAGAGATGTGTCTCAATGACCGGTCTTTCAGTCCGTCGGCAAAAACATTGTCTTCCTCCTGGTTCACATCTTTGCGGGCCTTTTTTAGAAAATCCACCGCCGCGTGCAGCCGCCCTATATGATCGGGTATTTCATCCACTTTCGGATGGTCGTTGAGGTCTTTTCCGTCATCAATGGAGGCTTTTTTTATCTCATTGATGGCCGCATCAATCTCTTTGACCGCGGCAACCTCATCATCCGTCTTTTGCCAGTCGCCGGGACGATGCTCGATCATCCACCGGGCCGCGCGCAGGTCGGACAGGGCATGCAGATAATAAGGATGATCCGCCGCACTCGCGCTGCACTGCATGAGCAGCAATAATAAACCTGAAACTATGGTTGCTAAAATGGTTTTCGATTTCATGGTTTTATGCTGTTTTAAATGTCAAAAATTGTCAAGAGTCGGAAACGGGTTATTTTTTGTGATTCTCCTAGTTCGCTTGGGTCGTCCTGGCCACTGCGTTCATCCGTGCCCATCCGTGGTTGAAAATTGATTTGCCGCCAGCAGCGCCGCCACTTTCTCCGCGATGATTTTTTCGCAGCGCGCGATTTCCTCTTTCCGCAGCTTCAGATAATCGTCGGCGATGCTTTGCAGGTCGTCCACGTTGTAGAGATAGACGTTGTCGAGCGCGTTGACGGCGGGGTCGATGTCGCGCGGCACGGCGATGTCGATCAGCAACAGCGGACGGTTCCTGCGCCGCTTCATCAACGGTTCCAGCTTCGCGCGATCCAAAATATGCTGCGGCGCGGCGGTGCTGCTGATGGCGATGTCCACGCGCTCGAATTCTTCCGGCCAGTTCTCAAACGGCACGGCGCGGCCGCCGAGGGCGGCGGCGAGCGCGGCGGCGCGTTCCGGCGAGCGGTTCGTGACCGTGATTTTTTTGACGCCGCGCGATTGCAGCGCGCGCGCGGTCTTCTCGCTCGTCTCGCCCGCGCCGATGACCAGGACTTCGTGCTCGGCGAGCGAGCTGAAGATCTTCTCCGCGAGTTCCACGGCGGCGGACATCACGGACACGCTGCCGCGCTGGATGTTCGTCGCGGTGCGGATGTGCTTGGCCGTGTTGAACGCGCGCTGGAACGCCTTGTTCAGCCGCGCGCCGGTGTGCTGGTGCGCGCGCGCGAGTTCGTAGGCGTCCTTGAGCTGGCCGAAGATTTCCGTTTCGCCGATGACCATCGAATCGAGTCCGCTGGCGACCTTGAAAAGGTGCTGCAGGCTGTGCGGCTCGGCGAGGGCATAAAGTTCGGCCCCGAGCGCGCCCTCAAAGGCGTGCTGCGCGACCAGAAATTTTTTTAATTCCGCGAACGCGGTTTCCGGTGCCAGCGGGGTTGCGGTATAAATTTCCACGCGGTTGCAGGTCGAAAGGATGGCGGCTTCGCTGGCAATCCCGGATTCGCGCAAGGCCGCGAGCGCACCGGGGATTTTTTCGTCGGCAAAGGCGAAGCGTTCGCGCAGTTCGACGGGTGACGAGCGGTGGCTCAGACCGATGACGACGACGTTCATGGATTGTGCAGGCCGGAAAAATGATTGGTGATGCCGAACGTCAGCAGCAAAAACACGAACGTGATGGCGACGCCGAGGGTGAACCGCCGCGTGGAGCGGCCAAAAAACAGCCGCGCCACGATCAGTTCCAGATAGACGAGCCACAGCAGCGCCGACCAAAGGACTTTCGGATCGGCCAGATAGGCGTCGCCGGCGGGTCGCGGCAGTTGCGCGCCGGTTACCAGGCCGGTGGTGAATAACACGAATCCCACCAGCGTGAGCCGCAGCGTGATGAGTTCGAGCCGCTGGATGGACGGCAGCAGCGAGAGCAGCGCGCGGAGCTTGTGGAATTTTAAGTCATGCTGCTGCATCAAAAACATTCCCGCCGCGACCGCCGCGAGGCCGAACGCGCCGTAGGATTGCAGGATCGTCGCCGCGTGCAGGCTGCGCAGCCAGTTGGAAAAATCCGGCTTCGGCCCGTGCGGCGGGTCGAGCGACGGCATCAGCGCAAAAATCCCGACCGTGAACAGGACCGGCGCCGTGAAGGCCGCCAGAAATTTGAAACGCGGCAGCAGCGAATAGATCAGGCACGCGAGGCCGAGCGCCCAGAGCAGAAATGTCGTCGCTTCGTAGAGATTGTTGACCGGGCAGCTGTGCAGCGTGAGGCCGCGTTCGGTCATGGCCAGCGTGTGCAGCGCGACACCGGCGGCGAGCAGAAAATAGTTCACCCATTCGTCCCGGCGAAAACCTTTGCGCCAGAGAAAGACGGAGTAAAGCGTGCTCAAGCCGTAGAACGCGACGGCGAGCAGGAAGAAATGTCGGTCAGTGAACCAAGCCATGCGGACAGGTTAGGACAAATCAGGCGCGTTGCAAACGTCCGTGTGCGTCCATCCGCGCCACCAGATTGCAGACATCGCGCTGCGCGCAGAATGCCACGTCCTCGCGCAGTTCGGGAATCGCGAGCAGCCGTCGGCCGTTTTCGGACGCGCCGAGACTTTTTTCCAGATGCGTCAACATGGCTTGCACATAAGCCGTGCGGGCGGCCGTTGAGGTGCTGGATTTGTGGACGTGCGTGGCCTTGCCGGAGGCAAGCAAATCCACCAGCGCGCCCGCTGCGAGGATGTCTTCCGCCGCCGGGTTCTCGCCCGTGCCGGCGCACACGAGGAGGACGGCCTTTTCCCCGCGCAGAAAATCCGCCGTGGCGGTGAGGTTCAGGAACGACGCGGCCAGAACCGTTTTGGCCGGGGCGCACGCCCGCAGCGCGCGCGTGCCGTTGGTCGTGGTGCTGACGATGATTTGTCCGCGCACGCGTTCCGGCGTGAACTCGCGCGGGGAATTGCCGAAATCAAAATCAATGCCGCCCGCCTGCGCCGCGCGGATCTTCACGCCGTCGCGTTCGCCGGCGAGCAAAACTTCCGGCTGCGCGGTGCGGCGGGCGACGGCCTCGGCGATTTCGCTGACGGGGATGATTTCCTTGGCGCCGTGGTGTAGCGCGGTGACGAAGGTGCTGGTCGCGCGCAGAATGTCGAACACCACGCACGCCGTGCCGCGCAAATCGCGCCGGGCGAGCGCGGGCAGATCGGACGGCGTGAGCAGGGTTTCAATGGTCATTTGATTTTTGTTGCGAAATGCGGCAACGGCGGTTGGTGCCGGCGACAAATCAGTATCATCATAAAAGACGCGAAGCCAAAAATAGCACAATGGGCACGACAACGAAAAGAAATGAACTGAAGGCATACTCCCAACCGCTGACTATCAACTGAATCAGTGAACCGATTAAAAGCGCCAACAAACAAAATGCGAATGGCACGACGATATCATCAAAAGTGGCATCTGTGCCATGCGGATAAAGTGCCCGAAACACAAAGTAGAATGGAAAAGCAAGAACCACATACGCCTTAAATGGAAACAAAACCAAATTAAACCATTCGTGTCTTGTGGATGGGATAATTCTCATGGCGTTTTATTAAGCTGGTTGTTTGACATTGAGCAAATAAGATTTATGCAAAGATTATTTCACAAGGGGCATGCTTCCAAGTGGCCAGCGTGTGTGTGACACGAGCAGATTTAAAATCCATTGCACTCTTGCCTTCTTTTTTTTCATCTGTCTGGGATTCCATCGCTTTCCTCAATCGCAATTGAACAATGTCATCATCGCCTTCGATTTTAAGGAGCGCACTCATTGAAAAATTGACTACCAAATCATCGTTACTCTCGAGTATGTTTTTTATCAAATACGGAATCGCCGGTTCGCCGATTTCAATTAGGGCATCCATCGCAGATTGAGGCCCATTCGGGTCATCATGAAACCCGTCTACTTTACTTCTGATCGAAATATGATCCGCCAGACTTCCAGCCGCTTCTGTGGCCCGCAGTTTCCCCAAATAAGCAGCCGCGCAGCATTTTTGATCATAATTAGAAATTCGGTCGGGGGCGTCCAATATCTTGATTAAAGCCTGAATGACCTGTTGACGCTTGCTCGCTGCATTTTGATCAAGCTCCTCCAAGTCATTATCGGAAATCTCACCACTAATTAAAGCATTCTCTGAAGCGGTAATTTCTTGATCCAAATTAGTATTAGCGCCTTTTAAGTCAATCGGGTCAGGAAACATATTACTGCTGGTCGCTAATTCCTTGTATCGGACATGGATTACATTGGTTTCACTCGGGTCAGCCAGACAATCATTGCTGGTCGCCAAAAAAAGGAGCGGAACGATGCCCAGTAAAACTGGCCGCCACATTATGCCGGGTTTTGGAGAAAACATTCTGGTTTTCATGTGATGATTATTAGCTTGTTCAGCGCCAACGGTGTTTGGCTCCGGCAATTTGTTAATTTTCATCATAAAGGGGCGAACGAGATTGTGTAATTGGTGTAGTCGTTTCCTAACACCCCGTGGAGAGCATTATGACGTGACTTCACTTTTTCGG
>Ga0302267_10007021_pt1 | contig 11221 bp, 3 predicted proteins | sample III_Bog_E1_3_FD_194555 | JGI IMG/M metagenome (GOLD analysis project Ga0302267, IMG submission 194555) | Peat permafrost microbial communities from Stordalen Mire near Abisko, Sweden - III_Bog_E1_3 | ecosystem: Environmental > Terrestrial > Soil > Wetlands > Peat | place: Sweden: Abisko... | reverse complement strand
AGTGCTCCACGGGGCACGATGCGCATTCCACATAGATGCAAAGAGCACGTTCGGCTTGTTGATAGCGATGGCGAGGTCAGCCGCGCCGACGTCAGGCCCTTTGTCGAGCGTGCGCTTCCACGTGGCTCCGCCGTCGGTGGATTTGTAGACGCCGCGATCTGCGTTGGGGCCATAGGCATGGCCAAGTGCGCCGACATACACAATGTCAGGATTCGCGGGATCGATGGCGATTTTCGCAATCTGTCGCGTCTCTTTGAGTCCGACGTAACTCCATGTCGTTCCGCCGTCAATGGACTTGTACACACCCGCGCCGGACGCGAGGTCGGAGCGTATGTCAGTTTCGCCGGTTCCGGCATAGATGACGTTGGGGTTTGAAGGCGACACCGCAAGCGCGCCGATGGACGCTACCGGTTGCTGATCGAAGATGGGCTTCCACGTTGTGCCGGCATCGTTGGTCTTCCATACGCCTCCATCGACTGAGCCAAAGTAGAAGGTCGCGCCGTCGCCTGGGGCGCCGCTCACGGCAACAGAGCGGCCGGCACGAAAGGGCCCGATCAATCTCCATTGCAGGTCGCTGAAGAGTTGCGGGGCAACGGTCTGCGCCGCTGCTGGAAGGGCGAACAGGAGCGCTGCGCAGACGGCCTGAAGGCGAGTGACACAATTCTTATCCATTCATTCTCCACGAAACGAATGCGCTATTTCGAGTTGGGTTGAGTTACAAAGAGTAGTTACTGGCCGAAACGGCTGCTAATCTTCGTCGCCGCCTTCGGGCATTGTCTGCGGCTTTTGTTCTAGATTCAGCGGGGGTAAATGAGCCGCTTCAAGCTGATGGTTCAAGGCGGGGATCGACGATTCCTTCGAATGCTGCCAATGGGCAAGGACCTCGGCCAATTCTTCGCTCGCATGTTCTGCGGCTTTCACCTGCACGGCGGTTGGCGCGGCATCCGCCATCCCTACCTGCTCGTAAAGACCGGCCGATCCGCCGGCAACGTCATCTAGACCTGGCGATTGCTCGACCTCGCCGGGCTTCTTTTGGCCATTCAACAAGTCATCAAGTTCCTTGTCCAGCTTCTCCACCGCGTCCTTGAGCGGCGACTCGACCTTCTTCGACACGGCGGCTAATTGCTCCTGCGCCGAATGAACCTGCATCGATGCGGCGGCGCTCTTTGACACCATCCCAGCTAGCTTGCTCTGCTGCGCAAACAGGCTTTCAAGATCGGCCGCGGTGGCATAAACACGGGGATCAATCTTGATGGTCAATGGAGCCGACAGCACTTTGCCTGCAGCGCTGAGGCGCACTGTGTATGTGCCCGGCAGCGCGAGCGGCCCCTGCGGCGTGCGCGGAGTTTGATAAGGCACGGCCGAGATTGGATACTCATAGTTGCCCGCAGTGGGCGTGGTGTAGTGCAGATCCCAAACCCAGCGATGCATGCCCGGCGTGGCCGGAAGCGTGGTGGGCATGCGCAGCCAGTAGAGCGGGATCAGTTGCTTTGAAAGCTCTTCCATCGTGGCTTCAGGCGCATCGGTGCTTGCATACTTGCGGACGACCTTGCCGGCGCCATCGAGTATTTCCAGCGTGACCGGGCCGGTGGCTTCCTGCGGCAGCGCGTAGTCGATCACCGCACCGTCCGGTGGATTCTCGCCTGCCGGTTCGTCGATGGGCAGCGGCGTATCCGGATTGGTGCTGCGGCGGACGCGCCAGGCATTGCCGGGCTTGAAGAGGAATGGGGCCTTCAAGTCGGCAAGTTGCCGCAGCGGAGAGATGTCATCGAGAACCCAGAAGGAGCGGCCATGCGTGGCCACGATCAGGTCATTGTCCTTGATGAGCAGGTCGCGCATGGACGAATGCGGCAGGTTGAACTGAAGCTGCTGCCAGTGGTCGCCCGCGTCGAACGACACCCACACCGATGTCTCTGTGCCGGCAAATAACAGGCCTTTGCGGATGGGATCTTCGCGCACTGTGTCGACAGGCGAATCGGTGGGCAAGCCCTGCGTGATCGGCTCCCAGGTTGCGCCGCTGTCGCGAGTGCGGAAGATGTAGGGCTTCATATCGTCGAGGCGCATGCGGCTGACAGATACAAAAGCCGTGTTGTCGTCGAAGTGCGACGCGCTGATCTGGGTAATCTTGCTCCACGGCGTGAGGGAGGGCGGCGTGATGTTCTTCCAGTTTTTGCCATGATCGCGCGTGGTCCAGACAAGGCCATCGTCGGTGCCTGCCCACAGCGTGTTGGAAGATTTGAACGATGCCGCAAAGGCGTAAATCGCGCCGCGGCGGCGCGCCTGATCCTTATCGGGAAGCGGCTTCAGCGAGGCGGGCTGGCCGGAGTGTTCGCGGGTTAGATCCGGGCTGATCGTCGTCCAGGTTCTGCCGTAATCCTTGGTCTCAAACAGCATGTTGGCCGCGTAGTACAGATCGTGCGGATCGAGTGGGGAGAAGAGGATGGGCTCGGTCCGGTCTGAACGATAAGCAGGATCGCGCACGGGGATCGGCGTAACGTCTTGCACCTGGCCGGTGGCCATGTCGTACCGCGACACTTCAGAGCGGCCTGCACCGAAGACAATCTCGGGATGCAAAGGATCGGGCGCAACGTAGCCGTACTCAATTACACCCACGGGGTGCCATTCGCGGAAGGTGATCTCGCCATCGTTGCCGCGAGTCGAAATGCATACCGATCCGCTTTCCTGCTGGCCCGCGCAGACCTGGTAAGGAAACGAACTGGTTGCCGCAACGTGATAAAGCTGCGCCGTGGGCTGGTTGTACCACGAACTCCAGGTCTCGCCGCGGTTCACGCTCACGATTGCGCCCTGGTCGCTTACCAGCAGAATGATGTTGGGATTGTCGGGGTTGATCCAGAGGTTCTGATAGTCGTCGCCGCCCGGCGCGCCACGCAGGCTCATCCAGGTTTTGCCGCCGTCCTCGGACCGCTCGGTCACAATGCTGGCGCTGTAAATCACGTCGGGGTTCTTTGGATCGACTACCGCGATGGGCAGGTCGCCGCCGCCTATCTTCAGTGCAGGTCGCGGATCGTCGGTCGCTTTGTACCAGTTCTCACCCGCGTCATCGGAGCGATACACACCAAGTCCCGCGGCCGAGGCATATCCGCTTTCATGGGTTGTCGCCAGCGTCACATAGAGTCTTTTTTCGTCGCTGGCTGAAAGGGCCACCTGGATATGGACAACATTTTCCGGCAACCCCCTGGTGAGTTGCTTCCACGTGACGCCGCCATCGGTGGACTTGAACAGGCCGCCCTTGGTGCCTTCGTAACTATTGCCATCCTCCCACGGTCCAAGCGTCGACTCCCACAGCGCAGCGTAGACAACGTCGGGATTCGTGGGGTCGATCGCTACCTGGGATCCACCGGTATTTGCGTCCTTGAAAAGCACCTTGGTCCACGTAGCTCCGCCGTCGGTGGATCGGTAGATTCCTCGCTCCTCGCTGGGGCCGTAGGGATGGCCCAATACGGCCGCGAACACCTTGTTCGGATCGCGCGGATCGACCGCCAGCGACGGAATCTGCTCACCGTCGCGCAGGCCAAGATGCTGCCACGTCTTGCCGGCGTCAGTGGATTTATAAATTCCATTGCCCACGGAGAGATCCGGACGATGGAGCCCTTCGCCGCTTGCAACATAGAGAGTATTTGCGTTGGAAGGCGCCACGGCGATGGCCCCGATGGACTGCGACGGCTGGCTGTCGAAGATCGGGTTCCAGGTTCGGCCATAGTCGTCGCTCTTCCAGACGCCGCCGTCGCCTTGACCCACATAGAAGACATTCGGCTGCCCCGGTACGCCTGTCGCCGCGCGGGTGCGGCCTCCGCGAAATGGCCCGATCATTCGCCAGTGCATCTCCGGCAGGGGCACGGTGTGCGGCTCTTCGGTTAGCAGCAGTGCGGGCGAAATGGAGAAGCACGCGAGCAGCGCGATTGAGAGGGCAGCAGAGAAACCGGGGCGACAAATCAGGCGGTGGGACGTCATCGTGTGGGGAACTCCAGACAAAAGCAAGGATGTAAGTCATCTTAGAGCCTTGCGTACCCTCCTCACAATCGCTTGTTCTATGGGCTCGATGCAGCCGGGCGGGCGACTTCGCGAAGTGCGAGTGCAGGAATCCCTGTCGCGCACGAGTGGGAGCGGGTGTGGCTACGGGTTGCTTTTGTTTGGCGAGGAATGCTGAGCCTGGGATTGGTAGCGCGCAATGTTTGCCCGCAGGGCTGTTGCGAGATCGTTGTTCTGTTGCTGGACGGCCTGGTCAAGCGCATGTTGCGCCGTTTCAACCGCTTTCTGATACTGGCCTGTCTCGGAGTACATGGCCGCCAGCATTTGGAGGATTGCCGGCTCATGGCCTCCGGTGAGACTGGCGGCAGCTTCAAACTCCGGCAGCGCCTCAGTAAACTTGCTGCTCGCCGCCAATGCCCGGCCCAGGTTGAAATGACATTCCGCCGACTGGGGCGCCAGATCCACGGCTTTCTGCAATTCAGCGACGGCCTCATCCAGCTTGCCCATTCGAGCGAGGATGACACCATAGATGTTATGCCCGTCAGAGGACTTGGGAGCGAGCTCGATTCCCTTGGTCAATTCGTCGATGGCGTCCTGACGATGACCGCCCATGACTTCAAGAATATGGCCCAGATTGATGTGGGCCGAGCCGTTGTCAGGATTGAGTTCGATGGCCTTTTGAATCTGCGCCATCGCTTCGTCCATTTGCCCGGCTTCAGCCAGCACACTGCCCAGATTGTTGTGGGTCTGCGAACTGTCGTCATTCAATGCGAGCGACTTCTTGTATTCCTCGATGGCTTCGCTGGTCTTGCCGGTTGCGGCCAATGCAACTCCCAGGTTGTTATAGGGCCGGGCATCGGTGGGGTCTTTTTCGGCGGCCACCTTCCAGGCTGGAACCGCCTCGGAATACTTATGATTGTCCTGCAGTTGCTGCGCTGCGTCGAATTCGCGATAAAAGTCGATTGCCGGAGTATCGATGTGGTCGAGGCCCTCGGGGCCAAGAGCAACGAATTCCGGGATGTTGACGGCGCGATTGGAAGCCGTTGCATTTTCCACGACGACCGGCGGACTGGCGTTCCCCTGCTCGTCAATATGCGTGAGATAGAGGTGCGTATAGAGGGACGGAGTCTTGGAAGAGAAAGCCAGCCAATGCCCATTCGGTGAGAATGTGTGCCAGGAGTTCATCACGGCCAGGTTCGATTGCAACGGCCGCGCAACGCCCCCCTCGAATGGAACAATGTAGAGCTTGCTGTCGGGGCGCATGAGCAGGCCGTTCTTGCATTGAACAAAGACAATCCACTTGCCGTCGGGCGACACCTTGGGGAAGTTGTTGCTCATGCCGTTTTCCGAGGCGCCGACGATTCTCTCCGGCGTTCCGCCCTTGCCGTCATTGAACGGAATACGGTAAAGGTCGTACTGAATCTGGGTCTCATTGGGGTCGTTTGCGTAGAGCGATCGCTTATACCCCGGCGGATACGGATCTCTCGCGGCCGCACGGGAGAAAACAAGCCATTTGCCGTCGGGGCTCCAGAAGGCGGAGGTCTGGACAAAGTCGGGATCGTCGGCGCCCGGCAGCGGGTTCAATTTTCCGGTGTCCCTGCTATACCAGGCGAGCACGCCGCGGGTGGGATAAAAGACTTGGCCGAATCCGTAGTCCGGATAGAAACCGTTGTAGAGCCGGTCGAGCACGCGGACCCCATGCGCGTGTGGGACATCGATTGAATTGACGACGAACTTTCCATCAGGCGACAGTTGGCTCATGAAACCGAAGCGCTTCTGAGCATGTTCTTCAGAAAATGCGCTCCAGTGAATCAGGTAATCGTTGCTGATGGTGCTGAGCTTTTTTACCGGAATCAGCGCATAGAGCCCTTTATCGTTCGCCGGACCGTCCACGTCGATCCCCATCGTGCTTCCATCGCGCGAGAAGGAGTGGCAATTGCCGCAGGTGGGAAGGCCGGTCATGACGACCTTGCTTTGAGGCTCGTTGATGGAACGCAGCTCCCATTTGATTTTGGGAAGCACCGAATCGGGCAGAGGCTTGATGACGCCGCGCTGCGTGGTGGAGAGATCCGGCGGAATCAAAGGTACGTCGCGATAGAAGATCGGTGCGCCGACCGGGTCCTTCGACGTTTGAAACGTCGCTTCCGCGTGAGAGACCGGCGCGTGGTCCTTCTGGCTTGCATAACCGGTAATGGTTACGGTGGCCGGCATTTCCACGGAACGCTGCTTGATCTCTTCCCAGGTCTTCGTGTCCGGTCTCCAGGTATGCGCTGCGGCCTGTTCGGGCGTCAGGGTCGGCGGCACATAACCCACAAGGGTAGCGTCTACAGGGGCAAGTTGCATTTTCTCGCCATTGGACCAGAGCTTGATGGGACGCCGGTGTCCTCCGAACGCAATCTCAATTTGCCAGACAGTGGTTGCCGGGGTGTCGTCGCGCCATGCAAACTGCGGAGCAATGATGTCCGGAGGGTAGATGGTCCCATTTGCGGGAATGTCGATTGTGAGAGTGGATTGAGCGGAAGGATCGCTCGAGGCCGGTAAGTCCATGGAAACGGGCTCGAGCCAGGGGGGAACCAGTTCGGAGCTTACTGAAGATGCAGGCGCGGCAATCTCGCCGGATCCCCTGGCCAGGACTTTGCCTGTGAGACAGGCGCTTGTTGCCACCAGAATAGCCGCTGCGGCCGCGAGTTTCGGTGTCATTGATTCTCCCCAGTGGTCGCTTCGGCTTCACACACGGAAGCCATTTCCGGAACCTGCCTTGAGGAGAAGGTCAAGAGACGTCCGGAACCCAAAAATCAACTGCTCTCATATTACCAAAATGGGAGAGAAAACTCCGCCAAAAATGCAGGCAGGCCGGGGCAATGCCATTCGATTGAGAAACGTCGCCCACCTGCATCCGCAGGTTTGTTATCGGCACAAAATCAAGATTGACAGGAAAGCCGCATCGAAGAAAAAACTTGATGAGCGAGAGCACTCAATCCAGATACAATTCCACACAGCGAGAAAGACTACATTCGCGCCGTCCTATGCTGCGGGCGTTTGAAAACGCTTACTACAAAACACGATGGGAAGAGTTGCTTCAACCATGTCTCAAGAGAAATCGGGCGTCCTCATGAAATCCAGTGAAATGCGCGCACATTGGCCGGAATCCACTCGGCGGTGGTGTACTGCTCTGTCCATTGTTCTTTTCTCTTCCCTGGTTTCTGGCCAGACGGCCCCGCCGAATCCGCTCGCCAACCCACCGCTGCAGGAACCTGCTGAAGGAACCCCGCACTTCACCACCAATGTCGACGAAGTCTCCCTTGACCTGGTGGTTCACGACAAGAAGCACAAGCCGGTCCTCGATCTTAAGCCGGAGGACCTGGCCATTACTGACAATGGAACCCCGGTGAAACTGAGCGGGTTCCGTCTTGTGCAGGGTGAAACGGGCTCCGGACATATGGTCACGCTGGTGTTCGACCGTTTCGAAGGGCCGCTGGCAAAGAGCGCGAAGATCATGGCGGAGAAGATCATGAAGTCCCTCCCGGCCGCAGGCTACTCGTTTGCCGTCCTGGACCTGGGGGGACGTCTGCGTTTGCTCCAGGGCTACACGGACAGTCGCGCGTTGATCGAGCAGGCCATCACAGTGGCAACTGACAGCAATGTCAGCCGGATGGTGTCAACCCTGAGCCAGGGCGTGAATATCGCCCAGGACAAGGCAGAACCAGAGAGGGTGACGGCTGCCGAAGCGGCGGAAAAGAACCTCGTCGCGATTGCTCGTACAGGTGTGGATATAACGGGCCGGCACGTGGATGTAAAGGAGCGCGCCAAGGCGCAGACTACCTTGAAGGCTCTTGAAGATGCCCAGTTGATTGTGCAGGACCAGCACGCAAACCGGTCGCTGGCAGCCATCCTGGCAATTGTCCGGTCGCAGCAGCAACTCGCGGAACGGAAAGCCGTCGTCTACTTCACTTTGAACGAGAGTCTGGATTCCGGCTCAAAAGAGATGCTGAAGACCATTTCCGGAGCGGCCACCAAGGCGGGCGTTACCATCTATACCGTAGATCTGGACGCGATGAACGTTGCGGGGCAGCGTTCCGTGGAGAACGCGATGCTGAATGGGCAAGCTCCATACAGTCCGGCTCCAATAACAACCAACCCGCATGGCGGCACCATAATACCGATGCAGCAGGAGGGTGGCGCGCCGATTGCAGGCACTCCTTCGCCGACAGGGCCACAATGGGGACCGGCACAGGACATCGCCCAGATGACTGATTTCGCGCGCGGGAACAATGAGGACCCGAACAGGGCTCAGGAAATCAAGAACCCCATCGCGGATTTGTCGAAGAACACGGGCGGCGTCTACATCGACGCGCAGATCAGCGTGAAAGGCCCGCTGCAGCAGATGGTGGAAGACTTGTCGACCTACTACGAAGCCACGTACGTCCCGCCTGCGCAGGAGTATGACGGGAAGTTCCGAAGCATCGAAGTGAAGCCACTGCGAGCGGGATTGAAGGTACAGGCGAAAACGGGATACTTCTCGTTGCCGCCAGGATCGGCAACCGGCATTCGTCCCTTCGAGGCGACCCTGCTGAAGAGCCTGGGCGAGCCGCAATTACCCGTGGATTTCGACTTCAACGCCTCCATCCTGCGTTTCGGCAACATGCCGGACGGCAACACCAATGCTCTGGCCGTGGAAGTCCCGCTCCGCGGACTGGACCTCAAGGAGGACACGCATACCAATCTTTACCTGGCCCGCGTAGCCATCGTTGCCCAGATCAAAGACAGTGCCGGAACCGTCATTGAGCACTTCGGCGAAGACATTGCGCGTCGCGGCGCCCTGGAGTCGATGGACCGGGACAAGAATCTGGCTGTGACGCTGCAACGGCACTTCATGGAGATTCCCGGCAAGTACACGCTGGAAGTTGCCGTGAGGGATGAGAACAACGACAAGATCAGCGCGCAGCGCATCCCCTTCGAGATAGCCGCTCAGCCCAGCGGCCCGGCAATGAGCGACATAGTGCTGGTGCGGAAGATGGACACCTTCAACGAGGATGCCGACCCGCTGGAGCCAATGCGCTACGAGGGCGGCAAGGTGATACCGAATCTCTCGGGAACGGTGCCGCATGAAGCCAAATCCCTTTCCATGTTTCTGATCCTGCATCCTGACCCGCATGCCACGGATGCGCCGACACTCGAAATGCAGGTGATTCGGAATGGAAAGGCAGGCCGCCTGACGCCGCTGCCGCTTCGGACCGCAGGGGCCAAGGATACGATGATTCCCTACCTTGCCACCTTCCAGACCAAATCGCTGGCGCCCGGCAACTACAAAGTGAAGGCGATTATGAACCAGGGAGGCGATTCGGCCTTTCAGGAGATTGCGTTTGCGGTGGAAGGAGGCCAGCCTGGCGAGAATGCTGTTGCGGATGCATCCGGACATGCCGGGGCTGCCGCAACCCCGGATGAGAGCGCGCCGAATCTCGATATCACGCCTGATCTTGGAGGCAAACTGGCCATTGCCGCTTCCAACAATCAGATGCCTGCGCCGACCCAGGAAGAAGCGGATGCTTTAGTTGGGGACGCACGGGAACGTGCGGTGGGATACAAGAATGGATTGCCCAATTTTTTGTGCGTCGAAGTCATCAACCGGTCACTCGATCCAGCGGGCACGGGCAGATGGAGGCACCGGGATACGATCACGGAGCTCTTGCGGTATCGCGAGCAGAACGAAACACGAACCGTGCTGGAAGTGGACGGGAAACCGGCCGTGAGTTCCGATCCGGAAGCAATCAAAGGACCCAAATCCACCGGCGAATTCGGCGCAGTTCTCGGTGCGGTCTTCGATCCTTCAGCCAAGGCGGAATTCAAGTGGAAAGAAACGGATACCCTCGGTAGTGGAACGGTGCAGGTCTTTGACTATCATGTGGCCAAGTCCAATTCCGCGTTCAGCGTTGGAGGGCCGAACGGCCTGCAACCGAATGTAGCTTTCCATGGCAAGGCGTACATCGACAGTGCAACTCGCAGCGTTCGCCGTATTACCTTGGTCGCAGACGATATCCCCAAGGATTTCCCGACGCGCGGAACAGCGATCGTTGTTGACTATGACTATGTTTCGATTAATGCCCATGACTACCTTATGCCAATCAGCGCCGAAGTCAGTATGCTTGAGGGCCGTCACGAAGCACTTTTGAATACGATCGAGTTTCGTGACTACAGACGCTTCGGATCCAACGTGAAGATTCTGAACTTCAAACCCATGGCAACTCCATAACGAGCTTCGGGCAGGCCCATCGACTGTGCGCCTCGCGCGCCGATGGACCGCATTTTGGAGAAGCGCCCGCATTCCGGTTGTGGGTGGCAATGTTCTATCCTTATAGCCATGCGGTTCGTTTGCATTTTGCCTCTCTCGCTTTTCGTGCTTTCAGCAGCGGCGCAAACCGCTAAGCAAGTCCCCACTTCCGATGCGGATGAGTTGCTGCGCAGCGGCATCTCCGCGCAGCAGCACGGTGATAACCAGACCGCGATCGAGGACTACCGCAAGGCGCTGGCGATTCAGCCAGGATTGGCGCTGGCGCGGGTCAATCTGGGCGCCGCGCTCGCGGCAGCGGGACAGTTCGACGCCGCAATTGAAGAAGATAATGCCGCAATGGCCATGGTGCCGGACAAGATTGCTGTGCGCAGGAATCTGGCGCTGGCCTACTACAAAAAGGGCGACGTAGCGCACGCCCAGACGGAGTTCGAGGCGGTGATGGCTGCCCGGCCGCGCGACGCAAAGGCGGCAATCCTGTTGGGTTACACCTACATAAAGCTGGAAAAGCCGCAGCAGGCTGTTGCGCTGCTGTCTCCGCTGGAGCAAGGGCATGAAGCGGACATGGATTTTGAATATGTGCTCGGAGATGCCATGATCCAGTCCGGTCAGGACGCGGCGGGAATTCCGCGGATGGAAAAGGCGGCCACTGCGACCCATTCCCCAGACTCGTACGTCATTGCCGGGACGGCGCGCATGCATAGGAGTGAGTTTCGGGAGGCCCGCGCGGACTTTGATGCGGCACTCGATCTGAGTCCAACATTTCCGGGGCTCTACACGTTGGCGGGGCAAGCTCGCGATGCGATGGGCGACTCGGACGCTTCTGTGCCTGCATTCGAAGCTGCGTTGCGTGCGGACCCGAAGGACGCCACGGCCAACCTTTACCTTGGGGTCATCCGCCTTAAGCAAAGGAACTTTGACAGTGCAAGACCGTTATTGGAGCTT
>Ga0302267_10007019_pt1 | contig 11224 bp, 9 predicted proteins | sample III_Bog_E1_3_FD_194555 | JGI IMG/M metagenome (GOLD analysis project Ga0302267, IMG submission 194555) | Peat permafrost microbial communities from Stordalen Mire near Abisko, Sweden - III_Bog_E1_3 | ecosystem: Environmental > Terrestrial > Soil > Wetlands > Peat | place: Sweden: Abisko... | reverse complement strand
ATCGTACCGGCTCGGCTGTTTCCCGGAGAAACGCATCCGTAATCGGCACCGACACGGCGGTTTCCCGGAGACACGCTTCCGCAATCGTGCAGGCTTTGGCGAAGTTTTAATGAAAAGCTGGCGTTTTGCAGGTTTTCCACCCAAAACCAGCGAAATATGCCGTCCCGACGGGCTTAGGTACCAGGTGGGGCGGGGCAACAAAGATTTACCTCCGGACGGAGTTGCGAACCGATTTTGTAGCGTCGGTCTGTGACCGACGAAAAACGGCGCTCATAGAGCGCCGCTACAGCGTTGATGAATTGGTGGGGACGGTTTCCCAGGGTAGGTGCTGGTGGCCCATCCGGCACGGATCGCCTGCCGGCGCGGATGCCAACTCCTCCTCAAAATCCACAATCTCTTTGATCTGCACCAGAAACCAGCGGTCAATCTTCGTGAGCCGGTGATTTTTCGAGAGGGTGAAGCCGGCGCGCAGGGCGTGGCGGTCAGCGCTTTTTGGCCTTGGGCTTGTCATCGTCATGTTTGACATGGAATCCAATTTCCCGTTTCGGTTTCTCTGGCGGAGACATTAGCTGCCGGATGGCGTCGAACACAACCTTGAACTGCGCGTCGTATTTCTTCTCCATCGCCGCCAGCTTGCGGGCCAGCTCGGCATTGGAGGCCAGCATCTGCCGCAGCTTTACGAACGCGCGCACCACCTGCACGCTGGTCTGCGCCGCCCGCTCGCTGTTCAGCACATTCGCCAGCATCAGCGCGCCATGCTCGGTGAAGGCGTAGGGGAGATAGCGGCGTCCGCCGTATAAACTTGAGGTCACAATTTGTGACCTCAAGTTTGCTAATTCAACATGGGTCATCTGAAACATGAAATCTGATGGAAAACGTGAAGCGTTGCGTTTGACGGCCTGGTTCAAAATTTTCGTCTCCACGCCGTAAATCTCAGCCAGCTCGCTGTCGAGCATGACCTTTTCGCCGCGCACCACGATGATGGCGCGTTCAATGCGCTCTATCGGCACCAAACTGATTTGTCCGTCCATAGCTTTGCCTTTCCAAGAGGTGGTCACGGTTTGTGACCACCTTCAAGATCAAAAAGTGTGACCTTGAATGACAACAACATTTTGAGGTCGCAGATTGCGACCTCAAGTTTCAACCGGTCACCGCCTGTGACCGGTTGTTTGAGATGCCAATTTGGCATTTCAAGTTTGCTAATTCTTCGCCCCGGCCAGTTCTTCCTCAAAATCCACAATCTCTTTGATCTGCACCAGAAACCAGCGGTCAATTTTCGTGAGATTGAAAATCTCCTCGATGGTGAAGCCGGCGCGCAGGGCGTGGCGGATGAAGAAGATGCGTTCGGCGTTGGGCACGCTCAGCTTGCGGCTGATGACGTCGCGCGGCAGGATGTCGCGGTCGCCATAGACTTCCGTGCCGATGCGCCAGGGTTTGCCGTCGCCGCCCAAACCGCTGCGGCCAATCTCCAGCGAGCGCAGGCATTTTTGCAGGCTTTCCTTGAACGTGCGCCCAATGGCCATCGCTTCGCCCACGCTTTTCATCTGCGTGGTGAGCGTGGGGTCGGCCTGCGGGAATTTCTCGAAGGCAAAGCGCGGAATCTTGGTGACGACGTAATCAATGCTCGGCTCGAAACTCGCGGGAGTTTCACGCGTGATGTCGTTCCGTAGCTCGTCGAGCAGGTAGCCGACGGCAAGCTTGGCGGCGATCTTCGCGATGGGGAAACCCGTGGCTTTTGATGCCAGAGCGGAGCTCCGGCTGACGCGCGGGTTCATCTCGATGATGACCATGCGGCCATTCTCCGGGCTGACGCCGAACTGGATGTTCGAGCCGCCGGTCTCGACGCCCACGGCGCGGATGACGGCGAAGCTCTGGTCACGCATGATCTGAAATTCCTTGTCGGTCAGCGTCTGGATGGGCGCGACGGTGATGCTGTCGCCGGTGTGGACGCCCATCGGATCAAAATTTTCGATGGAGCAGATGATGACGCAGTTGTCGGCCTTGTCGCGCATCACTTCCATCTCGTATTCCTTCCAGCCGAGGAGGGATTCCTCGATGAGAATTTCGTTCACGGGCGAAAGCTCGATGCCGTTCTTGGCGATGGCTTCAAATTCTTCCTGATTGTAACCGATGCCGCCGCCCGTGCCGCCGAGCGTGAACGCTGGCCGGATGATGAGCGGGAACTTGCCAATTTTTTTTGCGACGTCGCGGGCTTCGTCCAGATTATGCGCGACGCCCGAAATGGGAACGTCGAGGCCGATTTTCAGCATCAATTCCTTGAACGCGAGCCGGTCTTCGCCGCGATGAATCGCGTCGGGCTTCGCACCAATCATTTCCACGTCGTGACGTTCGAGCGCGCCGTTTTTGTGGAGCGACATCGCGGTGTTGAGTGCGGTCTGGCCGCCAAGGGTGGGGAGCAAAACGAGTTTACCCTTCGCGTTGAGCCGTTTCATTTCCGCTTTCTCGCGCACGATGATTTTCTCCACGCATTCAGGCGTGATGGGTTCGATGTAGGTGCGGTCGGCAAACTCCGGGTCGGTCATGATGGTGGCCGGGTTGGAGTTGATCAGAATGACGCGGTAGCCTTCCTCGCGGAGCGCCTTGCACGCCTGCGTGCCGGAATAATCGAACTCGCACGCCTGGCCGATGATGATCGGGCCGGCGCCGATGATGAGAACAGAATGGATGTCGGTGCGTTTGGGCATAAATCGAAACGGCAAGATGAAACACGGACGCGACGGAAAATGAAAGTCAATTTGCAGCCGAAACAATTTGTTGCGGCGCTTTTCTACGGCTTAAAAATCCAATCACACCAAGCAAGGCAATGGCCAGTGCGGCGATTTGATAACCGGAAATCGGGCCTAATATTTGTGGCGTATCGCGAAGAAATTCGTGGAAGAAACGGAAAATGCCGTAAGCGATCAGATAAATGTGAAACAATTGTCCCGCCGCAATTTTTCCCCAGCGCAAAAGCAAAATCACGCCGAGCATGACGGCATTGAAAAGAAATTCCATCTGCGACGCCGGCCAGCGCGGGACACCGTTGGCGTCGTTGATCGTGAACCAATTTGCGCTGCAAACTTTGCCGAGGCAGCAGCCGTTGATCATGCAGCCGATGCGACCGAGCATGATGCCGACCGGAACGATGAGGGCGAACCAGTCGCCGGTGACGCTGTCGTATTTGAGCAGCCGCTTGGCGATTTCCACGCCGATATAACCGCCGAGCAGCGCGCCAGTGACGGATTTGCCGGTGGCGAGGATCACCCAGCGGTTCGCGTCGTGCCAGTGCAGCCAGCCTTCCGCGCCGAGATAGACGAGCTTCGCGCCAATGAAAGCGGAGACGAGCGCGGCGACGTAAATGAGCACGAGCCGTTCATCACGCCGCGCCAGCCGCGACCAGAAAATGATGCTCACGAAAATTCCCGTGAGCATCAGCCAGCCGTAGGCGGTGGAATTTAATACCGGTATTTTCAAATTCTTTTCTGTCGGTAAAATTCTAAATGCCGCCTGAATGTGAACACATTTCAAGCAACGCAACCAGCCAACTTAATAAAAATAAAAAAATTCCGAGAAAGATTCCGAGAATCACCCGGACCGTGACATTCTTGATGCCACCCAAACATCCGAATGCGCCGCATAAATTGCAAAGCGCGCAAATAATCAGCACAGCAACAGCCAAATCTGGATAGGGCTGTGGTCTTTGAGTCGAGGCAAATACAAGCAAAACGGGAATTGGAGCTAAACCAATCAGAAGCCACAAAAAAGCAAAAGCGGGATTGTGTTCCTTTTCGTTTGGGTTGCCAACTGTTGCGTCATCCTGCGAAGTTGTTACATCTTTTTCGGCAAATGCGCGTGACACAAAATAGGCCAAAATGAGCATTGCTGCCGATATGACAGGCAAATTTCCAGCAGGTCCAAATCTAAAAGAGTTTGTCACCATTGACAGCCCGGAAGCCAAAATAATCAGGACAACTGCGACCGTTAATGGTGACCAATAATTGAAAGGCTCTTCTCTTTTGGCAGGGCTTGCAAACAAGCACCCGGCTATTCCATAAATTGCTCCATAAAATATATTGAACATCACGATCACCGTTTCTGCCATGACATTTGGCCCGCGCGTCGGATGTCCCCAAAAATAAAATAAGAAAAAGCGCGCCACAATCGCTGGAACGAAAAGCAGCAATAACGCAAACCAAAGGCGATCACGATGGCGCAGAAAGCGCGCGATTGAACCATCGGGTTTTACCCGACAACAATACACCGCCAAAAAAACAATTCCCGCAGCGGCCAGCAATTCAATCAGCCGAAAACCATACATAAATAGAAAGCGATCATTCATTGGAGCAGTTTGTCATTTCACTTTGCCATCCGCAAAACCGGAGTAGTAGCGGCAGAAGGAATCCAGTTTGCCGTCCGGGCGGATGACGTGGGTACAACAGCGGTCAATGCGGTCCTCGTCCCACGTCGCGGCGTCCATGAACGGCTTGACGAAGAGCCGGAATGTGTGCGTCTCGTCCAGCTCGAATTTTTTAAGCAGTTCGCCCAACGGCTCGGATTCGCAGCCGCATTTCATCAAGTCTTCCAGCTTGTAACGGACTTTTGTGCTGAGAAAATCCTGCACCTGCGTGAAATCAATGAAGTCGCTCACGGAACGGATTTGCCCGTCAATTTTCAGCAAATAGCCAATGGTTGCGCAATTCGGGTCGCCGCACGGCAGCGGAGTGAAATCCTCGAAGCGCAGTTTGCCGGAGGATTGCGCGACGGCGGCCAAAATTATATCCGCCGTGTTCAAACGATTTGATTGCGAGTTCGGAATTCGCCCGCTGCCAAAAATCGGTTGAAAAGAAATTCCTCGCACGTTTGGAAATTTCAAACCGAAATCAATCGCGTCCCAAAGAAACGGCAGGTTTTCCGGCGTCACCGTCATGGCCAGCGTGACGGGCAGATTCATTTCGCGGCAGCGCTCCAGACAGCGCTCGCGCGTCGCGCGCAAGTCCGCGCCGCGCAGAAATTGTTGGCCGGCTTCCTGCGTGCCGTCGAATTGCAGATAAAGCTGGAACGCGCCGTAGCGAAACGCCGCGCCGAGTTCGCGCGCGAAGGCATCGTCGTGCGCGATGCGGACGCCGTTGGTGTTCAGCAAAACGTAATCAATCTTCGGATGATCTTGCAGCCAGCGAAGCAGTTCGAAGAATTGCGGATGCAATGTCGGTTCGCCGCCGGATAATTGAAGGATTTCAATCACGCCTTTGCGGTCAACGACGCCTTGGATGCGGCGTTTCAGATCATCGAGCGGCACGGCGTCCACTTTTTGACCGACGCCAACCGGCGAATCCGCGTAGCATGTCGGACAACTCAAATTGCATGAGTTGACGATTTCAATTAGGGCGAGGCAGGTGGAAAGTTTTTCCATCACACCGAGCGCGTCCCCGGGTTCGGCATTGCGACCGAGCGTGCCAGCCGGTGAACCATCCGAAGCGCAGCAAGCTTGACCACTGCAACAGCCGTTTTCTGATTTGCCTTTCGACAGCCAATAAAATCGCGCATCGGATGCGATGCACACGCTGGCCTCGCCGTGTTCGGGACAAATTCGCTTAAGAAAAACTTTAGGTTGGATTCCGCCCGAGCGCCAGACTTCCGCCGGACACGGCGCGTGGCAAATCGGACAGCGTGACGTGGTGCGTTTGAGCAATTCGTCGACGAGCTTGAAAGTTGGAAGTGAATTTTTTCCAGGTTGAATCGAAGCGTTCATGCGAAATTAAAGCCTCATGGATAAACTCGCGTGGAAGATACTGCTGCGCCAGCGACACAACCTAAACCCGAAAGGGCAAAGCTTAAAAAACAGAAAGCTGCTATGAAAAACAAGTTAAGAAACGCTCGCTTGAATCCAGTAGGGTTGAGGCTTCGCACATACAATATCGCGCAAACAAACCCTGAAACCAAGATGCCAAAGATGCCAGCAAAGGCAGCTATAAATTCAACATGTAACAGCAAAGCCGTAAAACTGACTATTGCTGGAGCAAGCAAAGAAATGAAAAACCCCTTGGTTGGCAATCGTTGAATACCGGATTTATCTTTCGGAAAAATTTTGTCCGTTGCCAAATCCTTTCCGCAAAACGAACACCAGTTCGCGCCATAATTTTCCGGCAATTCTTTCTGGCAATGTGGGCAGTTCATTTTCGCTTCAGAAAAGCTTCGACTGATTTCCCGTCACCGGTTTCAAGCCGAGTTTCTTGTAGCTCAATTCCGTTGCGACACGGCCTTGCGAGGTGCGGTTGAGATAACCTTCCATGATGAGATAGGGCTCATAAACTTCCTCGATCGTGTCCGGCTCCTCGCCGACGGCCACGGCGAGCGAATTCACGCCGACCGGCCCGCCGCCGAATTTCGTGATGACGGCTTCGAGGATGCGCTTGTCCATTTCGTCGAGGCCGTTTTCGTCAATCTCCAGCATCGCCAGCGCGCGGTCGGCAACGACTTTCGTGATGCGGCCGTCGTGCCGGACTTGCGCGTAATCGCGCACACGGCGGAGCAAATTATTCACGATGCGCGGCGTGCCACGGCTGCGCCGGGCGATTTCGTGCGCGCCGGATTCTTCAATTTCGACATTCAGCAAACGCGCGGAGCGGATGACAATTTTCTGCAAATCTTCGCCGACGTAATAATCCAATCGCTCGCGCATCCCGAAGCGCGTGAGCAACGGCGCGGTGAGCAAACCGCTGCGCGTCGTCGCGCCGATGAGCGTGAAGCGCGGGAGATTCAGCCGCACGCTGCGCGCGTTCGGCCCCTGGTCAATGATGATGTCGAGCTTGAAATCCTCCATCGCGGGATAAAGATATTCCTCGATGGTTTTTTGCAGGCGATGGATTTCGTCAATGAACAGCACGTCGCCTTCTTCGAGGTTTGTGAGCAGCCCGGCGAGGTCGGCGGCTTTTTCAATCGTCGGACCGCTCGTGGCTTTGACATTCGCGCCCATCGCCTTCGCCAAAATATTGGCGATGGTTGTTTTTCCCAAGCCCGGCGGGCCGCTCAACAAAATATGGTCGAGCGCCTCGCCGCGTTGCTGGGCGGCGGCGACGGCGATCTCCAACCGCTCCTTCACGCGCGACTGGCCGGTGAAATCGGAAAAGAGCGACGGACGCAGCGTCATTTCGAGCGCCACGTCGGGTTTGTTCAAAGTGGTAGCGGTATGTTCGGCCATCACGTCCAGCATGGGAAATGCGCCGCGCACCAGCAAGCGCGATTCCTTTGACGCCGACCAAGGTCTCCACAATCACTGGCATTTTTCGTCAGAAAAGGCTGGAAATTGAAATTGGGCTTGGGCATGATGCGCGCTTCCTTATGACCAAAACCAAATTACTTTTTCGTGGCCTGATTTTTTCCGCCATGGCGTCTTGCGCAACGAATGCCTTCGCCGGCGACGCCGACATCAACCTGCCGTCGTTGCAAGACGTTTCCTTTTATGGCGGCTTGGTGAGCGGCCATGGTATTTTGTATCTGGGATTGGTGATCTGTGCAGTCGGCGCGGCGTTCGGTATTTTGCAATACAAACAGACCCGCGCGCTGCAAGTCCACAAATCGATGGGCGACGTTTCCAACATCATCTGGGAAACGTGCAAAACCTATCTGTGGCAGCAGGGAAAATTTCTCGCGACCCTCTGGATTCTCATCGCCGTCTGCATGGTTTATTATTTTGGATTTTTAGTGGAACACATTGATCCGGTCACCCAGCAACCCTTGTCCAGCGGTGCAGTCATCTTTAATGTGACGGTGATTCTGGCGAGTTCCATTCTTGGAATTCTTGGCAGCTACGGCGTCGCCTGGTTTGGGATTCGCATCAACACGACAGCCAATTCCCGCGCCGCGTTCGCCGCGCTCAAAGGCAATTCGCTTAAAACCCTTTTCATCCCGCTGCAAGCTGGCATGAGCATCGGCCTCTTGCTCGTCTGCGTCGAACTCGTCTGCATGATTTGCATCCTCGCGTTCGTGCCGCCGCTGCTCGCCGGGCCGTGCTTCATCGGTTTTGCGATCGGCGAATCGCTCGGCGCGAGCGTGCTGCGCATCGGCGGCGGCATTTTCACAAAAATTGCCGACATCGGTTCCGACTTGATGAAAATTGTTTTCAACCTGCCCGAAGATGATCCGAAAAATCCCGGCGTCATCGCCGATTGCACCGGCGACAACGCCGGCGATTCCGTCGGCCCGACCGCCGACGGTTTTGAAACTTACGGCGTGACGAGCGTCGCGCTCATCGCCTTTCTTGCGCTCGCGCTCGCCGCGTCGCCGGTTCTTTGCGGCAAGCTCATCATCTGGCTGTTCGCGATTCAAAGTTTGATGGTGCTCGCGTCGCTCGGCTCGTTTTATCTGAACAAAGTCCTCGCCACCGCGCGTTATGGCGGTAAAAAGAATTTCAACTGGGAAGCGCCGCTGACCGATTTGGTTTGGATCACTTCGATCATTTCCATCATCGTCTGTTTTGTTGCGACCAAATTTTTGCTCGGCAATTTTTCCATTCCCGAAATGAAAGACAACGTGTTGACGGACGTGCCGTTATCGAATCTTTGGTGGGTGCTTGCCGCCATCATAGCGTGCGGCACACTGGCCAGCGCGCTGATCATGGAGTTCACGAAAATTTTCGTCAGCACCAGCTCGCGCCACGTCAAGGAAGTCACACGCTCGTCCGAGCAGGGCGGCGCGTCGCTCAACATTTTGTCCGGCCTCGTCGCGGGAAATTTCTCCGCGTTCTGGATGGGCCTCGTGATCCTCGCGCTGATGTTCACGGCATATTTATTTTCGCAGAACGCCGATTTTCTCGCCCTGCTGCCGGAGAAATTTAATTTCGCCGCGCCTATCTTCGCGTTCGGCCTCGTCGCGTTCGGTTTTCTCGCGATGGCTCCGGTCACGATTGCCGTGGACAGTTTTGGTCCCGTCACCGACAACGCGCAGTCCGTTTATGAATTGAGCCGCATCGAATCGCAGCCGAACGTCAGCGCGGAAATCGAACGCGATTTCGGCTTCAAACCGAATTTCGCCGACGCCAAACTGGAATTGGAAAAAGGCGACGGCGCGGGAAACACATTCAAGGCGACCGCGAAACCGGTTTTGATCGGCACTGCTGTCGTCGGCGCGACCACGATGATTTTCGGCATCATCATGCTGCTCGAAAATGTTTTCGGCAACGCCATCGCGCACTTGAGCCTCGTCCAGCCGCAGATCATTTTCGGACTGCTCATGGGCGGCGCGGTGATTTACTGGTTCACCGGCGCGAGCATGCAAGCCGTCGTCACCGGCGCCTACAGCGCGGTCGTGTTCATCAAAAAAAATCTTAAGTTCGACAAGGAAACCGCTTCGATTGAAGACAGCAAAAAAGTCGTCGAGATCTGCACCGTCTACGCGCAACGCGGACTCATCAACATCTTCATCGTCGTCTTCGCGTTCGCGCTTGGCCTGCCGTTTTTCAATCCGTATTTTTTCATCGGCTACCTCATCGGCATCGCGTTCTTCGGCTTGTTCCAGGCGATTTTCATGGCCAACGCCGGCGGCGCGTGGGACAACGCCAAAAAAATCGTCGAGGTGGACTTGAAACAAAAAGGCACGCCGCTCCACGCCGCGACCGTCGTCGGCGACACCGTCGGCGATCCGTTCAAGGACACGAGTTCCGTCGCGATGAATCCGATCATCAAGTTCACGACGCTCTTCGGCCTGCTCGCCGTCGAGATCGCCGTCAACATGACGCAGAAATACAAGGAGCATTTGAAACTCGACCCGAACACCTTCAATTGGAATCCGTGGATTGGTGGTACCTGCTTTCTCGTCGCGCTGATTTTTGTCTATCGCTCGTTTTACTGCATGAGAATTCCTGCTGACGAAACCGCCGGGAAATAAAACTCGAAAATCTCCCCGCGTGATTCAAAATTGAATCATGTCCGAGATTCAGCGGTTCATTCAAGTCAACTGGCAACTGCGCGTCTTCTTCACCGAAGACGTTTTTGCGGCGACCAATCTGACTTTGAAAACCGCGCTGGCCGACGCCGCGCCGCGCAAAGTTCTCGTCGTCCTTGAAGATTCGCTCGCGCTCGCGCAGCCAAACCTTTCGCGCCAGATTGAAAATTATTTTTCCGCGCACGCCGAAAAACTTCAACTCGTCTGCCCTCCAATCCTAATCGCCGGCGGCGAACGCGCCAAAAATTCCGACCAATTCATCGCCGAAATTCATTCCCATATTGACCGCCACCACATTGACCGGCATTCGTATTTGATCGCCATCGGTGGCGGCGCGTTGCTGGACATTGCCGGCTTCGCTGCCGCCACCGCACATCGCGGCGTGCGCCACGTCCGCATCCCGACGACCACTTTGTCGCAAGCCGATTCCGGCGTTGGCGTAAAAAACGGCATCAATGCGTTTGGTAAAAAAAACTTCATCGGTACGTTCGCACCGCCGTTCGCCGTCATCAACGATTTCAATCTGCTCGCCACGCTAAAGCCGCGCGACAAACGCGCCGGCTACGTCGAAGCCGTGAAAGTCGCCTGCATCCGCGATGCAAATTTTTTTGACGAAATCGAGCGCGACGCTGAAAAATTAACTTCTTTCGAGCCAGTCGCGATGCAACATTTGATCCGTCGCTGCGCCGAATTGCATTTTGAACACATCGCCACCGGCGGCGACCCGTTTGAAACCGGCTCCGCGCGCCCGTTGGATTTCGGTCACTGGGCCGCGCACAAGCTGGAACAGCTGTCGCGCTTCCAGATTTCGCACGGCGACGCCGTCGCCATCGGCATCGCACTCGACGTGATTTATTCGCGCAACATCGGACTGCTCGACGCGCAATCGTGCGGGCGGATTTTGAGCCTGCTGGAAAAACTTGGCTTCAAACTTTTTGCCGATGAATTGTTGAATGCCGACAATTCAAACCAGTTGACGATTTTGACCGGCCTCGAAGAATTTCGCGAACATCTCGGCGGTGAACTGACCATCACGTTGCTCAAGGAAATAGGACGAGGCGTGGAAGTCCACGAGATGGATTCGCAGAAAATCACCGAGGCCATCCACGAACTGCGCGCCCGCAGAAAATGAACCGTCTCGCCGTCATCAACGTTGTCGGCCTCACCGAGGCGCTCATCGGTGAACACACGCCGCGCATCGCGCAATACCACAAACGCGGCGCGCTCGCGCACATCGCACCGGCGTTTCCCGCCGTGACTTGCACGGCGCAATCCAATTATCTCA
>Ga0302267_10007016_pt1 | contig 11226 bp, 9 predicted proteins | sample III_Bog_E1_3_FD_194555 | JGI IMG/M metagenome (GOLD analysis project Ga0302267, IMG submission 194555) | Peat permafrost microbial communities from Stordalen Mire near Abisko, Sweden - III_Bog_E1_3 | ecosystem: Environmental > Terrestrial > Soil > Wetlands > Peat | place: Sweden: Abisko... | reverse complement strand
CGCGGCCTGGAGGGCGCGCTGTTCCGCTATCAGCTGATGGCCAACATCGTCGGCGTCCTGATCATCCCCCTCTTCCTCTTCACCGGACTGCATATCGCAAAGGTCGGCAGCTTCAAGCTGGAGCTCGCCATCTTCGGCGTCGGCCACGGCTACCTCTACATCGTCTACCTGATTGCGGCAGGGTTCCTGGCGCTCAAAGCGCGCCTGCACATTCCTTGGATCCTCTTGATGTTCGTGGCTGGTCTCGTCCCGGGACTGACCTTCCTCGTCGAGTGGATCATCGTGACCCGCAAGATCCAGCCGCTGATTGCCGCGCAGAACGCGGCAGCGGCAACCGAAACGTCCGGGGTCAGTCCAGCCGCTCAATGACGGTGCCGTTGGCCTGGCCACCGCCCTCGCACATCGTCTGATAGCCGTAGCGGCCGCCGGTGGCCTCCAGGTGGTTCAGCAGCGTGCCCATCAGGCGTACTCCGCTCGCCCCCAGCGGGTGACCGATGGCGATAGCGCCGCCGCGCGGGTTGTAACGCGCCATGTCGTAGTCGAACTCCTTCTGCCACATCAGCGCGATGGCAGCGAAGGCCTCGTTGCACTCCACGGCATCGAACTCGTCGACCTTCATGCCCGACTTCTTCAGCAGCTTGTGGGTCACCGGCACCGGTGCCGACAACACGATGGCGGCGTCCTCGGCCGCTACGGCGAAGTGGGCGAAGCGGGCACGGATCGGCAGGCCCAGCGCTTCAGCGACCGAACGGTCGGCGATGAGCATGGCGGCCGCACCGTCGGTGGTCTGCGACGCGTTGCCCGCCGTGATGTCAGGCGCCGTGTCGGGCTCCCAGTTCTGCGCAGGCGGGAGCGCGGCGAGCGCCTCGATGGTCGAGGAGCGCCGGATGCCCTCGTCGGAGCGCAGGAACTCCCCGGTGAGGCTTCCGTCCTCGGCCTTGATGGGTACCGCCACCGCTTCTCGCTCGAAGTGCTTGTTGTCCCAGTTCTCGGCGGCCCTCCGGTGTGACTCGAGCGCGTAGGCGTCCATCTCCTGTCGGGTGATCCCGTAGCGGTCGGCCAGCACCTGACTGACCCGGAATTGGGTCCAGAGCCGCCCATCGATCGCCTCCATGAACGAAGGTGGGAAGGGGCCTGTTCCGCCCCGGGCATTCGAACCCATCGGCACGCGGCTCATGACCTCGGCCCCGCAGGCGATGACCAGGTCGTACTGGTCGGCGGCAACGCTGGCGGCGGCGAAGTGGACGGCCTGCTGTGACGAGCCACATTGGCGGTCGATCGTCGTGGCCGGCACCGTCTGGGGTAATCCGGCCGAGACCCACCCGTTCCGGGCCAGGTTGGTGCCCTGCTCGCCCACCTGGCTCACGCACCCGCCGATGACATCGTCGATGCGCTCGGGATCCACACCCGTCCGCTCGATCAGCGTGGTCAGGGCGAAACCCAGGAGGTCCGCCGGGTGCCAATGGGCCAGTGCGCCACCTCGCTTGCCGAACGTCGTCCGCACGACGTCGACGATGACGGGCTCTCTCATGGTGATGCCTCCTCGACTGTCCTCAGGTCCTTCGACCTAGGTTTCGGATTCTTCCGCCTCTGCTGCACCCGACGCCACCGCTTCCTCGCGGCGGGCCATCAGGGTCTCGACGGCAGCACCCGCACCCGCCGGATCGCCCTCGTAGGCCACGCTGCCATGATTCAGCACGACGGCCCAATTGGCCAGCTGCAGAACCCGGTTGACCTGTTGCTCGACCACCACCAGCGCAGTGCCGTTGCGGTTGATGTCCTGGAGTCCCTCGTACACCGTGTCGATTACGACGGGAGCCAGGCCCAAGGACAACTCGTCGGCCACCAGGACCTTGGATGGCACCACGAGGACCTTGGCCAGCGACAGGAGCCGTTGTTGGCCTCCGGAGAGAGTTCCTCCGGACTGGCGGCGGCGCTCACCGAGGATCGGAAACGCCGTATAGGCGCGCTCGAGGTTCTCCTTGAGCTTGGCCCGCCCGGCCCGCTGGCGGAACGCCAGCGTGAGATTCTCCTCCACCGTCAGGCTCGAGAACACGCCACGCCCCTCGACGACATGGGCCATGCCGAGTCGGGCGATCTTGTAGGCCGGAAGCGCCGTGATGTCCTCTCCGGAGAACAGGATCTGACCAGACGAGGCCGCGACCAATCCGGTGATGGTCCGCGCCACGGTGGACTTGCCAGCGCCGTTGGATCCGACCAGAGCGACGATGCCCCCTTCGGGCACGCGGAACGAGACATCGAACAAGGCTCGGTACGGGCCATAGGCGGCGCTCACGTTGCGGACCGACAGCACGTCGGTGCTGGCGGCTGGCGCTGGCGCGGGTGCGGCCGCGGTCGCCGTGCTCACGCGTGCCCCATCTGTCCGAGGTAGGCGTCCCGCACCGCCGGATCGGCCATGCAATCGTCGAAGGTTCCCGCAAACAGCATCGATCCGAGATCCATGACGACCGCCCGATCGACCACTTCGGCCACCATGGAGAGGTCGTGCTCCACCAGGAGTACGGCCGTGCCCCGCTCGCGCTGGACCGTGCGAAGAACGGCGGCGACCTCGGCCGTCTCGTGCAGGTCGAGCCCCGAGGACGGCTCGTCGGCGAGCAGGATCTTCGGTTCGGTGGCCAACGCCCGCGCCAGCTCGACCAGTCGGCAGTGCCCCAGCCCCAGGGCGTTGACCGATATGTCCGCCAGGTGTGAAATCCCCACCAGCTCCAGCGTGGCGTCGACCCGCTCCATCTCCTCCGGCCTCGGCTTGCTCATGTTGAGGAGGTCCCGCCACAGGCTTCCCTCGCCCCGACGTGAGCGCTCGGCCACCATGAGGTGGTCGCGCACCGTCATATCGGTGAACACCTCCACCCTTTGGTAGGTGCGTCCGATGCCGAGCCTGGCCCGCTTGTAGGTGGGCACACCCGCCAAGGGAAGTCCGTCGAAGAAGATGTCGCCCTCCTCGGGCCGCAACTGACCGCAGACGCAGTTGAACAGCGTCGTTTTGCCGGCGCCATTGGGCCCGACCAGGCCGACACTCTCCCCCGCGCCGACGTCGAAGGTGATGGTGTGCACCGCCTTGATGCCGCCGAAGGACTTACAGACGCCCTCGAGGCGCAGCAGTGGTTCGACGTCAGCCACTGGCACCAACCGAAACAGCCTGCGCCTTGCGATCCTCGGCTTCGGCCTCCTTGGCAAAGAACAGACGCTCGAATCGAGCGGTCGAGCGGCGCTTCTGGTATTCGAGCACGCCTTCGGGGTGCTGGGCGTACGTCAGCGCGCCGAAGGCGAACAGGACGATGGTCAGGCTCGGGCCCCCGAAGCGCGAGGGGAGATAAGTGAGGAGCTGCTCGACCACGAAGAGGCCGATGCCGGCCTGAATGGCACCTTCGACCGTGTTCACGCTGGTGGTCACCACCAGCACCACCAGGACGAGCGAGAAGGTCGTATTCCAGTCCACCGGAGACACGTGTTGTTGCTGAATGCTGTAGAGCACACCGCCGACGCCGGCGATGGCGCCGGACAGCGCGAAGACGACGATGCGCTGCCAGGTCGGATTGACGCCCAACCCTGCCGTGGCCGTCTCGCTCCCGCGCATGGCGGCCAGGTTGCGGCCGACGGTCCCCTTGCGGACCAGCAGGACGATCACCACGGCGACCGCGAGCACACAGAAGGACAGGATGAACATGGCGTGACCGTTGAAGTCGAAGAAGGCACTCGTGCCCAGCCACTTGGACTGGATGCTGGTGCCCTGGGCACCCCCGGTCACCCAGATGGTATTGAAGGCCGTGTTGTCGAACAGCAGCGCCGCGGCGAGGGTCATCAGTGCGAGACCCAGCCCGCGCAGACGCAAGGACAAGAGTGCAAGCACCACGGCGACAATGGCCGCGATGGCGGCACCGATGAGGCCTCCCACCAAGAAGTTGAACCCGAGGTGCACCGAGAAGACGGCGGCCGTGAAGGCACCGATACCGGCGAACGTCGCCTGGCACAGCGACAGCTGTCCCGCCATGCCCGTGATCAACGTCACCGACAGACAGATGATCGACAGGGTGAGGCCGTTGTTGAAGACGGTCTCCCAGGTGACCGGGATCCAGGTCAGCATGGAGACACAGAAAGCCGCCAGGACCACCCACCACAAGCTCCGGATGATGCGATCCATGCTGGGGGCGCGCGTGCTGGCAGCGATGGGCTCCGGTGGCGGGTCGATGGTGGCCAGTGGATCCCGGCTGGAGTCGAGGTTGCGCAATCCAGGCAGAATGAGCAGCGCGGCCGCAATGGCGAAGAACGGCAGGGAAGGCACCACCGCGGCGTTCCAGAAACTGTTGGGTGGTATGTAGCCCTGCAGCACGGTCGTCACGACGCCGATGAGGACCGCGACCCCGGCGGCGATGGGCAGCGATCGCAGCATCGCCCACGCCGCCGCCGCGATGGCCGTGACCGTCAGGGTGACGAACTCGTCCGAATTGAAGGCCCCGTATCCCGAAGCAAGCAGCACGCCAGCCAGGGCGGCCATGAAGCTGGAGATGATCCACGCCACGGCGACGACGCCGTTGGCGTTGACGCCGTCGAGCTGGACCAGTCGCCGGCTCTCGACGGCACCCCGCATCTGCAGGCCGAGGCTCGTGAAGCGCAGCAGGATGGTCAGCAGGATGAGGACCACCACGGTGACCGAGATGGTGGCCAGGTAGATCCCGTTGATCGGGGTCGAGTAGAGGCCGCTTCCGATGGTGAAATAGACGGTGTTCGGGTTGAAGAACGGGAAGATGGTCGCGGTGGCGTCGAGGTTCTGCGGACCGAAGATCACCGGCAGGAGCGACGGAATCCCGACCAGGAGAGCCAGGCCACAGACGAGTTTGGCCGTGCTGTTCGAGTTCGGGATGTGGCGGAAGATGAGGCGGTCGAAGGCGTAGCCCATGACCGGACCCAGCACCACGACAGTCAGGAGGAAGGCTTCCCATCCCGACCATCCGTGGTACTGGGTCAGGTAGGTGAAGATGAACGCAGACGCGAAGGCCTGCGCACCGAAGGCGAAGTTGAACACGCCCGTCGCCTGATAGGTCAGGACCAGGCAGACCGCGACGAGCGCGTACGTGCACCCGTACGGCACGCCCGGCAGCGCGAATCCGAGGAGTTGCTCCATGCCTACGCCCGGTTACCCGACACCGACACCCATACTGACCCTGTCCCTACCGTCCCGCGCTCAGGCCGGAGCCGGCACGCCGGCGGGCAGGGGGAAGACCGGGTTCTTCTTCGGGTTGGTCGACTGGAAGCAGTTGAAGACGTTCTTGCCCTTGTTCAGTGTGGGCAGGTACTTGTTTCCCGACACCTTGATGTACGCGAGGCAGTACGGCGGCGCATTGCCCGTGTGCCCGGCGCTCTTCCAGTTGACCGGCGCCTGGAGGTTGCCGGCCGTGAAGGCCGTCAAGGAGTTGTCCGCCGCGATGACGCTGGCCTGGGTGGGGTTCTTCCCTGCCAACTGGAGCCCCTGGACGAACAGGGCGGCCGACTCCCAACCCTGCAGCGCGATCTCATCCGACGCGTAGGCGGGCTCGTACTTCTTCATCTGCGCGAAGTAGAGCTTGAGGCCCGGGTAGAGGGTCGGAGATGCCGTGAACGGGACGTGCCCGATGTCGAAGTAGACGTTCTGCATCAGGCTCTGGTTCGTGTTCAGCGTTGACTGGTCGTTCCCGCTGAACCAGAGCTGCGTCATGTTCAGGCCGTACTGCTTGATGGCCCGGGCCATCGTGACGTTGCCCTGCACGTCCATGCAACTCACGACCATGTTCGATCCGGCCTGCTTCATGCGCTGCACATCGGTGGCCACCGTCGAACCGGGGTAGCTGACCTTGAGGTCGGAGTAGCTCACGGTGTACCCCGCCGCCTTCAGCGCGTTCTGCTCGGACTGGCACGAGGCCGCGGAGGCGGCCACCCCGTAGGCGATGAAGGCGAGAGAGGGCTTCTTCTGCGTCTGCCGGGCCACGTAGGAGACCTGCGGGGCGGCAGCCGGGTAGTACTGCACCGAGCCACCTGCTGCGAACAAGTTCTTCGGCCCCGCCCAGTTCCCCGTGACGTTGTAGCCGTAGGTGGAGATACCCGACTCCGTGAAGAGGTTGGGTGAGAAGAACGCCGTCGCCACCCCGGTCACTGCGAACACGTGGTCCTGGTTGATGAGGGTGTTCGCCAACTGGTTGAACGTGGTGGGATTGCCGGCATCGTCCAAGGCGTACTGGTAATTGATCTTGCGGCCGTTCACGCCGCCCAGCGTGTTGTTGACGTAGTTGAAGTAGGCCCTCTCGCCGTAGATGAGCGAGGAGAAGTTGGACGCCAGCGTCCCCGTCTGCGTCGAGATCGTGCCGACCGTCACAGAAGTCGGAGACAGTCCCGGCACGCTCGCCGCACCGGCCACGCCGGGCGACGTGGTCACGACAGCGGTGCCCAGCATTGCCCCCAGCACCGCCACTCCAGTCAGCGTCTTGAATCCATGTCGTACTCGCATACCGTCCCCAATCATCGGTCGTGCATCCCCCGGGATGCCGGTCACTGTAGCTGCAGGGCCTCAGACCCTTGGCTCACCCTTGCTGCTCATCTCACGTCGCCAATTCCTGTTTGCTTCCACCACCCGCGATGGCGCGGATCGTGCATGTGCTGCAGCCGCCTCAGTTCAAGAACAACCTCCGTCGGTCGTACTCACGCAGGGCCCGCACCTCGTCGGGACGAACCGCCGGGAGCTCCTCGACCTGCCTGACCACTGCAGGCTGGTACCCGCACGACGATGCGAAGGAGCGCACCCGGTCGTCGAGTGTGCCCTCTCCGGCGGGGACGGCGGCCAGTCGCAACACGCCGTCGTCACGCCGCAATATCCCCTTGTCGGTCACGACGCTGGCGACCCTTGTTCCCGGTGACGTGACATAGGCGACGGTCTCGGGGAGCCGCTCGGGACGGGCCAGCGTGACCACGACGCATGCCGTGGCCCGGCTGGCCACGTCATTGGCACCACCGGAACCGACCAGGAAGCGCCCACCCGCCAATTGCGTGGAGTTCAGGGACCCTTCCCGGTCGACCTCAGCCGCACCGAGGCAGCCCACGGTCGTCGTGCCGGGTCCTCCGATGACCATGCCGAGCACGGCCGACGCGTCGGAGAGGTACGGCGTGGCCGGGAAGACCCGCTGGTTGAAGATGTAGGGGTCAGCGGGGGTCGGCTGATAGCCCCAGAGCCCGAGCTCGGCCGTCAGCATGACGTTGCGTCCCGCCGCCCGGGCACGCCCCACGGCCACCCACGCCGCCAGATTGGCCACGCCGGCCCCTGCCAGCACCGCGTCGGCGTCGATGTCCGCCACGACCCGCTCGAGCTCGCGGGCTCCGAGCGAGGCCGCCTGCTCCCAGCGGGAGATCACGGGATCGTCGACGACCGGGTTTGCGTCGGCGTCGGCCTTCCACGACATGGGATCCGAGCGACCTTCGAGCCACTTGAGCTGGTCCGACCCGACACGTGCCAGGTACGCCTCGTGGGTCGCCGGACCGAGCACCCACTCGTCGACATAGGTGTCGAACTCATTGCGGGCGGCCGCAGCGGCGGCGGCACTCCAGTGCGCGATGTCCTCCCCGTAGCTGCGGACAGGTAAGCCCGGGGCGTAACACCCGCCCGGGTGGGCGCCGAACGGCGCTTCCACCACCGCTAGGACACGGTGCGCCGGGACTTTGACCCGGTGCCCGAGACCCTCGAGGTCATCGACCACGCGCTCGACGGTGGCCACGACACCGCGGCGGGACGCCCAGGCACCCCAGACGCCGTCGAGGAGCGGCTCGGAAAAGACCAGGTTGCCCGAGGGATCGGCCGCGGCGGCATGGACGAGCGCAACGTCGGGCACCAGCGGCTGGAGCAGACCCAGAGGGCCGAAGGGCGAATCGACGACGGCGAACGCCTCATTGTCCGCCATGGACGAGCCGACCAGCGATCCGGTCACCGCAGCGGGCAGGCCACGGGCGGCCGCCTCCAGGCGTTGGGACAACGTGAGGATCGACCAGTGCTCGACCTCGACCTCACCCGACTCGTAGGCCTGGCGGAAGATGGGGTTGGGGTTGTAGGTCGGGAAGCTGTTGCCCGAATAGGCCGTGATCACTTTTCGGACCAGGCCTCCCCGGAAGTAGGCCGCCCCCAGGGCGCCCAGGCTGGTCATGATCAGGGTGAAGCCCGGGTCCGTCCGCCAGAACTGCCGGGCCAGCTCCCGGGCGGCCGCCGTCCAACGACTGTGCCCCATCATCACCAGCACCGAGTCGCCGGGCCGCACGCTCCGTGCGACGGCATCCTCGAGCGAAGTCACCACAGGTCCGCCGGAGGTGTTGGCCGTTGGGGTCACAACACCCGCTTCACGCCGGACACCAAATCACATAACCCCTGGTCCGACATCATTTTTGACCCCAACCAAACCTGACCACCGTGTCAGGTTAGTCATTTCGACCATGCCCGGCACTACCATGCACCGGGCATGGGGCCGCCGAGAGTCGACCACGACCCGGCGCCCGCCCCGAAGAGGCTCGACCGGTCGAACGCGACCAAGAGCGTCCCGATCCCGAGGGCCGCGAGCAGCGCAGGCAACGGGTCGGCCGGAGGCGCCGATGGCGACACCGTCGGCGCTCCGGCCAGCAAGCGGGTCTTGCGGAGCCAGGGGCGACGGACCATGCGCAAGTTGCTCGACGCCGCCATGGTGGCGATCGACCGACGGGGCTATCACGCCACCAGGGTGAACGACATCGTCGAGATCGCCAAGACGTCGCACGGCACCTTCTATCTCTACTTCTCGAACAAGGAGGACCTGTTGCGGGCCCTGGTGGCCGAGGTCACAGGCGAGACGCAGTCCCTCTACGACGCACTGAGCACGTTGCCGGCCCAAGGTGGCGCGCCACAGTGGGAGGACGTGCACCGGTGGATCCGGGCCTACTCCGACCTCTGGACCCGCTACGCGCCGCTCTTTCGGGCCTGGACGGACCTGGCCACCATCGATCCGGAACTCGCCGAGATGATCCGCAGCGCCTTCACCTCCATGTCCGGCGCGCTGGCCCGGCACATCGGGCCCGACTCCTCGGGGCACATCATCGATCCCGATGCGGCGGGCCTGGCCACCCTGGCCATGCTGGACCGCTTCCATTACCTCCGTGAGTTCGTCGGGCAACCGATTGACGACGTCGCCCTCGAGACCATGACGACCATGGTCTACCGAGCGCTGTTCGACAAGAACGCCTGAACGACCGCCTCGCGGCAGGCGGAGCAGCCGACCTCCCGGTTCGACTTACCTCTTCGGGAACACCAGGTCGTAAATGCCGTCGACGCCCGAGCCGTGCAGCGTCAGCCCGCCGTCGACCACGATGTTCTGCCCGTTGACGAAACGGGCCAGGTCGGAGCAGAGGAACACGACGACGTCGGCGATGTCCTCGGGCGCACCGACGCGGCCCACCGGTGTGCCCTTCTCGAAGCGCTCGGTCTGCGTGGGCATGAATTCGAACATCTGCTCGGTCATGGCGGTCAGGATCATTCCCGGCGACACCGCGTTCACCCGGATGGTCGGCCCGTACTCGAGGGCCGCCGACGCCGTGAGCGCGGCCACGGCCGCCTTGCTGGCCGCGTAGGGGCTCTCCCCCGCCGCCGGCCTCGTCCCGCTGATGGACGCCGTGCTGACGATGGATCCGCCCCCGCCCTCCAACAGGTGGGGCACCGCGGCGCGGATGCCGGCCCAGACCCCGGTCAAGTTCACCCGCAGGACGCGGTCCCACTCGGCCGGGTCGATCTCGTGGAGCTTGTTGAAGGCAGAGGTGCCGGCGTTGTTGTAGATGATGGAGAGGCCTCCGAGGGCGGCCGCCGCTTCATTGACGGCGTCGCGCAACGGGTCGGGGTCACCGACATCTACGCCGAAGGCGATACCGCCGATCTCCGTAGCCACCGTCTCGGCCGATTCCCTGTCGAGGTCGAACACCGCGACCTGGGCGCCCTCCTCTGCCATGCGGCGGCAGGTCGCCCGTCCGATGCCCGATCCCCCGCCGGTCACCACCGCTCGCTGGCCCTCAAGTAGTCCCATGTACCCCTCCTGTCGGTGCGTCCCTCTCAACCCACGACGGGGTCGGGATGTGCAGCGGCTCAGCGAGCTCGCGGATCAACAGCTCCTGCGCCATGCTGAGGTGCAGGGTGCCGTCTTCGCCGTGCATGGTGCCACGGATGGTCGCCCTACCCCCGGCGTTCACCAGCGCATGCATATCGAAGAGGCTCCAGACATCGGCCCGCCAGGGGCGGTGGAACCACAGGGCGTGGTCGAGGCTGGCATCGGTGTGCGAGCCCCAGACACCGAGGCTGTGGGGCCGAAAGGACGCGGCGGTCATGTCCGACAAGTACGCCAGGACACTGGCGTGCACCGCCGGGTCGTCCGGCAGCTGCTCCCGGGTGCGCATCCAGCAGCGCCGTGTCGACTGGAAGGTGCCGTCGGCACGGCGCTCGGTCGTCCCGAGGTCGCGGACGTCGAACGGAAAGGGTGCCGCGGACCCCTTGACGTCCCCGGGAGGTGGGAGGTGCGGAGCCATCGGGAGCTGGTAGTCGTCGCCGGCCTCCGGCACGTGAAACGAGCAGGTCATGCGGAAGGTCTCCTTGCCCTGCACCTCGCTCGTCACTTGTCGGGTGCTGAACGAGCGCCCGTCGCGTAGCCGTTCCACCACATGGGTCGTCCGGGACCCTGGGCTGGTCGGGCGCAGGAAGTACCCGTGCAGGGAGTGGACCTCGAGTCCCTCCCCTACGGTGCGCATGGCGGCGTGCAACGCCTGCGCCACCACCATGCCCCCGAAGACGCGGCCGTGCGCCCACCACTGCGGGCTGGTCGTGATGAAGGTCGACCTCCCTGCGGTGTCCTGTCCCGCCTCTCCTGCCGTGATGGCGTCGACCAACTCGGCCACGGTGGCCGCGACGTCCTCGGCTTCATCGGGAGCGTCGAGGTCCACCCGGGGTTCCGCCGCTGTCACGTCAGGTCGACGTCGACGGCCAGACCCTTCCCGGCCAGGTCCACGCAACGGTTGTCCTCGGCGTAGCGGAGCCCCTGGACGTTGAACAACCGGACCTCTGGGCCCTCGATCGGGAACGGCCCCCAGTGCCAGGTCCCCCGGTGCAACACCAAGGACTCCAGCGGCTCTATCCGGAAGGCACGGACGGCGGTGGCGTCCGCCTCGTCGTCGAACTCGACCGCGGCA
>Ga0302267_10007014_pt1 | contig 11228 bp, 8 predicted proteins | sample III_Bog_E1_3_FD_194555 | JGI IMG/M metagenome (GOLD analysis project Ga0302267, IMG submission 194555) | Peat permafrost microbial communities from Stordalen Mire near Abisko, Sweden - III_Bog_E1_3 | ecosystem: Environmental > Terrestrial > Soil > Wetlands > Peat | place: Sweden: Abisko... | reverse complement strand
CGCCGGCACCCGTCGGTGGCCCAGGTCGCCGTGGTGGGGGTGCCCGACCACCGCATGGGCGAGGTCGGGCTGGCCGTCGTCGTGCCGGTCGCGGGCGCTGACGCCGGGTCGATCGCCGCCGACCTGCCGGCGTTCGCCAGGGACCAGCTGGCGAACTTCAAGGTGCCCCGTCGGGTGGAGGTCGTCGACGTCCTGCCGACCAACGCCAGCGGCAAGGTCCTGAAACGCGACCTACGGGACCGCTTCGGGTCCTAGGGTCCTAGGGTCGCAGGGGCGGAGGGGCGCAGACAACGCACCACCGCACCACCGCCAGGATCCACCACCGACCAGCCACTTCCCCCCGACCAGCACTTCCCACCGACAACAAGGAGCACGCCGTGCGAGGCATCGTCTATACCGGATCCGACGTCGAGGTCACCGACCAGTTGAGCATCGGTGACCCCGGCCCCACCGAGGTGCGGGTGGCCGTGGGTGCCGCCGGCGTCTGCCACAGCGACCTGTCGGTCATCAACGGCACGATCCCGTGGAAGGCCCCGTCGGTGCTCGGGCACGAGGGCGCCGGAGTCGTCGAGGCCGTGGGCAGCGAGGTCCGCTCGGTCAAGCCGGGCGACCACGTGGTCATCGCCACACTGGCCAGCTGCGGCACCTGCCGGGCGTGCTCGACAGGGCACCCGACCTGGTGCATCAAGACCCTCGGCAATGTGTCCACCCCCTTCACCTACAAGGGCGAGCCTGCGTCGAACTTCGCGGCGACGTCGGTGTTCGCCGAGTCGACGATCGTCAAGGAGGTCCAGGCGGTCAAGATCTCCAAGGACGTGCCCATGACGTCGGCATGCCTGATCGGCTGCGGCGTACTGACCGGAGTGGGCGCGGTGCTCAACCGGGCCAAGGTCCAGGCGGGCGAGACCGCGGCCGTGTTCGGCGTCGGTGGCGTCGGGCTCAATGTGATCCAGGGACTGCGCCTGTCCGGAGCCAGCCGGATCATCGCCGTGGACACCCTCGCCTCGAAGGAGGGTCTGGCCCGCCAGTTCGGCGCAACTCACTTCGTCGACGCGTCCCAGACCGACGCGGTGGCCGCCATCCGTGAGATCGTCCCTCCCGGCCCGGCCCGGGTGACCGGTGCCCTCGGGTGGACCGGGGGCGTCAACTGGTCGTTCGACTGCGTCGGCCATCCGGCCGTGCTGCGCAACGCGCTCGACGTCCTCGACTGGGGTGGCAACGCCCTGGCCATCGGAATCCCGCCCCAGGGGACCGAGGTGCTGGTCGACGTGAACGCGCTGGCCTACGTCGACCGCGGTCTCCTCGGGTGCCGGTACGGGTCGTCACGGCCGCACCACGACATCCCCCTCATGGTCGAGCTGTACCTGTCCGGCAAGCTCATGCTCGACGAGCTCGTCACCGAGCAGAAGCCGCTCGAGGGATTCCGGGAGATCGTCGAGGACATGGAGGCGGGCAAGCTCGCCCGGGGTGTGCTGACCTTCTGACCGGCCGCGTGCTCGGGCAGGGTGCTCGGGCCGCGTGCTCGGTCCGGGGCGGCGCGCACCCGACGGGCACCGTCCCCGGTGCGCACCTGGAACGCCCCGTAGGCTCGGGAAGTGACGGGGCCCCCACCGCGGCCGCCGACGCCAGCAGGCTGGTACCAGGATCCTGTGACCCCCGGCGTCCAACGGTACTGGGACGGGACGGGGTGGACCGGGGCCACCAGTGCGCCACCCGGGCAGCCGGCCAGCCGGCCAGCTGGTACCCGGACAACGCTTCACCCGGCTCCGTCCGGTACTGGGACGGTGCCAACTGGGTCGGGCCGCCCCAGCTGCCCAACCTCCAGTACGGCATCCCCGCCCCGTACGCCGTTCCCGGCCGGCACGGGCGGGTACCCACCGGGTCGGTCATGGAGACCGCTTCCGGCGACTGGTTCGGGCCTTCCGGCTGGTGGCGACGGGCCGGCGGGTACATCCTCGACGCACTGGTGGTGGGGGTGTCCCTCAACCTGTTCGAGCTCGTCGTCAGCCTGGCCGTGTACGGAAAGGCCTGGGGGTTCGTGTCGCTCGGATCGGGACGGGCCGCCGTCGGGGCACCGTGGCTCCGGATCGCCATGAGCATCCTGTCAGCCGGGGTCACCTCCGCCTACGCAGTCTGGCTCATCGGCCGGCGCCGCCAGACGCTCGGGATGCAGGCGGTCGGCATCACGGTCATCGATCCGTCGGGCCGGGCGCTCACCCGGCGCCAGGTCTGGCTGCGCGGACTCTACTGGCTGCTCTTCGTCGAGCTGGCTTCGCTCGTGGTCAGTACGGTGCAGGTGCTGGACGGCCAGCACGGTGTCAAACGGGGGGTCGCGGCGGGCTCGCTCCTCCCGCTCGCCTGCACCCTGGTCGTCTACCTCTGGCCCCTCGGCAACGGGCGGAACCAGACACTTATCGACAAGGCGGCAGGCTCGGTGGTGGTGAGGGGGAACCACCTCGGTGCCGGAGCGCATTAGGGAGGGCTGCCGGTGGGGTGAGCCCGCGTGCCGGGTGCCGGGGCGACCGCCGTGGACCCGGTCAGGCCGGGCGGTGGTCGCCCAGGACCTCGAGTGCATACTCCTCGAGCTCGTCGATGCCGGCGGCCGCCTCGACGGCCAGCACCCCCACGTCGGGGGTCGACCGGAAGTCGCCGGTGATCCCGAAGAACAGGCGGCCGTTGTAGGACAGGATGGCGGTCCCCACCCGCAGCCCGTGGCTGATCGGGACGTAGGGCCGGTACTCGAGCATCTCGTGGCCCCTGCAGTAGAGGGGGAACTGGGGGCCCGGCACGTTGGTCGTCACCGTGTTGAGCGCCTGCTGCCCGAACCGGCGCATGGAGCGGATCGTCGTCCGGCTCACCACGCCGAGGAGCAGTGGCGGTGCCAGGTCCGATGCGGCGGCCAGGGTCTCGCCGGCCTCGGCAATGTGGGACGCCTTGAGGTCGGACATCTGGGTGCGGACGGCTTCGAGGCGGTCGACCGGGTCGGCCAGGCCCACCGGGAGCTCGTAGAACAGGCAGGACACCCGGTTGTCGGGCACGCCGTGCCCGTCCTCGTGGCGGGTGGACACGGGGACCAACGACCGGACCACCGCCGAGTCCACGTCGTCGCCGCGCTCGAGCAGGAGGGCCCGGTAGCCACCGGTCACCGCGGCCAGGACCACGTCGTTGACCGTGCCACCGAACGCCCTCCGGACGGTGCGCACCGCGTCCAGCCCGGCCGACGAGTGTGCCCACACCCGGTGGGGACCGATGGGGCCCTCGATGGAGAGCGGCCGGGTCGGGGTCAGCCGCTCGGCGAACCGGACCGCGCCCTCGGCCGTGGCCACGGCGGACCGGGCGCTGGCCAGCGGGTGGACCACCGCCGCCGGGATCGCCGTGGCCAGCGACCCCACGTCCGAAGCCAGGCCTCCCCACGCGTCGAGCACCTTCCACGCCCCTCCCGGCCCGCGGCGGGGGGCCCAGGGCTCGGGTGCGCCCAACTCGACGTCGGGCGCCAGGTCCAGGAGGACCGTCAGCAGCCCGACCCCGGCGATCCCGTCGACCATGCAGTGGTGGACCTTGAAGATGATCGCCCACCTGCCGCCCGCCAGGCCCTCGACCAGCCACATCTCCCACAGGGGGCGCTCCCGGTCGAGCTGCTGGGACATGATCCGCCCCATGAGCCGGCAGAACGCCTCGTCGTCGCCGGGCGCCGGAAGCGCGGTGTGGCGGATGTGGTAGCCGAGGTCGAAATCCGGGTCGTCCGACCACACCGGCCGCCCGAACTCGAAGGGGACCGTGCGCACCCGTTGCCGGTAGCGGGGGATGAGGTGGAGCTTGGCTGCCACCAGCGCCTCCAGGTCGGCCAAGGGCAGCGGAGGGTCCGCGAACACGCAGCCCCCTGCGATCGCCATCTGGACGGACCCGTCCTCGAGGTGGAGGAACTCGGCATCCAGTGCGGTGAGCCTTTCCATGGGGTGGCGCTCCTTCCCGGTGCCGACGGCCTCCGACGGTCCTGGCGGCAACCTACGTCCGGGCGATGTGCCGGACCAGGGCCGTAGGTCACCTGACCGGTCCCGGCCCGACCTCCGGTGAGGGTTCTCTCATGTGTGCCCCGGGCGCTTGACCTGGGTCGCTGCCCGCCCGACAATGCCAGCAGCGGGCCCGGCACCACGGGTTGCGCGCCGGCGACCTGGGGCGCCGGGGAGCGCGGGGGGCGACGAGCACTCGAGGGTCGACCGCAGGCGGAGCCTGCAGGGAGGTGGTCCAGGATGACCGCAGGACTGCGCACCAGGGTTCGGACGGCGGCGGGAATGGTCCTGCTGTCCGGTGTCGCACTGGGGACCGCCGTCCTCGGGACGACCCCCACGCCGGCCGGGGCGGCCGGAGTGGGGGTCATGGTGGTGTCCGCCACCCCGCCCGGCCCGGCCGCCCAGCCCGGCCAGACCACCAGTTCGACGGTGTCGGTCACCGACACCGGCACGAAGGCACAGGGCAAGACGAAGGTCACGGTCACCCTGCCGGGCGCCGTTGCCGGCCAGCCGTCCGTCGACTTCACCCCCGCGTCCGGCGTGACGTGCAAGGCGACGAAGAAGGCGCCGCTGGTGCCGGTATGCACGGTGGGCAAGGTTCTCGCCGGCACCTCTGCCGTCTTCGGCACCCTCGTGGGCACGCCCCCGCCCGACACGGGCAGCGGCGTGTCGGCCGGCGCCACGTTCGCCGGACCGACCAACTCGGTCACCGTGACCCTGGCCTGGGCGGCCAGCCTCCCGACCCTGCAGACGACGGTGAGCCTCGGCCCCGCCGCCATCGAGCTGGGCCAGTGGATCACCGGCACCCTCACCGTGACGAACACCGGGTACGGGGCTGCGGGCAGCTTCCTCACCTACGTGCCGCTGCCCTCCCCCTACGACCTGGACCAGCTGACCAGCGCCCCGTCCGGCACCCTGTGCACGCCGTTCGAGGGCACCCTCCAGTGCCTCATGCCCGGCCTGGCGCCCGGCGCGTCGATCACCGTGGTGTGGTCGTTCCAACCGCTGTCGGGACCGACCGCCCAGGTGACCGCCACCGCGGACGTGCAGGGAACGATGGTCCAGGGCACGCGGGACGGCGACGTGGCCACCTCGAACGTGGTGACGGTGGCCGGCACGGGCGCCGCCCTGACGGTCGCCTCGGCCAACCCGACCACCACGCCCCAGGGGTCGAACTGGCAGCGGACGCTGACGGTCACCAACGCCGGGGACACCCCGGCGTTCAACACCGTGGTCCAGGACTGGTCGGGTTGGTTCAATTTCCTCGGCACGGTCAGCGGGGGTACGTGCGCCCAGTTCACCGTCGGGGTGGGGGGCAAGGGGGGCTCGCATCCGGTACAGGCCGGTACCCAGTGCACCATCGGCACGGTGCCGGCCGGCGGGACGGTGTCGGCCACGTTCACGCTCGAGGCCACGCCTGCCCAGGCCGTCACGACCTACACCAACAAGGTCGTGGTCTCCACGTCGACGCCGGTGGTCTCGAACGTCCAGGGGACGTCGACCGTCTCGGTCGTGGTGCCCTCGAGCCCGGTGGCCCCGGCACTGCTGGGAGCACCCGCCGCCCCGGCGGGCAACGTCGTGGTGGGTGACCCCCTGTCCGTCGGGACCGGCACGTGGAACGGCACTCCCTCCATCACCTTCGGCTACCAGTGGAACGACTGCGACAGCACCGGCACCGTGTGCACGCCGATTCCCGGCGCCACCGGCCCGTCGTACACGGTGCAGGCGTCCGATGTGGGTTCGACCCTCGACGTCAGTGTCACCGCCGCCAACGGGGGCGGCTCGGCCTCGGTCACGACGGCACCGACGGCGGTGGCCGTCGCCGCCGTGGCCCCGTCGGTGGTCAGCGCCCCGACCGCCGGACCGTTGGGCGAGCCGGCGGTGGGCGTCACCTATGCGGGCGCCGCGGGCTCGTGGAGTGGGACGCCGGTCATCGGCTTCTCCTACCAGTGGTTCGATTGCGACTCCACGGGGACCACGTGCACGCCGATCGCCGGTGCCACCGGAGCGGACTACGTGCTGACCGCCGCCGACGTCGGGCGGTGGCTGATGGTGCAGGTCACGGCCTCGAACTCGGGGGGCAGCACCACCGCCGACTCCAACCTGGCCATCACCGGCGGCTGATCGCCCGGACGGGCCGCCCCGCTCCCGTCACCCGGGACCTGCAGCGGGAGCTCGGGACCTGCCCCGTTGCCCCCGGGACCTGCCCCGGTACGCCCCTGTTACAGTCGCCCCCGATATGACGGCGCGTCAGATCGAGGGGGAGCACGCCACGCTGGTCGAGGTCCTACGGGCCGCGGCCTCGGTGAACGCCGAGGTCGAGGCGTACGTCGAGCCGGCTGCGCCGGACCGTCCGCGTCGGGCGCTGACGTTCGGCGCCTGGGACCGGGCGGCTGACGGTGTGGCCGGCCTCCTGGCCTCGTACGGGGTGGGACCGGGCACCGTGGTGTGCCTGCTGCTCCCGAGCAGCATCGACTACATGGTGGTGTACGGCGCAGTCGTCCGGCTGGGTGCCGTCACCTCGGGCATCAATCTCCGGCTCGGCGCACCCGAGGTGACGTCGATCCTGGAGCGCACCCGTCCGACGGTCACGGTGATCGACGACGGAGCGCCGTCCCCCGACGGGCCGGCGGGCAGGGTGGTGACCCGTGGCGAGTGCACGGCCGCGGCCGACGGCCCCCCTCCGGAGCGGTGGCCGACCACCGGCCCGGGCGACCCGGTGGCAGTGGTGTGGACCAGCGGGACGACCGGCCTGCCCAAGGGTGCCGTGTTCGACCACGACAACCTGCGTGCCGTGGCCGAGGGCACCGACGTGCTGTCCGAGCCGGGGGACCGCCGCCTGTCCCCCCTGCCGTTCGCCCACGTCGGGTCGATGACCCGGGTGTGGGACGAGGCGGCCAACGGCGTCACCACCGTGATCACCCCCACGCCGTGGCGGGCGGCCGACGCCGTGCCGGTCATGGAGGCCGAGCGGATCACCGTGGCCCAGGGGGTGCCGACCCAGTGGGCCCTGGTGCTCGACCGGCCCGAGCTGGCCACCGCCGACCTGTCGTCGCTGCGGATCGCCGGCACCGGCGCCTCCCGGGTCCCGTCCGAGCTGGTCGCCGCCCTGCGCGACACGCTGCACGTCCCCGTGGTCGTCCGCTACACCTCGACCGAGGCCTCCCTCGGCACCGGAACGGTGCCCGGCGACCCCGACGAGGCCGTCGCCACCACGGTCGGGAGCCCGGTGCCCGGCGTCGAGCTCGCCGTGTGCGACGACGACGGGACGCCCGTCGCCACCGGCGACGTCGGCCGGGTGCGCCTGCGGTCGCCGGCCGTCATGCGCGGCTACTGGGGCGGACCGCCCACGGGCCCCGGCGCCGGCGGCGTCGTGTTCGACCGCGGCGCCACCGGCCAGGTGCTGGCCGACGACGGCTGGCTGACGACCGGCGACTTCGGCCACCTCGACCCGGACGGCCGCCTCCACCTGGTGGGACGGGCCAACGAGCTCTACATCCGGGGTGGCTACAACGTGTACCCGGCCGAGGTCGAGGGGGTGCTGGGGGAGCACCCCGCCGTCGACCAGGTGGCGGTGGTGGGGGCGCCGGACCCGGTGCTGGGGGAGATCGGGGTGGTCTTCGTGGTGCCGGCGTCGGGGGTGGACGTGGATGCCTCCGCGCTGCTCGCCGGGCTACGGGAGACCGCCCGGGCGTCGCTGGCCGACTACAAGGCGCCCGACCGGGTGGTGGTGGTGGACCGTCTCCCCCTGACATCGATGATGAAGGTAGACAAGAGGGTCCTGGCCGACCGGGCCGCCCGGGAGACGAACGGAGCACAGCAGCGATGACCGGCAATTCCACACCTGCGAGCGGAGGCGTGACCGACGACCCGATCCGGATCGGCACGATGCTCTACACCCTCGTCGAGCCCCACCGCGGCCACGAGGTCGAGTACAACCGCTGGTACGAGCGGGACCACTTCTACGCCGGCTGCCAGATCGGCGCCTACAACTTCTCGGGCGCCCGCTTCGTGTCGACGGCGCCGCTGAAGCAGCTGCGCTACCCGGCGGGGGACGGCTCCCTGGTCGCCGACCCCCGGACGGGCACGTACCTCGGCGTCTACTACGTGCTCGACGGCCACCACGACGAGTGGAACCGGTGGGCCGTCGACCAGGTCAACGTGCTGCACGCCGCAGGGAGGATGTTCGAGCACCGCGACCACGTCCACACCGGTCTGTACCGGTTCGAGTGGGAGCACCGGCGGGACGCCGACGGGGTGCCGGCGGAGCTGACCCTCGACCACCGGTTCGCCGGCATGGTGTCCGTCTTCGTCGAGCCCGCCGTGGGCGTATCCGGAGCGGAGGTCGGTGCATGGCTGCGCGAGGAGTACCTCCCGACGGTGATCCCCGGCTCGCCGGTGGCGACCGTGCTCGGGTTCAGTCCGCTGCCGCTTCTGGCCGATGCGCCGGGTGACGTCCCCCGGGGGGAGACGCTCGACGAGCGGCTGCTGGCGATGTGTTTCGTCGACGAGGACCCGGACGGCGCCTGGGACGCGGTGTTCGCACCGCTCGGGGACGCCCTGTCCGAGGCCGGGCTCGGCACCGTGATCTGGGCGTCGCCGTTCCTCGGCACCGTGCCCGGCACCGACACCTACACCGACCAGCTCTGGTCGGACCAGTAGCCCGCCGACCCGCTGACCGACACGACCGGCCGACCGACACCAGGAGCGCGCACGACATGAACGACGAGCAGAGGGACGCAATGGATCAGCGGGCGACCGCCCGGGGATGGGTGTTCGCACCCACGCTGTGGGGGCTGATCGAGGCCCGGGCGGCAGCCACTCCGGATGCCGTCCTGGCCCACGAGGACACCGGCGAGGAGCTCACCTTCGCCGGGTACCGGGACGCCTGCCTGCGGGCGGCGGCCGGTCTGTACGCCGACCACGGCGTCACCGCCGGGACCAGCGTGAGCTGGGAGCTCCCGACGTGGAACGAGTCGCTGGTCCTGGTGGGTGCCCTGGCCCGTCTGGGCGCGCGGCAGAATCCCCTCATCCCGATCTACCGGCACCGTGAGGTCGGCTTCATCACCGAGCAGAGCGGGGCCTCGCTGCTCGTCGTGCCCACCGTCTACCGGGGCTTCGACTACGCCGAAATGGCGGACGAGCTCGCCGCCGACCGCACCGGAATGGCCGTCCTGATCGTCGACCGCGACCTGCCCGACGGCGACCCGGCCGTGCTCCCCCCGGTAGAGCCCACGCCGGCGTCCGCCGCCGACATGCCGGTGCGGTGGCTGTTCTACACGTCGGGCACCACCGCCGACCCCAAGGGAGCCACCCATACCGACCTGACGGTGATGGCCTCGGCGCTGGCCATGTCGGAGTGCCTGGACATCCGGCCCGACGACGTGTCCGCACTGGTGTTCCCCTTCACCCACATCGGGGGGATCGGCTGGCTCATCGCGTCGCTGCTGACCGGGTGCACGCTCCTCACCACCGAGGCGTTCCACCCGACGAAGACACCGGCCTTCCTGGCGGCCAACGACGTGACGCTGGCCGGGTCGGGCACCCCGTTCCACCTGGCCTACCTGGCCGCCCAGCGGGCCAACGGCGGGGACCCGCTCTTCCCCCACATCCGCTCCTACCCGGGGGGTGGCGCGCCCAAGCCACCCCAGCTGCACCACGACCTGAGGGACGAGATCGGCGGCATCGGCATCGTCTCGGGCTACGGGCTGACGGAGGCGCCGATCGTGGTCATGGCCACCACCGGGGACCCCGACCGGAAGTTGGCCGACACCGAGGGCCGCCCGACCCCCGGGGTCGACCTGATCGTGGTGGCGCTCGACGGCACCCGTGCGGGGCCCGGGGTCGAGGGGGAGATCCGGCTGAAGGGCCCCCAGGTGATCCGGGGGTACCTCGACCCCTCCCTCGACGCCGAGGCGTTCGACGACGAGGGTTACTTCCGCAGCGGCGATCTCGGCGTCGTCGACGCCGAGGGCTACGTGACCATCACCGGCCGGTTGAAGGACGTCATCATCCGCCACGGCGAGAACATCTCGGCCAAGGAGGTGGAGGACCTCCTGTACGCCCATCCCGCGGTGGCCGACGTGGCCGTCATCGGCCTGCCCGACCCGAAGACGGGGGAGCGGGCCTGTGCGGTGGTGGCGGTCGCCGAGGGCCAGTCGTTCGACTTCGCCGCCATGGGGGAGTACCTGCGGAGCCAGGGCCTGCGGACCAACGCCGTGCCCGAGCAGCTCGAACTGGTGGACGCCGTGCCCCGCAATCCGGCGGGCAAGATCCTGAAGCACACCCTGCGGGAGCGGTTCGCCCCGAGCGTGACGACCTCATCCACAGCACCGACCAGTGAGGGGAACGCATGAGCCCGGTAGCGAGCCACAAGATCACACTCGGCCAGGGGGGGGACCAGCACGACGCCGCCGACGCCATCCTGGCCGGATTCCTGGTGAGGCGGTTCGAGGGCCGGGTGGCCATCGTCACCGGGGCCGGCTCGGGCATCGGGCGGGGCACGGCACGCCGGCTGGCCGCCGAGGGGGCGGCGGTGGCCGCGCTCGACGTCATGGGCGACGCGGTGGCCGACACGGTCGCCGGCATCACCGCCGAGGGCGGGACCGCGGTGGCCTACACCTGTGACGTCACCTCCGAGGAGTCGGTCACCTCGACCGTGGCGTCGATCGTCACCGACCTCGGTCCGCCCACCGTGGTGTGCAACGTGGCCGGCATCGGCGGGTTCTTCAACTCCCACGAGATGCCGTTCGACCGGTGGCAGAAGATCCTGGCCGTCAACCTGACCGGCCCGTTCCTGGTGTGCCGGGCCGCGCTGCCGCACCTGCTCGAGCATGGCGGCGCCATCGTCAACGTGTGCTCCAACACCGCGTTGATGGGCCAGGCGTACTCGGCCGCGTACTGCGCATCGAAGGGCGGGCTGCTGATGTTCACCAAGGCCCTGGCCGCCGAGTACCTGGGCCAGGGGGTGCGGGCCAACGTGGTCGCACCCGGCGGAACCGACACGCCGTTGCTCGGCTCCTTCGACCTTCCCGAAGGGGCGGATCCCAAGCAGCTGACCAAGATCATGTCGCCCATGGGGTTCTCGACCCCCGCCGAGATCGCCGCCTCGATCGCCTTCCTGGCCTCCGAGGAGTCGTCGTACACGACCGGTGCCGTGCTGTCGGTCGACGGCGGCCTCACCGTCTGACCGGCCCCCCGCCCCTGTCTGACCGCCCC
>Ga0302267_10007013_pt1 | contig 11228 bp, 13 predicted proteins | sample III_Bog_E1_3_FD_194555 | JGI IMG/M metagenome (GOLD analysis project Ga0302267, IMG submission 194555) | Peat permafrost microbial communities from Stordalen Mire near Abisko, Sweden - III_Bog_E1_3 | ecosystem: Environmental > Terrestrial > Soil > Wetlands > Peat | place: Sweden: Abisko... | reverse complement strand
AAGCATTGCTGCCGGTTTGTTTGTCGATCCGTCATAACCATTAAAGTAATAAGGCGCGACAGCCGCTTCGGCCGACGCGCCTCCAAAATACGTTGACACAGCCGCAGGGTTGGCAAAGCTCAAAACGTAGCCGGTCGGAACCTGTGCGTTGGCCGTCAGAAACAGCCCATTCATGACGAGACCAGAACCGCCCGCAGCGAGAACGCTCGGAATGGCTTGGGCTAGGAGGTTTGCGGAAATGGGCATTGATTACGCTCCTATGGAATTTGATCAACCACGCTGAAAAGCGCGGGGTTTAGCACGTTTGCGTATTGCTGCGGCGCGGTGATAATCGGGTCAATTTCCATCGAAATATCAAACCCGCAACGGTATTCGTATTGATCCTGATCATTTACGAAATCGTAAGCGCGTGGTTCGCCGGTATAAAGCGGTGTTACCGAAATCCCGAGCCCCGCGAAATACGAAACTCCGAAATCATCACGCCAAAGGGTCTGCACGATCTGCGCCAGGTCGCTCGCCGCTATCACTGAAACCGCATTGGGTGTTGAGTAACAGTCAATCTGCACATCGAGGCGAATCGGCGTCAGAAAATCTTGTGTGGTGGGCAGTGTGCCGGGCGGCGTAATGGAGTCGATGTTGGTTGCCAGCCGCGTGCGCGTTATCGGCGTCATCACCACATAGGGAGTGGGCGGCAGGGTAGTTTGATTTTGTTGACCCCGGATGATAGTCACGCCCGAGGGGAGAATTGACGCCAGGAAAGAACGCAGCGCGGTGAAAATTTGGACTTCGGTTAAGGAGATCGTTACTGACACACTAATCTCCCTGTTTCGTCACGCCCACCTTACACCATCCGTCGGTATCCCATTCCTCGATCACACCAACCACGAGCCAGGATGCGCCCAGAAAATTCAAAATATCCCCGCCTTTTCCAGCGGGCCGATCCAATCCCTCGATGAACCCATTCATATAAACCACGCGCGTCACGCCCTGTAGGTTTAGCGCCTGGACTTGCCGAAGGTTCGGCCCCGTCACTGCCTGCACCTGCATCCACACATTGCTGTAAGTGGCAAACTGCGGCGTAGTTGAACCGTCCGCGCCGATAGTGTTGCCGGTGGATATTTGCACCGAACCATTCACCGGGGGATTAACCGCCGAGATCGCACCAGTGACTAGGCCGTGGAGGTTCATCGTATCGCCTTGTCAACCGAGCGGAGCATAGTGCCTGTGTCAATCAATGGCTTGTTAAAGCCCTTTTTGCGGATGGTAGAAGGCGCATTGGGCGGATCTGTGAAATCTCGGATTGAATCTTGTAACTGCCCGGCCATCTCGTCGCCAATTTGAGATAAGGCTTTCGCGCTATCGAAGTTGCTCGCAACCAGCAATGCCCCGAGCGCTGGTCCCCAAGATGGCGAATTCTTCGCAATCATAGTCCGAAAAAATGGCCTGGGCGGGATCGTAACTGTGTAATCCGCTACATCATGGGTGGTTACAATATTGGCCTGCGCCTTTTTGACAAACCGGCCGCCGCGTGCGAACTCGCCGTTTTTCTTTAACCGGCGGAAAACCTCAACCTGATGCGCTGGGATTTGCCAAGTGCCGCCGTATTCCTGAATGGCCGCGATGTAGGCAACGGGAACGTCATCGGGGTAGGTAGCTTCCGGCAGAAAACCCACATCCACCTCATCCTTTTTGGCAAGTTGCTTTGCCATAGTGGAAAGGTAGGCTTTTAGTTTCGCGCCGCCTTTTAATTCTGCCACGGATAGGTGACCGTGACCGGCGGGTTGATCACGTTCGGCCATACGCCGCCACACAATAAAGGCGGCACATAAAACCCCACTCGGAACTGCGCGGTCATGGCATAAACCATAGCGCCGTATTTAGTCTGATTCCACCATCCCTCAAGCGCCGAGTTTGGTTCAGGCATATCCAAGGTGACCGATACGGACCCTTCGGAAGCCGAAGCGATCCGCCCAACGGTAGCGCCGGCGGGCTGCAAGGACGATCCTTGCATCAACTGCGCGATGTGAGCGGTGGCGAGATACCAAACCTGAGTCATAACAGGCACGTTATTCGCCATCGGTCCGGTAGAACCGAGATCGATATACGCGGACGCGATAACGCTATCCATCAGTGCGGTTGGCTCAGGCACAAATCCGGTGAATTCTGGAAACTGCGCTGCCCAGACTGCCAAATTGAAGGTTATGATCGGCGTTACGGCCGCGCTATAAATTCCAGGCGAGCATGTGTAGGACACAGTTACATTGAACCGGGCGGGTTTTCGAGCGGCTTGATTCCCGGCGCTGGAGCCGCGCCATCCAAGCCCTCAAGCCCGGTGCGCAAGTCGGTTTTGTCAACCGCCATCGCTTCCACGCTTGCGGCCTGGTTGTGGGCATAGACCAACCCATTCGCCAGATACGGGGCCTCTTTGTATTGCTTGGACCATTCCGCCCAAAATTCAGCATCCACGTTATGCGTGAGAGCCGAAGCCCCCCGCATAAACGAGTGCCGAAACCCGGATGAAACCGCCGAATTCTCACGGCCACCGCGCGCCAAAGGCTGCATCTTACCGGGTTCTTGCGAAACCCCATTAAGCGTTACAGTCTTTTTTTCGCCGTTTTTGTCGAACAAATGAATGATCAACGGCCACGGCAATTTGCTGCCGACTGTTACTGTCGCAGGCATGTATTAAACTCCAAGCAGGCCGACGATGGCCCAGGGTTGACGATTGACAGCGCCCCAAACGCCGCCCGATACCTTCTGCTGCATGCTCGAAAGCAGAGGCACCATACGATGAGCGCGCATCTTTTCGCTGAAGGCGGCATACGAGGTCTGTTGACCAGCGGCCATTGGGAAAATCATCTGCACAAGATAACCCGAAGCTGTGCTGTATTCAACAGCCGTTTCGATGCGCAGTTTCGGGAATGTCTTTTTGAGCATATCCTCAACCGAAGTCGTCCCGGTCAGGGCTACCAGTGCGGTCATAGCGACCGAAGTGGTGGGGTGCATGGCGAGAACCATTTCGTCATCAACCTCGATCAGCCCGTCGATCACGCCTGCCGATTGGCTGATGGCCTGGATATACATCGATTGCACGTCGTTGTAGATTTCCAGTGCAGTCGCGGTCACCTGGCCGTTATACACCCACACGTTGCCGTGGCCTGCGGCCTTGGTGCCTGGGGTAATGGTGCCGGGGAGAGCAGGATCGTTCAACAATCCATAGTTTTGTAAGCCCGCCACACCGTATGCGTAGGCTTTGTTTTCAAACTTCGCCATGTTGCGCGCGCGGGATTTTTGCAGTTCGGCGATCAGGCTCATTTTGGTGAGGCCGATCTTTTCCACTTCCAAATCGCCATAAGACATGACTGTCTGATAGCGGTAATTTTGGCGCTGCGGCCACTGGAAGTTGGCCGAGGTCGTGCCGTCCTGGTTGGTGTCACCGTAGGACGTTACTTCGCCGGCACCTTCCGAGATTGGGAACATGGCGGTGTCCATTGTCCAATCGCCGATTTTCTTTTCGCCAATAATCTCGGCGAACTTCATCGGTGAAACGCGCGTCTCCAGCACATCGGGGTCGATGTAGGTGGAAAGCAGCGCGGGGATCGCGCCGCCTGGGGTGGTAATCAGTGTTGGCTGGGCATCGTTCGCGAATTTCGACAGGTCGGTGACCATATCGTAAGCAAAATGGATACCAGCTTTTTCCGCATAAAGGCGCAGTGCCGGGTCGGATTGAATGATGTCCATGACTGATTACCCCTGCGCCGTGGTTGAAATTTTGACCAGCTCGCCGGTTTGGCCGAAGCTGTATGCGGTCCATCGTGTTTCCACACCACCGTAAACAGTCAGCGTGGTGCCGCCGCTCACAGTCTGCGAGTAATTCACATAAACCGTGCCGGTGGTGCCGTTATAGGTGCCAATCTGAGTGATTGCCGTGCCGGCGGTAACACCGGAACCACTCATCACCTGACCGACCGACAGAGTGCCGGAGGTGGTGCCAGATACCGTGAGCAGGCCATTGGTTGCTGTGCCGGTGCTGGATACGACGGTCTGAGGAATCGAAACCTCATACGTGCCAGTGCCGCCGGCCGTGCCGGTAAGCTGCGTCACGATGGTTGTGCCGGCCGCCACGCTGGTAAGGCCGGTGACCGTGCCACCCGCCGACAGGGTGCCGGAAGAAACCGCACTTACCGTCATGGTGCCGGGTGCATTCGCCGGGGTCGCCGGAATCGCAATGGCGGCCGTGAACGTCGCGGTGCTGGAGGCGATGCCGCCCACAACCACAGCGCCAGTCGGTGGCGAGCCAGTGGCGGCGAAAGTAATCGCGCCAGTCGCGTAGTTGGCATAGGCTTTTTGACCTGGCGTGGCGACGGTGGTGCCGGTATTTTTGACCCAGAAGTCGCCGGCGCTGTGAACCGTGACCTGGTATCCGGGTGCCACCTGAAAGCTGGTCTCACCGAGATATTGAGTAATGAGGCCCTGTTGTTCGCGGGAAATAAACCCGCCAATCAGGCCGCTACCGAATGAGGTTACGATCCCCGTCCCGTAATCTACCCACGCCATGTTGCCGATGGTGACACCGGCAGAGCCGGCCACGAAGGCGCCTTGACCCGCAAGCAGCGAGAAATTGTTGGTGTTCAGCGAGCAACGATCGCCGGCAACACCTACGCCGGGCCACGTCTGAAGTTGGTTTGGAAATGACATAGCGTTTGATCCTTACAAAAACCGGGCGAGGCCGGGACGGGTGGCGGCAATCGCCTTAACGCTGCTGGAATCCATCGCGAGGCCCGGCGCACGAGTGGGTGCGGCGCGGGTCAGGGTGTCGAATACCAGTTTGAGTGCTTTCGGATCGGTCACACCGCCGTGATCGATGCCGCGCAGTTTGCACGCCGTCTGGTAAACCTGAGCGGCTGAGTCACACGCGATGGCTAACTCGCCCACGACCGGACGCACATGGGCTTCAGCAGCCCGGACCGCGACTTGATTCGCACGGTCAGCGGCCATCAGAGCAGCAACGCGGGTATTGATAGCGGCGTCCATTGCTTCTTTGCGCTCGTTCTCATCGCGCTTGTTCTCATCCTCGCCGGTCTCTTTATTTTCAATGGTTTCACCGAGGTCTCTGGCGCGCTTGGCGTCGGCGGCCTTTTTATCGGCGGCTTTCTTGTCGCGCGCCTTGCGATCACGGGCACGTTTCTCGGCCTCTTTCTCTTCCGTCTCTTCTGCCTCGTCCTCACCCTTTGGCGTCATTTTGAGGCCAGGAACCTTCAACGGCTCATCCATCGCGGCCTCTTCGTCGTCATCCTCATCCCGAGCGCGAGCCCGAGCATCGGCTGCGAGGCCATTATAAGTGGCAATCAGAACCGAATCCATCGCCAGTGACGGGTTGAGGCCAGCGGCTCTTTGATCGAAATCAGCCGCAAGCTGTATAAAAGCTGCTTTGGTTTTCACAGTCATAACTGACTTCTCCATTAAAGGTTCAGAATCGCCTACCATTACATCAGGCCCGGCGCGGCCCTTTTCCACAAGAGCGACGTGATTGCCTACGATGTTGCGCATCACGCCGTCATATTTTTGACCTTCAAATTCTCCCGGCGTCATGTCCGGCGTATATCGGTAGCCGCACGATAATTCGCGCTGCTCGCCGCTCTCGATCCGCTTGATTGCGTCGGCGTCCCAAATGGCGAGATCGGCTTTTAGAAATTGTCCATCGAATCGCGGATTATGAACCGCGCCCACGACCACTGCGCGATCATGGTCAGTAGCCGATTGGCCTTTGTGAACAAGCTGAAGCGGCTTCCCCTCGAAAGTTTCAGCACCTTTTTTGAGTTCGGTGGGATCACGGAGCAGTTTGTATAACTGATGCGGCTTGAGTCCCATCTCTTTAGAGCCTGGGATTTCTTGACCGTAATAGCCATTGATAACCGCCTTAGAAATCGGGGTTTGATCAACATGCAAGTGGCCGTCAACGTCTTTGGAGCGGATCGAGAGTTTATCGAAAGCCAGCGCATCACCGGTATAACCGTTCGAGTAGGCCGCCTCCGCCTGCTTTTCGGCTTGCGCGCGGGTCGGATAGCATTTGCCTTGGCTGCCCCATTTATAGCCGGAGCCGCCGCCGGGAAGTTCACAACTGTGAACGGGCATCATTTAACTCCAGGAATAATTGACCTTGAAAAACACCGGCAATTGATCAATTCACCCGGCCAAATCCACTCGCCGTCAATGAACGCGCCCTCTGCCACATTATAAACCAAATTATCCCGCCCGGCCTTTACATGCCCTGGGCGCGGATGGCGGCCGGCGGCTGAATGCCGCCAAATCGCCTGCGTTATTCCGGCCTCTTGCTGCCTGGTTTTAACCACGACAGCGGTGGCCTTTTCATTCTGATCCCGCGCGATCAATGCCGCGCGGCGTTTCGTAACTCCAAACTGCTCTTTCAGCACCTTGGCGAGATATCCCATATCCCGGCCTGCCGCGACGGATCGCATAACGTGGCCCTGAATCTGGGTCAGATACTCCGCAGGAATCGACTTGATCAGCGCCACATTCTCGTTCACGACGGCGGTGTAGGCATCGCGCATCGCAGGGGTAAAATGCCACTTAACCGTCATTCCAGCCTTGCGAAAAGACGAAGTAAACGAGGCGTCGGCTTGTCCTAGAGCGCGCGTCGCGAATTGCTTAGCGACATCCCGCGCCACAGAATCGAAGTGATCCTGCCATCGCCGGGAGAGTTTATTCATCTCCTGGTTTAGTTTGACCGCCGGGGTAGCTTCGTCAACCGCTAGTGGTGGCGTCGCGCGGTATGCCGCTTTGATCCACCACAGAACCGACCGTGCCATTTCGTCAATCAGCGCATCCAGCCGTTTTTGATAGGCCATCTGCACGGATATGTTGGGCCGCACAGGAGATAGGAGTTTGCGCTTGCCATCCGGGGATTTCAGCACTTAGACCCCCTGCCGCTCCTGCGATTGCGTCTCAGCTGTTATTTCACCGCCACGAGTTGACGGCCCATCCTCCATTTCTGGCGGTTCGGGAGGCGCACCCTCCAAACCATGAAACGGCGATTGTGGATCGGCAGCGACGGCAACTCGAATATCCTCAGCACCAATGGCGCCCGCGTCAGCCAAAACAGCCATCGTATCCGCCTTTGTTTTTTGCACGGCGGCTTGTCCGGCCTCATCTAGCTGCCATAGCGGCACCCATTCGTGAACGATTCCGCAGTCAATGTTCCCCCAGCGATTAAGTTGGATCAGGTCAATCACGCGGCGGATATTAGCATCGAACAACGCCACCTGAGACGCCTTGATCCAGTCATACCAGGTGCGGATTTCGCCGTCAGTCGAAGCATTCATTCCCGTGGGCGTGATCCCGAAAAGCACGACTAGCGGAGTTTTCCAAACCGTGGCCTGGCGCTCCTGCGCCTGCGACATTAACGCATCAAGCGAAGTCAACGGCGTGGTTACGTTGGCAAATTCCTCGGTGTCTTTGTCGATCACAAACACGCCACGGTTATCGCGGGCCTGATTGAAAGCGACTAACCGATTGATCAACGCCTGCAACGCGCCAGGCTGAATCATCGCGTCAAACGCGGTTTTCAAGATCGGCGTGCTGAAAGATTTCACCAACGAGTGAATGTGCCGCCGGGTGGATAGAAAATCCTCAACGTATGGTTCGGCAATCTGTGTAAGGGATAACCCGCCGAATTGATAGGCGGGCTTCAAAACGTCAGGCAATTCCCGCGATACGAAACGCATCAGGCGTGAACAATGGACTTCTTTATTCATCACCAGCCACGATGCCGGATTGTAATAATGCGGATGCAGGGGATCGGTGCTGTTCCACGGGCCGGGGTAGGTCCAGATTGGCTCCACAATGCGGAAGCCCTTTAGCGAATCCTTTTTCATCTTGGCGGGATCGAGCGCTAATTCGGTGCGCAGTTCGGCGGGATTGTCTGACGCGCCGGTATCCACATAAATTAGTCCGATGCCGTAAAACCCATCTTGCTCGGCGGCCTTGCGAAAAACGTCCTGCACCCGAAAGCGTTCGAGATCATCCATGATCCCCTTTATCCGCTCTGATTTATCCTCCTCTCCGGTGCTTTTCAGTTCCAGCCACTTCCGCGTCATTTCTTTCGCGGTGATTTCGGAACCTCGGCGATATTCGGGGCGCTGCGTCTGCTCGGCGAGATACGGGTAACCCTGAAATCCAAGCCCTACACCATACTGGCCGCCGGTCACCCATCCCGATATCGGCAGCGGCAAACCCACATCGTAAGCCATGCCGTCCATTGCCATTGTCGGCAACGTGATCCCCGGGGGCGGCGCGGGTGCCTTGAACACATCGGCGCGCGTCTTAATCGGTGGCGGACCCCACGCGAACCCGCCGGCAGCAGGAGCGTCGTCCAATCCCACAACGCGAGTGGCGCGGGCGGGGGGTGTTAAAATCGGCTGCGGAGCGACCTTACGGCGAAACGGCCACATCAGAGCGCGCGTAAAAGTTCATCCGAGATAATCTTCGGACCGGCCTTCGCCGTCAGCATCATAAAAGCGCGGCTCAGTGCGTCCACTTGATCATCCTTCGTACCACTCGGGAAAGAGGCGAATTCATTGATAAACGGGGCGTTCCATGCCGCATTGACTAAGAAAAAATTCCCCACGTTAACCTGCGAAGCAACCGGCGCAGCGCGTTCGGTCTTGTCGCCGCTCTCAGGCGAGGATTCGACGCGATAGCCAGCTAACTGCCGCGTAAAATATAAAACCTGGGCCTTTCCAGCTTGACCTGGATCTTGAGGCAGCCCCACTGTGACGCCGGGGCCGTCCTGACGCGCGGTGTTTAGGATCGCCCGCTCTACCTCATCAGGTCCGCCACGAAATCGCACCACATTAACGACCACAAACCGGCCATCGTACATGCGGCGCAGGCGAATTCCTACCGTCCAATCCGGGTCTTTGGTGCCGACCTGCTTTGTGGCGGCAATATCCCAGGCCCGAACGTCGCGCCCGCCAACCGGGGCTTCCGGTATCACTTGCAGGAAAACTGCCTTGAATAGAGCCCCCTCTAGCGGCTGGGGATTTTGCTGGTAGAGCGCGGACCAATCGCGCATCTCGCCATTGATTTCTGCCTCAGATTTCGCATGGCGTAACTCTTCGGCGTAATTGTATGTATCATCGCCCCATAACCACTCGCCTGGCTCGCGGCCTAGCGGATCGTTTTCTACCGCCTGGGCTGGGATTGAAACCACATCCCATAGGTGGGGTTGATATTTGAGTAAGCGGCCCCCGAGATCATCCTCGTGCCACCGCGTCATAACGAGCAGCACAGGCGCGCCGGGCTTTAAGCGAGTTCGTAGGGTGGAAGAATACCAATTCCACACCCTATTACGGTCCGCCTCTGAATCAGCGGTTTGACGATCCTTCACCGGATCATCGATGATGGCAAGATCGGCACGGCGTCCAGTGATCGGCCCACCCACGCCGGCAGGTTTGTAATTCCCGCGCCGTGTGGTGATCCAGCCCGCTACCGATTCCGTCTCAAGGCCGTAGCCCAACTGATCCTCATTATCCCGCACGTAGTTTTGCACATCTTTAGAGATCGATTCGGCAAGATCGGCAGTATGCGATGCGGCGATTATGCTTGTGGTGGCGCGGTCATTTATCCGGTGGCCGAAATACCACGCAGGGAAAAGCCGTGAAACGTAAGTAGTTTTAGCACTACCCGGCGGCAGGCAAACCATCGTGCGCTTTTTCGGCGCAGCCCCGTCCGCAATATCTTGGAGTTTAGCAATCAGAAATCGGTGATGGGCGGCGGGGGCCTGACCTACAGGAGCCAGCGCATGAATGCAAAAAACCAGGAAACTCTTGCGGATTAAAGCTGCTTCGGCGTGATCCAGTTCGTCGGTGATCTGCACATTACACCACTGTCACATCCGCCCGAGGTATATGCACCTCGCGTTGTTCCCCAAACATTGTGAGCATTACCGTGATGCGATCCGAAGTTGACCGCGAGCAAATCCCTTCAAAACCCGAAAAAACGCCCTGCTCCATCCTGATGGTCTTGCCTTCAAGAGACGGCGGCTCAATTCGGTCGTCATAGGTGCTGGTCCCCGGTTGGCAGCGCGCCTTCAAAGCCTCAATCACTCCGATTTTGATTGGCGTGGGAGTTTCGGGCGATGTCCCGAACAGCCTCTTGACGCCATACGTGGATGCAATGGCTCGCCAGCGGTCAGCCTTTGAATCGAATTTAACAAAGAGATATCCTGGAAACATAACCACGAGGCGGGTAGCCTCAAGCGGTCCGGTAGCGATTTGAGGCAACCAGACATGATAACCTTGGCGCATAAGCTCATGAAAAGCCTGGGATTCTCGCTGCGGTTGGGAGTTTATACAATACCATCGAGGAGATCGAACGCGGCTACCGCAGGGGTATGACGGTATTTTTGCAGCAGCGATCCGCGCGTTGTCAAGCATTATTTTACCTCATACCCCGTCATTCCTCAACATCCCCTTCGATCACGTTCCTATAGCCCGTAAGCTCGCGCACCTTAGCCAAGGCCGCCGCAAGTTCCGCTGCCTGCTCATTGGTGAGGTGGGAGAGATCGAGCATGGCGCGCGAATCATCCTCGTAAATCGGGCGCTCGGTTACCTTGCCGTAAAACCGATCATGGTATTCCTTAACGGCGATAACGGAAACGCGCTCATCCTGGCTTCGGCACAGGGCAATGACTTTATGAGCCATTTCAACCGATACATGCGCAAATAAATCGCGCACTTGGCGGCGGACTGCCCGCATGCTCGTGCCATTACGCGCCGCACCATTTGGCACACCCCGAAAGATAGCACCACCATGTGGTTGAGGGATTAGTTCACAGTCTGACATTAAACGCCCTGCTCAATCCGTCGCGCACGCGCGTCCGAGGGTAGAACTGACCGAACTTATTCTATAACTCCCAAACCGTAGGGCATATCCGTCAAATGCCGCAAGGTTTTTCTGCGGAATCGGACGATAGGGAGGAATTGGATGCCAATAGGGGCCGAGTAGATGGGGATTACATGGGGTGAATGGGGGCGGTGTGGGGGTTGAGCCGATGTCGAGTTCGATTTTAGTCATGGCCGTAATTTCCACTGATTTTCGTTTCTGCGCCCGACAAAACCGGCTTCGAGTAGAGTTGCGCCAGTTGGTGCGCCAGTTGGATATGCGTCGTGGGACGCATCCTAACTGGCGCAACTGGCGCAGTCAAC